>Ga0208302_100006_pt1 | contig 138787 bp, 114 predicted proteins | sample 29_taG_FD_184103 | JGI IMG/M metagenome (GOLD analysis project Ga0208302, IMG submission 184103) | Marine viral communities from Cariaco Basin, Caribbean Sea - 29_WHOI_OMZ (SPAdes) (version 2) | ecosystem: Environmental > Aquatic > Marine > Oceanic | place: Caribbean Sea: Cariaco Basin... | reverse complement strand
GTTCTACCAACATCGGTCTCTTTACCTGAACAATACGGTGCTATCTTTGCCCACTGGGCATCACTTAGGGTTAATCTAGTCATAACACTATGATTATCAATTATTCTATATATGTCAACACACCCTAGTTTTGTAATACAGTACATAGCAGCCATGTGGCTAGTTTTGGCGGTGAGAGGACATAAAGTCCTTAACGCGCTCAGAGGTGGGATTGTCAAATACTTGCTCAGGCGTTCCGATTTCCTCAATGACGCCTTGGTGTAAAAACACCACCTTACTTGAGACTTCACGAGCAAAGCGCATTTCGTGAGTGACAATGAGCATGGTACGCCCTTCCTCTGCCAGCTCGCGCATCACCGCCAGCACCTCATTGACCAACTCAGGATCGAGCGCCGAGGTCGGCTCATCAAATAGCAGTACTTGCGGCTGCATGGCAAGCGCGCGAGCGATGGCGACACGCTGACGCTGACCACCAGAGAGATTGGCCGGATAGGCGTCTTTTTTGTCAAGCAGCCCTACTTTGTCGAGCAGTTTTTCGGCATCACTGATGGCTTGGTCTTTTTTGATTTTTAGGACCTGCGTCGGGCCTTCGATGATGTTTTGCAAAATGGTCTTGTGCGGCCACAAGTTAAAATTTTGAAAGACAAAACCCACGCGCGCGCGCAAGCTTTCTAACTGCTTGATATCTGCCGCTTGTAGCTCGCCTGATTTGGCAGGCTTTAGCATCAGCTCTTCATCACCGATGAATATACGACCTTGATTGGGCTTCTCTAATAGGTTAATACAGCGCAGCAACGTAGATTTGCCTGAGCCGGACGAACCCAAAATCGAGATAACATCACCATCATAGGCGGTGAGCGACACCCCTTTTAGCACTGCTAATGAGCCGTAGCTTTTATGGATATCTTGTAAATCTAAGGCGATAGGCCGAGTCGGATTTTTTGCAGTATCAAGCATGGTTTAGCAGACTTCCAATAAATATGAGTGAAAACACGAATAAAAATGTGCCATTGTCTCTTATTCCGCAGCAAAAAGGCAAATGTTATCTATATCAGGTACCTAGGCGTTTGGCCCGTGTGCCACGTTGGCCGCCCTTTACCCACATAAAAAAGCCCAGTCTGCATCGACAGCACTGGGCGCTATTTTATCACTTTAGCAAGCTTGGCGTGCTGTTATCTTATCGCCTTTGACGCCTACTTGTTTTGATGCCTACTTATCTGTAAAAAACATCAGGCACCACCTATCATCTTATCTAATTATTTTGTCTAGTCAGACCGATTAATAAGTCGAGATGTGCTCTGAGCTCTCTGTACCATCCAGCACTTCGGCATCGTCAGCAGTTGCCACCGCGACATCATCATTGTCACCTACCGCCATTGCGTCATCGACACTGGTATCAGCACTTGCCACTGCCACATCATCAGAAGACTCTGCAGTCGCAACACCCGTCGCCTCGGTCTCTACTGTGGTTTGTGCGTCGACAGCAGGCTCGGTCTCCATCGGCGCATCGTCTTTTTTGCCACAAGCGCTGAGTGTCAAGGCGGCCGCCACCAATCCAATAGTTAGCCAATTTTTGTCCATTTTATAGAGCATAGCCATGTCATTCTTCCTCATTAATACAGAGTATATTGATTCATTTAACAGGAGCATGGGCGTTCGGCTGCCCCCTACTTGACCCTTCACTATACTAACGATGTCGGTTGACTACCTTAGTAGTTACAGCACAATTGTGTTAAAAACAGGTAACTGTCATGTAACCGGCCCTGACACACCGCTGAAAGTCGACAAATAGATGCGGTCAAGCGGGCGCTGTTCACAAAATCGTCTTTACTATCGACGCAATCTCCTCTATGTTAAATAGCACAATGCCATCTGAGCATTTAACCTTCTATATTTGTTAAACTTTTGCCTTGCTAGGCGCTTTTATTATTTATGGCATTGATCGCCCTGTCAGACACTGATAACCATAAGGACATATTTATGACTCAAACCACTACCACAGACGTTACCGCTTATATGCAAACGGTCGGCAAGCAAGCGCGCGCCGCCTCGCGTGCCCTCGCGGCAGCCAATACTGGCGATAAAAACGCGGCGCTGATGGCGATTCATGACGTACTAAAAAACGCCAAATCAGACATCTTGGCCGCCAACAAAATCGATATGGACAAGGGTCAAAAAAACGACTTGGACACCGCGCTACTAGATCGCCTTGAGCTAAACGACGCGCGCTTCGATGGTATGTTACAAGGCCTAAAAGACGTGGCGGCACTGCCTGACCCTATCGGTGAGGTCACTGACATGACCTACCGCCCCTCTGGTATTCATTTAGGCAAAATGCGCGTCCCCCTCGGTGTGGTCGGTATGATTTATGAGTCGCGCCCCAACGTCACCTTAGAAGCCGCCTCTTTGGCGCTAAAATCAGGTAACGCCATCATCTTGCGCGGTGGCTCTGAAGCTTTTGAGTCCAATCAAGCACTGGCCAAATGCATCCTACAAGGACTAAAAAAGGTCGGCCTATCCGAGCACAGCGTGCAGGTCTTACAAACGACGGATCGCGCGGCGGTCGGTGAGCTGATCACCATGACAGACTACGTCGATGTCATCGTACCTCGCGGCGGCAAAGGCTTGATCGAGCGCATCAGCCGCGATGCCAAAGTACCGGTCATCAAGCACTTAGATGGTAACTGCCATACCTTTATCGATAGCGATGCCGATGCCGAAACGGCGATTAAAGTCAGTGTCAATGCCAAGACCCACCGTTATGGCACCTGTAATACCATGGAGACACTATTGGTCGATGAGCATGTCGCAAATGAGCTGTTACCAAAGATTGCCGAAGCCATCATAAAAGCGGATGACGCCATGCAACTGCGCCTTGATAATAAGGCACAAGCCATCTTAAATGACAATGCGACCTTGCAAGGTCATCTATCAGCAGCCACTAGCGAGGACTGGGATACCGAGTATCTGGCCCCTATCTTGGCGGTTAAGGTGGTATCTGGTATCGACGAGGCCATTGAACATATCAACACCCATGGCAGCCATCATACCGACGTTATCATCACCGACAACTATACCAAGTCGCAGCGCTTTATCCGTGAGGTTGATTCGGCCAGTGTGATGATCAATGCTTCTAGCCGTTTTGCCGATGGTTTTGAGTATGGCTTGGGTGCTGAGATTGGTATCTCAACCGACAAAATCCACGCGCGCGGCCCTGTAGGGCTCGAAGGTCTGACCTCACAAAAATGGATCGTCTATGGTCACGGCGAGACGCGCGCGTAACTTATCACATATTTATCGACCACTTATCAAAGGCGAATTGGACGCAAACCTATCATCCATCGCCTAACTTCACGTATAATCCACCAAAAACGTCAGCTAAGTTGCTGGCGTTTTTTGTTAAATTGCTGCTGTGTGGTGTTCAGCAGCTAGGGGTAGCAAACAAAAAATAACTTTTATCTATCTAGCACATTCTTACCGCATCATTACCTTGATATCCGCCATGAGCAAGGTGTTGATTTTGAGCCGAGCTTAGGATATAAACCCGCCCTTTGATAACGTTTTGCTCACGTCCGTATCGGTTGTGGCGCAAACCATCATGCGATAGGCTTTGCTGAGATTAGCAATCGTGTGATAAGTAGTCCCATCATGTGATGAGTAGTCAATGGCTTCCAACGACCTAAAGGACGATGCCCTTATGCAAAGCGGCAAGCAAAACAATAACAGCCCACGTGCCACGTTATTTGGTGTGTTGGCTCTGATTGTCGCGGCGATTTATTTTTTCGCTAATATAAATACTGATATAAATACTGCGGCATTGGTCGATCACACTGAGGGTGCTGCGGTCGCCGAGTATCGCGATAGTGCCAAGCCTGATCCGAGTATCGACTCGGCTGCCCTATCGCGGCCAGCTAACAGCGCCAGCCCTATCACCGGTGACGCGCAAATAGATCATACCATCGCGCTGATTCGACAAGGCGGGCCGTTTCCTTATCCGCATAAAGACGGCTCGACTTTTTATAACCGTGAAGGCAGGCTACCGATACAGACACAAGGCTATTACCGTGAGTACACTGTGCCCACACCCGGCGTATCGCACCGCGGTGCTAGGCGTATCGTCACAGGCGGTCATCCGCCCACCATCTACTATCTGACCGTGGACCACTACGATAGCTTTCGCAAACTGGAAGTAAAATAACATGAGCCAAGCCATTTATTATGTCAATCCTGACAGCGCCGAGCACGATAACGCGCTACAGCAGGCAACTGTCATCCCTATCGCTGACGTACTCAACAAGCACACGTTGCTAAGCAGTCTGGCAGCAGTGTGCCACTTTCCCAGTTATTTTTCGCACAACTGGGACAGCGCTTGGGACTGCTTGACCGACAGCGATGTGACCAAGCTTGTGCTGGACTTGACGACGGTAACCAACATAACCACTAAAGACTTTACGATGTTTCAACGCATCATTGAGGACGCCTATAAAGAGTTTGGCAAGCCGCAACTGTGGGTCATAACACCGCCGACAGACTCCGCTTAACCAAAAATCATCACCAAACCTGAATTCGAGATAAAGCCATATTTATCCCGAATTCAGGTTAATTTATTTTTATAGAAAGGATTAACGTATGGAAATTACCTTAAACGGCTATTACACGCTGATACTGGCCACTTTAGTGCTGCTAATGGGGCGCTTTTTGGTCAAAAGGATTAAATTCTTAGAAGATTTTAATATTCCAGAACCAGTGGCTGGCGGCTTGGTCGCGGCAATCGTGGTCTATATTCTCAATACGGTGTGGGGCTATACCTTCAACTTTCATCAGGGGCTCCAAACTGCGACCATGCTGATGTTTTTTGCTTCCATCGGTCTCAGTGCTGATTTTAGTCGCCTAAAAGCTGGTGGCACGCCGCTGCTGATTTTTACGATCGTGGTGTCGGTGTTTATCGTGCTACAAGACATCGTGGGCGTCGCTATGGCCAGCGTGTTAGGACTCGATCCTCTGCTTGGGCTGGTGACAGGTTCCATCGCTCTGACGGGCGGACATGGCACCGCAGGCGCTTGGGGCATTACTTTAGAAGAAGACTATGGTGTGGTGGGTGCGACCACACTTGGTATCGCAGTGGCCACTTATGGTCTGGTCGCAGGCGGTATCATCGGTGGCCCTGTGGCGCGCCGCCTGATTCGGCGGCTCGGTCTCAAGCCAACCCCTGCCAACCCCAACCCTAGTGATATCGAAAAAGTCGCTGGGGCGCAATCGCTATATAGCACCAAACATGATGAAGACTCTGCCCATAGCAACAAAGAAATCTTTGAAAGACCTGACAGTATGCGTTTTATCACCGCCTCCTCGACCATTGAGACGTTGGCGCTATTTGCCGCCGCTTTGGCGTTTGCCGATGTGATGACGCTGCTGGCCGCCGACACTTGGTTTGAGCTACCTACCTTTGTTTGGGCGCTGGCAGGCGGTGTTATCATTCGTAATGTGCTCACCACTTTATTTAACTTCGATATGTTTGATCGCTCAATCGATGTGTTTGGTAACGCCTCTTTGAGCTTGTTTTTGGCCATGGCGCTACTGTCTCTCAAGCTATGGCAGCTGACTGATCTGGCAGGCCCTGTGCTGATCATCCTATTGGTGCAGACCGCTATTATGATCATCTATGTTTACCTGATTACCTTTAAGGTCATGGGCAAAGACTATGACGCGGCGGTGTTATCAGCAGGGCACTGTGGGTTTGGTATGGGTGCGACGCCGACGGCGATTGCCAACATGCAGGCGGTCACTGATCGTTACTTGCCTTCGCCAAAAGCGTTTTTGATTGTGCCGATGGTTGGGGCGTTCTTTGTCGATATCGTCAACGCCACGATATTACAGATATTTACCAAACTGCCGTTTATGTAAGCTATTTAATCAAAAGTTAACCTGAACTGCGCTTCATAAGCCTCGATTATTCTTATAATCGGGGCTTTTTTGGGCGTTTGGGGCTTTTTTAGGCGTTTAATATAAAAAAAGCAGAGCGCTAACAGCACCTAACCCTATCGTTACGCAACTTCTAATGACACAAAACCCATTAGCCGTTATCAATACCTTATAAAAATAATGAGGCATACTATGTTGATATTTGCAGTGATTGTTGTGGTATCCGGTGCTCTGATTATCGGAGCACTATGGGGGCTTTATGGCCGCTTGCCAAGCTGGCTTGAGGGGAACTTATTGGCGGTCGCTGGCGGCGCGCTGATGATATCCGTGGTCATCGAGCTGGTGCAGCCGGCGGTGACTGACAGCGGGGTTTGGATTACCGCAGCTTTTGCCCTGTTGGGCGCAGTGGTATTTGCGAGTGTCGATTATCTACTCGATGAAAAGCTCAATGCCGATGGCGGCTCGGGGCTGCTGGCGGCCATCACTCTCGATGGCATCCCAGAAAACTTAGCGCTGGGTGTGGCATTAATCAGCGGCAACGTCATGCAAGTGGCGGCTCTGGCCGGCTCTATTTTGTTATCGAACCTGCCAGAAGCAGCAGGCGGTGCCAAAGAAATGCGCCGCAACGGTGCCAGCAACAAAAAAGTGCTGATGCTTTGGGTTGGGGCCGCAGCTTTATTATCACTGGCGGCTATCTTGGGCAAGATACTACTAAAAAATGTCGATGACGCCGTTATTAATGCGATCAATTGCTTTGCCGCAGGGGCAGTCATTGCCTCTTTGGCCACCGAGGTCTTCCCGACCGCCTTCAAACGCAGCAACCATTGGGCGGGTATTAGCACCACCATTGGCCTCATCTTAGCATTGGCTCTAAACCAGCTTGGTGGCTAAAAGGTGTGTCAGGTAACTTTGTATAGTCAGTTCAAATTAAAATTGTTATAAATCTAAACGCCCGCGCAATAAAAAACCGCCTAGCCATTAAGCTAAGCGGTTTTTTTCAACCTAACTGTAAAAATCAAGCAATCGAAAATTACTGGTTTTTTTCGTAAACTGGTAACTCTTTACAGATAGCTTCTACTTTGCCGCGTACTTCAGCAGCGACTTTTTCGTCACCGCGGCTGTCTAGTACGTCACAGATCCAGCCTGCCAACTCGCCTGCTTGTGCTTCGTTAAAGCCGCGCGTGGTAATCGCTGGCGTACCGATACGGATACCAGAGGTAACAAATGGCGATTTTGGATCGTTTGGTACGGCGTTTTTGTTCACAGTAATGTGGGCATCACCAAGCCATTTGTCCGCTTCTTTACCCGTCATTTCTTGCTTGACGAGGCTGATAAGCATCAAGTGGTTTTCAGTACCGCCAGAGATGATTTCATAGCCGCGCTCTTGGATGACTTTTGCCATCGCTTGGGCGTTTTTGACCACTTGCTGCTGATAGGTTTTAAAGTTGTCTTCTAATGCTTCTTTAAAGCAAACCGCTTTTGCCGCGATGACGTGCATGAGCGGGCCACCTTGGTTGCCTGGGAAGACAGCAGAGTTTAGCTTTTTCGCCAGCTTCTCATCACGCGCCAAGATCATACCTGAGCGCGGGCCACGTAGGGTCTTGTGCGTGGTGGTGGTGACCACATCGGCAAAGGGTACTGGGCTTGGGTAAACGCCGCCTGCGACCAGACCCGCCACGTGTGCCATATCAACCAGCAAGTACGCGCCCACTTCGTCGGCGATATCACGGAAACGCTGCCAATCAACGACTTGTGAATACGCGGAAAAACCTGCGATGATCATCTTTGGCTTGTGCTCACGAGCCAGAGCATCAACTTGGTCATAATCGATCAGACCAGTGCCTTCGACGAGGCCATACTGTACGGCGTTGTAGTTCAGGCCTGAGAAGTTGATGTGCGCGCCGTGAGTCAAGTGACCACCAGCGTCTAGGCTCATGCCAAGTACGGTGTCATTGGCCTCTAGCAAAGCCAAAAATACGGCAGAGTTTGCTTGGCTACCAGAGTGCGGCTGGACGTTGACGTATTCTGCACCAAACAGCTCTTTTGCGCGGTCGATGGCCAATTGCTCGATCACATCGACGTGCTCACAGCCGCCGTAGTAACGCTTGCCTGGATAGCCTTCCGCGTATTTGTTGGTTAGGTCGGTGCCTTGTGCTTCCATGACCGCTTGTGAGCAGTAGTTTTCTGAGGCAATAAGCTCGATATGGTTTTCTTGACGCACGCTTTCGGCGGCCATGGCTTCTGCAAGTACTGGATCAAACTCTTTGATAGAAATATCTTTAAACATAATAATGTCCTAGGTAGTGGCTATCGTTAATGGTAGTGTTTATCGAAAAGAAGCGAGTAGCAAAAGGAGGTAAAACAGGCAAGCACAGGCAATTGGCCTGTCATTGACGTGTCTATATCGACAATCAAATCGACACGCAGGCGTCGACATCATCGCTAAAGTTTAAGTGTAACATGAAAATTTGTATGGTGAGCGCAAAAAAACTTCACGCTAAGCTGAACAAACTAAATGGCCTTATACTGCAAATAAATAGCCAATAAAATAAAGTATTTATCACAGTATATTTATATGCTTGGATATAAATTTTTCTGTTCTCTGTTGCAGCCTATCTGTGGTTGTCTATTTTGGCTAAACGCGGGCAAAAACGTCTCGCTGATCAGCAGCGTCCGCCCATACCAGTCATAACGCGTTTGCCGTTGCCAGCCTTTGGCCGTCTGTGAGATAAAACGCTGATTGGGCAACGTGCGACTGCGCTTAAACAACACATAACCGATGGGCGTACCCTTGAGCTGCTGCAAACGGCGGGCGCGGCCTTTGAGACTGGGCAATGGAAAGATGCTCTGTGCCTCGACCCACGGCTGCTCATCATTGCCATATAGGTACACCTCGCGTACCCACGCCAGCATCGGCCGATTTAGCTGCACGCCTCGTACACCCAGCTGGCGTTTTTGTGCCAGTGTCAGCGCGCGATAACCCTCAAAACTGCGCTCAACGCGCAAGGGCTGCCGAGCTTTTACCTCTAGTACAGCAGTCAAAGAGCCTTCGACATTGAGCCAAGCGTGTAGCTCGGCGGGCGGCGGTACAGGGCAAAACAGGTGGTTACTAGGCATAATAAGCGGCTAATGATGACGGATAAAAGACAGATAAAAAATAGATGAGAGCAGCGCTAGCGACTGGCATCAGCGGCGGGCATATTATCAGCATTAAACGGTAAGGCGTCAAATGCTCGTCGGCGATACTCAGTCATATGCTCTCTGTCTCTACGGCAAAAGTCCGCAATCGCTGGCACAAACCGCCCATCATAAACGCGGTGCAACGAATGGGTCGTCGTCGGTATAAAACCGCGAACCAGCTTATGCTCGCCTTGCGTCCCTGGATCAAAATAGCTCAAACCCTGCTCGATAGCAAACTCGATGCCTTGATAATAGCACAGCTCAAAATGCAAGCTGTCATAGTCCGCCAGTGCGCCCCAATAGCGACCGTATAAAGTCGCGTCTTTGCTATCGGGCTTATCGTACAAAAACAAACTACTGGCAATGATATCACCATGCGCATCACGCGCTTGAGCCAGCATCAGGTGCTCAGGCATACTCGCGGCCAACGCCATAAAAAAATCTAACGTTAAATAAGGCTGCTGGCCGCGCACCGCATAGGTCATCACATAGCAATGATAAAAAGCGTGCCAGTCCTCCTTACAAATCGCATTCCCGCATTTACGCTGACAACGGATGCCTTGCTCGGCGACCTTGCGGCGCTCAGCGCGGATGGTCTTGCGCTTTTTGGCTCTTAATGTTGCCAAAAACGCCTCAAAATCTGCAAATGGCTGCGCGTTTTTTAATAAGTCTTGGTTTTGCCACAAAAACTGACAGCCCTGACGCTCCAGTATCGGTATGTCGATAGCCACCGCTGCGCTGCCCTGCTCTTGCGCCGCCAGTGCACTCATGACATCGCTATCTGTTGGCATGGCGGCAGCTACAATATCGGCGAGCTCAGGCGTGACAAACAGTCCATGCCAGCTTGATGCCCCCACTTGCTGAGCAATATCATCTACGCCTGCTAGAGCGGTCTTTATGATATCGGCACGCAGACGCTCGCCATCAGCCAGCCAAAACCGCTGACCGGTAATCGGCGTGTAAGGTACGCTACTGACCAGCCGCGGATAGTAGTCGACACCATAGCGCGCGTAGGCCTCTGCCCAAGCATGATCAAACACAAACTCACCGCGGTGATGACCCTTAATAAAGACTGGCAGCACCGCTATAGGATGCGTGACGGATACCTTTTCGCCTGCAGCTAATGCCTTATTGTCACCGTCAGAGTGTGCCTTGCTGTTTTTGATGTCAGCGGCGTTTGGCGGCGGTTGGTATCCCTCATCGACCTGATGGATCAAGACATATATCGGCAGCCAGCCTGCCTGCTCACCGATGGCGCCCGTGTCAGCCAGCGCTTGCCAAAAAGCAAAGGACATAAACGGCGTGTCTGGCGTTTGCCACTCTGCCATCTGCTGCCAGCTGGTATCACTCATTAGTGCGTATTTTAAACGTATGCTCATGGTCACTCTAGCCGCTCTATGTGTGTCAATGTTTTATTTAGGGCGTATATCAGTCAATCACTTATAAAAGACAGCCAAACATGGTGAGATGCCTGCTCGCATCAAAACGACAGCAAATATCAGCCATCGCTGCGTTACCTAAAGCTTATCGCTGTATGTGAGACAAAGATATACTCTAACCTAAAATAGCCTAGCAAATTTTTGCCGGTTTGCTGTCACAATTTGCAAAGCACACTCATCACTTTATAAAAACCACTGACAGTAAAGGCGCGGTTTTAGGGCGTGTCCTCATTTTAAAAATGGCGATAAAAATGAGATAAATCACCGTCAAACAAGGAAAATAGCGCAGATAATATCGAGATATTCGTCAGCTATTTGACAGCGTTTGGCCAGATTTGGCCATTTTTAGCCCATTTAGATGGCTATCGATTGAATTGAGGACACGCCCTAGAATGACACAGGGTTTGGATTTACTTAATTGATAACGGGTAAGCACCCATGAAATGACAGTAATCGCTGGGAAGGGATGATATAAAAGCGGATGACTGGTAGAATAACGCTGTTCTTAGCTTAATATAATTCTGTTGCATAGGACATAAGCGAAAATAGTATACTTAGTTCATGATATAGGATTGACACCGTATCGAATTTATAGTGGATCCTTTATAATATACTCTTAGCCATTTGCTTTTAGGTCGCTTTTTTTAGATGGTGATATCATCATTGCAAGCGCCTTTTGAATAAAAACCAATCAAAGCTAGCCACTACGGTTATAAAGGCTAGCCAACAGCAACAAGACACTTAAGTAGCCTCAACCATTGCAAGAGACTACATATAATGTACGGTATCGAATCATAGCGTTTGCTATTGCATAGTATTATTTAACGATATGTCATTTAACGATTTGTAGCATTATATTTGAGCTTTATTATTCACTACAGCCTATAGGAATATTCTACTAATATGTCAAAAATTATTTATACAAAAACTGACGAAGCCCCAGCGCTGGCGACCTTATCATTCTTGCCAATTGTCAAAGCCTTTACCAATACAGCAGGCGTCTCTGTCGATATCAGCGATATCTCTGTGGCCGCGCGTGTGTTGGCCGAATTCCCTGAGTACCTCACTGAAGAGCAGCGCGTACCTGACAACCTCGCAGAGCTAGGTCGCCTAACCCAAGACCCAAATGCCAACATCATCAAACTGCCGAACATCAGTGCCTCAGTACAGCAGCTAAAAGCCGCTATCAAGGAATTACAAAGCAAAGGCTATGCCCTACCTGACTTCCCTGATGAGCCAAAAACTGAGGAAGAAGAAAACATCCGTAAGCGCTACGGCAAAGCACTAGGTAGCTCGGTCAACCCCGTACTGCGTGAAGGTAACTCTGATCGCCGCGCGCCAAAAGCGGTCAAAAACTACGCACGTAAGCATCCGCACTCAATGGGTGAGTGGAAACAGTGGTCAAGCACTCACGTCTCACACATGCACAGCGGCGACTTTTATGACGGCGAGCAATCGATGACCCTCGACAAGGCTCGTACCGTACGTATGGAGCTGTTGCTCGAAGATGGCACCACCAAAGTCCTAAAGCCAGAGATTGCTTTGTTGGACAAAGAAGTCATCGATCTGATGTTTATGAGCAAAAAAGCGCTACTTGAGTTTTATGAGCGCGAAATGGAAGACTGCCGCGAAGCAGGTATCTTATTTTCATTGCACGTAAAAGCCACGATGATGAAGGTCTCGCATCCAATCGTCTTCGGTCATGCGGTCAGAACGTATTATAAAGACGCTTTTCAAAAACATGGTGCGCTCTTTGATGAGTTAGGCATCAACGTCAATAACGGTATGGCATCACTTTACGACAAAATCAAAGAGCTGCCAACCTCTCTACAAGAAGAGATTGAGCGCGACTTGCATGCTTGTCAGGTGCATCGTCCACGTCTGGCGATGGTTGACTCATCAAAAGGCATCACCAACTTCCACTCACCAAGCGATGTGATCGTCGATGCCTCAATGCCTGCGATGATTCGCTCAGGCGGTAAGATGTGGGGTGCAGATGGCAAAATGTATGACTGTAAAGCGGTCATGCCAGAGTCTACCTTTGCGCGTATTTATCAAGAAATGATCAACTTCTGCAAATGGCATGGCAACTTTGACCCAACCACCATGGGTACAGTACCAAACGTCGGCCTCATGGCGCAAAAAGCTGAAGAATACGGCTCACACGACAAGACCTTTGAGTCAAGCGATGCTGGTATCGCTCGTATCGTAGATGTGGATACTGGTGAAGTCCTCATGGAGCAAGCCGTCGAAAAAGGCGATATCTGGCGCATGTGTCAGACCAAAGATGCCCCAATCCAAGACTGGGTCAAACTGGCCGTACGCCGTGCTCGCGAGTCAGACACACCTGTGATCTTCTGGCTAGACCCATACCGTCCGCACGAAAACGAGCTGATCAAAAAAGTCAAAATGTACCTAAAAGACCATGACACCGATGGCCTACATATCGAGATCATGTCTCAGGTTCGTGCCATGCGTTATACCTTAGAGCGCGTCGCTCGCGGTCTAGACACCATCTCTGCTACTGGTAACATCTTGCGTGATTACTTAACAGATTTGTTCCCTATCTTAGAACTTGGTACCAGTGCCAAGATGCTATCGGTCGTGCCACTCATGAAAGGCGGCGGTTTGTTTGAGACAGGTGCAGGCGGTTCAGCACCAAAGCATGTCGAGCAGTTGGTAGAAGAAAACCACTTGCGCTGGGACTCACTAGGCGAGTTCTTAGCCTTGACCGAATCTTTGGAGCATTTGGCCAAAAACGACAACAATGCCAAAGCGCAAGTATTGGCAGACGCCCTCGACAAAGCCACAGAAAAACTGCTAACAAACAACAAGTCACCATCGCGCAAGACTGGCGAGATTGACAACCGTGGCAGCCACTTCTACCTAGCGATGTACTGGGCAGAAGAGCTGGCGGCTCAAGACAAAGATAGCGAGCTAAAAGCGCAGTTTACACCACTAGCAGAACAACTACAGCGTGACGAAGCGGCCATCATCAAAGAGTTGAATGATGCCCAAGGCAAGTCGGTAGATATCAAAGGTTACTACTTAGCCGATGAAAAACTGGCTGAGCAAGTGATGCGTCCAAGCACGTTGTTCAACGAAGCGATCGCCTCATTATAATCTGATGCGCCGCTGATATGCCTGAGCGCTGGGCGTAAAGGAGGTATTTAAGCCTTTACTCCCACTTTTAGCATAAAAAAAACACCCCGCAGATCTGAAATCTCAGGGGTGTTTTTTTTATGCTTACTTTTAGGATGCGTCCTTATGTAAAGAGCATTGATTAAGTTGCAAACATGCCCCGACGCTTAAGCGTGCATGTGCTTGATAATGGCTTTACCAAACTCAGAAGTACTCAGCAAAATGGCATCTGGCATCAACCGCTCAAAATCATAGGTCACTGTCTTATTAGCGATAGCGCCTTGGATGCCGCTGATGATCAAATCAGCCGCTTCCGTCCAGCCCATGTCACGTAGCATCATCTCAGCTGATAAGATGAGCGACCCTGGGTTGACTTTGTTTTGTCCGGCGTATTTGGGTGCAGTACCATGCGTCGCTTCATAAACCGCGATCGCGCCGCCTTTATTGGCACCTGGTGCGATACCGATACCGCCCACTTCTGCTGCGAGGGCGTCGGATATATAATCGCCGTTTAGGTTGAGCGTTGCCACCACCGAATAATCAGCAGGGCGCATGAGGATTTGCTGCAAAAAAGCATCAGCGATGACGTCTTTTATGACGATGTCATTGCCTGTTTTTGGGTTTTTCATCGTCATCCAAGGCCCGCCATCCAATAGCTCGGCACCGAAGCGCTCGGCGGCAAGCTCATAGCCCCAATCCTTAAACGCGCCTTCGGTAAATTTCATGATATTGCCCTTGTGCACCAAGGTGACATTAGGCAAATCATTGTCGATGGCATACTGGATGGCCTTACGCACTAAGCGCTGCGAGCCTTCTTTTGAGACAGGTTTGATGCCGATACCGCAGTCATCATCGAAGCGAATCTTGGTGACGCCCATCTCTTCTTTTAAAAACTTAATGACCTTTTTAGCCTCATCACTGCCCGCCTTCCATTCGATGCCAGCATAGATATCTTCTGAGTTTTCGCGGAAGATCACCATGTCTGTCAGCTCGGGATGCTGCACTGGACTTGGCACCCCTTCAAACCAGCGCACGGGGCGCTGGCACACATACAAGTCGAGCTCTTGGCGTACCGCGACGTTGAGCGAGCGAAAACCACCGCCCACTGGGGTCGTCAATGGTCCTTTGATACTGATGACATAGTCTCTTAAAATCTCCAGCGTCTCATTGGGCAAATAATCCCCATCGTATACTTTTGCCGCTTTTTCGCCGAGATAGGTCTCCATCCAAATGATGGATTTTTTACCATGATAAGCCTTGTCTACTGCTGCATTGACGACTTTTATCATCACAGGCGTGATATCGACTCCGATACCATCACCCTCGACAAAAGGGATAATCGGATGATTGGGCACATTTAAAGACAAGTCAGCATTTACCGTGACTTTTTCGCCGTCTCTTGGGACGATCACTTTATCGTAGGACATGGGTAACACTCCTTAATGATTTAATTATGAGTTATTTAATTATATATCTTGGTTATTTATCGTAATTTTGCCAATCAGATGAGTAACTTCTTATGCCATTTACCATACTGCAAAACTTGCCTAAACCATAGAGGACAAAAACACAATTGGCCCATAACGAGCATAATTATAAAGATAGTTTATACAGTATTAACAAATCAAAAGACGCTATATGCTAGAGTTTTGATGAGACGTTACTGTATGCTGCTTCGCCATTTATCGTTTAAAATCGGATACGTGGCTATCAGATTATTTTTATACCGGATTGACTATAGCGCCTATCGGGATATCAAAGATATAAAACCATAATAATAACATGGTATTTATTCACCGATGGGACGGTGTTATAGTCGCAGCATTCAAGACCGATACCACATCAACGGTTACAAGCGGCAATTTTTATACTTGTTTTATACTCCATAGTGCCCTTTGACCGCTTTGTCAGTTTATTTTAGGAATGCTTACGCCATGCCGAGCTCTAGTCTCATTTTGTTCAATAAGCCTTATGGGGTGCAAAGTCAGTTCCGTGACGACAGTAATAATGACCACGCCACCCTATCGGCATACTTTACCGATAAGTCGCTGCGAGTGGCAGGCCGGCTTGATGCAACCTCAGAGGGGCTACTAATCTTGACCAGTGATGGCCGCGTCAACAAAGCCATTACCCAGCCACCATCGGCAGCGAGCTTTGAAAAAGACAAGCACAAGCAAGGTAAGACCTATTTGGTACAGGTCGAGGGGATCGCAACGCCTGCACAGCTACAAGCCCTGAGCAAAGGCGTGCACTTAAAGGACGGTAAAACCTTACCTGCGCTCGCCCAGATGGTCACAGAGGCGGACTTGCCAATAGATTTATGGCCCCGCAACCCACCGATACGTGAGCGCAAAAACATCCCAACGTCTTGGCTAATGCTGACCATCTACGAAGGCAAAAACCGCCAAGTCAGGCGTATGACCGCTCATGTAGGTCTGCCTTGTCTGCGTTTGATACGCTGGTCGGTTGCAGGGTTTGAGTTAGGCCGTTTGGGGATCGGTGAGTTTGTCCGTATTCATCTAAATGACGAGCGCTATCGACAATTAGGGATTGGGCACACGCTCTAAACATCATGTCTCGAACTGGTAAGGTTTATCTGTTAAGATTCAGCACATTACGGATATTATCTCATCACTCGTCTGTTTTTATCATTGCCGCTTTATAATAGGAATATGTCATGATTGCTTCTCGTCGCTTTTCTTTGCTTGCCACCAGTATTGCTGCTGCGCTGATATTAAGTGCCTGTCAGCCGGCGACTGAGGATGAGGCGACGCCTAGCGATACCGCAACGCCGCCCGTGACCGACCTAGAGATCAATCCATCTGATGCGCAAACGGACGATGTGCTGGCTAAAGAAGATGCAGAAAACGAGGCACAAATGACCGATATGCTCAGAGACTATACGAGGGCGATGACGCGTATGCACGATGAGATGATGATCGGTATGGGTTATAACGATCCTGATACCGCGTTTGCCAAAGCCATGCTTGGTCATCATCGCGGAGCGATCGAGATGTCAAAGATCCAGCTAAAATACGGGACAGATGATAGCATGCGGCAACTGGCGCAAAACGTCATTGATGCCCAGCAGCCAGAGATTGATACGTTAAATAAATGGCTTGCCAGCCACCCCGATACCGTCAAAACCAACCCGCACACAGAAGCCATGCAGCAGGCCTATGCCAGAAGCATGGATGTCTTACACGGTGATATGGTGCTTGGTATCGCCGACCCGCAGCCAGACATGGCGTTTGCTCGCGGTATGCTGCCGCATCATATCGGCGCGGTAGATATGGCCAACGTACAGCTCAAGTACGGCACTGACGAAGAGATGCGCCAGTTGGCACAAAGTATCATCGACACCCAGCAAGCTGAGATTGAGCTGATGCAAAAATGGATTGCAAGCCATAGCGCGGACGCCGCTGAGACAAATACCAATGCAGATGCGGACTCTACGACTGGCGCGTCAGACGATCATGCTCAACCGTCTCAATCTCAGCCGTCTAAGGAGCCGGCTACAGCACCCGCCAAAGATGGTGGGTCATAAATACACACAAACATACATAGTAAGCCAGCTGTGTCACCAAGCCTCTCTTTGGCGACACAGCGAACAGCCCTTAGCCTCTAATCTACTCTCAGACAACGAAAGGGTGACTTTAGCCTACCTATCTGCCCACACATTTAGCCATGTATGCCAGCCTGCTTGGGTCGGCGATGCCGCCTCATCACTGGGCGATGCGCTCGTGGGTGTTGCAAGATGCAAAGTGACTTTATAAGGGCAATCTTGACGGAGGCTGTCTGGATAAAGGCCATCTTGCTCAATATCTGCCGCTGCATTTTTCTTCTCAGCGGCCGCTTTGGGTAATACGGTGACCGACATCAGCTCATCTCGGCGAAACAAATGACAGTCAATCTTGCGCGCAGACGTACTCAGAGACGATAGCTGTTTGGCATCGGCTTTGATACCATCGATGGCAACGATCACATCATGGGCGGAGATACCCGCACGCGCCGCTGCACTACCGCGCAGGACTCGATTGACTTTGAGGCCTGCTGGGGTGTCGCTACAGCGCATACCCCAAGGCATGTGCTTGTCCACCGTCTCCTTATTATTGACATGTAACTTGACACCATTGGCACTCAGCAATGTCTGTATCGGCAACGCCTCAACGCCATTGACGTAGCGGCGCTCAAAGTCCTGCCAGACATCAAATGGCATAAACTGACTGATGACCGCGCCCATATCGGCACTGCTGATACCGATGCGCTTTTTGTCATTTTGCTTGGCCTGTCGATAAAATGCCTGTATCACATCAAACAAGCGATAGCGCCCCTTGGTTTTCTCAAGCAAAGTCAGATCCAAACAAAGCGCCACCAAGGCGCCTTTATTATAATAGCTGATACCTGCGTTACCTGTGTTTTCATCATTGCGATACAGCTTAATCCAAGCATCAAAGCTCGACTCAGCCACGCTCTGATATGCGCGTCCTGGCGTCTGGTAGTAGCGATTGATTTGCTCAGCCAGCAGCTTCAGATAGCTGGCTTTATCGATGACGCCTGATGCTTGCAGCATAAAGTCGTCCACATAGGAGGTAAAGCCCTCAAACACCCATAACAAAGGCGTAAAGGCCTCCTTTCGTAAATCAACCTCGAGCATCACATCGGGGCGCACCGTCTTGACCCACCATGCATGAAAGTACTCATGACTACACAAGCCTAAAAAACGCTGATAATCACTGCTGGGTATTTCTGGCTCATCGACACTTGGCAGGTCGCGGCGCGGGGTGATCAGGCTGGTAGAATTGATATGCTCAAGCCCGCCATAGTCCTGCCCACTGGCAAAGGTCATAAAGGTATAATCTGCAAAAGGCGCATCGCCTAGCCAGTCTACATAGCTTTGGCAGATCTGGGTGATGTCCTGCTGCAACCTGCCCATATTGCTGCTGTGCTTGCCTGACAGATAAAAACGGTGACGTAGCGTCTGATGCGCGCTGTCTTGAATAATAAAATCAAACCTATCTTGCTCGGCAATCTCAAACGGATAGTCAATCAAGTCATGATAGCTGGGCACTTGTAGCGCAAAGCACAGCTGCCCCTCTAGCTGCAGCTCTGTGTAGTCCAGGCCTATCGCCAGACAAACACGCGCCTCATCCTTATCTGCCAAAAACGCTGCAGGAACGATAAGGCTCACTTGCAGCTTTTGCTGCTCTTGCCCTTCAACAGCCAATGCAAGCGAGGTAAAATTGCCATACAGTCGCTGCTGATCGACGTAGGCGGTACGCACCGACAGATCATAACAGTAGACCTCATAATGAACGCTGACGCTCTGCCCTGCCTTTATCTGCGGGAGCTGCCATGTATGCTTGTCTATTTTCCGGCCCCGATAAGGCTGTGACGACGTATCACGAGCTGTATCCTGCTCATCTAGCACCTGATAATGGACAGCGGTGATATTGCGAGCAAACTCGCGCATCAGATAACTGCCTGGTATCCACGCAGGTAGCCAAAGCTGCGGCGCATCGGTGCTGGCGGTAAAGCTCAGCGTCACATCCACCAAGTGCTCAGCAAAACGGGAAAAATCAAAACGATAACGAATATCGATGTCTGCTGTACTCTGTACGTTGGCATCATAGTTGGCTGGCTGCTCATTGGTTTTTGAGGTAATCTGTGTCATTTTCTTGTCTCATTTTTATGGTTATCATTATGGTAGAAGCCCGACAGACAAAACGCAACTGGCAAACGTTCTATACTGGAGCGTTCAGTTATCTGGCGAGTCCATCCGTTTATATTTCAAAAAAATAGCTATTTAACGTGATTAATTGGCATTTTTTCTGTTTTTTGCCTTGAAAGTTATCAAAGCCATCTCAATTAAAGATGCTAACTGCTAAAGTTACTTTTATAAACCGAAATAAACTGATGATAATTGACTAATGACGTGGCTATTTGGCTAGCTGATTGGCTTTTTTAGGTTTATTGCAACCGTATTTAATTTTTTACATCGATATATTTAGGATATTTTATGACTACTATCGCAAAAGACACCGCCGTCACATTCAATTACACGCTAAAAGACGACGAAGGCAACATCCTTGACCAGTCACCAGAAGGTCAACCACTTGCCTATCTACATGGTCACAGCAATATCATCCCAGGTCTAGAAAAACAACTAGAAGGCAAATCTGCTGGCGAAAAAGTAAACGCTGTCGTAGAGCCTGCTGACGGCTACGGTGAGTACCAAGAGCAAGCGGTACAGCATGTGCCACGTGAAAACTTCCAAGGTGTCGACGATATCCAGCCTGGTATGCAGTTCCAGTCAGAAGCGGGCGGCCAAGTGATGCTAGTGACCGTCACGGCAGTAAACGACCAAGAAGTCACTGTCGATGCCAACCATCCATTGGCTGGTAAGCGCTTGACGTTTGATGTTGAGATTCAAGAAGTGCGCGCTGCTACTGAAGACGAGCTAAACCACGGCCATGTACATGGCGCTGGTGGCGTTCAGCACTAATCGCTACTTGCATTTGGTAAGCAGTAAAAGGTTTGGTGGCTATGAGATACATCAGCCAACTGGCCAACAGAGTCGGCTCAATTGAGTCGGCTTTTTTTATGCCTGCTGTTTTGTGCCTGCTCGTTTATACGATGCTTTTGTGGGATCAGCGTTGTGGGCAGCTGACCGAACCATGCTAGCACAAGTGTCATTGAGAGCAGCGCAATGGTTTACCACTAAACCGCCATCCTTTAAACGTAACAAAGCCGCATAACGACAAGCATTATGCGGCTTTTATCACTAACCATCCATGTTAATGTTATCAAATACCTAATCCCGGGGTATCTCATAACTGACAGGCATCCAGCCTTATCATTCCTATCATCCCTAATCAGCAAACCACCTATCCCTGATGCGACCTTTAAGATACCAATCCCTAGTATCCATGAACCGTTCCGTTCAATCGTGCCGTACAGTTATAATCGCAGATTGCCCTATCGTTAGTAAGAGGTCGAAACGTCAATCGGTGTAAGCATATGCTTACATACCATTGTTATCTCGATAGCACTCGTCATTTCTCTAGCGCCTCTTTAGGGCTCAGCTGCTGCTTTGGTTCTGCGCTTAGCATGATATAGGCAGCTTCATTGATAAAGGCTTCATCCTCTGGCAGCTCTGGGCGCTCATTGGCTTTCATCTGACTGCGCTCTTCAAACTTTGCATCCATCGCCGCCTGATAGGTATTCCAATCACTATAAGGCTTTTCGCCCGTTGCAATCAGACGCTTGTTTTCTGCCTCAAGCGAGCGTTTTTCGATCAGCTGCATCTTGGCGCGGCGGCTATTGATATCTAAGCGAATGGGTTTTTTCTCATCTTCCATATCACGGATATCATTGAGAGTTGAGAGATAGACGAACTGCGGGTTTTGCTGTTGGCGAATCTTGGATTGTTGATTGAGTGTCGCCAAGGTATCGCTGCTAAACTTACCCTCAGGCTTATACGGCGCTGTTTTGATGGTGTCCCAAGGCAAGGCTTTTTTCTGCGCGCGCTCACCAAAGGTCGCATCATCATAGATATTGACCAGCTCGATATCTGGGACGACGCCTTTGTTTTGCGTACTGCCGCCCGTCACACGATAAAACTTACGCTGGGTCAAGGTCGCTGTCCCAAGCGCTAGACTATCAAGCTGGATTTGAGCAGAGCCTTTACCGGTGGTCGTACTACCAGCGACCAGTCCGCGTCCGTAGTCTTGGATAGCGGCAGCAAAGATTTCGCTGGCAGAGGCAGATGCTAAGTTGGTCAGTACCACCATTTTGCCATCATACAGCTGCTCGCCGCCATCGTTGTCGCGGTAGACTTGGATGTTGCCACGGTTGTCACGAATCTGCACGAGCGGCCCACTCTTGATAAAAAAGCCCAGCATCTTGGCCACTTCATCCAAAGAGCCGCCAGGGTTGTTGCGTAAATCCACCACAAGGCCATCGATATTTTCTTTATTAAGAGCCTTTAGCGCCTTTTCGGTATCGATACTGACGCTGCGATAGTCTTCGCCATTGCGCCGTGCGCGATAATTGAGATAAAAACTTGGTATCTCAAGTACACCGATACGTTTGGGCGTTTTGTCAATATTAGGACGCTGTACTTCGACGACGCGCTGCTTGACGCCCGACTCTTCTTGTTGAATGATATCGCGCACCACCGTCACGGTGCGAGCACTTGAGTCTGGCGTATTGGGCTGGCGTAGTTTGAGAGTCACTGAGGTACCGCGCTTACCGCGAATCAAACTGACAATCTCTCGCGTCGACCAGCCGACCACATCGGTCATGTTTTTTCCGTCTTTGGCGATACCGACGATCAAATCATTGGGTTTTATCTGACCAGTTTTGGCTGCAGGGCCACCATCGACGAGCGTGACAATGCGTGTATAGTCTGGGTTTTTGCGATCTGGGCGAATCGATACACCGATGCCTTCTAGTTGCAAGCTTGACTGAATTTGCAGCTCAGTCGCTTGAATAGGCGCATAATAGTTGCTGTGTGGGTCATAGGTCAGCATCGCTGTATTTAAGATCGTCTCCATGATTTCATCGTCTTTGAGACGTTTAAACTGCTCTTGCTGACGTGTGAGACGTTTGAGTAATATCTCACTTGGTGTGCGTTTGTCATCACGGACGAGGTCTTGACCACGCGTGATATCGGGGTTGTTTAAAAACACCTGCTCTTTGGCTTTTTCGTCTTCTTGCCCCAAGGTGATGCTGATCAGTTGAAATTTTAGCTGCCGCGTCCAATAGTCACGTTGCTCTTTTTTGGTCTTAAAATGCCCAAGCTTTTCACGGTCTAAAACGATGGTCTCATCACCTGTCAAATCAATATCGGTCTTGAGCATTTTACTTGCCATGGCGAAGTACTCACTTGAGCGCTTGCGATAACGCTCAAATATCTCTACCCCCGCCGACAAATCTCCGCGCTTGAGGCGTGCGCCAAACTCGTCGGCGTATTTTTTCTTAAACTCATCGACATCAGATTGCAAAAATAAGGTGTGATTGGGGTCTAGGCTATCGATATACATCGATAAAATCTCGCTACCCATTTTGCTATCGAGTGGCTGATTGAGATAATGACTCCGATCTAGCAAGGCGGCGACTTGGCGCGTGGTGACTTTTTGTTCAGGCGTCGGTACAAAGCCTTCGGTGCTGGTCTCTGCCACAGCGGTGCTATAGCTTTGGGTTAAAATAATACCGGCGATGCCCACTGACACTGCACTGAGTAACCACTGTGCTGGTTGTTTTTTCATCATATATACCTAGTTTTTTAAGTGAGTAATAATATCGTTATTGGGTGGTGTTCTAAAAAGTATGCTGGCGATAGAAGTCAATAAGAAATCTATGCTAAGTTCTCTGATTCTATAGGGCTTTCAAGGCTTCAAAAATTGTTCAAGTTTTAATCAGCATACTTTTTGACACACCACCCGTTATTGTAAAAACCCAGAAGGCTTTGCTCTGCTGCTATCTTCATACCGTCTCTGTCATTACAACCATTGGTATCGTAGATTGTAGTGATTGTAATAGTTGACTACCTATACGACATTCTATACAGAATTGACCAGATAGCATTAAAATATCGTGAAAAATCAATCAATATTATCACGAGCCTCCATATAAAACTGTCTTAAACTGTATAAACAATCTTACACGCTACGCCGCTCTGTACCAAACTTTCTGTCATATTTATCGCAGTCCATCTTTGCGCTACTAGCGCTTTTTGTACATCGACGAGATCACTCATTAAACCCCATAAGCCCATCAATTTAAAGCCATTTATCTGGCGCATTATACGCCGTGCCTAATAACTGTCATAATAAGGCCATCTACACAATATACTAAGGCGTGTCTGTCGCGAGCCTAAGGAACTTAAACGATGGGACTTAAACGGTACAGTCTTCACAAACACCATCACCCACCTTAGTACTCCTTATTGTCAATTTTATTAAATAACAGTAACAGTTGCATTTTAAGATAACCACTTATCAAGTAATAACCAAAAAGGATAACGCAATGTATGGCGTTTTAATGATTGATATCGATAGTACTGCTCTGACCGCTGAAGATGTCAGCTTAATCAAACAAGCACAAGTCGGTGGTGTTATTTTGTTTGCCCGCAACGTCGCTGACGCCGCGCAAGTGCGCCAGCTGTGTGATGACATACGCTACCACAATCCTGATATCTTGATCGGCGTCGATCAAGAAGGTGGGCGCGTGGCACGACTACGCAACGGCTTTAGCCCTTTGCCAGCGATGGGCAAGCTGGGTGAGCGGTTTGAACAAGATCCGGCGCAGGCGCTCAGCCTCGCTTATGACTGCGGTTATCTGATGGCGGCAGAGGTGCTGGCTGTGGGGATTGATTTGAGCTTTGCGCCTGTGCTTGATAGAGGCGGTATCAGCCAAGTCATCGGCGATCGCAGTTTTCATCAAGAGCCGCAAGCCATCATTGCCTTGGCCTCTCAGTTTATGCACGGCATGAAAGCGGCTGGCATGGCGACCACAGGCAAACATTTCCCTGGGCACGGTGCCATCGCACCTGACTCACACGTGGCAGAAGCGATTGATAATCGCAGCTTGGATGAGATCATCAATAGTGACATGCAGCCTTTTGCCCAAACCCTGCCATGGCTCGATGCGCTGATGCCCGCCCATGTGATTTTTTCGCAAGTGGATAACAAACCTGCAGGGTTTTCAAAGATTTGGCTACAAGACATCATCCGTGAGCAGTTAAAATTTGATGGCGTGCTGTTTTCAGATGACTTGTCGATGGCAGGTGCGCAGGCGGCAGGCGATGTCAGTGCACGAGTAACAGCGGCCATCAACGCAGGCTGCGATATTGCTTTGGTCTGTAATGACCGTATCGCGGCTCATGAAGCCGCCCAAGCAGCGCAAGATCTGCCCTATCCTAACCAAAACCGTGTCAAATCTATGTCCGGCAAGATACCAGCATGGCAAGGCGATCTTGAGTCAACTTGTCAGCAGTTTGACTACTGGCAGCAAGCCAAGCAAAACGTGATGCAGGCGTTTTTTGCAGCGGCCGAGACACCTGCTAATCATTCTGCTAGTGACTCAATAGACCCCACCGCTTATAAATAATCGCAGCTCGTTTTTATCGCCATTTTTAAAATGAGGGCACGACCTAGATTCAATACTTTGTCTTGTGATCATTGTATTTTTGACAAATAAAAACCGCTTCTTAATAAGAAGCGGTTTTTTTGAGCACAGCTGATATTAGTTTGCTGGATCGATAGCGCTACCTTGGGTGACGTCATCATCATCTGGCAATAAATCATCGTTGTTACTATCTAATGGGTTTAAATCCGGATCAAGCGCATCGTTACTGATTAGCATGCTTTCATTTGCCACATTAATCTCATCATTGACGACAAACTCGATGCGGCGATTGCGGAAACGGCCTTGTTCAGTTGAGTTATCAGCGACTGGCTCTGACTCACCCATACCTTTGGTGGACAGTTTACTGGCATCGACCCCTTGGGCGACTAAATACTCTTTGACAGCATCGGCGCGCTCTTGTGACAACTCGATATTGTAGTCGTCAGACGCTTGGCTATCTGTATGGCCGATAATCATCAGCTCCATATCTGGTACTTCAGTGATGATTGTGGCCGCGCGGTCCAGTAGCGCTTTGTTGGCATCAGGGATGATCGCTTTGTCTAATTCAAAATTGATCACTTGTATACTCAAGGCGCGCGCCACATCACGAGGGTCTGGATTGTCACCCAAGTTGGTCATAGCGGCATCAGCGGCCGTTAGACTGTCGTCAATCTCGCCTTGTAAGTCCAGTGGGCCTTCCGCTTGGACAGTCATGGCAGGCGCAGCCGCTTGTAAATCGGTCACTAGCTGTTGTAACGCTGCCTCGTCTGGGGCGTTGACGGTGATGGTATCACCTTTGATGACCATACTGGCGTTTGGTACGTTTTTGACGATGGGCAAAATAGAAGCAAGCTGAGCGGCGGCTGGCATGTCGGTGGCAAAGTTATCATCGACGTCTGCGCGGCATTTATTGGCTTCATCGCCAAATGCGGCTGTCAGTGCATTCATCACTTTGCTTTGTAAGGTTTCGTCACCGGCATTCATACGACAGGCATACAGCTCATTGTTTTCGCCCGTCGCGATACGCAGTGAAGCAGGCTCTACATCTGCTGCAACTGCCACTTGCTCATCGCCTGCTGCTTGTTGCTCACTGGCAACTGGTGTGGCAACAGGTTCAGGGTTTTCTTGGCAACCTCTGAGTAACGCCCATGCCAGCGCCCCCAAAATGATCAAACCAATAATCGGTAGCAGCGCTTTCATAAAGCTGCCTTTTTCTTCTTCGGTATGCTGCAATGGCGCGGTGCTGGTGGTATCAGAGATACGAGTACCCGCAGCTGGGGTAGCCGCCAACATGCCAGCTGGCAAGACCGTACTTGCCCATGCCGGAATATGATGCTGATAACTGGCCAAATTATCATTTAAGAACTGCGGCACAGGCGTGGTGCCTGCTAAGCTTTTGATTTCATGAAATGCGAGCGGTGCTGCCATCGCAATCAAGCCGCGAGCGGCGGTAGCATCGACATTGTGCTGGCCCGCCAGCTCACGCGAGATTTGATCACGGTGAGCGCCTTCTGTCCAGACGCGGTCGTAAAACTCTTGATCGTCACGGGCGATGTTTTCATTTGCAAAGCGTCCATAAGTATCGTGATCAGCAAGACGCGCGGCAAAGATAGCATAAAACTGCTCAAGCAAGCTTTCTTTGGCTGGGCTGCGATCATCTCCTAGTACTGCAGGGCTGACGGTCCGTGTTAGATGACTGATAATATCCATTGGATAATTCCTCCGTTAATACGTATTTATGTAATTACACTCTTCACAATGCTTTTTTTAACAATACTTTATAGGTTCAACTTATATATTCAACTTTTGTTATTATAAGAGTATTAAGTATCCGTTCACAATCAACAGGTTGTTGTGCAAATGCTACGTTAAGTAATGTTTCAGTTGAGACACGTAACTATCTCACCCTAAAGCCCGCCCAAATGTGACTGTCCGATAAAAGCTTAGAGAAAGACTTAAAGGGAAACACAGAGATAATTTTTTAGTAAAACGATCCATCTGTAACCTCACATTGCTACCTGACTTGTGCTGGCTCGGCGACGATCACACTACTTGCCATCTCATCTACCTCTGATAGCGAAATAGGGCCTGATGGCCTAGTTTGGCTGTTATTAGACGTATTGTTAGACGGTATATTACTATGCAAGTTATTAGGGGCGCTGTTGGGCATATCGGCAGATATACTGGCATTATTGTTGGGTGCAGGCATGACGCTATCGCCTGTTTCATCGTCTGCCGCCTGATATTCGCCAGCACCAGTAGCATTATTGGGGTATTGGTCATTGGGATATACATCATTGCTCAGACTATCAGCATCACCCAATTCGCTGGTTGCGGCGTTCGGGTTATCAGGTAAAGGAATGGGCGCGGTACTATCGATGACCATGGCTGGCACCAAAGCCCGCATCTCACTGAGCAAGCGCTGTAGCAGCATAGCATCTGGCGCTTCTAGCGTAAGTCGATCGTTTTGTAGATGCAAGCGGGCAAAGGGCGTGGACCTCAGCATCGTCAACACATTGGGCAATAGCTCTGCTGGTAGGTTGGCAATACTGTTGGCAACCCCTTGTTGTACAGTAAACTGACAGATCGCTGCCTGCTCGCCAAAGCTTGATCTGAGCGCTTGCTGTAGGGTGTTTTGTAGTGCTGTATCACCGACAATCGCGCTACAAGTGTATAGACTGCCACTATCGTCCACCCCTACGATAAGCTCAACAGGCGTCGGCGCGGCGACTGGTTCAGGCGCAGACGGCACAGTCACAGACTCAGTGGCAACTGGCTCGGCTGGCGGCGCGCTATTGGGTTTTAGGACAAACGCCCATAAAGCAAGGCCAAGCGCAGCCACCGCCAACAACAACAAAAACACCCGCACCAACAAGTCACGGCGCAGGTTACGGCTGCTTACTCTTTCTTGCTTTAGACTGGTATTTTTGGCCAGATGATGCGCCGCTGGACTGGCATGGATAGCGCTACCTGTTTTATCAAAATGCCCTTCAGAACCATGTGTATCATAGGCACGTGCATCAAAGTCATCGGTATCGTTTGGGTTAATAGGCGCATTGGTAGCCGTCTCAAAATTCGTTAAGCCGCCGCTGGCTGCTGCGGTGATGATAGGTGCTGACCATATCGGTAAATATTGGCGCAGCGCTGACGTCTGCTGCTGTAGAAATGCGGGCAAAAACTGACCATTTGCCAAGACCATAAGCTCGCGATAGACCAACGGCGCGGCATTGATCAGTAGCTGTTTGGTCGCAGTTTCATCAATATGATGATCGGCCGCCAGCGCTTGTATCATCACTTGCTGTACGGCAGAGTCTGGCCATAGCTGCACAAAAAACGGACGCTCTACAGCTGCCTCTGTACTGATTGTCTCATCGCTACGCAATAGCTCAGAGTATATATCTGGCTGCGCCAAACGGGCAGCCAAAACCGCATAAAACTGCTCAAGCAAACTGATATAAGCCACGCTTTGGTGACTTGCCTGCTCACCTAAGACAGCTGGGGTCACGGTTTGCTCTAGTTGATCGATGATACTCATAGATGACTGCCTCTATCGGCCATTGATGGAAATTTACAAAATGACAAGCTTATATTTTATTATGACTAGGGTTGACGCTATTGAAAAGCAGTATCGGTACAGAAAAAGTACTGGCTGTATGCTTTCAATAACAGCGCCAGTGTCGCAAAACCACGTCGACATTGATGACCCATCATGCCAGCTCAAACGCTACCTAATTCAGGTTTGACGGCTACCCATCATTGCATGGCTACATTATTCACCAGAAAAGCATAAAAACGCAGCGTTTTGTCACATAATAGGTTTTGGCATTGGCTCAACTACTGTTAATATTATGGCTTACCTAGGTGCTCGATCAGCGATAATTTGGTTCCCTATAAAACATAACACCACTAGCGCATGGCTGGGATAAATATGGCTTATGCTGAGATTACCTAGGCTTAAGTTACGTAAAGATAAAGTGAGATAGCTTCAGCAGACAGAACACGTCCTAGTAACGATCGTCAGTTTTTATGCAGCCGTAACGCTTAGGCTTTGAACATTATCATTTCTCGCATTTTCATACATCAGGCGCATCTTAAGGATTTTTCTTTGTTAAACCATACCACTCTTATCATTATTATTACGGTTATCATCAGCTTGTTGGCATGGCAAAACAAACGCTTGTTTAACCGTTTTATTTTTTATCCGCCAGCGGTAAACAACGGACAGTGGGATCGTTTTGTGACGCATGGTTTCATCCATGCCGACAGCATGCATCTATTGTTTAACATGTTTACGCTGTATTTCTTTGGTCGCGCCATCGAAGGGCTGTACCAGCCGTTTTTGTTTGGGTATGGGTTTGTGGTGTTTTATGTGCTTGCCATTGTTATCGCTATGGTGCCAAGCTATCTAAAAAACAAAAACAATGCCAGCTATCTAAGTCTTGGCGCGTCAGGCGGGGTTTCAGCGGTGCTGTTTGCTTTTATCTTGCTGGCACCGTGGGAAAGCCTTTACTTATTTGCCATTGTTCCGATTCCGGCGATTTTGTTTGCAGTAGCATATGTGGCTTATAGTATTTATGCAGATAGGCGCGGCGGCTCAAACATCAATCATATGGCGCATATGTGGGGCGGCGCGTTTGGAGTGGTGGCCACGATTGTTTTAGAGCCGCGTGTCTTGCCGCACTTTATCAACGCGCTGCTGTCGCCAGGTTTTTAGAGCCGCTATGGCTGATAATGACCGATAGACAATCATCTCATTGATGGTTTGACTTTTTATGTATTGCGTTTTTATAAGCGCACAACCTCTCCTTTATGTTGTTTTATTATGATTATAGATGTTATCGGTGATATTCACGGCTACGCGGACAAGCTTGTCGGTTTGCTTAAACAGTTGGGTTATGTCCATAATGGTCAATACTTTGTGCCGCCAGAGGGTCATCGAGCGCTGTTTATTGGCGATTTGATGGATCGTGGGCCCCAGCAAGTGGCGACGTTGGAGATCGTGTTTGCCATGCTAGACGCTGATGTCGCCGACGCGGTGATGGGCAATCATGAGTATAACGCGCTGGCTTTTGCCACACCCGACCCGGACGTGCCTGGTGAGTATCTGCGCTCGCACGATGCGGTGCATACCCGTCAACACGAGGCGTTTTTGGCAGAGGTGCCTTTTGGCTCGGCGGCGCATCAGTACTGGCTTAAGCGTTTTTATGAGATTCCGTTGTGGCTCGAGACTGACTATGCCTGTTTTGTCCATGCTTGCTGGGATGTAGATAGCATGGCTGTGCTAAAGCCGTTGCTCACCGCAGATAATTGTCTGACGCCGCATGCGCTTGAGGTAACCTCGCGTGAGTTTAGTCCGGCCTTTGATGCGCTAGAGCGAGTGCTAAAAGGTGTGGAGACACCTCTGCCAGACGGCTTAGTAATGGTCGATAAACAAGGCACGGAGCGCAAGCGGGTACGGGTACGCTGGTGGCTGGATGCGTTGAACCAGCGCACGCTGTATGAAGTTGCTCGCGCGCCCGCTTCGGCATTGGCGCAGATTCCTCAAGACGTCTTGGCTGATAATATCGATTTTGCCTTAAAAACCCACAAACCTGTGTTTGTCGGGCATTATTGGCTGACAGGTACGCCTGAGCCGCTCAGCGCGCAAGTCGCTTGCACAGATTATTCTGCCGCCGTAGACAGCGGCTATCTGACGTGCTATCAGCTTGATACAACCAAACCATTACCACTCACAGCAGATAGCTTCGTACAGTATCGTCACGATCAGCGCTAAGACCGCGTATGATGCGCGCTACCTGCTGACGCTTCTATGATGCCTGAGGAGACAAAAACGCGATAGTATGGCGAAACCTCAATCTTGGCTTTACGAATGCGGCAAAACTTTTGTATGATGGTCTTTTTGAGGATATCGCATCATGAGCACCCAATCAGCTACGATTCAACCTAATCCTATCGCCTCTCCTGCTGGCCAGCCAAAAGTCGGCATCATTATGGGCTCACAATCTGATTGGGCCACCATGAGCGCCGCCGCACAGCTACTAGCCGACTTTGATATTGCCTTTGATTGCGAAGTGGTCTCAGCGCACCGTACGCCTGATAGATTGTTTGACTACGCCAAGTGTGCAAAAGACAATGGCCTACAAGTGATTATCGCGGGTGCTGGCGGGGCGGCACATCTGCCTGGTATGTGTGCCAGCCAAACGCCGCTCCCTGTCTTTGGTGTACCAGTCAAGTCCTCTATGCTCAGCGGTTGGGACAGCCTACTCTCTATCGTACAGATGCCAAAAGGCGTGGCGGTCGGCACTCTCGCTATTGGGACGGCAGGCGCATATAACGCCGCTTTGCTAGCGATTCAAGTGTTGGCATTACATGACGAGGCGGTGGCCAATAAGCTCGATACGCTGCGTCAGAAGCAAACCGATACCATCCTTGCCAGCCCAACTCCAGGTATCATTAATCAATCCGCCTAGCGATTTATGGTATCTGGGCTGATGGTTATCATACGAAACAACCATGCAAAAACATGCAAAGCCAAGCGATCACTCATCTTAGCGCGTCTAGCGATTGTTTTAAAATGCGCGTTTAGCATGCGGGTTCACCCAAGAATAAGGTGCAGACATTGCGCCTTTTCCTATTTTAATACGCTCGTTTTCATCCATTATTTATTCAAAGAGTTACTATCATGACCACAGCCAATGCTTATCCTGTTACTCAAACTATCCGTACCATCGGTATCTTAGGTGGTGGTCAGCTGGGCATGATGCTCGCCCAAGCTGCGCTACCGCTCGGCTATCAATGCGTGTTTTTAGAGGACAATGCGGACTGCCCAGCCAGCCTTTATGGTACGGTGTTTTCAAGCGCGCAGCTCGATGACTTTATCGCAGCGGCCGATGTCTTTACCTTAGAGTTCGAAAACACACCAACTGCCACGGTCGAAAAACTGGCCAGCCTCTCAACATCAGGCAACAAGCAAGGCATGTTTCCGCCGCCAGTGGCCTTAGATATCGCTCAAGATCGCTTAAAAGAAAAGCGGATGTTTAATGACTTAGCAATCGCCACGGTGCCTTTTCAAGAAGTCAGCTCTGAGGCTCAGTTAAAGCAAGCCTGCGATGAATTAGGGCTACCTATCGTTCTAAAGACCAGCCGCGGCGGTTATGACGGCAAAGGCCAGTATGTCATCAAACAAGACAGCGACATCACCAAAGCTTGGCACGACCTCAAAGACGCGGTCAGCGGTAAAGGCAGCCTAACGCCTACCCCAGCGCCGCTGATTGCCGAAGGTTTTATCAACTTTAGCCGCGAGGTATCTATCATTGCGGCTCGCGCCCAAGACGGTAGTGTGCGCTGTTATGATTTGGTCGAAAACCACCATCATCATGGCATTTTGGCCAAGACCCAAGCGCCTGCTGTCGGCACCAGCCATATCTTTAGCCAAGCCAAAGAAGCCATCACCACGATCATGAACCACTTAGGTTATGTAGGCGTGATGGCGCTTGAGCTGTTTGTCACCAAGGATGCGCGCGGTCATGACTATCTGCTGGCCAATGAGATCGCGCCGCGGGTACACAACTCTGGGCATTGGAGCATCGAAGGGGCGATTACCAGTCAATTTGAAAACCATATCCGCGCGGTGGTCGATTTGCCATTAGGCGATACTGATAACGTCCATCCAGCGATTATGGTCAATGTGCTGGGTCAATACCCTAACATCAGCGACGTACTGGCTATCGATGGTGCCCATTATCACAGCTACCACAAGACTGAACGCGACGATCGTAAAATCGCTCATATCACCTTGATGCCCAATGACGTCACTGACTTAGAGCCTTCGATGGCCAAGCTGGTCGCCAGCTTACCCAACAAAGTCGGTTTGGACAAAGAGTACGCTGCCGTCCAAAAGTCTCAAGAGCCTGCCAGTCCAAAAACGAACAGCACCGCCCAAGACGCCAAGCCGTTCGATAGCAAGGCCGCGAACAACGCTGCGCCCCAATCGGTAGACCACCAAGTGGACAGTGAGGCGAAGGCACAACCCACACAGGCCAAAACCACACAGGCCAAAAAATAATGCAGATTTGGGTAGATGCAGATTCGGTACCAACCATTGCCAAAGACTTGATTATCAAGACTGCTGAGCGCACACAAACGGCGGCGATATTCGTCGCCAATCAGCCGATTAAACTGCGCCGCTCACCCCTGCTTACCATGACGGTGGTACCATCGGGGTTTGATAAAGCCGATGATTATATCGTTGAGCAAATACAGGCAGGCGATCTGGCCATCACCAGCGACATTCCTTTGGCCAATGATATTTTGGACAAAGGCGCGTTGGTGCTTACCACGCGCGGCATCATTTATAATAAAGAAAATATTAAGCAAAAGCTGAACATGCGTGACTTTATGGATACCATGCGCGGCACTGGCGTCTTAGAGCCACAAGAGATGAGCGGACAAAAACCTTATGGCGAGCGTGACAAAAAAGCCTTTGCCGATGGTCTAAACAAGCTGGTGCGCTGATCTTCCGCATATTTTTGCAGATCTTGCAAACCCTATACACTCTACAACCAAACACTATGCAAACGGCACGCTTCATAACGAAGTGTGCCGTTTATTGTTGTTAGTCTATATACAGTCTTTAAGATGTGCTTTTTCAGACACGCTTTGATAGGGCGATGACATTGGCAAAACGGCAAAACGCAATATTGTTTAAAGCCCTGTATCATTTCAATCAGTCAAAATACTGTGTTGTCAAAGCGCTATGATAAAAGCGCAGACGTCATCGTAGTTAATATATAACAATAGGAATGCATATGAAAATTTTAGTGATTGGAGCAAGTGGCCGTGTGGGTACAGATTTGGTCGAACAACTATTGGCAGACGACCATCAGGTCATCGGTACCACGCGTCAGGATAAAAAACTGTTTGATAACGACAATTACCGTCAGCTAGACTTAGATATCACCGCCGAAAAAGACGCCATCGCCGAGCAAATAGAGCAAGATATCGATGCGGTCTATTTTGTTGCAGGCTCAGGCGGCAAAGACGTTTTAGAAGTGGACTTACATGGCGCTGTAAAGACCATGCAAGCGGTAGAAGACAAAGGCATCAAACGCTATATCATGCTAAGCACGGTGTTTTCATTAGACACCAACAAGTGGGACACTCCTGGCATTGCTGATCTAAAAGAATACTATATCTGTAAGCATTACGCCGATCAGTGGCTGGTCAACGACAGCACGCTTGACTATACCATCGTACAAGCAGGGGCCTTAAAGGAGCGTGCAGGGACTGGCAAAATCACCATCAACGATGACAATGCAGGCGAAAATGCGATTGCAGATGTGGCGGCGACCTTGACTGCGGTATTGGGAGCAAACAATACCATCAAAAAAGTCTTTAGTCTGCACAATGGTGAGACCGCCATCAACGAAGCCATCGCTACGTTGTAGTAGATTAACGACCGTTATAGTTAAAAAAGACAAAAGCGAGTCAGCCTTTTTGCTTGACTCGCTTTTTTATGATGGTCTATTAGAAGACATAATATCAGAACGCTTGCACTTACAATGCATTTGCAGCCCAGTTACGCCAAACCACTAGGAAAGGCAATCACTTCCTCCAAGCTGCGCGCCCCTGTTGTCACCATCAATAACCGATCGATACCAACCGCGATGCCGCTACAAGGCATCAATGCATCAGAGGCTGCCAATAGATGCTCATCGATTGGCATGGCTGGCAGGTCATGCTGCTGACGCCGCTCATTGTCCTGCTCAAAACGCTGGCGTAACGCTGGTCCATCTGCCAGCTCATCATACGCATTGGCAATCTCAATGCCATTAATATACAGCTCAAAACGCTTGGCAACGGTATTGCCCTCTTTATCCGCCGCGGTCTTTGCCAGTGCTGCCGTCGCTGGTGGATATTCAATAATCAGCGTCGGCAGATCATGACCTAAGTTTGGCTCGACGACGTGGCTAAACAGCAAGTCAAGCCAGCTTTGGCGGATGCTCTCCTCGCTCTGACCGGCGTCGTTTTTTTCGGCCTTATTGATGCCCGCATTAAAATCAAACCCCATCAGCCCTTTATCTTCTGCAACTGCTTGTAGCGTCGCAAGGCTAGCGGTCAGCGGATGAATCCCGACAAAATCCATAAAAGCATCGACATAGCGATAATGACTGAGCACCACTGCATGACCATATAGCGCTTCTAATAGCGCTCCCAGCTCGGCGGCCATATCCTCAAGACTATAATGGGGCTGATACCACTCCAGCATGGTGAATTCGATATTATGCCGCGCTCCTATCTCATTGTCTCGAAACACAGGACAGATCTGATAAATCGGCACTTGCCAGCTGGCGAGTAAACGCTTCATAGCAAACTCAGGCGAGGTATGTAAATAGTAGGTGCGCGGTTTGTCTTGATAGGTGACCGCCGCGGCGACCGACTGCAAAAAAGTATCGGTATTGCCCGCTTGCGACAGTAGCGGCGTCTGTACCTCTAATACGTGCCGCGCTGCAAAAAACTGCCGCACCTTACTCATAAAATGCGCGCGCTGCTGTGCCATGGCAAGCGTCATGGTCGGCGCATAACTGGGCTGGGAGCAAGCGTTTGGGTTTGATGTGGCTGATGCTTTAGAACTCATGATGATGTACTACAACTTTTATAAAAACCTATGGAAAATACGCCTAAAACTGCCACTCGCGGCGCAAATGATAGTCACGGCGAAGCTGATCAAAAGCCGCGGCCTTTACCTGACCCCCAGCGAGCGTGGCTCGCAGCGCTTTATCATCTTGCATGATGTCATAAAACTTAACCAGCCTATCAGGGTGTGCCTGTAGCTCAGACCACAAAAACATATTGAGCGGTAGCAGCTGATGCATCGACTGCGCAGGGCTGATTGAGAGTTTTTCACAGAGCGCATCATAGATCATTTGAGTGCCGCGCAGCTTACCTTCCAAGGTGTAGCCAGCGATATGCGGGGTGGCAATCGCCAGTTTGCTTAGCAGTGCTTCCTCAATTTGCGGCTCATGCTCAAAGACATCGAGCACCACTTGCCGACCGGTACGCTCAATATCCGCCTGCAAGGCAGCGGCATCGATGACGGGCCCGCGAGCACTGTTGATCAATAAGGTACTGGCTGGCATCGCATCCAGAGCGTTTTTGTCGATTAAATGCCGCGTTGGATACTCATGGGCATGACTACTATGATGGGCACTGCCCGCCAAACTGGTCGCACTCGATTTGTCAGTCAAGGGCACATGCAGGCTGACCAAATCGCTTTTTTCGATGACTTGCGCAAAGCTGGCATTATTGAGGCTTGAGGCTGGTAGTAGCGGATCATAGCCGAGCACTTGCCAGCCCAAACTACTGGCATATTGCGCCAATGTACTACCGATATTGCCCAGTCCAATAATGCCCAATGTGGGCGGCGTCGATGACCGCTGCCAGTACTCAGGCCGCAAGGTCAAAATAGCGCTCAGCACATACTGCGCCACAGAGTGCTTGCTACAGCCTGCCGCATTGGCAAAGTGAATACGGCGCGCCGCTAAGTAATCTTGATCGACATGATCGGTACCAATCGTTGCCGAACCGACAAACCTCACACTGTCATTGTCTTTCAATAAATCTGCGTTGACGTGGGTCACTGAGCGTATCAGTAAGACATTGGGCTGCGTATCCGCCAATAGCTGCGCATCGATATCGCGCCCTGCCACTTTGATCATACGCACGCGCCGTCCTGTCGTCCCACTGAGCGTGTCATTATTAAAAAACTCAGACAAGCTGGCGATATTGCTATCGGCCACGATGGTGAGGTCGGTTGCTGCATTTGGTTTATTTTCCATTGCCACATCCGCGCTCTTATTTAACATGGTCGTGTACCTCTATTCTGATTTAGTCACAGTTGGCAACGTCTGAGTCTCAGACAGTACCACGTCTTGCTGAGCAAATATCTCATTTTTATGCTGAGATATCCATTCACGCCACACGGCCAGCCCGATGGCTAGCACCACAGGCCCGATAAACAAACCGACAAAGCCAAACGCTGTCAGCCCGCCCAACACCCCGATAAATATAATGATAAAAGGAATCTTGGTGGCACCGCTGATGACGATAGGCCGAATCAAATTGTCCACCCAGCTAATGACAAATATCCCCCACAGTGCCAGACCGATGCCCTCTACTGTATGGCCTTGGCTTAGCAGCCAGACCGACACTCCGCCCCACACAAACGGCGTCCCAAACGGAATCAAGGCAATAATAAAGGTAACAATGGTCAACAAAATAGGACTGGGCGCGCCTGAGAAATAATAGCCAATACCAGCAAGCAAAGCCTGCGCCAGCGCGGTCAGCCCGATGCCATAGACCACCGCTTGCGTCGTCGTGCCGACCGAATCAATATAGCCATCGATGCGATTGCCAATGATATTGCGCAGGGCTTGGCGTATTTGCCGTACCAAACTGGTGCCATCTCGGTAAAAAAAGAATAGCGTCATCAATGCCATACCCAGCTTGGCAAGTCCACTAAACACCACATCGAAGGCGACTTTGCCATAATATAAATGTGACTGCACCCACATCCGAAACGCTTCTAGCGTGCCTTCTGGGTTTTTATTGATGCGCCACAAGATATCTTTGACCTGCTGACCGATAACTGGCAAGTCCTTGATGGACTCTGGCACATCCAGATAGCCTACCTTGATACGATAGATCAAGTTGCTGATAAGGCTCAACGCTTCTTGTTGTAAAATAAAAACCCCAATGACCAGCGGTATACCGATGATAAGTGAGATACTCACGGTCATAATCGCCGCGCTAAAGTCTGGACTGAGCTTTACTTTTTCATGAAAAAAACTATAAATAGGAAACGTCACATACGCCAAAATCGCCGCCCACAAAGCCGGCACAATAAAAAACTGTACCACCTGAAAGCACAGTACAAATAACGCAACCAATAAGGTAATGGCCAGCAGGCGCTGAATAATAAATTCTTTTGTCCAGTTTTCAATCATAGCGTATAAACCAAGGGCTGACAGCAAAGACCATCACAGCTTTGCTGACAAGTTTATAAATGGGTGATGAATATCCGTCTATAGATCATGTCCATAAGTCGTATTCACAAGCGAGGGTTTGTCCAACATTCATAGCGATAACACCATCACGATAGCAGTAGCAAGTCCTATGATACCGTAACACATTTAGCGGCCATTCTTTTTATAAAAATACACCAAAATCAAAGCGATTATCCCCTCCTCATTATGCAATAAAATATTCCAAATAAATAACGCTGTGTTGTAATCTTTACTTACAACTTTCTCTATACAATCTTACCGAGCTATGAGCACAATAACCACACTGCATCATAGGGTTTTGGTCGATAAAAACCATCACCGACAGCAGCGCGCTTCTGCCCATTTGCAGCAGCTATCTCATCAGGTAATTCACCGGCGCGTTCTATTTGTCACGGTAATTGATGTTATACTAAAGCGATTATTTTACGCTTTTTGGGCGCATTAATGGCAATCCACCATAAAATAAAGACCGTTACAAAGCCGCTATCACATGGACATCGCCATTTTGATATCAAATCAAGAGGTTAGCGTCGTGTTATCGATGACGCTAATTTGAGAGATTAGCAGGATATTGGCGCACGTATCAGGTGCCGCTTTACGCCTTCTCTCAAAGCGAAAGTTTCATCTAGGCGCTGTATGATTTAATAATCAAGCGGTCTATACCAGTGCTGTATAACCGCATTATTTTGCATAAATGTTGTTTGAATGAATGTTGGATTTTTAGACCCACACTGCCTGACCACATTTTAAATACTATATCGATAGGAAAAATAACAATGTCAAAAGACACTGATAATCCCAATCTAAACCCCTCGAGCGAGGCCAGTCATACCAGCAAGCCGCCAGAGACCGTTACTTTTGCACTGGCACAGTCACACTTTTTGGTCGGTGATATCAACGCCAACGCCGAAAAAATGCGTACCTTAGCGCTGCAAGCACGTGAGCAAGGCGCCGACGTTATCGTCTTTCCAGAGCTGTCCTTATTGGGCTACCCACCACAAGACCTATTACTGCGTCCAAGCTTGTCAGGCCGCGTCAAAAGCGCGATATCTACCCTAAGCGATATCGACGACATCGTTATGATTGTCGGCTATCCGCACGTCGATCATCACGGTACTTTCAACTCAGCGGCCATCTTACATAATGGTCATCAAAAAGGCTTTTATCATAAGCAAATTTTGCCAAATTATGGCGTGTTTGATGAACGCCGCTACTTTGATAAAGGCCGCAATCAAGTACTGTTTGACTATAAAGGTATCACCATCGGTCTGCTCATCTGTGAAGACTTGTGGGAAAAAGGCCCAGTCGCTGAGCTAAAAAAACAAGGCGCTGATATGATCGTCAGCCTAAACGCCTCACCGTTTGAGATTGAAAAACAAGAAAACCGCAAGACCATGCTGGCCAAACGCAGCCGCGAAAACGACTTACCTATTATCTATATCAATGCCGTGGGCGGACAAGATGACTTGGTGTTTGATGGCGGCTCGATGGCGATACAAGCAGATGGCAGCGTCGCCCACGAAGCGCCGCGTTTTATGAGCCAATTACTGCTGGCCACTTTAGATGTCAAAACAGCCAAGTTCGACAGCCAAACCAAAGCGCCACTGAGCTTGAGCCGCGAGTCGGAGATGTATCAAGCATTGGTAGTGGGGCTACGTGATTATGTCAATCTCTCTGGATTTTCAGGTGTCATCGTCGGCCTGTCAGGCGGTATCGATTCTGCCTTAACGCTTTGTATCGCGGTCGACGCGCTGGGCGCAGATAAAGTCTATGCAGTGATGATGCCGTACGAATATACCTCACAGATCAGCTTAGAGGACGCGCAAGCACAAGCGCGCCGCTTAAACGTTTCTTATACTGTCTGTCCAATCTTTGATGCGGTGGAAGGTATCCGTCATACGCTAGCGCCACTGTTTAACAAATCGCCTGCTGATACCACCGAAGAAAACATCCAAGCGCGCGCGCGCGGTGTGGTTCTGATGGCACTGTCCAACAAGTTTGGTCATCTGGTCATCACCACTGGCAACAAGTCAGAGCTGGCAGTTGGTTACTCAACATTATATGGCGACATGGCAGGCGGTTTTGATGTACTAAAAGACGTCTATAAATCACAAGTATATAAGCTGGCAAGCTACCGTAACCGCCTAGAGGACACACCTGTAATTCCAGAGCGCGTCATCACGCGTCCGCCGTCCGCTGAGCTGCGTCCTGACCAAAAAGACCAAGACAGCCTGCCTGATTATGATGTATTGGACAGCATCTTGATGTCGTATATCGATGAAGACATGGGCTATCAAGAAATCGTCGATAAAGGGTTTGAGGCAGCTATGGTGGCCAAGGTCATCAAGATGGTGGATAACAGCGAGTACAAGCGTCTACAAGCGCCAATCGGTACTAAGATCAGTCACAAAGCCTTTGGCCGTGAGCGCCGCTATCCACTGGTCAATAAGTGGTCAATCAAAGGCTAAACGCTCAGCGCTTGCGCCTTTAGCATCTAAGTCTTTACTAACTTATACCAACTTAGATGCAAGAGCAGCGCTTCATACTATTTTACTGCCTTATGATTAGCTGGGTGCTTGCCCAGCTTTTTTGGTTTTTATACATAAGGATTCTATACCCATGCTGTTTTTTTTCTTTTTATGCTAATCCTGCATTATTTTTAATGAATCTTATCTTTTACCGAGTATGTCATGAGTTTGCTAACCGCTAGTGTGTTTTTGCTTTTATTACTTGCCTTGAGTGCCTTTGTCTCTGGCGCTGAGATTGCCATTGCTGCTGCTCGCAAGATCAAGCTACAAATCATAGCAAAAGAAGGAGAGGTACGCGCCCTTGATGTGCTACATATGCAAGACAATCCTGGTGGCTTTATCACTGTGGTGCAGGTGGTGTTGAACGCCGTTGCCATCTCCGCAGGTGCTATCGGTGAGTCTGCTATCAGCCCTTATTTTCAATTGGTGGTCAAAAACGAAGCCGTCTCGTCAGTCATCTCCTTTGTCCTCATCACCAGCCTGTTTTCGTTGCTCGCGGACTTGATGCCCAGACGCTTGGCGATGTCCAATGCCGAGGCTTTTGCCGTGCGTTTGGTGCGGCCAATGATGGCGCTGACGTTTATCTTTAAGCCTGTTATTTGGGTGTTTGACGGCGTGGCCAATATGTTGTTTAAGTTTTTTGGTATCTCCACCAGTCGTCAAGATGACATCACGCCAGAAGACATCTATGCGGTGATGGATGCTGGTGCCGAGGCAGGCGTGCTCAAAAAACAAGAGCATCATTTGATAGAAAACATCTTTGAGATGCAGGAGCGTACCGTCACCTCAGTGATGAACCCTCGCGAGCATATCGTGTACTTCGATACAAAAATGAGTACCGAACAAATCGTCGAGACGATGATTGAACAGCCGCACAATAAGTTTTTGGTCTGTCATGATGATGATTTAGAGCATATCATCGGCTATGTCGAATCTCGTAGTTTTTTGGCGTTGGTACTCAATAAGCAAGAAGTCAGCCTCACGGACAAGTCCCTGATAAAACCAGCGCTGTTCGTGCCAGATACCTTGTCATTGTTTGAAGTGCTAGAGATGTTTAAATCCACAGGTGCTGACTTTGCTGTCATCGTCAATGAATATGGCTTGGTGGTGGGCGTCATTACCTTAAGGGATGTCATGAGCATCGTCATGGGCGAGCTTGTGACAGTAGAGGAGCAGCCTATTGTTCAGCGCACTGACAACTCATGGCTGATCGATGGTATGACGCCTATCGAAGATGTGGTGCGCGCGCTCGATATCGTCAATCTGCCACGCAATCAAAACTATGAAACCATCAGCGGCTTTATGATGTATATGCTGCGCAAAATCCCCAAAAAGACCGACTCTATCGAATATGCCAACTATCGTTTTGAGATCATCGCCACCGACAACCTCAAAATCACCCAAATGCTGGTTACCAGACTTGATGAGACAGGGTAACTAGAGAATAGTTAGAGAAAAGATAGGACGGCATCTACTCTCGCGACCCAAATATGGCGGTACCCACGCGCACCATCGTCGAGCCATGAGCGATGGCGTCCGCCATGTCCCCACTCATGCCCATGCTCAGCGTATCCCAATGCGCCAAGTCTGGATGCTTATCTTTAATGTCTTCAAACAACTGCTGGGTACGGGCAAAGGCATTGGTATCTGTCTTGGCAGGGATAATCATCAGTCCGCGCAGTATCAGACGCTCATAGCGCTTCATGGCACTTATCAGCCCAGGCAACTCGGCTGGCAGACAGCCTGACTTACTGTCTTCATCATCAATATTGACCTGCACCAATACATTCAATGGCGGTAAATCCTCTGGCCGCTGATCATTTAAACGCTTGGCGATAATGTCACGCTCGACCGTTTGTACCCAATCAAAATGCTCAGCGATGTCACGGGTTTTGTTGCGCTGGATACTGCCGATGTAATGCCAAACGATATGCTCAGCGTCAGGTTGACTTTGTAGCTCATTGATTTTTTCGAGCGCTTCTTGTAAGTAGTTTTCGCCAAAATGGCGCTGACCTTGCTGCGCCAGAGTCGCGATCATCTGTGCAGGTTTGGTTTTGGAGACGGCCAGTAGTGTTACCGGCTCGGCTTGAGAGTCCGCTTGCTCACAAGCTGCCACCACCTGTGCATGAACGCGTTGCCAATTGTCGATTAAGTATTGCTTATCCATAGTATTTTCGCTGTTGTTATATAGGTTTGTTTATAAGCTTCGCCCGTTGCGGTTGGGTCTAGCAGTTGGGTCTAACATTAACTGTCTCGCTCCCCATCTGCGACCTACAATGCTAGACAAATTTTACATTTTCTTTGGGCAGTAGATGGTTAAATGCCGGCAGTCTTGTTATGATATTGTTACATGGTCTAACATATGCTACTGAATATAAGCGTCATGGTAAAGACAAGGTAGGTTGGCAGATCGCTTTACCCAAGGCTGCGTCCTGCTACGCCAGATATTAGCATCACACCATCTTTTGTTTGACCTTTTTTGACTGATAGGACTATCCGATTATGGCTGAAAAAAACACCTTAAGCATCGAAGACTTGTTGCGTTTTACGGTTAAACATAAAGCATCTGATTTACATATTTCAGCCGGTATGCCCGCGATGATTCGTGTCGATGGCGAGATGACGCGCATCAATATGCCAGCGATGACGCATCAAACGGTGCATCAGCTGATTTATGACATCATGAATGACAAGCAGCGCGCCGATTTTGAGGAGTTTTTTGAGACGGACTTTTCTTTTGAGATTCCCAATCTTGCCCGCTTTCGGGTAAACGCCTTTAATCAAAACCGCGGCGCAGGTGCTGTGTTTCGTACCATTCCCTCTAAGGTCCTAACGATGGAAGATTTGGGCATGGGCGATGTGTTCAAACGCGTATCAGACTTCAAACGCGGCGTGGTGCTGGTGACTGGCCCGACCGGCTCTGGTAAATCCACGACACTGGCAGCCATGATTGATTATATCAACGAGAGCCGCAAAGAGCATATTTTGACCATCGAAGACCCGATCGAATTTGTCCACGAATCGAAAAAAAGCCTCATCAACCAGCGCGAAGTACACCGCGACACCTTGGGGTTTGAGCCAGCCCTACGCTCGGCACTGCGTGAGGATCCCGACGTTATCTTGGTGGGTGAGCTACGTGACCTTGAGACCATTCGCTTGGCACTAACGGCAGCTGAGACCGGCCACTTAGTCTTTGGCACACTGCACACCAGCTCAGCGGCCAAAACCATTGACCGTGTGATTGATGTGTTCCCTGCCGCCGAAAAAGACATGATTCGCGCCATGCTCTCAGAGTCGCTCCAGGCAGTCATCTCACAGACCTTGCTGCGCCGTCAAGCAGGTGGCCGTATCGCCGCCCACGAGATCATGCTAGGTACGCCGGCCATCCGTAACCTCATTCGCGAAAACAAAATCGCCCAGATGTATTCGGCGATTCAAACAGGCGCAGGCGACGGTATGATCACCCTTGACCAGACTTTAAAAAACCTCGTGGCCAAAGGAACCATCAGCAAAGACGTGGCGCGCCCTTATGCCAAGCAGCCTGAGACTTTTTTATAGGCGGTGATTTGCCATTAAGACAGCACTGACGCAGTGCTCTGCAGTATCAGCATCACTGCGGGCATCACGGATCACATAATTTTAGATATTTTTTTAGGCGATTGACATCGAAAGCGGGTACAACATGGACATTGATAAACTATTGCAGTTAATGATCAATAAAAACGGCTCTGACCTTTTTATTACTGCTGAAGTGGCACCTTCGATGAAGGTGAATGGCAAGATATTGCCTGTGGGTAAGACCCCGCTGACCCCTGCCCAAACCCTAAAACTGGTCCAAAGTGTCATGACGGCCAGTCAGCAGCAAGAGTTTGAAGAAACCAACGAGTGTCAGTTTGCCATCACTGATGAAGCCAAGCAGGCACGGTTTCGGGTCAGCGCGTTTGTACAGCGCGACATGGCTGGGATGATTTTGCGTAAAATCGAAAACAAAATCCCAACCGTCGAAGAGCTGCGCCTGCCACCTGTTCTCAAAGAGCTGGCGATGAAAAAGCGCGGCATCATCCTACTGGTCGGTGCGACAGGTACGGGTAAATCGACGACGCTTGCTGCCATGATCGGCCATCGCAACCAGAACTCGCAAGGCCATATCATTACCATCGAAGACCCGATCGAGTTTGTCCACAAGCATCGCGGCTGTATCATCACCCAGCGCGAGGTCGGTATCGACACCCAATCTTTTGAAGCAGGTTTAAAAAACACCCTGCGCCAAGCCCCTGATGTCATCTTGATTGGTGAGATTCGTAACCGCGAGGTCATGAGCTACGCGATTCAGTATGCTGAGACGGGACATTTGGTATTTGCCACGCTGCACGCCAACAACGCCAACCAAGCCATTGATCGTATCATTCATTTTTTTGAGACCAGCCGTCACAACCAGCTGTTTATGGATTTGTCGCTCAACCTGCAAGCGATCATCGCCCAGCAGCTCATCCCAACACCGGATGGCAAAGGGCGACGCGCAGCGATTGAGATTTTATTAAACTCCCAGCTCATCAGCGACTATATCCGTAAAGGCGAGATTCATGAGATTAAAGATGTGATGAAGCGCTCACGAGAGAGCGGCATGCAGACCTTTGATCAGGCACTGTTTGATTTATATGAGAACGGCGAGATTACCTATAAAGAAGCGATCTTGCATGCTGACTCACCAAACGATTTGCGCCTAAAAATCAAGCTCAGTAGCAAAAACAGCGCCCACCTTTTAGACGAAGGCGCAGATGGTTTGTCGCTAGATATCACATAAGCTTAGCGCTTCAATCAAGGCCATAAAAAAAGCCCTCATAAAAAATCGTGAGGGCTTTTTGCTGCGTGCTAGTATTTGAGTATGTAATCACTTAAACAATCAACAAAACGGTTAAAGGTGATAAAACCTTATCAGACTTTGATAACTTAACCGCTGTTATTTGACACTGTCCTTGCATTCTTGATCATCACAAATACCGTATAGCACCAGTGAGTGACCCGATAATTTAAAACCATGCGACTCTGCAACTTTGAGCTGCTCCTCTTCGATAGCTTCATTATGAAACTCGATAATTTTGCCGCAGTTGTCACAGACCAAGTGGTCATGATGCTCTTCTTGGGTGATCTCAAACACCGATAGATTGTTTTCAAAGTTATGACGCTCGACGATGCCCGCTTGTTCAAACTGGGTCAATACTCGATACACCGTGGCCAGCCCCACATCTTCGCCTTGGTCGATCAGCGCCTTGTACACTTCTTCGGCACTCATATGGTGCAGCTCTGCATTTTCTAGCAGTTCTAAAATTTTGATACGTGGTAAGGTGACCTTCAACCCTGCTTTGCGTAAATCTTGATTGGTAAAAGAAGCCATAATATCCCTTATAACTGTGACAGTCTTAGCAAATAAAGAACCAAAAAATAGGAGGTAGATAAGCTAATAAATTACTTTATAAAGCGTGTTTTATCTAAGACATGCCAAACATGCCTTTTGCAATTCATTGATATCTCGCGTATGACCCTTGCTTATCTTTAACGCCTATATGGTCTATCATTTCGCCGAAAATATCAATGCAAGCCTATGAATTTAAAAAACAAATAACCAAATCACCTTGGTAGCGTTTGGTAAATAATGTCGTAAGTGGTAGGCAATTGCAAGTAAATGACGTATCATTTGTTCAAGATAGTCGGCCAGACACCTTAGCATTGATGGTGGCCGCACCTAACCCATTTCTTATGAGTCATCTTACCATGATAAAGACATTAACTTTTCGTCCGTTTAGCCCTGCACGCGCATTACGTAACATTATTCTAACCAGTATGCTCAGCGCTACCGTCGCGATGTCCGGCTGCTCTTTACTGAGTGTTTATAAGATTGATTTACCACAAGGCACTGCCATCACCCAAGCTCAAGCACAAAAGCTGCAAGTGGGTATGAACCAAAACCAAGTGCTATACATCCTCGGCAGTCCTGCGATTAAAGAAACCCTAGAGCCAAAGCGCTGGGACTATATCTACGACTATCAAGCGGGCACTGAAGGCCAACGCCAAGGCATTGCTGATGTCAAAAATGCCAGCCAGCACCTGATTGTCTACTTTGATGATAATGGTTTGGTCAGCCGCATCGAGGGTATAGAGAGCTTGCCTGCGTCGTAACGTTAGGGCTGACAAGCCGCTAGCTTCGTGATTTGTTTTTGCGCTGAGACATCGGATCAGCGCTCAAACTACGATAGACTTCGATACGATCAAAAGGCTGCAAGCGATAGCTAAGCGGCTGTTTTTTTGCATAGACACCCACATGCCAGCGCTTTGCCATTGGGGTTTCCACCTCCGCCATCTCCTCGCACCATGCGGCCAAAGCGGCAAACTGCGTCAGCCACCCTGCTTGCGATAGCGCTTCATACAGCGTGGTATCAGGGCGCACCTGTAGTGACTTGTAGTGCTGACGCGTGGCATCCTCGGCATAGGCCAGATATACGGTGAGAGCGTCGTTATTTAGCTCAGCCACTGTAGCACCCAACCCAGTAATGCCAATATCAGAGCCAGTGGTACCACCAACCGTATCGCCACGCGCCACAAGTTATAAAACCCTTCACTACCGAAATTAAGCGACTTGCGCAAATGACTGATTTTCATTTGCCAGCCAGCAAATATCGATAGGAGCAGCACCGCGATACTACTGATAATGACCAAGATACCGACCAACCAAGTGGCAGGAATCACAACGACCAGCGCCAATGCCACCACCAAAGTGATCACCAAGCTCACCACCAGCCCAAACTTATGCGCCAGCTGCTGGGTACTATAGTGCAGCAAATAACTGGCAACGAATAGCACCCCTACCCAATACAATAGCTGAGCGATAGGCGGCAATGCCATGCCACTGACAAACAAAGCCATCATCCCGACTAGCAGTTGCAGTATCCAAATCGGTAGCACCAGCTTGGTCGCACGTGGCTCGGCGGCCAGACGGCTACGAGCAGGTTTTTGGGCGTTGTGATTGTCCACACCGACGGCGGTCACTGACTGCTTGCTAGCCAAGCTTTGACCGAACCAATACAGCCCCGTACCCGCCCCCACACTGACCAGCGCCAAGGCAACCGCACGCGCCCACTCGCCTAAGCTCACCTCTGTCATGGCAAAGTCAATATTTGGCAGTCCATTGACTGCAGCCAGCAGTAGCCCCGCAACCATCAGCCCCAGACCAATCGGTAACGGCGCGACACCCACTAGGCTCAGCAATACAGCGATGACCATCAGACCTGCCGCCATTGCAAAACTCGGTAGCGCAGGCGCGCTATCAAGCGCCGTCAAAGCCGCCAAGATACCTGTACTAGCGCCCGAAATGACCAGCGCAGCGATGACAATCGACACCAGCGCCGCAAGCCAACCAAAACTGCGCCATATCGGACTGGCATCCGCCTCGCGGGTCAGCTTTTGCATACCAGCCAGTGGCGCATCGACGCTCCGATACGCCAGTGCTATCTCTGCATACACCACAGGTAGCGATACCAATACCATCGCCAACAGCCACAATAGCCAAAAATCTATCTCACCGACTGAAGCAGGGGCAAACCAGCGAAACAACAGTAACGGCAGCAAGGCAGCAATGAAGTAAGAAGCATAACGGATCATCATAATCTAAATCCAAATGAACTAGGGCGTGTCATCGTTTATGTCATTGACCATATAGCTAAGGTGCAAAGTATTGAGCTTGCAACAACAAACCTTAAAACAACGAAGTTTTAAACAGGCAAACTTTCATGATAGTAAGCCTAAAATCGATCGCAACAGGCTCATTGACGACACGCGCTTAAGTGAGGAACAGTAATTTATCACGATACAACATCATGACCTTATAAAGATAAGCCCCTATGAGGGGTTTTATCTTATAAAGTCATGATAGTGATAATATAAGGGAGTAACAGTTATAAAAAAACCCCGAAATCGGGGTTTAATCAATAAACAATGCCTCATTATCACATAATAACAACTGGCTATCAGGCACTCATTATCAAATCAACGGACAACCGCGCTCTGTGGCCTGTGCCGTGATTGCTACAAATTAGTGAACGGCACTGATATAGTCTGATAGGATACGAATATCACGATCTGATAGCTTCGATGCTACCGTCTGCATCATACCCATCTCGCCTTCTTTGGCAGCGTCGTTGATACGTTTTTGCTCATCGCTATCGATATCATCAGCGCGGCCTGCGGCGCGGAACAGTTTTAGCTGAGTTGAGATATACTCGGCATGCTGGCCGCCTAAGCGCGGAAATGCTGCCCACTCGTTACCAGCGGCATCTGGACCATGACAGCCTGCACAGCCGATCACGCCGCGCGACTTATCACCACCCAAATAGAGTTTGGTGGCTTCTTGGTTGGTCGCAGGATTACCAAAACCGACACCCCAAGGAGCTTGGCTGGCATAATAACCTGCCACGTTGGCTAGGTCTTGCTGAGATAAGTTGGCGACTTGCGACTGCATGATACCATTCTTACGATAGCCTGTTTTAAACTCGACCAACTGCTTATAGAGGTATTTTACGTTTTGGCCACCCAAGTTAGGCTGCGCAGGGACAACGCTAACACCATTAACACCGTGACAAGCAGCGCAGACGGTCTCTGCAATTTTCTTGCCTGCATCGACATCATGCTCAGGAACAATAATAGCAGCTTGTACGCTGAAACTTGCAACGCATAAGCTGGCAGCAGCGATTAACTTTTTCATTGATACAAATCCTACTAACTCGGTGTAAGCATTATTTAGAGTGATTGTACTGATAAGATACCTGATACCAACCGCCCTATAATCAGCGAGGCAAGTATATAATTTAAGGTCTTGGCCACAAGCAATCTGAAAGTACTTACTAACATCAGGGTTTATTTTCGATTATTATAGCAAGACTTTGTAGCATTTGCCTACTTAATCGTCACATCCACCAGTTTTTCTAGTCGGCTTATTATGCTGCTTGCAAAAAAATAAAAGCGCTTTCGGGCAATAAAACCCAGCGCTTTAGATGGCATGACTTATTGATTTTCTACTGATTATTTGCTCATATACTCGATCAGCTGACGGTAATCATCATCACTGCAAGTGTCACAGAGACCACCTGCTGGCATCTGAGTCATGCCGCCTTTAACAGATTGGATCAATGTTGGCATGCTTTTTTGTTTGATGAGCTGCTGCCATTTGGCGCTGTCGCCTTTTTTGATGGCATTGAGTGCGCCACTATCGTGACAGGCTGCACATGAGTTATTATAGGTCGCTGCGATATCAGCAGCAGCGCCCGTTATCATTGTGCTGCTTAAGATGAGTGCCGCCGCGCCGCTTATAAGTACACGCTGAGCACGGTCAAAAAGTGTGGTGATTGAAAACATTGAACACCTCCTTTGGATATGACATTCGTTTAGTCTTTTTTTTGATTAAACGTGTGTCGCTAACTATCTCTTAGCAAATATTGTAACAATGTATGTCATATAAATACAGATAAATACAGATAAATATAGTTTGGCTTTGGTAACCTAATGATGACTGGTGTTACTACCCTGATAGCCTGCGATATATGAGGGCCTGTGATATTTATATGATATTAATTGCCGTTATTTCAATAAGTAAGCGGACGAATAGTATAAAATAAGCAATTATCAAGTCGTCTGCCATGCCGACTGCTATAAACGTTATGTGACGCTTATGCCCTACTGTCGCCTCTCGCTGGTCTAAACGACGCAACGCCTTACCACTGTATCCAATTTTTTAAGATTAATGAGTCACTTATGAGTACCCCGTTTACCGATGTCGCCACCGACCAAGCCTTATTTAACACCAAGTCTCGTCAGAAAATTCAACAAACCGCCTTTATGATGTCAGCGCCGACTTTTCGCCTTTGTCCTGCCGATATGGGCTTAGAGGTCGCCTTTGCAGGCCGTTCAAACGCGGGCAAGTCCTCTGCCATCAATGCGCTGACCAACCAGCGCCAACTGGCACGCTCGTCCAAAACCCCTGGTCGTACGCAAATGATCAACTTTTTTAGCGTCGGTGATAGCGACAGACGACTGGTCGACTTACCAGGTTATGGCTATGCCGCTGTCCCTTTAGAGATGAAAAAAGAATGGCAGGTTGAGCTAGAAGAATATCTGGTATCGCGCTCAAGCCTTGCAGGGCTGGTGTTGATGACAGACATCCGTCATCCGCTTAAGTTTTTTGATGAGCAAATGCTGCATTGGGCCAAAGATGGAGATTTGCCCGTACACATTTTGCTTACCAAAGCAGACAAGCTAAAATACGGCGCCGCCAAAAACGCCCTGCTCAATACCCGAAAAAGACTAAAAAAACTGGGGTTAAACTGTAGCATTCAGCTGTTTTCTGCCTTGCGCAAAGAAGGGTTAGAGGAGCTGGCTGGCGTGATGGGCAAATGGTATGAGTATCAGCTCGATGGCGATAAAATCATTGAAACCAGCCTGAGTGAGTCTGCCGACGCTCAAGATGGCGAGCCGACGACATCTGTAGAAGAGAGTGATGCAAAAGACGGTGCTAAATAAGCTGCACCACGCGGATAGAGCGGCGTCCTAGGGCGTGTCTTTCTTTTAAAAATAGTGATAAAAATAAGATAAATGGCGGTCAAACAAGGAAAATAGCGCCGTTAATATCGGGATATAGACCAGCTATTTGACGATGGTTGACAAAATTTGGCCACTTTTAGCCCATTTAGATAACTATAGTCGATACACTATAAAAATGTCATAGCGCTACTGGGATGCTATTTTTAAACGTAGGTTGCGCAGCCTCTGGGAACGCAGCACGCAAGTACAATTTATACCAGTAGCGCGTTTAAATTTATATACCAGTTGTATTTTCAACTGACTATAGCGAGTGACTTGAAGACACGCCCTCGCCACATAATAGCGCCATTAATGCTTGCGGCGTCGCAATCTGATAGGTAGGCTGCTGTGCGGCAAGCTCTGCCGCTGATGCTGTGCCATAATTGACCGCAATACTACTCATACCCAGCTGCGTCGCCATCTCGATATCATAGACGCTATCACCGACAAAAACAGCGTCGGCGATACCCTGCTGAGTAGCCTGTAATATATCAATGAGCATCTGCGGATCAGGTTTGGAGCCTGCTTCATCAGCACAGCGGGTCATCACAAAGTACTGATGACTGCTCGAGGCTGCAAGCACCCGATCTAGACCTTTGCGTTTTTTGCCTGTGGCCACGGCCAGCTGTTTGCCTTGACGCTGTAGCGTTTGTAGCATGCTTTCTATCGGAGCAAACAGCGGCGTGCGGTGGCTATTGGCGATATAGTACTCAGCATAGCTTTGCTGAATGCCCTGTTTTTGTAAATCGCTGGCCTGCGGATATAAAATATCAATGCCATTCATCAGGCTAAGACCGATAATATCTTGCACAGCTTTATCTGTCGTTTGAAACCCGTGCGCCTCCCCTGCCACATGCATCGCCTCTACGATTAAACCCACCGAATCCATCAAGGTGCCGTCCCAATCAAAAATGATTAGCGTTTTGTCAGACAAATCATGCTTATCTACTGACTGAGTATATTGATTGGGTGTTTTAGTGTGAGGTGTCGATGATTCAGTCATGAATTAACCTTAGCAGGTAACAGATACGAAAACGTCACGGCGGCTTATTCGTAAAAATAAGGTATCGTGACGTTTTAGGTAAATACAGAAATAATGTAGTTTTTTCTATTCGCTTTACGATGTTATTGAGGCAACTGGGTCGTCTCTGGCAACCAATCTGCCATATCATCTGGCAACGGTGCAGTAATCGTCTCATAACCTGGAATATCTAAGCGCCATGCATGCAGGCATAGGCGATGAACGCCTGATTTGTCATGAACGTTGTACTTATCATCGCCCAAGATGGCGTGACCGATATGCGCTAAGTGTACACGAATCTGATGGGTACGCCCAGTGAGCGGCTTGGCTTCAATCAAGCTCACAGGCTGATCGGCCAGCATAAAACGCTCATGAATGATAATGTCCGTCTGGCTGTCTTTGGCTTGCGGATCTTGGCTATCCACCTTGACACGGCGCTCACCATTAGCAAGCGTATAGCGTAACAATGGCGCATCGATACGTTGCTCACCCATCACAGGCTGGCCTTTGGCGATACACAGATAGTGCTTTTGGATGGTTTTATCCACCAGATGCTGCTGCAAGGCTTTTAGCGTTGAGCGTTTTTTAGAGATCATCAGCAAGCCTGAGGTATCTTTGTCAATACGGTGCACCAGCTCCAAATATTTTTTGCCAGTGACTTCACGCATGGCCTCGATGACACCAAAATCTAACCCGCTACCACCATGCACCGCAATGCCCGAAGGCTTGTTTAGCACCAACATCCCCTCATCTTCATATACCACTCGTGCCAGCAAGCTATTGGCAAACTCGGTGCTGATGATGGGCTTTTCGCGCGTCGCCAGCTGAATGGGCGCGATACGCACGACGTCTTCACGCTGGACTCTATCATGCGCTTTACAGCGTTTATTATTGACACGTACTTCATCCGAGCGAATCATCTTGTAGATGTGCGATTTTGGCAGACCCTTTAGGCGGTTGAGCAAAAAATTATCCAAACGCTGGTCATGCTGATGGCGCGTTACCTCTAGATAATTGACTCTGGCAAAGTTGCTGATTTCGTCGTCAGCGCTTTGCGGGCGTGTTTTGCTATTGAAAATAGCAGGCGCTTCATGGATCGGCGCGTCATCGGTCGTTTTTGAGTTTGTCATTTTTCGTTAGGTATTTACACAAAGATTTGCTATAGTTTAGCATGTTGAGCGCCAATTAAGCAGAAGCTGCGCAATAATCATTATTGCAAAAGATTGCCTAACGCTATTTTGCCAATCACGGTTTTATGAGTGATTGCCCAAGCGCGGTTAGCGATGCCTCTGCCAAGATGGGCCGTCTCATCTGATTTTAGGGTGCATAAACTGAGTAAAGCTGTTTTTATAGACGTCGCTTCTCAGACCGCCCCATAAATTGTAAACGCGGCATGAATGCTTCTTTTTTGATAAAGGCAAGTTTCTTTACCGCATGGCTATTTGTATGATAAAACTGATAGTGACACAAAATACCATTGCGTGAATAATACTGGCAAAACGCCTATTTATTGACCATTTACCCCATAACACTGATTTACTACCTGCATAATCACGACTGTTTTTGATAACACATTATCAATGTCTTTTATGTGAGGCAGCCGAGCAAGTATGGGACGTTTTACCTTAGCATCGAGACAGATATCGATAGCCGCCTTAGTATCGGTGGTCAAACAGATGACAATAAAGACATAGACATAAACCGTGCCGATAAGCCGGTCATTTACTCTGTTTGCCAAGTACGCCCCGCCGATGACTGATGCGACCATAGCTAACAAAACGCCCAAGATATGATTGACGTAATCGCAAAAGAACGAAAAATAAAGCAAGACCCATTGTTTTACCTGATCTAACAGATGCTGCATCGCGCTATTTTTTTTATAATAGTATTGATGATAGCGATTATTGCTAGACTTTGAGGATGCATAGCAACAACACAGCGCCTTTTTTAGGAGCAGTATTTTAGAGCCGTCGCTAAGGCTTGCCCACTCTGACACAGTGCGCGGTCATAATGACCCTAAAAACCACTGACCAAAAACTTACCTAAGACGCTGATGCATAGATGTTTAGAACAATCTGCGTTTGCATGGTTTGACATAGCTTGTTTGATATGGCTTGTCTGACACTGCTGGCCTCTTTAGATCATCGTAAAGCAGCCCTTGAGGCTGATTGCTTATGTTCTCCGGTCACCATATCTGCCGCCGATTTCGCCATTTGCAGCACTTGCCAGCACCTCCTAAAGTCCAAGCTTAGTCGTCGTTATGCGTACTCATAGGATAAAATATGAAACGCATTTTGATCAACGCCACTCAAAACGAAGAGATTCGCGTCGCCCTTTGTAAAGGCAACCATCTATACGATTTTGATCTAGAAAACCGCACCCGTGAACAAAAAAAATCCAATATTTATAAAGGCCACGTGACCCGTGTCGAGCCATCGCTTGAAGCGGTGTTTGTCGAATACGGCTCACAACGTCAAGGCTTTTTACCGATTCGTGAAATCTCTGCTGAGTATCTAAGCGGCAACCCACGTGATGAAAACATCAAAAAGCTCATCAAAGAAGGCGACGAGCTAATCGTTCAGGTCGAAAAAGAAGAGCGCGGTAACAAAGGCGCCGCCCTATCGACTTATGTATCACTCGCTGGCCGTTATTTGGTATTGATGCCCAACAACCCTCGTGGCGGCGGTATCTCACGTCAAATATCAGGCAAACTGCGTGAAGACATGAAGCGCATGCTAGGCAATCTTGACTTGCCAAAAGGCATGAGTGTCATCATCCGTACCGCCGGTATCGGTAAAACGCAAGAAGACTTGCAGCACGATCTCAATCACTTGCTCAACATCTGGCAAGCCATCCAAGAACAGAATAAAAAATACCCCTCACCGCGCTTAGTGCATCAAGAAGCTGGCGTCGTCACCCGTGCCGTGCGTGACTATCTGCGTGACGATATCGCTGAGATTTGGATCGATAACGAAAACGCGTACGTTGAGGCGGCCAGCTTCATCGATGCTGTCATGCCAAAACAAGCCGAAAAACTGCGCAAATACACCGATTATGAGCCGATGTTTTCGCGCTTTAATATCGAAAAGCAAATCGAGACGGCCTATCAGCGCGAAGTGCGCTTGCCCTCAGGTGGCTCTATCGTCATTGATCAAACCGAAGCGCTGGTCTCTATCGATATCAACTCCGCCAAGTCAACCAAAGGCTCAGATGTCGCCGAAACCGCCTACCACACCAATTTAGAAGCCGCTGACGAGATTGCCCGTCAGTTACGCCTACGTGATATGGGCGGACTGATTGTCATTGACTTTATTGACATGAATGACAATAAGCATCAAAAAGAAGTCGAAAAACGTCTGATTGATGCGACCAAATACGACCGCGCCCGCGTGCAGTTCGGTGATATCTCTAAATTTGGCTTGATGGAGATGAGCCGTCAGCGCTTGCGTCCCTCACTTGAAGAATCAACCGGCTATATCTGCCCGCGCTGTCATGGCAACGGTATGATTCGTGATTTGCGCTCATTGTCATTGTCAATTATGCGCCAAATCGAGCAGATCGCCCTAAAAGAGCGTCAAGGTGAAGTACAGGCCGAAGTACCGACCGATATCGCGGCATTTTTGTTAAATGAAAAACGTGACAGCCTGGTTTATCTGGAGCAAGACAGCGGTACGCGTATTACTATCTTGCCGCACGCGCATCTTGAGTCACCAAACTTCAAACTGCACTTTAACCGCGACGGTTTTGCGCCGTCAAGCTACGAGCGTATCACTGATACTCAGCAGCAAGAGCATAGCGATTTGGGCTACGACGTCGACTGGCAAACGGCGGACAACGAACGCCCTGAGCAGCAGCCAACGCGTCAGCCGCGCCAGAGCAGCGACAAAAGCGCAGCACAGAAAAACAAAGGCCGCGCCCAGACACCGCCAAACGCTCCTGCGCAAACACAAAACAACAGCGCGCAACAAACCGAACGCCATCAAAAAGACCGTCATCAAAACGATCGTCGTCAAAACAACAGCACCAACACCGCGGCCGCGACACGCGCGCCGCAAGCGGGTAAGCCTCAACCAGCAGCCACGCCATCAGCGAGTGTGACCGCCGCCCAGCCGCAAGCCGTTGCTTGGCTATCCAACCTGTTTGCTCAGGCACCGCAAGCATCAACCACGCCTACCGTGAGCAGCCGTGATGCTGCCGAGGCAATCGAAGCCTTGGTCAACACTGGCGCACAAAGCTTAGGCGCTTTTGGTCAAATCGATAACAGCGCGCTTAGTGCCGAAAGCCGTACCGCGAGCACCGAGCAAAACTCGCAAGCCCCTGAGCAGCACACCGATGGCAAATCAGACAGCGCCAACCGCCAGCAAGCGCGTCGCAGCTCAGACAATAAAAACGAAGAGAGCAACGACGACAGAAGAAGACGCAAATCACGTAAGTCTCGCTCTGCTAAGCCGCGTCAACGCAAAGAGCAAAATAGCGAGAGTAATCAAAACGTAAGCGCTGAGACCCAAAGCAGCTCAGAGGCCGCCGAAAGCGCAAACGAGCAGCCAAATAAACGTCAGCAAGACAATAAACGTAGCAGTGAGCGCAGTCGCAACAACCGCCAAGACAACGGCCGCGATACTGGTGAGCGTAAGGCAGCAGACGAGCAGCCGCTCAGTAAACGTAAGTCGCACAGCCAACGCGGCTCACGCGGCAAGCTAGAACGCGGTGAGACGCTTACCTCTGATAGCGTCAAGCAGCCCTCTGGCAAAAACGGCGAAGCACACACCAGCAAACAAGCCGCGAACACGCGCCGTAACCAAGACCCAAACGAGGTCATACTGCAGGTCAACGAAGCCCCAGCGATGCTAAAATCGCCAGAAGTGGTGCACCTATCCTTAGATGATAGTAAGCCGGCCTCTGCCAAACGCTCACCTGCTGACAAGCACCATTCAGCAAATGACAGTACAGCAAACGATACTGCGAGCAAAAAAGACGCTGGTCAAGCAACTACGGCCAAAGGTAATGCGCAAAAAGCGCCTGCCGATAAGCAGTCAGCAAATAGCCAAAGCGTCGAGAAATCTGGTAAAAACGGCACTACAGCACAGGCAGATACCAGCGGTGATAAAGCGGCGCACAGCAAACCGGTAACCGCTAACGAGCAGGCAACTGCCAAACAGCCGACCGCCGACGAGCCGTCAGCTGCGAAGAGCCCTGCTACGCGCTCAGCCCCAGCGCCGGCTGATCGCGTTACTGCCACCAAGTCGCAAGACACCGCGGCAAACACAGGTGACCGTGATACTGGCAATGCAAATGGCAACGCTGCAAAACAGACGCACGCCACTGCCAAAGGCACACAGAGCATAAGTGCCGAAAGCAGCCCTACTGCGGATAAAACCGATGCGGACGTTAGCGCAGCACCCTTGCTCACGCATGATGCCTTGTTTGCCGACCGTTACGTCACCGCTCAGAAGTTTGGACAGGCCAGTAACGACCCACGTGTCGTGCGTCGTCAGCAGGCACAGTCCCAGTCCACTGAGCAGCCAGCGGTAGAATCGGCAACACCTGTACCAACGGTGCGCGGTAGCGTTGGTGACTTTGTGCGTCAAGCACTCACTGATGCCGAAAGCCGTCTAAAAAATGACGGTGTGATCCGCTGCTTTATCGCGGCTATCGAAGCGCACTCAGAGCAAGCAAAATCTGCTGACAGCGCGCAAGCACAGCAACCAGTTGCTGACGTTCAAGCTCGAGGCTTTGACTTTAGCAATTATGGCTATCAGCCATTGGCGGCAGAGTATCTGGCGCGCTTTGAGGCGATGACTCAGGCCGTTAATCAATTTGCTACCAACCAAGGCAAAACAGCAGTCGCGCCGCGAGCGATCGGCAAACGCGCTAGCAATGACCCCCGTGGTCAACATCCTGATTATCAGGCAGACGAGGCGGACGCTCATGATGTCGATGCGACTGCTCTAGCCAATCAAGCACAGGCAGACGATGTCAGCACTGAAAGTGAGCAGCTGCTAAAAGCCGATAAAAACGTGGTGCCTGCTACTAGTCCATCAACTGACCATGTTGACAATGCCGCTAGTGCTGACACTCGCACAAAGACGGCTGAGTCTGACAGCGAAGTCGCCCAGCAAAGCGATACATCTGATTCAGAGGCGCCGTCTAAAGGCGCAGAAAAGGAAGACAGCCAAGCGGCCAAGTCTAAAACCACGATCGCCAGTTATAAAAACATGATTGAAAATGTGGCCGAGCAGTTATTGCCACAGACTGGCATGTTTAACTTGACCACACCAAAGGTTCCTAAGGCGCGCAGTCGTAAGCCAAAGACTGAGCACAAAAAGCCGACACAAGCTGAAAAGCCAGACGCTGAGGATGCCGATAAGCAAGCAGACAGTTAATCACCGTCGCTTGTACTGTTAAACCGCTTGTATTATTAGACACAGTACAAGCATAGATACTCAAAAGCCCCGATAGTTCACTATCGGGGCTTTTATTTTTCTTCACTTTGCTGAGTAATGCGTTATCTGTTTAGTACTTTTCATGCAAGCTCAGTGCGTCGCTGATTTTGTATCGTCGTCGCGCATTTTGCCAACGATAGTAAAAATCCCAACGATAATAGCACCGATTATAAAACCGATGACTCCATTTAAGATAGCAGTGGTCACGCTCTCAAAGATACCCGTCAAATGGGCGATATCCTCGACACCGTGATGCAAAAAGCCAATGCCATGCACCAAAATACCACCACCGACCAAAAACATTGCTAAAGTACCGGCGATAGAGAGAAACTTCATCAGCTTCGGCGCGGCGGCAAACATCACTTTTCCAAGTTTCTGTTTAAAATTGCCTTCTTGCTCCATCAAATGCAAACCAGCATCATCTATCTTGACGATACCTGCCACCAGTCCATAAATACCGATGGTAATAGCGATGGCAAGGATGGACAATACCAGACTGCGCTCCAACAACGTGGCGCTCGCTGTCGACCCTAGGGCAATGACGATAATCTCAGCCGATAAAATAAAATCGGTCCGTATCGCCCCTTTGATTTTGTCTTTTTCAAAGGCGACTAAGTCTACGGTTTCATCGGCATTGGCCTGCCGGCGAGCGTTTTGCTCTTCATCATGCGGCAAAGCATGCGGCCAAAATCGATGAATGACTTTTTCTGCACCTTCATAAACCAAAAACAACCCGCCACACATCAACAAAAATGTCACTAAAGGCGGGTAAATAGCACTAATAATAAGTGCCGCTGGGACTAATATTAGCTTATTGACAAAAGAACCTTTGGCGACCGCCCACACCACTGGTAGCTCGCGGTTGGCCTTGACCCCCGTGACTTGCTCTGCGTTTAGCGCCAAATCATCGCCCAGCACCCCCGCGGTTTTTTTGGCCGCGACTTTGGTCATGACGGAGACGTCATCCAATATCACACTGATATCATCGAGTAGGGTTAATAAACTGGCACCTGCCATATGGGCTCCTTAGCGCAATCATTGAAGTAAGTGATTGAAATAAATACTATTAAAGGGACATATATAAAGAATTCATATAGTTTTTCAGCAAAAACAATGCCATTAGCAGTAGACTATCTGATCGAACATCACAATCAAACATCATAACCAGATGTTGTGGCTCAGCACGGTAGCTAAACATTGATAGTAACTAGCCAAGCTTTGATATTACATAGTACAAATGTATCTTGTTTTTTGAATTTAGGTGTATAAACGTTATGTTTTTCAACACCGCGATGACGTCATCTTAGATATCATCAGCCCTAAATAAATATGTTAAGATAAGCGGCATTATCAAGTGGGGACGTTTCTCGTTTGAGAGAAAAACCCTTTTATATTGAACCTTTTAACTTTCATTGATAAGCGCTATATCCACGATCACAGTCTGGCATGATGGCGGCAGTTTTCTCACGTTGCCCCATACTGCACGCAATAGCGTTTATTTGTTTTATGCCGACGCATTTATGATTAGGCGCAATGCCTACAGGAAACTTATATGTCATCCTCCATCACCCAAAAAGCCCACGCTGTCATTGGATTTCGCAAAACCCGCCTATCACGCTTTATGATGGGGGCGTTATTGGTCGCCATTGCTGCTGGCTGCTCAAACAATGCCGCCGATGCTACTAGCAACACCGGTGTGGTCAATAGCACTCAGGCAAATACCAAGACGGTATCGGCAGAGAGTGATGCAGCGGTGGTCAGCGCGTTGCAAGAAAACCTCAAAGCCTCGGGGATTGAGGAGACTATCCTCTCAGCCGTACCGACAGATATGGATGGTATCTATTGGGCGACCGCTGAAGGGCTGCCGTCTTTTTTTACGGATAAGTCGGGCAAGCACATCATTCAAGGTCAGATCATCGCGGTCGGTGACGGCGCGCCGGTCGATATCAGCGCCGCATTGGTGGCCAATACCGCCCAAAAAGCATTGCAAGCGGTCGATAAAGACGAGCTGATTATTTACCCAGCCAAGGGTGAGACCAAAGCGGTGGTCTACTCGTTTACCGATGCCGACTGCCCTTATTGCACCAAGCTGCATGAAGAGATGGCTGATATCAATGCGCGTGGCATCGAAGTGCGTTATTTAGCATGGCCTCGTAGCCAAGCATCGGTACCCAAAATGGAGGCAATATGGTGCAGCCAAGATCGCCATGCCGCTATGAATCAAGCAAAAATGGGCGCCAACGTGCAAGCGCCTAGTTGCGAAAACCCAGTCGCAGCGCATATGGCATTAGGCGCAAGATTGGGCGTGCGCGGTACGCCAGCTATCTTTACGGAGTCTGGCCAGCAAATCGGTGGCTATCTACCGGCTGAGCAGTTGGCACAAACAGCGATTGACGCCAGCTAACACGCTGCTGTCATATCGTTGACTTTGGCGACAGTCAGTTTGGGTAGACGTCACAACTGCATGTCGGTATGATACGATGAAGCGTCATAAAACATCAATGTGAGTCTTTTTTATTCAACGATAATGACGCCTTGATAACCCTATCACAAACGACATTTGCGCCCACCGTATGCTCAATACGACCAGCGCATTTATCTGATAGCAGTGTTATGCTGGGCGTCTTATATTTAACCTCTTGAGGATACTGTGAGTCATTCCATCAAACTAGCGATACTTGGTCTAGGCACCGTCGGAACGGGCGTGATCAATCTAATCAATGACAATTTAGATGAGCTAAAACGCCGCAGCGGCCAAGACATTACCATTACCGAAGTGGGTACGCGCCGTCATCGTGATGATATTGATCCCAATATCATGCAAAGCAGTGACTTGATGGCAATTGCGGCAAGCGACAATGTCGACATCGTGATCGAGGTGATCGGCGGCACCACACTCGCCCGCGAAGTCATCATGCATGCCATCAAAAACGGTAAGCATGTGGTCACCGCAAACAAAGCCTTACTCGCCGAACACGGCAATGAGATCTTTGCTTTTGCAGAAGAACACCATGTCCATGTAGCATACGAGGCAGCAGTCGCAGGCGGTATTCCAATCATCAAAGTGATGCGTGAAGCCTTGGCGGCCAATAAAGTAGAGTGGCTGGCCGGCATCATCAACGGCACAGGCAATTTTATCATGACAGAAATGCGTGATAAGGGTCGTCCGTTTGCTGATGTACTGAGCGAAGCCCAAGCATTAGGATATGCCGAAGCCGACCCAACGTTCGATGTCGAGGGTATCGATGCGGCGCATAAGCTGGCCTTATTGGCCTCTATCGCCTTTGGTATCCCGCTACAGTTTGATAAGGTATATTGCGAAGGCATCACAGGTATCACCTTACAAGACGTCAACTATGCCGAAGAGCTGGGCTATCGTATCAAGCATTTAGGTTTTGCGGTGCGCCGTGATGGCACAGGCGACGATGCTGCGACTGGTATCGAGCTGCGTGTCCATCCGACCCTCATCCCGCAAGACGCTCTTTTGGCCAATGTCAATGGCGTAAAAAACGCAGTCTTGGTCAATTCACACCCACTCGGGCAGACCCTGTACTGCGGTGATGGTGCCGGTGCAGGCGCGACCGCGTCGGCGGTGATGGCGGATGTCATGGACTTGGTACGTGTGTTAGGTAGCAAGGATGCCGACGATACAAGCAACAACGGTCACCATGTGCCGCACCTAGCGTTTATCCCTGAGCAATTATCTGACACACCGATCCTACGCGCCGAGCAGATGACCACGGGTTACTACTTGCGCGTCCATGCTTATGATAGCCCAGGAGTGCTGGCCGATATCACGCGTATCCTTAGCGATGCAGGTATCAATATCGATGCGATTTTGCAGAAACCGGCGCACAAGGTTGGTCAGGTGCCTGTCATTATCTTGACGCTGCCTGTGGTTGAGCGCCGCATGAATCTGGCCATCGAAAAAATCGAAAAACTAGACACAATTACTGATAAAGTAGTACGCATTCGCCTAGATGAGCTAGCGTAAACAACAGCAAGATGGATAGCCGCTAGCCTGTCAGCGTTTGGCCAAAAAGTGCCACATGTTCATTTAAATACGTAAAAAGGAATAATAACGATGTCAAATGATGCAATTGTGATTTTAAACGGTGCCCGTACTCCTATGGGCGGTTTTCAAGGCTCGCTAAAAGATGTGAGCGCAACCGAGCTTGGCGGGGCGGCGATCAAAGCCGCTGTCGAGCGCTCAGGTGTCGATGTCGACAGTATTGATGAAGTCATTATGGGCTGTATTTTGACAGCAGGCTTAGGTCAGGGTCCTGCCCGCCAAGCGATGCGCAATGCCGGCTTGTCTGATGCGACGGGCGCGGTCACTATCAATAAACTGTGCGGCTCAGGCCTAAAAGCAGTCATGCAGGCTCACGATGGCATCAAAGCGGGCAGCTTTAAGGTCGCAGTCGCAGGTGGTATGGAGTCGATGACCAATGCTCCTTATATCATGCCAGGCTCGCGCGCAGGCTACCGTATGGGGCACAAAGAAGTCAAAGACCATATGTTTTTAGATGGTTTAGAAGACGCAGAAACAGGCAAGCTGATGGGTATGTTTGCTCAAGAAATGGCTGACGAAAAAGGCTATACACGTGAGCAAATGGACGAGTTTGCCATCGAATCGCTCAATCGTGCGCTGACAGCAATCAAAGACGATCACTTCAAAGACGAGATCGAACCCGTTACTTTTAAAACCCGCAAAGGCGAGCAAACGGTCGATACCGATGAGCAGCCAGGTCTGGCCAACGCCGAGCGCATCCCTGCCCTGCGTCCAGCGTTTGCCAAGGACGGTACCATCACCGCTGCAAACGCCAGCTCAATCTCAGACGGTGCAGCAGCAGTCGTGTTGATGAAAGAATCACAAGCCAAAGAAGAAGGTCGTGACTATCAAGCACGTATCATCGCCACCGCATCTAACTCTCGTCATCCAAGCGAGTTTACCATTGCACCGATTGGCGCAATCGAAAAAGTCCTTGCTAATGCTGGCTGGTCGATCGCTGACGTCGATCTTTGGGAGATCAATGAAGCCTTTGCTATGGTCACAATGGCGGCGATGGATGAGCTAAACATTGACCATGCCAAAGTCAACGTCGAAGGCGGCGCTTGTGCGCTTGGTCATCCGGTTGGATGCTCTGGTGCGCGTATCTTGGTCACTTTGATCAATTCACTTAAGCGTACAGGTGGCAAAAAAGGCGTGGCGACTTTATGTATCGGTGGCGGCGAAGCCGTGGCGGTAGCCATCGAGCTTGCTTAATCAGCAGCTGCCTGATTAATAAGGTACCTATTTAGATTAATATAAGCCTTAATAGCAGTCAGGCTGCTTATTCTTTAACATATCAAGCTCTTAAATGTATCAAAACCGCACGGCGATATGCTCTGCGGTTTTTTTATGTCTGTCATTTCCCAAAATAGCCAAATTATTGCACCATGTAAAAACGCGTTAACTTGTACCCCTTACTCTGTTATGCCACTTACAGCCTATTACACGTCATTACCTCAAGCGCACACTTTGCTACCTTGCTTATATATCTCATCTAAAATCAGGGTGTTACGATAATTACAAGTTGAGGCAGCAACTACCAAGGTAACATTCAATGACTTAACCAAACGCTGTCATTTTAATAATCAATAATAAACTCATAAAAAAGGAAGACAATAATGAGCCAGCTAATCCGTTTAAAAGACATCCAAGCCACACACCGCGACCTAATCGGTGATGACTATTATGACCCAACGGGCAAGACTGCCTATGGCGTCAATGAAGAAAAAATAGGTAAAATCGAAGGCGCACTGGTAGAGGACACCACAGGCCGTATTCGTTATTTGATCGTAGATGTAGGCGGCTGGTTTAGCTCAAAAGAAGTCCTTGTCCCAGCAGGTCTGGCACGTATCGTCGGTGATGATGTATTCTTCGATAGCTTAACAGAAGCGCAAGTCGAAGCGATGGAAGTATACGACCATGATTATCAGTACAGCTATAAAGAGCAGTACGAAAAAGACCGCCAAGCCTTTGTCGCAGACAGCGTACCAGAAGCTGAGCGTATGGAGATTGCTGATCATGCTTATGAAGCGCCAAACACCCTAGAGCTACTAGAAGAGCGTCTAACCGTTAATAAAGATCGTATCGTAGCAGGTCTGGTCAAAGTCGGTAAACATGTGGTCACAGAAGAACGCAACGTCGACGTCGAGCTAGAAGAAGAGCATGCCAACATCCAGCGTACCAATGTCGATCGCCCAACAGATCGCCGCATCGGAGATGTTGATGGTAATGAAACTATCGAAGTTGAGCTAGAAGCAGAGCGTGCACGTGTGGGCAAAGACACTTATGTGGCAGAAGAAGTCAACGTCGGTAAGACAACTGAGCGCCATACGGAGACAATCGTCGAAACCATTCAGCGCGAAGAGCTAGATATTGACCGTGACGGTAATGTGGTAGACCGTGAAGGCAACATCGTCAATCGTGATGACATCACTGCCGAAGATGTACGCCGTGCTCGCGGTATGTAATCCACAACAGCCTTATACTGGCCTACTCCCTGATTGGTTATAATAATATAATAAGCACACCAGTCATAGTTGCCACTTACAGCTAAGTACGGCTGCACTATGAAATAGGAGGCAGCATCACTTAGCAAAAAAAAGGCCAGAGCATGTCTCTGGCCTTTTTCTGGCTTTCACAAGTAGCATATCGATCTTGCGCCATGACATTGATAGTATTTCACCATATAAGGATATCAAAATGACCACTGACCCTAATGCCGTCACCGACTCCAACCGCGACCCATCAAAAGACAATGGCATCTCTACATCAGCCACTCATCTTCATAAAGACACCACGCAGATGGCCGAAGATACAGATCCAGCAGCTGACCGGCATCCCTCATCACAAGAGGTTGGTCATTTAGAGCTGCTAGAAGAGCGCCCTGTGGTCAACAAAGAGCGTCTTGATGTCGGCAAAGTCACAGTGACCAAACACCGTCGCACCAAGACCATCGATGTGCCGATAGAGCTGGTAGAAGAGTATCTTACCATTCGTACTGAATACCACGATGCCGAAAGCCAAGACTTACTATCAGGTCAGTACGATGATAAAGATATTTTGCGTCACGTCGAGCCTGCGCTAGATAGCAAAGCGGTGGTGACGGTCAATGGCCAACAGATTGGGATCGATGAAGCACCGCTTGAGATTGTTTTGTCTCGTCAAGTTGCCACCATTACCAAGGAGACATTTGCCATTCAAGAAATTGATGTTAACAAAACTACACATACCCATACCGATAGTATTCAGGTGACCTTGAAGCATGAGGAGCTTGATGTCACCGAAGAAGGATTTTTGGCTCATGAGCATGATGCCACTGATGATAAAGCCAATTGAAAATAAAACCGATATGCGCATCTTAATGTGCATTAACTATAGCAGCTTTATCAGAAGCCCACGATAAGTAAGCTGACGACGTAAAGACAATACAAGGCAATACGGCAAAAAAAAGCAACGCTGTGTTAGCGTTGCTTTTTGCGTAAATTATCGAATCAATGCTTAGCCGTAGAATCTAAATATAACCACATAAGGGTATCAGTTGTTGTCTAACTGCAGTCTCGCTCTTACTGCTGTTTAGTTGGCTAGCTATCTAATGATAAAATCACGACGGCATGGTTAGGCAGCTGACTCATCGGCGCTAGGCTCGGCTGATTTTTTACATTCATAAGTGCTGACATTATCGGCATCGGCACCAGCGGTACGCATTATACCTGTCTCACGCTCTGTATGCGCCACACGCCATTGTAAAAACCCTACACCACCATCGATAGCGGTATCAAGATTGAAAACTTCTGGGTTGCTCGCATCATTGGTTTTGGTCAAAGTCGCACTGCCATTGGCAGTTTCGATGACCACTTGATTATCAGCGTCTTTATAAGTTGCCTTTACCTCTAGTGCTGGCGAGCATGAGTAGGTCATCTGAGTGACGCCGCTATTGACCATCGCGACCGTATCATCTGCCACCTCATCAGCTGGCGCGTCCATTACCATATCATTTGGCTCGGCAGGCTCAGCAGACATCGGTACAGATTGCTCTTCGCTGATGCTTTCTTCTAGGCTAGGCTCAGTTTCTTGCTGTTTTTGGCAAGCGCTGACAGTCATGATGCCAGCCAATAAGCCCGTTAAAACGACAGAGGTTCGAAATTGTTTTAATAATTCTACGTTCATCACACTCTCCAAAACAAATATGTTAAATACTATAGCGTGTCCCTAAATGCACGCCTATGTACAATTTGTAAACAATCCATACAAAAACAGTGAGCATTTACCTGCTTCTAAAGGCTGTCTGCAAGCCAAAAAAGACACTTAACGTCTTTCTTGGTGTTCTATTTTTATAAAAAAGCCCCTATCTGAGCAAGATAAGGGCCTGTAAACATCTCATTAAAACTGCTTGATATGCCTAGATCTTGCCGTGGCACTGCTTGTACTTCAGGCCTGAGCCGCAAGGACAAGGCGCGTTACGGCTGATATGCATACCTGCGTATGGGTTTTCCCCAGCAGCGCTCGCACTGGCATTCGTACCTGCAGCACCGGCCGTCATACCAGCGGCGGCCGCGCCTGCTGCTTGGTTACGGTTTTGCGCTGGTGGCTGCGCGGCACCGGCGTTGCTGTCTAAGTTATCGACATCATTGTGCTCAAACTGCATCTGCATTTGCGCGGCGTTTTCACGCTGCTGTGCCTCTAGTGCTTCTAACTCTTCTTTGGTCGGAATGTGTACGCGTGATAAGTCTTGTACGGTCTCAGACTTGATAGCACCAAGCATCATCTGAAACAGCTCAAAAGACTCGCGCTTGTACTCTTGCTCTGGGTTTTTTTGTGCATAACCGCGCAGATGGATACCTTTACGTAGCTGATCCATCTGGGTTAAGTGCTCTTTCCAGTGCTTGTCCAGACTTTGCAGCATAAAGTGGCGCTCAAGCTGGGCGGCGTCTTTTTCGCCCATCTGCTCGCGGCGAGTATGATAACGATCCAATGCCGTTTGGATGATTTTGGCACGTAAGCCTTCTTCATCTAAGCGGCGGTCTTCATCCAGCCAATCATTAATTGGCATCGAGATTTTAAACTCATCCTCTAGCTCATCCTCTAGGCCGTCGATATTCCACTGATCATCGATAGAGCCTGGCGGAATAAACTGATCGATCATGGCATTATAGACTTCATGATGCATGACATCGATGGCCTCTTTTAAGTCCATCTCTGCGAGCAAATCATCGCGCTGACTATAGATGACTTTACGCTGCTCATTAGCGACGTCATCGTATTTGAGTAGGTTTTTACGGGCATCAAAGTCACGGCTTTCGACTTTACTTTGCGCGTTTTCGATCGATTTTGAGACCATCTTATGCTCGATGGCTTCGTCTTCTTTTAGTCCCATGGCGCGCATCATATTGACCACGCGGTCGCCTGCGAAGATACGCATCAAGTCGTCTTCTAATGATAAAAAGAAGCGCGACATGCCAGGGTCACCTTGACGACCGGCACGGCCACGTAGCTGATTATCGATACGGCGTGACTCATGACGTTCAGAGCCGATGATATGCAGACCACCAGCGGCCACGACTTGGTCATGTTTGACTTGCCATTCTGCTTTTAGGCGTGCCATCTCTTCTGGGCTGACCGCATCGATGTCTTCGATAAACGACTGCCAGTTACCGCCCAAGATGATATCGGTACCACGGCCTGCCATGTTGGTGGCGATGGTCACCGCTTTTGGGCTACCTGCCTGCGCGATAATCTCTGCCTCACGCTCGTGCTGCTTGGCGTTTAGGACGTTGTGCTTAATGCCTTCTTGATCGAGCAGATAAGACAACTCTTCGCTGGCCTCAATCGTCGCTGTACCGACCAGTACCGGCGCACCTTTGGCCTGAATCTCTTTGATCTCGCGGATGATGCCTTTGTATTTACCAAGCTTAGTCAAGAAAATCTGATCGTCCATGTCGATACGGGCGATCGGCTCGTGCGTTGGAATCACGACGACGTCTAAATCATACGTGGATTTAAACTCCGCCGCTTCGGTATCGGCCGTGCCCGTCATACCAGAGAGTTTGTCATAAAGACGGAAATAGTTCTGGAAAGTCGTGGTCGCAAGCGTTTGGTTTTCTGCCTGAATCTCGACGTTTTCTTTGGCTTCTACCGCTTGGTGCAAGCCCTCTGACCAGCGGCGACCGGGCATGGTACGGCCCGTGTTTTCATCGACGATGATGATTTCACCGTCGTCAACGATATAGTGGACGTTTTTGACAAACACATGGTGAGCGCGAATGGCGGCTTGGACGTGCGCGAGCAGCGGCAAGCGACTTGGGCTATACAAGCTCTCGTTTTCGCCCAGCTCACCGACTTCTGTTAAAAAACGCTCGATTTTTTCATAGCCTTTTTCGCTAATCTCAATCTGACGGTTTTTTTCATCAATCCAAAAATCTTCATCTTCGTTATTTTTATTGGCTTCTTCGTCTTTTGAGCGCTTAAGCCGTGGAATGATGGTGTTAATCAGCGCATACATGCGTGAAGAGTCTTCGGCTTGCCCTGAGATAATCAGCGGCGTACGTGCCTCATCGATTAAGATTGAGTCAATCTCATCGATGATACAAAAATTCAGCGGACGCTGTTTTTTCTCAGCGAGGCTAAACACCATGTTGTCACGCAAATAATCAAAACCGTACTCGTTATTGGTACCGTACGTGATATCGGCTTGATAGGCGTCGATTTTTTCTTGTGGCGGCTGCTGTGAGTAAATCACGCCGACGGTCATGCCCAAAAAGTTAAAGAGTGGGCGGTTGAGCTCCGCATCACGCGCCGCAAGATAGTCGTTGACCGTGACCAGATGCACGCCTTTGCCGCTGATGGCGTTTAGATACATGGCCAAGGTACCCATGAGGGTTTTACCTTCACCTGTTTTCATCTCGGCGATTTTGCCTTCGTGCAAGGTGATACCACCGATCAGCTGCACATCATAGTGGCGCATACCATTGACGCGCCATGACGCCTCACGGCAGACAGCAAACGCTTCTGGCAATAGCGCATCCAAGCTCTCGCCGTTTTGGTGCCGCGCTTTAAACTCGGCAGTTTTTTGTTGTAATTGCTCATCAGACAGGGCTTGTATCTCAGCCTCTTGTGCGTTGATCTTACTGACCACGCGGCGCATGCGTTTTAGTTCGCGGTCATTTTTGGTGCCAACCACACTGCCTATAATCTTTGATAACATAATTTTTTGACCTATGGAAATATTCGATAATTAGTGCGCATTAGCCAATGCTTAGCGTAGCACCCTACTTGGTGCTTGTCGTCACTCGGCGCAGTAACATCTAATACTGCGCGCTATTTTATGATACTGCGCCCAACTAAGTATCGCCCAATTAAGTGTGCCGTCATTATATATGGTTATGACGCTGATGGATACAAGGGCTGTGAGCAGATATTTGCCGACATAAAAACAGCGCTGAACGTGTTAAAATAGCGCCTATACCCTTAATTTAACAGCTGTTTGGTGATATCAATAAACGCAAATAACTGCCAACCTGCATCCTCGATTTTTTCTAAAAAATACGCATTCTTTCTAAGCAAACCCATTTAAGTACCATAAGAGACTCTGCATGACCGTCAACACCTCTGCCCCGCACGCTCGTATTAGCCATCCTGCGCCCACAACAGATACCGCGGCCAAACAGCCTTCATCCAAGGCAAGCGCTGCCAAATCTGCAGACGCCGATCAGCTACTTATCGGCGATACTGTTTATCATTTGGCCGATCACACGCCGATGATGGTGCAATATCTAACCATGAAAGCCAACTATCCACAAGCGCTGCTGCTGTACCGGATGGGTGATTTTTATGAGCTGTTTTTTGATGATGCTAAGCGCGCCGCACAGATACTAGACATCACGCTCACGCGCCGCGGCACCGATAAAGCAGGCAATACCATTGCCATGGCGGGTGTGCCGTTTCATGCCGCCGACAGCTACATGGCGCGGCTTATCGCGGCAGGTCAGACAGTGGTCGTCTGTGAGCAAGTGGACGACGCATCAACCGATGCAACCAGCCCCTCATCCGCCCCATCGGCGATGGGCGATAAACAAAAAAAGAGTAGCAAGGCCACTGGTATCATGCGCCGTGAGGTGGTCAAAACGCTGACCGCAGGCACCATCACGGATGACGCACTCATCGCGCCCAACCACACACCGACCGTGGTGGCAATCGATATCGCCCAGCCGCGAGCAAACAGCAAGCAGCCACTACAGGCCGCCGTCAGTCAGCTCGACTTAGCCGCTGGCACCTTGACCACTCAGAGTCTGAGCGCCAATCATGATGACTACGATGACCTACAAACGCAGATGCTGACGGTGCTCGCCCGCTTTGCCCCTAGCGAATGTATCATCAGCGAAGCACTGAGCGATGCTACTGGCAGTGCTGATACCGACTGGCCGCTATGGCTGCGACAACACTTGGACTGTCCGATCATCGAAGTCGCTGCCAATGACTTTCACCGCGCCCATGCCGTAGACACCCTTTGTCAGCAGTTTGGGGTGCAGCGTCTCGATGGGCTTGGTATCCATGACGCGCCACTTAGCCAGTCTAGCTGTGCCGCCTTGATTCATTATGCGCAGCAAACCCAGCAGCGTCACGTGCCGCAGGTCAATCAGCTTATCGTCGAGTTTAGCGATGATTACTTGATCATCGATGCCGGTAGCCAGCAAAACCTTGAGTTATTTAGTCCAGTCAGTAGTAGCGGTACCTCCCTAATATCCGTACTTAACCATTGTCAAACGCCAATGGGCAAGCGACTTCTCGTACAGCAAATGAAACGCCCCTTGCGCCAGCATGCGCGTATCAATATGCGCCTAGACGCCATAGACAAACTTTTGCAAGCAGACAACCCAGCTGACAGCAGCAAGCATAGTCATCCGCATAGTCCGCAGCTACAACGTCAGCTACAGCGTCCCTCATTGGTCAGCTATATACGCGACACGCTAAGCGCCATCGGTGATATCGAGCGCATCACCAGCCGCATCGGCCTGATGAGCGCCAAACCGCGAGACTTGCGCAAACTGGTGGACGGTATCAACAGCAGCGCGCAGCTGACTACCTTATTAGAGCAAGCAGGCATCCATCACGAGCAGACAGGACTGCTGGCCATGCTCATGCAGCAACTGCCCGCGCAGCTACCTGCGGTACAATCTGTCGCCGAGCTGATCGAACGTGCCATTATCCCAGAGCCGCCTGCACATATCCGTGATGGCGGTATGATAGCTGCCGGTTATGATGAAGAATTCGATCGCCTCACACACCTGCATGACAATATCCAAGTGACACTAGATGAGATGGTCGTGCGCGCCCGTCAGGACAACCAGCTACCCAGTCTAAAAGTCGGGTTTAATAAAGTCAGCGGCTTTTATTTTGAGCTGCCCAAAATGCAAGCCAAAAACGCACCCGCGCACTTTATCAGGCGACAGACGCTCAAGAGTAGTGAGCGTTTTATCACCGACGAGCTAAAAGAAGTCGAGACCGAATACCTAAGCGCACAAAGCTTAGCACTGGCTCGCGAAAAACAGCTATATCATGAGCTGTTGACGATACTCAGTAGTCATTTGGCCGCATTGCAGCAGCTAAGCGCCGCCATCGCTCAAATAGATGTGCTCAGCAACTGGGCGCAGCTTGCGACCCTTTATAATTGGCAACGTCCAGTTATGACTAACGACTCAAACGATGGCAACTTGTTAAAAAACAGCAGCCAGACTCGTATCGACCAGAGCAGTATCGACATCCAGCAAGGCCGCCATGTGGTGGTCGAGGCGGCATTAAACCCTGACAATACCAGCAGCCCAGCCGCGCAAGGCGCAACGCAGACCTTTAGCCAAAACCTCAGCCAACACACCAGCAAACCTGCGCGCGCCCATGCCTTTGTCGCCAATGACTGCGTGCTGGGCAGTGCCAATACTAAAGAAGGACATCCTGAGCGCCTGCTGATGATCACAGGCCCCAATATGGGCGGCAAATCAACCTACATGCGCCAGACCGCTCTTATTGTCTTGCTCGCGCACTGTGGCAGCTTTGTGCCAGCGGCCAGCGCGCGCATCGGTGATATCGACCGCATCTTTACCCGTATTGGCTCGGCTGATGATTTGGCAGGCGGCAAGTCGACCTTTATGGTCGAGATGATCGAGACGGCCAATATCTTGAATCAAGCGACCGATAAATCGCTCGTACTAATGGATGAAGTCGGCCGCGGTACCGCCACCACCGACGGGCTGGCCATTGCCCACGCTTGTGTCAATCGGCTGCTTGAGATCGGCTGCCTGACCCTGTTTGCCACCCACTACTTTGAGCTGACACAATTGGCTGCGCAAAATAAAGGTAGTCGTAACGTCCATGTCGCCGCCAGTGAAATCGATGGGCAACTACTACTGCTGCACCAAATCCGTGATGGCGCGGCCAGCTCTAGCTTTGGACTACATGTCGCCAAGATGGCTGGCATTCCGCCATCGGTGATTGGTGACGCCAAACGCTACTTGCGCGATCATCCAACGATGGTGGCTAATACTCAAAGCGTTGATGACTCTCAAGCCATTGATGACAAAAGCGACTTAGCTAAGTCTCGAACGGATAATTGCCAGCCTGACAATCAAAGACCGCTGACCACCATAGAGGCCAACCCTCTAAGCCATGAGCAAGTAGCAGCAGATATTCCACAGCAAAATCAGCTATTTAGCTTACAAGACGAGCTAGCAGCCATCAACCCTGATAACCTAACGCCCAAACAAGCGCATGATCTGCTCTATCATCTTAAGGATATCATTAGTCACTAAAGGGAATTGTCAAATCAGCATAAAGGCGCTAAAATGTGGTTTGTTTTTAGTCAATCTAGTTTTTTAGTTACTCTAGCCCCTATGGTGCATCATTAGGCAGACTGCCGCGACGATTGAGTATCGCGATCGCCGTCATACTCGCCGCGGTAGGCGCTGACGATACAGGCACCATATCAGCCAAATCAATAACAGGTAGACATCACTATGACCTTTGTCGTTACAGATAACTGCATTCTTTGCAAATACACCGACTGTGTGGAAGTCTGTCCTGTGGACTGCTTTTATGAAGGACCAAACTTTTTGGTCATCGACCCTGATGAGTGCATCGACTGCGCGCTGTGTGAGCCTGAATGCCCTGCCAATGCCATCTTCTCAGAAGACGAGGTCCCGAAGGGGCAAGAGATGTTCATTCAGCTAAATGAAGAGCTGGCGCAAAAATGGCCAAACATCACAGAGATGAAAGAGCAGATGCCAGAAGCCGCCAAATGGGATGGTGTGGAAGGTAAGATTCAGTATTTAGAGAAGTAATTAGCTCTTTAAGAGTTTCTCAATACATTGAGCCAATAAAAAACCACCGAGCGGCAACTGCTGTTCGGTGGTTTTTTTATCATAACTACTGACAAGCTTGTGGTAGATATGCGTCTTTGATACCCGCACTTGCCTGACATTGCCACGTTCCATCCGCTAAATAATCAAGGCTGAGCGTTTGCGCTTGCAAATAAGGCAGGTTGTGAATACGACAGATAATAGCATTTGCTGTCGTACTGCCAGCCAGCGGTGCTGTGACACTAAACTGACAATATTTGGTCTGGGCTGGCATATTTAGCCCGCGAGGACTAAAATCTGTCACCTCTGCGCCATTGTCAATCAGTGTGCGATATGGCAGACGAAAGTGATTTATTTCTTTATAAATAGTCATGATCTGGGTCTTTCTGACCTGCGTCTGATAGCTGACGGTCGCTGTTGCTGCCAAGATACCGATGATAGCGACGGCGATCATTAGCTCTATCAAGGTATAGCCAGATTGCGCGCTGCCTGATTGTGTCAGGTGACGATTTGCGGCAGTGTTATGTTGAGACTTCATGGCATTATTATCAATGAATGTGATAATTGCTATGGTGCAGAGAGTATGCCAGTTAGGTTGTTCTATCACTCACCTTTAATTTTAAACTTTAGCCAACCAACCTGTAAGTCTTTAAAAGTATTGCGGTCATCCTTCAATGAAATAATAGGTGGTGCATGATCTCCTACTACGTAAATCTCGACACCTTTCATTCTGTCATCTTTTGTATATTCAGATAATCTATAAAAAAACTGATATTGCTGTTTCAGGTTCAAACAAGCCTCACTATTACCTCTAATATCAAAATACTCACAATTAAAACCATCTATAAACAAGTGATCATCATAGGGTGAATGGGTGTTAAGCGTTAACCAATATAAAAAAACCTTGTCGTTGTTCGCTAAAATATTTACAGCTGACTCAAACAAGTCGTAATCACACTTTCCCAAGAATGTTTGACAGTTGCGAGCTCTTTCTAAACTTCCTTTAAATAAGATATGCGTAAAGCCCGCTAAATTATACCAACGCTTTCTATCATATAAATCTCCGTTTGTTCCATGCATGGCATATGTTTCATACCCTTGCTGTCTTAACTTAAGAGGTAAACAGTTATTAAACTCTTCATCTTTTATTTTTGTAATGTTCATTACAACGGCCTGCTTTTGGCAAAGCTCTCTTAACTCTCCACTAACAGTCGAGCCACTGAATTTGAAACTGCCATCTGATATATTTTCATAATCATCCTTATTCATATATATAGGATTTAAAATACTCTTTTGAATTTCTTCTTTGTAAGTCGATCCCCATGATTCGTTTATTATAAATAATATTTTTTCTGACTTACTAGATGTAGAGCTTACTATATCTTTACTTAGATAATCATACTGCTTATTATCGTTTAGATAATATTCATCCTCTATTTTTTTATATTTACTCACTTGATCTGCTATAAAAATTAATGATTGACTATTTCCAATTAACATAAAAACAAATATCGCTAAAACTTTATTTTTTAACTCACACTTTTGATATTCTATTTTCGAAAAAACCAATAATATTATTATAGTCAAGATAGTTATGGTTAAAAACCAATTTCTATAATTACGAGGTCCATGTAGAGAAAAAATCATTAAATAAAAGAAATCTTCTAAGTACAGAAAAGGGAAAACCTGTATTACCAAACTTAACATATCAATGATAATTAAAACAAACAAAGAGAACAAATAAAGTAGGGAAAAAATCCTGTTTTTTATAGGAAAAAACTTATCTGCTATGATAAGTAGAAAAAAAATCAAAACATAGTCAATATTTATAACATGGCGCTCGATATTTAAACTATAGCTAAATGCATATAAAACTAAGTTTAATACAATGATAATAAAAATATGTTTGTTATTCATTAACTCTTTTCATATTAAAAAAAAAAAGAAGCCAAACTCAATATTTGGCTTCTCTCGCTATAACATTAAAATAGTTATAATGATGGTGCAGTACTTGTATAAGTGCAATCACCTGAAAGTAGTTCTTCAGGAGCATTTGAAGTACAAGACCAAGAACCAGTTGCAACTGCATATGAAAATTTCACTACTTTATTTTCTAGTTTCTTGCTCACGCCTGTACCATTGAAAGTATAGAGAGTATCTGCACTAGTACTAGTACCGCTAGTGTAGGCACCATAGCTCACTTTACCATATTCACCAGTTAAATTTGCGCCCAGTGGATTATCAGAGGTACTAGAAGCTACATAGTTTTTACCTTGATCTACTTTTTCTTGCACTGCAGATTTTAAACCTGATAGCATCACTTGTGATTCAGAAAATTGCGCACGAGCAATATAATTCTGATACTGAGGAATCGCAACTGCGGCTAGAATACCGATGATAGCAACCACGATCATTAGTTCGATTAGGGTAAAACCTTTTTGAGCGTTCATAAGAACTCCTTTAGAGGGGACAAAGATAACGGATATTCGCTCGCGCTATCTTTTGTTATGTTAGGTATTGGATATAGTGTATTGGTCTTTCGTGCTCTATTAGATGCATATAGCGTGCCAATATCATTAGTCACAATAGGTATATATGCTAAGTGCTCAATTCTTATCGATATTTATCGATATTTATCGATATTTATCGATATTTTTGCGTAGATACTTACCATACTGTTATCTACTGACACCAATTGTTACGCTAAGCATACCTAAAAGTGTCAGTTTATGTCAATGGCAGCTACTCTGGCTCACGATAACTGACAATAATTGTCAGTTGCCAGATTATTTTTTAGTCATTCCACTCGCTGCCAGTGCCGCATTTTTTTTCAGTACCGATAGTACGGCATTTAATGTTTTGATAATTAAGGCTCAAGACGCCATCACTTGCCATTTGCGTACCAAACTTCGGCGTTGCCGTGATTACCCATTTATTGGTCAAGGTGTTGTCGGGAGGCGTCAGGGTAGTTGGCTCGATACTGACATCGTATAGCGCTGTCCCTTGCTGAGGATAGGCGGTCGCAAAGTCTGCTTTAATCTGCGCACTGATAGCACGGTAGCTACCCTGTGCCAGCTTGCGACTCTCAATCTCTGAGGCAATATTTTGCATCTCTGTCATCATATCGACCCGCTTGGTGTTTATGACATAGCGCTGATAGCTGGGATAAGCGATAGCCGCGAGCACACCGATGATGGCGACGACGATCATCACCTCGACGAGAGTAAAACCACTCTGTGTATGCTTGCTACTGTTGATCATTACCACTCCTTCTGGCCTGTGCCGCAGTTCTTATCGCCTATTTTTACTTCATTCTCACTTTGACAACGCACACCGTTACTGCCGAGCATCATATAGTGAGCATTTTTAGTGATACCTATGTTGTTAGGTGAAGCTAGCATTTTCCATGAGCGACCTGTGACTGTATCAACATCAGTGCCGCTAGTTATCAAAGAGCTGCTGGTGTCTCTACCATCAACCAACGTAATCTGGTAACGATAATTACTAGCGTTACTCCCACTTGGGACATAAATCGTTTTATTGGTTGGTGTGTCGTCATAAACATAAGTTGGAGTAGCAGTTCCGTTGCTAGTAGTTATTTTTTGCGGAGCAAACCCTTGATAGCTAAGCTGTCTGCTGCGCCATCGCTCCAGCTCTATTTGAAGTTGTTGCATCTTAGCTTGGACGTCACGCTCCGCATTTAGTACTGCATAGCGCCGATAGCTAGGAATAGCAATGGCAGCTAGTATACCGATGATAAAAATGATAATCATCAGCTCGATAAGCGTAAAGCCCTGAGCCACGCGGCGCGCGACTGATGAGCGATATGCCATTATGTTTGCCGCCATCTTTTGTCATCCTTATCTTTTATCTTGACGAAGTCTCACTATAAAACACCAGTTTTTTATTGACTGCTGTTTTGCTCATACCATGCTTTTGGCTGTAGCGTATAGCGCTCATTAAATAAGTATTCCGTTGCGCTACCATCACCGCCAGCTTGACTTGGCTTACCAGTACCAGGATAAAGATCTTTGATATTACTGTCGTTTTTAAAACCATCTTGACCGTATCCAGCACGGTTTGCAGCTTCGATACGATCAGCAATAGTAGTAGTACCTATCAAGACCTTTATGTCTTTGTTATCAGCGTTGTATGCACCAAGCGTCAGCTCTTGAATACCTTGTCCTGCCGGAACATAGCCACCAGTGCCTGTCACTGAATCATCATCCATACAGATACCGTAAGGTAGACAATATAGCTGACGCTCTGAACCACCTACGATTCGTGCTGCACAACTTGAGACGGCGCCATAGATTTTATCGGGGTTATAGACAGTGGTATATAAGATATTGTTGATAGCAGCCATGTCACCTACACCCTTGTTGTACCTGACTTTACTATAGCCGTCAAAACGAGTCAGTGGATAATACCAGCCTTTTTTGCCACCCGTAATCATCAATTTCTTGACCTCAGACTTCTTATCGGCAGTCACAGTACCCGCAAGCTTATCGGCCAAATTCACCAAGTTTTCATTTTTCAAATTAGTGACGGTTTTAGTGAATCCATCTTTGTATAAATCAATGCTCGAGATATCAGTGTCAATGATACCGTAGACTCGATTGGCATACTCATTGTTGTCACGCAACGTCGACAGTGGCGAGCTACGATTACCAGAGATAACATTAATAAGGGCAAAGATACTACCGTTGTTAGAGCCGCCTTCGCTACGGTAGAAGCTTACTACTGGACGAGTATAAAAACGGTATGCATATTTTTTGTCGACATCAGCACTGGCATTTAGGATACGAGTCATACTTTTATTGCTAAACTTATCAACTGCGTCAAAACCAAACTGCTCGATTCGCGCATTTTCAAAGTCTGCTCGAAACACCTGTCCACCAAGGTCAGCAGCATAAAGATGATCCATCAGCCCGTCATTGTCACGGTCAAGTACGGTAATTTCGCCCGTAAAACTATGAATCATGTTGCTATTATCACTTTTGGTCGCTGACCAAATTAAATCGCCAGTCTTAGCATTAATCATGTAGATAGCATTGCCTTTAGCAGGCTTGCTCTCAGTAGGAGCATACTCAGCGTCTTCGTAGCTCATATCATAGCCACCACCAAATATCAGGACATCAGTAGGTTTAGTGTTTTTGTTAGCGTCTGATCCTTTATTTAAGCGAATTTTGGCCGCTGTTGGTTTGCTCCAAATTTGTCCAAGTCGAGAAAACTTTGTCGAGGGCTCACCGTTTAAGGTGTTTGACGTGATAATAAATTTAATTTTAGGACTGGATTTATCACTAATGTCTATACCGTAGAAAGCTTGTCCACCCATTCGCAAGCCACCATAAGCAAACATACCCTTATCATCTGTAGTATCCACCGTGACTCTTTTATTCTCTAAATCGTATTTATAATCAGTGGTGACCAGCCACGGCGCATCAACACCGAAATATGGTGTTCCAACTTCATCTTTTATAGAACCTTCTACCAATGCTTTTGGTTGCGTCTCCACCATAAGCTTAGGGATGATAGCGAACTCTTCTACACCTGTATCAGCGTCGACTAAATGCAGTGCCCCATCCATTGAGCCAAATAATACGTAATCGTCGCGCGTATCAGTGATACGGCCATTGTTATCTAGGGTCGCGCCATAAGAGACTGCTGTGGGTGTAGAGTGCACTACTCCACCAAGTACCTTGACTTCATTGGTAGGCTGGTCGAGTTTTAGCTTATCTACTTCATCAGAGCTAGTCGACTGACCATCTTTAGTCAATACTTCACTAAAACCTAAAAAGCTCAGTAAACGACGTTTGTTTATTTCATTTGCGTCGGTATAAACACTATCAACAAGGTTGCCGAAGTTTTGTGGCTTACCATTACTATCCACAGTTATTTTGCGTAAAACAGGCGTCTTTTTGTCCTGTAGAGTGTCTTCTACATAGACAGTACGTAAACTAGATAGTCCGGAGTTTGGAGACTTCAGCTGTGCATAGACACCGCCAGCGGCAATATTATTGTTAGCCGGCTTACCATCTACACTAACTCCAACGGTTTGCCACAAGTCTTGAGTGGCAGCACTTAGGTTACCTGCGACATCTTCATATAGCAGCTTATCGTTTTTACCATATAATGTGCCTTTATTTAGGTCATACTTTTTTAGGTTGCCGCGCCAGATACTGCTTGCTGAGGCAATATCTGGATCTAGCATAGGTAGATAGGCATAAGGTAGCTGATTAGCAGCACGATATGGATCATCAGGAATTGTGATCGTGCCAGAGGGTGCTGTGTTGATTATTTGAACCAAACCTGAAGCAAAGTCAACGATACTGGCAGCAATATCTTCAGACTTTTCTGTATAGTAAAAACCGCCATCGCCAAAGGTTTTTACTTCATCATCACCTTTGCGTTCACCAAGTTTACAAAGGTTACGAATATCGTCATTGACATTGTTTCCGCTGTTGCAATCGGTGACTTCTTTTGATTTACCATTGACAATAATATTACGAGTACCTGTTAAGCCATCAAAAGCTTTACCAAATCCAACGGTCGCCGTTTTGATCGGTAGCCCTTTTGGGTTGTTAGCAGGGTTACGTAGTAGCGCAGCATAGCTTGCCATACATGCCCAGCCTCTATTACTATTTACATTTGGCAAACCACTGCAAGTATTTATAGATAAAGATGATGAGTAAGACAGTGAGTTATTCATAATAGCTTTTGCTCCGCTAGTGCTACTACCATTAGGATAACCATCAGTTAATAGATAAATACCATTACCACTACATTCTTCATCATTGAGGGGCGATATATAACTGCCGTTATTTTTGGTACTGTTATCAGAGTAGTCAAAACCGCTCCACCAAGTACTATTACTATAACCACTATCTTTTGTAGAGGTGCCCATCATATAAGCACCAGATTCTGCTAAAGCGTGGGCTGTAGGCGTTCCTCCATCAGGGTTTAGACCTATGACCTTATTGAGCAATTCAACACGCTGCTCTGCGCTCAACTCGCGGGTAGGTGTTAGAATAACTGCCCGACTACCATCACCATTGCGGCTATAATTCCCCATGCCAATACTATAATCATCAGGTAGCGAACCTGTCGGTTTGAGACTTCCATCTTGTACGTTATAAACCCTATCAGCAAGTAGCTCTAAAAGGGCTAATTTGAGCTGTGTCATGCGATCAGTTGTTATATTACTTTGATCATACCTATCAGTACAACCATAAGGAGTATAGGTTCCTTGTGCATGCACTTGATTAAAGTTTAAAACTGTATTACCGTTTTCATCTCGTAGCAGACCATCAGGCTGATTTGCATCCTTTTCACGCTCATACACAACCAGCTGAATGGCTTTATCTGTTCTATCGCTCTTTTTACCCTTACAAGAGCCGTCATAATAGCTCATACTTCCTGATGTATCTAACATCATAAAAATAGCAGCCGTTCCAGGCTTAGCAGGTGCATAAATCTCTAAGTCGCCAATCGGTTTACGCTTAATAGTGGCAGTATTGGTATGCGCAGATGTCGTTATCAGACCCATAATTATTGACGCTGTCAATGCTTTGATAGGCCACTTGCGTGAGTACGATTTGTTATTTCTGTAGATCATGACCTACTCCTAATAGCAATTTTTTAATATTTGACTCAGACATAACTATGGTGGTTGGACTAACTAGTAGGTAATGTGCAGAGCTTACCGCTACCTTTACCAAAATTGACACATTTAGTGCGCTTAGATTGGTTTTCGACATTGGCCATCTCATAGATGACCGTACTTGGCACACCCGCTTTTGTCATACAGCCTCCGATAGTATCAGCCGTATCATTTACTGAGTGTAAGCGGCTTGTTTGTTCAAAACAATTTTTGCTCCCTACCGATGTGTCACCATATGCTGGTAATACTGCCGTACTATTGATATCAAAAGTAAAAGCTTGACTAGATATCTCGCTACTGTCTTGACCGATTGTATAACTTTTAAAAGGCTCGTTTTCAGAGCTAGGCGGCGTTAGGGCAACACTGACCTGAGTCATGCTGGCATTACGAGCGCTGATGTAGTCATCAGACACAGCTGGATTACAATAACCTTTATTATTCAAACTACCAGATGGAGTAATGATTGAGGCTTTATTGATGTCAAAAAATTGCCCCCGTGGACGAAAGCAAAAGATATACTCATGATCTATACTATCGCTATTTAACATGAAGTGTCCAAAAGGACCACTACGTGAGATCATGTCGTTATAAATATTTGTGTTACTACTGCCATTGATGCTCTGTTCTATATTTTGATGAGCATTATCAGCTGACTGTAATAATAAGGTATTTATTTGGTCACTGGTGGCCAGTCGTAAGTCTGTCGTACTCTGTCTGACCGCAATAACACCTACCAAGATGATTAACATCAAAAATAACAATACCACGATTAATACAGCACCCTGTTGGGCAACTGGCAACTCGCTAGGATATGAGCTCGGCATATCAGACACTTGACTCTCCTTTATGGTGTGTTATTGACAGTAGCCACAATGCTCATTATCCGAGCACTTCGTAACAATATAGTCGATTCATAGCTACGTCGATAGTATTTTTTACGCGAGCTATCTGCTTTAAGTTCGTGCTTTGTGCCTAACAAAGTAAACTCATCTGCATCAGTATCAGTATCAGTGATGAGCGGTGTGTTACTACGTACGATCATGCCAAGCTTGACGCTTGTAATAGCAGGTTTTTCGCCCTCAGTTGGCTTATCAATATCTAAATAAACGCTAGGCGGCAAATAAGTCAGCTGATCGACAGCTGCTTGCACACCCAAAAGGATTTTGAATTGATCAATAGCTGCAACTACTACTTCACCATTGCCAGTAAATGCCTCTGTCACATTACCATCTGTATCTACACGTCCTGCTGTACAAGCTAATACCAAGTCTTTAGTGGTAGCTGAATTACTTGCACCTGTTGCTAGACGCACAAAGTAACGCTCAACGACCCAATCTTGTTCTGCTACTTCAATTTTTCCACCTTCACAATCATATAGATCATATGGAGTAATGTTCTTATACTGAATAGTTAATTGGTCACTTGGCTTATCTTTGATGTTGGATAAACCAGTAGCGCTATTTAATGTAAGGTACTTGGTGGCGGTTGTATTATTTGTACCTAAGTTAGTTTGAGTTAATACAATACCACCATGATCAGTAGCATCCGTGATATAACTGATAGGGTTCCCTAGATTTGCTAGACGAACGTGTTCTTCAATAGCTTGCATAGCGAAAATACTGCTATCTTGTACCTCAGAAGCGCTTTGTTGGATGGTGATGGTACGAGTATTAATCAAATAGACCTGCATTACAGCTGCAGAAACCAAAAGTCCAAGCACTAAAGCAATCATCAACTCAATAAGAGTGAAACCACGCATGTTCGTTAAAGATGCATTGGACAACAAACGGGCAGTACGGTATTTTGTCATCTAGTAAGCCTCCGAGATAAGACAGTGACTACCTGTCTTATATACACCATTAGCAGAGGCACAAGCTTTACTATCATTATCATCAAGGATAGCCTTGGTATCACTCCATGCCGTGATAACACACATTTGCTGTTGAATGGCTTGTGCAGATGTACCTGGGCACATAACGATACTAACACTAAGATCTTGATCTTTTGCCATTTTTTTAACTATTAAAGCATCACGTGCTGCTAACTGATTGATATCACAGGACTGCTGGGCGATCTCTTTACCTTCTATGGTTTTAGTGGTGGTAGATAGACAGCTATCTGTTCCTACAATACTCACGACTTGACTATCGATCGTAACGCTATCCGTTGCATTACTACTAACCACCGCTTGTACAGTTGGTACTGCGTTGTTATCACTAGCTACTGCTTTGGCAAAGCTGCTGCCACTACCTGTCACATATGCTTCAGGATAGGCACGCATAACCTCAGCTAAGTTACGTATTATAGTCAAAGACTTTGTGCGTATAAGACTCTCATCTGTGGCACCGACTGCACGCATTTGTAAAGCACTAAAACCCAATACTGCAACAGACAACAGTAATACAGCAACCAATACCTCTACTAGCCCGATACCTGACTGCCTATTATTAACTCTCATTCACAAACCCCTCCTAGCTTGCTACTGATTAGTCCTACGCTACTAACAACTACCTGTCTAGAGGTGGCGGATTTGTTACTATCACAAATAGTATATGTGACCCCGGTACTTACTGTTTTATTAGGCCTGAAAGTTATCTTATTCGCTGAAGACTTTACAATACTCTTCGCATCATATGGATAAGTCGCAATAATTACTAAGTTTGATTCTGTAGGGTTTTCAGCTCCGTTCCCGTTCCCGTTTCCGTTCCCGTTCCCGTTTCCGTTTCCGTTCCCGCTTCCGTTCCCGCTTCCGTTCCCGCTTCCGTTCCCGCTTCCGTTCCCGCTTCCGTTCCCGCTTCCGTTCCCGTTCCCGTTCCCGTTCCCGTTCCCGTTCCCGTTCCCGTTCCCGTTCCCGTTCCCGTTCCCGCTTCCGCTTCCGTTCCCGTTTCCGTTTCCGTTTCCGTTTCCGTTTCCGTTTCCGTTTCCGTTCCCGTTTCCGTTCCCGTTTCCGTTTCCGTTCCCGTTCCCGTTTCCGTTTCCGTTTCCGTTTCCGTTCCCGTTCCCGTTCCCGTTCCCGTTCCCGTTCCCGTTCCCGTTTCCGTTCCCGTTCCCGTTTCCGTTCCCGTTTCCGTTTCCGTTTCCGTTTCCGTTTCCGTTCCCGCTTCCGTTCCCGCTTCCGTTCCCGTTCCCGTTCCCGTTCCCGTTCCCGCTTCCATTTCCGCCACCATCTGGATCTGTCGGTGGCGTATCTAACGCCCATGCTGAACTAATAAAAAGGCTTGTCCAGTCTTTAGGTCTTGTTACTGTTAAAGATACTAACGGGCCTGAATAGGGAACCTCAACATTGATCATATTGTTTGACTTATTTCCATTAATATAGCTAACGGTTACGGGTATTTTATTAATACTACTTTCAGCTCTAGCCCCTTTTAACACATTTACTAAAGTAGTGGTTGTTGATTTTACTCGCTGATTTGCTAACTGTTTACTTATACTAGGAGCAGCAATGCTTGCAACAATACCTAAGACCACGATCGTCACCATTAGCTCAACTAATGTGAACCCTAAGCAAGCTATAAATCTGGCTTGTGATATTTTTACCGTAGAATTATGCATGTCGCTATCCTATTCTTGGTTACTGTCAAAAACTGACGTGATTTTTATCAAACAATAGCGTATTTAACCGCTTAAGGAAATTTAATATTTATAAAGGCATCTTAAAAAGTTGTTTAATAGGCTTGAACTACTATACCTGCAATTTTTGTACCATTTACTATTACTCAGGTCTATACTTATTGCTGATCTAATAGATTTACTAAGTCTAGCGATACGGTCTCTTATCTTATCAGTTACTCATATCATCGTTACAGAAACATTCCAGAATTATTTAGTGTATATCAAATCGAAGTCGCAAGCCAGCAAGCTTACTGCTGACTCCCATGAGCGAGTGCATAGGCAGATAGGTGGTAGCGGTTGGTCGGCAATGAGGACGCAGAGGCGGTATTGGTAGCTGGCTTATACAAAGCGCGGCCCAGCGCTTGTAGGCTCGCGCCTGTGGTTGCGACATCATCGAACAGCAGTAAACGTTTAACTGGCGGGGTTTCGGTCAGCACAAAAGCATTATTGAGATTACTGAGGCGCTCAGCGCGTGTTAGGCCTTGCTGGCTGACGGTGTGATCGATACGCCGGACACCTTGCCATAACGGTATCTGCCAATGCTTAGACAGCTGCGCGGCTAAGATACTGACCGGATCAAAGCCACGTTTTACCAGACGTTGAGGGGTGGTTGGCATCGCGACGATGACAGCATTATCGTGATGGCAGCCATGTGGCCGTGGTAGTTGACGAATCGCATGGAGCAGCAGTGGCAGTTTGCTCATGTCTTCATCATGCTTGAAAGCGCGAATGGCTTGCCGAATAGGATAATCATAAAAAGTAGACGCCTGAATGCCCAAGGCGCTGCCAGCTGCGATATCGACTCTAAATGGTTTGGGCAGCCATGTAATACCATGATGACAATGAGCACAGAGCAGACCGCGACTCAAGTGACGATGGATATACCGAGCAACCTTACCACGGTAAATATCGGTAAGCATTGAATCAGCAATCGGAGGAGCGGCTGAGGATAGATGAGAAGACAGCAGCTGGGATGGTGCGGTGCTGCGATATATGCGGCATAGCTGGCAGCGTATATCTACATACTCTGCCAGCCATAGTCCAGTTTGATAAGGAGCCAGTCGGCGCATTGCTTGTACTCCTTAGCATTCAAAGACCGTCGACGTCGATAAGGCCTTAAAAACCTTTCCAATCATTTAAGACGATACCAAAACCGATGGAGGTGTTTTCGTGGTTATAGTCGATGATAGACTCGCCATAGCCTTGGAACAGCTGTACATAGCCATTGACGTTTTCGGTCAGTGGATAAATATAGTCGATCTGCGCCGCGCCTTTGTTGGTGCTGGGGTTATAGCGCAACGTGCCGCTTAGGCTTTGCTGATCTGGCAGATCGTATAGGAATTTGATATCACCATAGCCCATGTAGTCTTCGATATCAGGGTTGTCTTCGCTGCTGCTGCTTTCGTTATTGACGCGCGCCCAGAGCCGCGGTACGACCGACAACTTACCCCACTCAGCCCCTGCCATCAGATACGCGCGGTTCCACGAACGCGATAACGGATCATCTTGGCCATTAGAGTGGTGAATGGCACCTGCACCTAGCATACGTAGACGGCCGCCAAAGGGTAAATCAGCGGTCACAGGCTGGGTCAAAAATATCTCAGGCTGATAGTCGGTGGCACGAAACGGCCGAGAGTTGTCCTCGTTATACACCTGCCAATGCGACTCTTGGGTATAGCCAAACCATAAATCAGCACTACTATCAAACAAGTCCTCTGCCACTTTGGTCTTTAACGACAGCTGAAACTTCAGCTCCGTCTCACGGACATCATTGGACGTAAAAGGCTCGGTGTCTTGTGAAGGGCTGCTTGGACCCAAGTTAGGGTCAAAGGTATAAAACAGCGGCAGTAAGTAGGTTGGACGATAAGGTCTGACGGTCCAAGTACCGCGCTCACTGTTTTTATCCAAATCATAAGATAGGCTCAGCGGGGTGTACTTTTCGATGTCTGTTTGCTTGACACCGACACTTTCGAGCACTTTGGCTTCTCGCTGGGTCAACCCCACCGTGTCTAGACTCTGCGTATCAGGCGAGGACGTCGCTTGTTGGGGTAGCTCGGCAGCGACGGCGCTGCTATCGGTTGTGATGGTAGATCTTTCTTCTACAAACACCACTTGCGGGTTGCCTGACAGTGTGCTTTGAAAGGTTTTGGCTAAGTCCACAGGCTGTTTGATGGTGGTATAGCTCGGCGTTTTGCCTTGCTCTGCCACTTTATCAAAACAAGCCAAACGCGCGGTCGCCAGCTGTACCTCGGTACATTCAGCAAACAGTTCTGCTTGTTTGGCGATAAACTCTTTACTGACCACTTTACGGTTTTGCTTACCTGCCTCTGCGCTCGCTGGTTGCTCAGTATCGGCCTCGCTGTGCGGCACCTCATAATCCTCATACTCAAACGCTGCGTCTGGAACTGGCAGCTCCCGATAAGTTTGCTCGTCCATCGCAGCGTGAGCTTGTAAGGCCGTCAAGCTCAAAGCCGCCACGATTGCAACACATAGATGGCGATGGCTATTTTGACGACAGTTGAGTGATAAGCCGTCAGATGGCTGGCTTGTGGCATAGGCTTGTGGTAATTGACGTTGAGTAATGATATGGGCAAACATAGGTATCCTTTATCTGACCAATAATAAGGTCAGTAGAGTATTTTAGATAATGAATATACCATTAGCATCAGCGCTAATATAAAAACCATTCATTAATGGACATCGAGGACTGTGCTGACAATTTGCCTAGCCCCTTCAGTATTGTTGCTTTATTGTAATGAAAATATAGACACTATACTAGCGTTATCCTTGCTGCAAGTACAGATAATAACAAACACAAAAAGACAGATCTCCGCATGAGCTTACTTTGACTAGCGAGAGACAATAGAGGTTACCATTATATCAAGCCCCATGCCTGTATAAACAGACAAGATAAACAGACAAAGACATTTAGGGCGTGTCCCTATTTTAAAAATGGTGATAAAAATGAGATAAATCGAAGGCAAACAAGGAAAATAGCGCAGGTAATATCAAGATATTGGCCAGCTATTTGACACCGTTTGCCAAAGATTTAGCCATTTTTAGCCCATTTAGTCATAAACGCTTGAATTAGGGACACGCCCTAATACCTATAAAAGCAAATAGTTAGTCGATCACCCTGCCAATCCCAAGACACCTTATCAAAAAAGCCAAGCGCCTAACATAGTAGGCGCTTGGCTTTTGATTGGCAAAATATACAGCATTAGCTGTTATGTCAGGCGGGTGTTTGAAGGTGAGACATTCACCCTTTCAGCTACTGCTCATCCATGTAGATAATTAGCGATTGAGCGCCTCTAAAGTCTGCTCAAATGCCGAACGCCCGATTTCCCCTACCTGCTGATTGACCAACTGCCCGTCTTGATAATAGAGCAATGCTGGCGGTCCAAATAGTTGATAACGCGCTAAGATGGCTTTTGAGTTCTCTGTCGTCTCTGTGATATCGAGTCTGACCAGCAGCCAGTCTTGCATCTGAGCAGGACGATTGTGAAATAAGTTTTTGTCCATAATACGGCACTCAACACACCACTCTGCCGTTACATCGACAATGACTTTCGGATTGTCAGCCAAAATAGCATCTAGCTCGGCAAGAGTGGTGATGTGCGCGTCATTGGCGCTATTACTCGCACCTGATACGCCGTTTGCAGATGTCGTCATCATAGGCGCGGCGCTTAGAGAGGCCAGCGGATGCAGACTGTCATCGTTATCCAAAGCAGCACCCACCATCAAACAAGCCGCCCAAATCCCAGCGATTAAGCCCAGCGCTTGGGTTAAGATACGACCTTTACCAAGCCAGCTCCATGCCCATGTCGCCAGTACCATAAACCAAAGCGCCCATACGACCAGCATGACAGGCGAGATAAAGACGCGCTCAATCAGCAGCAGCGCCACAGCAAAAAGCAGCAACGCAAAGCCTTGCTTGACCCAGTTCATCCACGCGCCAGCTTTTGGCATGATTTTGCCTTGAGTGGCACCGATTAGGATCAGCGGCGCGGACAGACCAAAACCCAGCATAAATAAAGCGACAAACCCAAGCAGCGGACTGCCAATGGTAGAAACCGCTAGCAGCGCGCCAAATAACGGCGCTGAGACACAAGGCGACACCACCAGCGCAGATAAAAAACCAGCGATTAGGCTGCCGCCCGCACTGCCAAGCTTGCTATCTCCTGCTTGACTCAAGCGCTGCATCTTGCTGCTGATGGCGCTGGGCAAACGAATACTAAAAACACCCAGCATATATAACGCCAAAAGTACAAACACAATGGCAAAGCTGATTAAGATAATCGGGTTTTGTAGCCAACCGATGATGCCCAAAGACTCACCAAACACTGCAATAACCGCACCTAAAATTCCATAAGCGGTGGCTACCCCAATGGCGTAGCTGCCTGTCAAAAGCACGCCGCGTTTGACCGTGGGATTGTCTTCACGGGCGACGATATTGGCTACAATGGGTAGCATGGGCAGGACGCAAGGCGTCAATGCCAAGCCCAAACCTGCTAAAAACAGCAAAGCCAATGCCAGCCATGGATGAGACGCTAGGCCAAAAGGGTCGCTATCCATCGCGCCGATAGCGGCAGTCTCACTACTACTTGAGGCTCGATCAGAAGACTGCTGGGTGTCTGCTATGGGCGCAGCTGCACCGGCAATCTCACCTTCCAATGACACATCGTCTATCAAATCATAGTCGACGACTTCATCATCCATCTGCTCACCAGCAAGGCCGCTGGCACTCTCTGTCGACGCAGCAGCCGATGAGGTGGTTAGCGGCTCACTGATGGCCGCCTTATCTTGAGCGTCAGTATCTACGGTATGAGCGTCAACATTGGCCGCAGTGCTTTTAGCTGTCGCGCCTTGGCCAGTCGCTGATGCATTATTGGCGCGGCTCTGGGAGGGTACAGCGGCGATACTGACTGTGGTTTTTATCTTCTCTGGTGGATAGCATAATCCTGCTTTGGCGCAGCCCTGCCAGCCAATCGTAATCGCAGCATTGTCTAGAGGTTTGCCATCTGTCGTACTCAGCGTGGTGCTCGCCACTACATTGGCCTGATCAAACACTGGCACGCGGCCAAAGGTCGGATCGTCGATAGAAACGGGCTGCTGATTAAAGGTAAACGGCGCGGCCTTTACCCCATCAGGCAGTGTCAGCTTGAGCTGATTTTGATAAACATAGTGCTCAGGGGTGATATCAAAATTGATCGACAAGCGCGTGCCAGCTTTGGCAGGGCTGCTGCTACTGCTGACATCAAAGGCTTCATCAACGGATAAAAACTTTTTTTGTGCACGACTGTCACTGCTACCACCAAACAAATCGCCCAATCCTGCTGCGTGCGCGGGCATCGGCGCGCTTAGCCCTGCTAGCAGAGCGCTGGCACTTAGCACAAGTGCCGATAGATAGGGGCGGTTTTTTACACTGTAATAGGGCGCATGCTGGGCTTGTTTAGGAGCGATGGTTTCACGGGTAGTCGTGGTCGGCGGCGGTGTTGCTATATGTGCGGGCATGAAAGGCTACCTATTTATTACTCAGAATCAAATCAAAATGTCAGCAACGGCTTAGCGTGGCACTGCGATATCAACTTTGGTTGCCATCTTTTCTGGTGGATAGCATAGTCCTGCCTTAGCACAGCCCTGCCAATGAATAACTACAGGGACATTTTTTGCGCCCTTGCCATTGGCAGTGGTTAAGGTAGTGGTAGCGGTGACACTTTTTTGAGTAAATACAGGCACCTTGCCAAAGGTGGGATCATCAATGGTCACAGGCTTTTGGTTCAAGGTAAATGGCGTGGCATTGATGCCTTTAGGGAAGCGCAGTTTCAGCTGGTTTTTATAAACGTAATGCTCAGGGGTGATATCAAACGTAATCGACAGCTGCGTGCCTTTTTTGGTGGCCTTGCTGCTGCTATCCACGCTAAACGCTTGCTCAACTGATAAAAACTTTGACGACCCGTTATTGCTGCTGTTAAACAAACCGCTAAGGCTGGCTGCCTGAGCGCTTATGGTTCCCCCTGCTATCAGTGAGCTACTAGCAAGAATGATGGCCGCCGTACGCATACACGCTGACTCGTATTTTGTCGTAGATGTCGATATACCCATAAATGATACCTCTTAATAACTGATGTCAAACTTGATAATGCAGATTAAATCATGCTCAAAGCAGCAAGCCGCTTATACCGCGCAACATACATTAAAAATAATTATAATATTAATACATATACCAAGACAGTCTATAGCAAAACGCATTCAATAAAGAGTGGTTAACAAAAATCATAATTTCTGTCACTAATAAAAAATATCAACCAATAAGCTGTTATTGGTTGATATCTGATCATTATAAAAAACTGCAAAGCTTGAGCCTGCTTCTTTCTAAAACTGGTAAGTGCTACTGGAATGAGTTTTTCGTAGCCTCTAGGAGCACAGCCCGCAGGTAAATTTATAGCAGTAGCACGGGTAATATCAGCATGTCGATGTCATTTTGGACTGCCTTTATTCTTATTCTACGCCGAGATACATTGCTTGCCTTGCTATTGTGAACTATAGCTGCGCGTAAATATCCGCATCTTGCCCTTCACCGCCCTGCTGGCCATCGGCCCCTAATGAAAACAAGTCATAAGGACGGCCTTCGCTGCCTGGAGCGACATACTGCAGCTCATTTTCCCAGCCATCTGTCGGATAGCCGCCTTTGATATAGCCGCCTTCGGGATAGTTTTTGGCATCGCTTGGCGGCGTGATCAGTGCCTCTAATCCTTGCGCAGTGGTGGGATAACGCGAGTTATCTACTTTATACATATCAAGCGCGTTTGAGACAGTAGCCAGCGCGGTTTCAGTGGTTTTGATACGGGCTCTGTCGCTTTGGCCCACCACTTTAGGTACCACAAGGCCTGCTAGGATGGCCAAAATGACAATCACCACCATAATCTCGATCAAGGTAAAGCCGGACTGGCCACTCCGCTTCGCATGAGTGGCATTTATCGGGCTGCTACCTGTATTATCCATCGTCATCTGTGCTCGGGGGGCGGCTTGGGTTTTGTCAGTCATTATCATCACTTTTATCATCGCAGTTGTGTCAGTTATCAGGGCGCTTAAATGGCGTTTAATGCTTGGCGCTACTTGGCGCATGGTTACCTAATTTGATTTATTTGCCGTTATCTATCGATATAGGCACCATGGTCACTATAGACCATGATTTTATTTTTATCCAGCGCCGCCAGATGACTTGTCTTATGAGTTTATATTTTTTGGCTTTGTATCTTTTTTGGTTTTATAAACCAGTGGGCAGGCTGTAGAGACACTGACGCTGGTTACTATATAGTTAGCTGAATGTAAAACTGTTATGGATTTAAACGCGCTACTGGTATAAATTTTACTTGCGTGCTGCGTTCCCAGAGGCTGCGCAAAATTCATCCCAGTAGCGCTATGACATTTTTAGAGTGTATCGACTATAGCTTACTATGAGGATTGGCAGAAGTTTATCTTACTCGCAGTCAATAATATACAACAGTAAGTAAAGCTTGAGCAAGCTGGCGGGCGTTTAAGCAAGATAGACCCACGGCTCACTGTTACCTAATCGCCCATACAGTCCGCTCAAAATAAGTCTATATCGTCGATTCACCTTAAATTACATAGCGTTTAACCGGCCAAATCATTCATATTGACAATCGGCAGCATCACTGCCATGACGATAATCATCACCACCACGCCCATCAGCACCAGCATCAACGGCTCAAGTAATGACAGTAACGTACTGATAAAGTTGGTGGCTTCGGCCTCTTGCATACTGGCCGCTCGACTAAGCATGTTTTCCAGCTCGCCTGAGTTTTCGCCGCTTTTGATCATCTGCACCATCATCGGCGGAAAATAGGAGGATTTTTCTAACTGCGTAGAGAGGCTAGCGCCTTCTGTGACTCGATCGGCTGCACTCACAATGGTTTGTTTGATATGTAAGTTGGTCGTCACCGCCGCACCGATATGTAGGGCTTCAATCAGCGGCACCCCTGAGCGCACCAATATCGCCAAAGTACTAGCAAAGCGCGCGGCATTGAGTCCCTTAGACAAGCGCGCCAATATCGGTAGCTTGAGTACCAGACTGTCAATGGCCAGCTTGCCCGCTTGCGTTTGGGCAAAGCGATAACACAAAAATGCCAGCGCAGCCAATACCAACAGCATCAGCCACCACCACTGAGTGATAAAATTGGACAGTGTGAGTACGATTTGGGTAATCAGCGGTAGCGCTTGCTCTGATTGCTCAAAGACCTTGACGATTTTTGGCACCACAAAACTCATCAAGCCCATGATTACTCCGACCGCCATCACCATCAGCACAATCGGATAGACCATCGCCCCTTGGATTTTCTTTTGTAAAGCAAAACGGTTTTCGGTGTAATCTGCCAATTGGTTGAGGATCAAATCCAAATGACCAGATTTCTCGCCTGCGGCAATGGTCGCGATATATAGCGGCGGAAAGCTGGCGGCTTGCTGCAGTGCGCGCGCAAGACTCAAGCCTTCTAACACATGAGAGCGCACGGCAAGCATGAGAGATTTAATATGCGTCTTTGGTGATTGTTTGGCGACGGCGGCAAGCGTTTCCTCTAACGGAATACCTGCTGCCAGCAAGACAGACAGCTGACGGGTTAAGAGCGCCAGCTCATAAGCGGAGGGCTTTTTATAGCGGTTTTTATGCTTAGCTTGTCTGTCATTCACCGCACTGACTTCCACGGGCGTCCACTGCTTATCACGCAGCTGCTGGCGTATCTGCCGCGCCGAATCGCCCTCTAGCAGGCCTTTTTGCATACTGCCGCGCTCATCAAGCGCTTTAAAATGATAGGCTGGCATAGCAGCAGATATCCTAAGAAGATCAAATAGAGTGAATGATAAAACAGCGCTCAAAACCTTAAGGCATGGCTTTGTCGCCTAAAACAGCGGCGTGGAGTCGTTGCTATCCGGCATCAGCCCTTGGAGAAGCAAGACATCTAAATGCTGCTGTTGAAGCTTTTTATCAAAGTCATTGACCTCAGCGATCAGCATTCTCTCGATGCGTTTGTCACTGGCAAACACGCTCAGCCGTGCACAGATGACAGCCAATTGATAAATGCGTTTTTTGCAATAGCCGTCTAGCCCTTGTAGCAGCCGCACCATATGCGGTGTCTCTAAACTGGCGTAGTCATAATCCGCCACCACCTCGGGCGCAAGCGCCGTGACGCTATAGCTAATGGACAGATGCGCGAAAAAATAACAACTAAATAAATAGCCGACTACATGGCCGATATAATAGCCTCTATCGTAAGTAAAACTACTCACCCCAAAGTGCCCAAGCACATAGCTATTGAGGCTGCCTTGATCAAAGATAGGCTTGGTGTTTTTGAGCTTGCCGATCGTGGCAAAGCACAGCGGGTTACGGCCATCTTGAGTGGTCAGCTGCCACCCTGCTGGCTGCTGCGCGGGCATGTGGCGGACGATATCAGCGATGATGTCGTCGACCACATGTAGCTGCTGCCAAAGGCGCTCAAGCCCATCGGTATCCATCAGCCCACGTTTATCAAGCTGCTGCGCCAGCAAATATTGCTGGTATTCTACAAACTGTGATTTGAGCGTTTGTACCAAATAAGTCGGACGGGTATTGGCAGGAGCCATATACAAAAGCCGTGTACGCTCATGCTGAGCACGGTACAAGGCCAGACGCTGGGCGGCAACGCTGTCCTTATCGGTAGAAGCATCAGTTTGCACCTGTGACGTGACTGTATGCGCCGTGTCCACAGCGCTATCAACCGTAAACAAGGCCAATAGTGCCGCCTTATCAAAGACCACAGCGCTGTCATCTTCCTGAGCGTCTGTCATGGGATATTGCGCATCACTGACGGTGCCTTGAGGCGCATTACTTGGTTTGTTGCCATTGGCTTCAATAGCGGATTGGCTACCGGCTTGGGCGTTTGGCTTTGCGGTTGGTTCAGTCATAACATACCATCTGCAGCAAAATGAAACATCATCTAGATCTGACTATATGCCTGCTTTATAAGGAAATATAGCACGCTTGTCACAAGCGCTGGCGTCCAGATGACTCAATATTCCATAGTACCTGAACATCGACGTATTGTCAGCCGTCCATCGGCAAAATACCCACCGCCGCACGCGGCTTAAAACACTTAGACTAGACAAAATACCTAGCCAGATAAACGCGGCATCACGTCATGCGCTAGCCGTGATACTGCTGGCGATAGGCTTTGGGCGAGACGCCGTAAACGCGCTTGAACGCTTGGCTAAAGGTCGAATCCGACGCATAGCCGACCAGCTCACTGATACGGCTGATGCTGTTTTGTTGCAACCGCAAGTAGCGCGCCGCCAGGCGCAAGCGATAATCAATCAGATACGTTAGCGGCGGCATACCGACTGTGTCTTTAAAGCGCTGCGCAAAGCTTGAGCGCGACATCCCCGCGACCTCTGCCAGCTTATGTATCGTCCAGCTTTTGCTTGGAGCTTCATGCATGGCGGCCAAGGCTTTGGTCAAAAACGGATCTTTCATGGCCTTTAGCCAATTCTCAGTGGCTTCAGGCAGGCTTTCGATATAGACGCGCAAACACTCAATCATCATGATACTCGCCCAGTGATTGATGACTGCGGTCTTACCCATACGCTCGCGCTCAGCCTCCAAGGTTAGCAGCTTAATCTCCACATCAATGACCTCAAACCTGCCATCGGACTCTTCATTGATTTCGGGCAAAATCGATGGCAAGACAGACAATAAAGGCCGTATCATCTCTTTGTCATACTTACACTCAATCAAAATCAGAGACGAATTAGACTCGCCCTCACCTTTGACATCTAGCGTCTGCGCTTTGCAGCTATTGAGCATCTCATCTAGCGGCTGGGCGGCATCACCATCATACGCTAGCGCATAGCTTGTATGCTGATGGGTGTTGGGAATCATGATAATATCGCCTGCATGTACCTCTCGTCGATCATTGCCAACATCGATACAAAAACTGCCAGACATCACCAAGTAAAATAAAATAGTGTCTTTTCTCGTCAATGAATAAGACCAATTACCGACGCAATTTAGCCGATAGTATTTGGTTTCAAACAAATGCACATTTTGTAGCAATACGCTTAGAGCGTCCATCTGTCGTTCCTCAGTGATTATGAGCAGTGTCCAAACCTAGCAAAATAAACTATCTTATAGAGATGACACAAGTCAAATATCCGCTCGTGGACTCTGGTTAAAAATATACATACGTTAGACACATAGACCAAACTCGAGGCGCGCCAATACTGCCCGCACTTATGTGTTTGGCAAGTGACATTTAAATAAAACGATAGAATGACAAATATGAGCGCCAAGCATCAGATCGCCGTATAAACACGCAGGCACAAAAAAACGCCGGCCAAAACCAGTGTCATTATTTATGAGCAGCAAAGGATAAGTATCAAGAGTAACGACAGGGAAGTCTAATAAAGAAACAGAAAAAAGGTGCAGCAATAGAACCAAAACGGCTGCTGACAGATAAAGAGAGGAAAATAAAAATTGGGGCGACTGATGGGACTCGAACCCACGACAACCGAGATCACAACCCGGGGCTCTACCAACTGAGCTACAACCGCCATAATATGGCCAAGGAAGGCAAGATATGCAGGCTAAATGGCGCGCCTGGCAGGATTCGAACCTGCGACCACCTACTTAGAAGGCAGGTGCTCTATCCAACTGAGCTACAGGCGCTCTTAAGGGCTTTTTATATATCTGATTAATATTACAATACTATTGTAGTATAAACTCAATCATTATACATAAAAAAAAGCCTGTAAGGCTCTTAAATAAATAGATGGTCGGAGTGATAGGATTCGAACCTACGACCCTCTGGTCCCAAACCAGATGCGCTACCAAACTGCGCCACACTCCGATACTTCTATTTTTACGATAGTTTTGTTAAGTAACTCGTCGTTGGCAAAGCCGCTAACTTGTTAATGTTCATCGCTATCGAGGTGCACATATTAAGGGGTAAAGCCGATTGTGTCAACACCTATTTTTGATAATTTTAAAAGAATTATTAAATTACCGCAAAAGTGCATGTTTTTATAAAAAAGGCCACAATCAACGCCTTAATATCTCTTAATATCGATGTTACCTACTCATCGACAGGGGCATTATACTACATTTTCTCAGGGAAGCAAGTCACTGCCCTTATTTATCGCACCTGTGTTGACGTTAAAGGGTATTAGCCATAGCGTGGCATGATTTGGCACCTTGTGGGCGAGCGCTTCTGTGACAGGCAGCTGGCGAAGCCTCGTCGGTTGCCGCGTGTCATCTTGTACAGGATACACCAGCCAAGCCTGCGGCGCTTGATAAGCCTGCGCATAGCTGGCCAATTGATAAGCATCGCTGGGGCTGATAGCAGCAGCATTTGCTAGCGCTTTCCATTTGATATCGATTACATGACTATAGCAGCGTGCCGTGTTAGTGACCGTCTTTGCCTTGTGATGCGTATGCGTTGAGTTGTCATTGTCACTGTCAGGCAGCGTTTGATAAATCAATAAATCAGGGCGGATAGACAAACAAGCTCGCCCCTCCTCGTCATTTAACCAGACCCGCTGCGCCTGAAACAGCGGCTGATAATCTGTACTGACGCGCCGAAACAGTGCGGCGATACGTAAGCTGGCCCACTGCTCAAAGGCTTGGTTCATATCTAGCAGCAGGCACAAACGTAGTGATGATGGCCGCTGTGTTGTTACAGGTGGCGCGATACCATTTGCCCCAGCGACACTCGACTGGCGCAGTAGCCAATACGCCATCTCTAATAGCTGCTGCGCACCTTGCACGGCGTTCGCATGCAGTGGTTGCATAGCAAGCTGGCGTTTGGCTTGCTGATAGACCGTCGCCAACTGCGTCAGCTCATGAGCATGTAGCGCAGAGACCCGTTGCCATGTCGTCGACAACTGAGCGCCGATGCGACGAAAACGCACGGAGGTCTGTAGTAATGGGCCAAGTTGCTCTAAAGCACTTTTGATCAGCCGATTGGCTAGCATCTCTTGGCTGAGCACACTGCGCTCACACACGAACTTATGAGGCTGCAGCAGGTTGCGCTGCAGTTGCGCTTTTATCACTAGGCGACCTTGCAATGAGGTTTGGTTGTCGATCTGCGTTTGATAGTGCTTGGTGGGTGAGTGCTGCGTCAGTCCTTGCAAAAACTGCTGAATGAGCCAATCTGACAATGGCAAAGCGTTGATCGGTAAGGGTGCAGCGTGGCGACCAAACTGCCCAAGGTGTTTGCTATTTGGCAGTGTCTGCAGTGATGAGTCGTTGCTGGCGATCAAATCTGCCAGCATCCTCTGCACCCAAAGCCGAGTGCGGCTGATAGTGCTTTGCTGCTCTGATGGCGACTGACGCTGAGGCGATGTATTTGGCGCTGCCATCCGTTTGGGTAATATCTCAAGCACCATGCCACTTGGCAGGTGCACAATACCGATATAGTGACCCACCTGAAGCTGCCACTGGCCCCGCTTACGCTTGATGCCAAATACCGCAAACTCTTGCGCCAGTAGCCACTCAAAATCAGTCACGTACGCAAAGTCGCGCGCGGTCAGCCGCTGATGCTCAAACACTGTCATAATGCCTGTCTGAGAAACAGCTGGCCGCCGCAGCTCAGGATTACCAGCAGTATGAAGATTGCTATCGTTATGGAGCACAGTCATCAGTATAACCGCTGATAGATAGCCGCCTGCGCAAACGCGCCTGCGCCTGCTATAAGATCTGCATTTATCCTATAGCCCCCTGCCCCTAGAGCCGAATGCGGCTGACCAAAAAACGAGTCATGGCCCAAATAGCCAGCGGCGCTGTCGTTTTGAGTCGCCGTCTGTGTAGGCCGGCTACCTGCCAGCAGCGCTTGGCTGTCTTGTATAAACTGCATCGCTAGCGGCTGCTCGTCATCTTGAAAGATATATTGTAGCACCGCCACTTGCCCACCTGCAGCTTGCGCTAATTGTGGAATGATTTGCTCGGCCAGTGCGCGTTGTAAGTGCTCCAGACTCTCTATCGCCCATAAAAACGCATGGCCCAACTGCGCTTCGCTGCCAAGCGTTTGCGTGATGCGCTGATTGAGGCCGCTGAGTAGTTTATCGAGCGCTATCGTGGCAGCAGACTCAGCACTGTCTGCGCTGTGGCCTGTCTCGATACTTGGTAGCAGCTCAGGCTGTGGCGGACAATCGATAAATCGGAAGCGCCGACGCAGCGCCATATCTAGCGGGGCTAAAGAATGATCTTGCGTGTTCATGGTGGCATAAATATCGACATTGGCCGGAATACTAAAAGTACGGCCAGAATACGCCAGCTTTACCGTCATCGCATTGGCCATGCCAGTGCGTTTATCTGGCTCAATTAAGCTTAGCAGTTCACCAAAGACCCGTGATACGTTGGCGCGGTTGATCTCATCGATCAGCATAGCATAGCGTTGTTTGGGGTCGCGAGCGGCGCGCTGACACAACAACAAAAACGCGCCATCTTGAATACCATACTGCATCTGTCGGCCTGCGGCATTGGTGGCGGTATTGGCAGATGTCATAACGGGGCGAATCCCTTCGACAAACTCTTCATAGCCGTAGGCTTGGTGAAAGCTCACCATACTAAAGCGCTGCTGGCTAAAGGCTTGCTGGCGCGCGCTATTGTCGTGCTGCGCTTGCTCAAATTCGGCTAGCTGCTGTGATAAACCCTCTAGCAAGTCGATGCTATCAGGCAGCAAATACCACGCACCGCTCTCATCCTTATCAAAATACGCTTGACTAGCGCGGTTATCACAGCTGACCGTCCGCGAGTCAGCAGGACTGTGGCGACGCAGCGCCAACCAAGCGGTGCTGCTTAAGTTTTTGTCGCGGGCATTTTTAGCCGCCTTTGCCACAAAAAAAGGATGGGCGACAATCTCTGGTACTTTTAGTAAGTCCTGCTGCGACTTGCGCATCTGCAAAAATATCAAGCACAGCACCTCGCGCCAGCTCAATTTCTGTAGCAGCTGAGCCAATAGCGCCTCATCATCTGCGGTGGGCAGATCGTCGGTGTATTGCTGGGCGATTTGTAGCAATCGATAAGTCTTACCGGTACCAGCGACGCCCGTGTAGATGATATTGACTGGTTGATGAGAGCGGTTTGGTTGAGTGAGCAAGACATCAGACATAACATTATCCAGCAGAGCAAAAGTGTATAAACATGAAACAAGCAATAGGCGGGCTGATTATAACAAGGAAAATGGCAACGTTAGGGCGGTCTGCTCGTTACCTTACTATCATTTTGTAAGCGCAGCAGTTCATGCTAATAATAGTAGGCAGAACGCGGTTAATGTACCATAGTAGCGGTGACGACTTGGCAGCCAATAGGCGCTTCGTCGTTATTGATGAGGTTTCATCATACGCAATGCCACCTTTAACCTATCTATATAAAGGAATTTTGTATGTCAGGATTATTAAAAAAACTCCCTACCAAGCTGACCAATAAATTGCCAGCCAAAGTAGCTGACAGCACAAGATCGCCAGTCGAACCACCAAACAGCACGCTCAAGCCCGTCAGTAACCAATTCACCAAGCTATTGTCAGTGACCAAATACTTGCCGGCCAGCGCCCGCTCCAGTATTTTATCCAAGGCTTTTGGTAAAGTGGTACCCTATGTCGGCACCACGGGCGTCTACTATGAGACGGTTGAGCCAAACCAAGTGGCGGTCAGCTTAAACAACACCAAAGCCGTGCAAAACCATATCGGCTCTATCCACGCCGTTGCCATCACCCTACTGGCCGAAACAGCCACGGGGTTTATTTTGGGTCTAAACCTGCCCTCTGACCGTGTCCTGCTGATTAAATCTTACTCGGTCAATTTTTATCGCCCCATCAAAAAAGGTCAGATCGCCGCTATCGCCACCTTGTCGGATGAGCAGCGCTTAACCATACTTAATACCCCAAAAGGCGAGATGGTCATCCCTTGCGTCATTCATGATCGCGAGTCTGATAGCGAGCGCGACCCTATCGTGGTCGAGATGACATGGGCTTGGATACCCAAGTCAGAGCTAGAAGCCAGACGTCAAGGCAAAGCGAATGCGCAAACAGCAGCAGGTGATGACGCAGCATTGGCAGGTGCGCTTGACGACCAGACCAATGACGCTCAACCCGCTTCACAACTAAACGATACACCCTCTGCGCAAGACTTGTCTGCCGCCACTACAGATATGGCCAAAAGCACATAGATTGCGTGATCAAATCAAAAAACCAACAACAAGGAGACAGTGATGTCCAAACTTATCCATACATTGACAGCCCCTTTATCTAAGGTACTACTGGTCAGCGCCTGCGCGTTGGGGCTTAGCATGACTGCCACAGCCGCTCCAGCAACTGCCAGCCAACATGCCACGCTTAGCAAATCCAGCCCTGTATTTTTGGGAGAAGGTGGCAGCTATCCTTTTTCTGAAGCGGTGCGGGTCGGCGATACACTATATATGTCAGGCCAGATCGGCTTTAAAGACGGCAAGCTGGTCAAAGGCGGCGTCAAAGCCGAAACCAAGCAAGCGCTAGACAACATTCACGCCACGCTCCTAAAGTATGGCTACCAAAAGTCAGATGTGGTCAAATGCATGGCGATGCTGACCGACATGGATGACTTTGCTGACTTTAATGACGTCTACAAAGCCACGATGGCCAAGCCTTATCCGGTGCGCTCAGCCTTTGGCGTCTCAGAGCTGGCGGCGGGCGCAAGCGTCGAGGTTGAATGTATCGCTGTCAAATAATCGCGGTGTTCACTATTGCGGTATTCACTATCAATGTGCCACTGCATACCAGTCATTACCAATAGAACACGACCAAATAACTGGCTTTGATAGTCAGTTATTTTTTTGCCGTTTATATGCTAGGCATCCTCATAAACCCCCTATCAATTTAAAAGCGGTTCATCATTTAGCGCGCTTTCTTTGGTCACGCGCAGCACTTCCTCTAACGTCGTCTGACCTGCTATCACTTTGTGCAGTCCATCAGCGCGAATCGACGATGTTTTTTGGCGAGCGTAGGCTTCTAGCTCATACTCAGCGGTATTGCTATGAATCATACGGCGCAGCGTATCATCGATGGGCACTACCTCATATATGGCAGTACGACCTTTAAAGCCTGTCTGGTTGCATTTGTCGCAGCCGACGGGTTTGGGGAGTTTGATAAAGGTATCTGTCGCTTGTGCGCCTGATGGCCCCGATGTCAGATCAATCTCGGTAAAGAGCTTGGCCTGCTCACTATCTGCAGCTTGCCAGCCATGACAGTGCGGGCACAAGGTGCGCACCAAACGCTGGGCGACGACCCCTATCAGTGATGACGATAATAAAAATGGCTCAACCCCCATGTCTTGTAAGCGGGTGACGGCCCCTATAGCGGTGTTGGTATGTAGCGTCGATAATACCAAATGTCCGGTAAGCGATGCCTGTACAGCAATTTCTGCGGTTTCTAAATCGCGAATTTCACCGACCATCACCACGTCTGGATCTTGTCGTAACATCGCGCGCAGACTCTTGGCAAAGGTCATATCGACTTTATTATTTACCTGCGTCTGGCCGATGCCATCGAGCTGAAATTCTATCGGGTCCTCAGCGGTCAAGATATTGCGAGTCTGATCATTTAGGTCAGTCAATGCCGAGTATAAAGTAGTGGTCTTACCAGACCCTGTCGGCCCAGTCACCAAGATGATACCGTGCGGGCGATGGATAAGGCGCTTAAGCTCACTATAGTCGCTGTCAGACAAACCCAGATAGGTCATGTTTAAGCGGCCTGCTTGCTTATCGAGCAGTCGCATCACCACCCGCTCGCCAAAACTAGAGGGTAGCGTCGACACCCGCACATCGACCTCACGCCCTGCTAGACGCAAGCTGATACGGCCATCCTGTGGCACGCGTTTTTCGGCGATATCGAGTTTGGCCATCACCTTGATACGCGAGACCAAGAGCGGCGCTAACTGACGTTTTGGGCTAATGATTTCTTTTAGCTCGCCATCGACGCGAAAACGCACGACCAAGCGTTTTTCAAAGGTTTCGATATGAATATCAGACGCATTGAGACGGATAGCCTCGGACAGTAGCGCGTTGATCAGGCGGATGATGGGGGCGTCGTCTTGCTGATCCATCAAGTCTTCTGTCTCAGGCACACTATCTGCCAAGCTATCGAGATCCGGATGGTCTTCAAGTCCTGCAGCAATGTGCTGTGACTCGCCCGTATTGCCTGCATAAGCGGCGTTTAAGCGTTTCTCAAACTCATCGGCGCTAACACTGTCATAGGTTGGCACGCCGCGCACGCCCTGCTGCTGCAAAAACCGCACCGCTTCATTAATCGCTGATAGCGGTGTGGCCTTGGTCAGTACCAGCGTCGCCGGCAGCTCAGGGTCTATCGCAAGGATGACCAAAACCTGATGGCGTTTGGCAAAACTATAAGGCAATTGCATCATAAAAACGACCTGATAACTAAGAATAACTGCGGTATGAGCAGCAGATGATGACAGCAGAGGTATGGGTAAATCTAATCTCGCTAAAATGGCATAGCGCTCTTGACTATATAGCATAGCGCGATAGCGCGGCTTAGCATAGCGCGGCTCAGCGCCGCACCGCCTTAGTCCAAAAAGACTGACTGTAAACCTGCATGAGTTTGGTATAATAGCATTTTGTGTCAGATGCGTATTAGTTTATCTGCAAGACGCGCGTCCCTATCGCTTGGTGCCAATTGCGCCATCTAACGCGTCAAGTCTACAGAGGATTTTTATTTTGTCGATAGTGCGCTATTATCAGTTTGAGACTTCTTGTCTGATAAGCGGTGCACGTTTGCACTAAGACACACCCTTTCATATTTGATGCCTATTTATTAGGTCATCTTGCCGCCCGTTATTAGGATTTGAGTTATGTCAGAAAACGCCTACCCCACTCCCACGCCGCTACTATCAGACACCTTTAACGTCGGTAGTCGTACCTTTTCTTCTCGGTTATTGGTCGGGACGGGGAAATATAAAGACATGGCGCAGACAGGTGAGGCCATCGGCGCGTCGGAGGCAGAGATTGTCACCGTCGCCATTCGCCGTACCAATATTGGGCAAAATAACGATGAGCCCAATTTGCTCGACGTCATCTCTCCAGACAAATATACTATTTTGCCAAATACTGCTGGTTGTTTTGATGCCGAAACGGCGGTTCGTACCTGTAAGCTTGCTCGCGAGCTGCTCGGCGGGCACAATCTGGTCAAACTTGAGGTGTTGGGCGATGAAAAAACCCTCTACCCTAACGTCATGGAAACGTTAAAAGCGGCCAAAGTCTTGATAGACGATGGGTTTGAGGTGATGGTATATACGTCTGATGATCCTATCGTCGCCCAAGAGCTTGAGAGCATGGGCTGCGTGGCGATTATGCCGCTCGGTAGCTTGATTGGCTCTGGACTTGGCCTGCTCAATCGCCATACCCTCAGCCTAATCATCGAAAACGCCAACGTACCCGTCTTGGTCGATGCAGGCGTCGGCACCGCGTCGGATGCAGCGATTGCCATGGAGCTTGGCTGCGATGGGGTCTTGATGAACTCTGCCATTGCCAATGCGCAAAACCCAGTCTTGATGGCACAAGCCATGAAGCACGCTATTTGGGCTGGGCGTGAGGCGTTTTTGGCAGGCCGTATGCCGATGCGCAAAATGGCAGCCGCCAGCTCGCCGCAGACAGGCTACTTTTTTCAGTAAGCGCTTTTGCTAGTAGCTCAGCGGACACCTGATCGTGTGGCGCCAGATATGACGCCACCATCATGGGTCTTTTTTCCAACATCATAAAAGGATTTATTATGCGACTTCTCACCGCAGTCGATCAATTATTTTTACTTCTTGAGTCGCGTAAACAGCCCATGCACGTTGGCGGCTTGTTTTTATTTGAATTACCAAAAGCGGCGGATAGCGATTTTGTCTATCAGCTGGTAAAACAAATGCAAGAATCCGACGTGCCGCCAAGCTTTCCTTTTAACCAAGTGCTAGAGCATTTGATCTTTTGGAAAAAAGACAAAAATTTCGATGTGGAGCATCATCTGCATCATGTCGCGCTGCCAAACCCTGCGCGGATTCGCGAGCTGCTGATGTATGTGTCAAGAGAGCACGGACGGCTGCTAGATCGCGCCATGCCGCTATGGGAATGCCACGTGATAGAAGGCATCCAGCCCGAGACTGAGGGCGGTGCTGAGCGATTTGCGCTGTATTTTAAAATCCATCACTCATTGGTCGATGGTATTGCAGCCATGCGTTTGGTACAAAAATCCCTATCGCAGTCCGCCACCGAGCCTGTCACCCTGCCTGTGTGGTCACTGATGGCGCGCCACCGCACCCAAGTCAACGCCATACTGCCCAAAGAGCGCTCCGTGCGGCGCATTATCAAAGAGCAAATCTCTACCATCAAGCCGGTGTTTACTGAGCTGCTGGACAACCTCAAAAACCATGGCGACGAAGGCTATGTCGGCACCTTTGATGCACCGATGAGCATCTTAAACAAACGTATCTCCGCCTCTCGTCGTATCGCTGCGCAGTCTTATGATATCGAACGCTTTAACGATATCGCCGCCCGCCTAAAAGTCAGCAAAAACGATGTGGTACTTGCCGTCTGTGCAGGGGCCATTCGTCGTTATTTGCTCGCCATGGATGCCCTACCCAGCAAGCCATTGATCGCTTTTGTCCCGATGTCGCTACGTACTGATAATAGCGTCTCAGGTAATCAGCTATCGTTTGTCCTAGCAAACCTCGGCACGCACCTTGATGACCCACTACGCCGCATCGAGCTTATCCACCGCAGCATGAATAACGGCAAACGCCGTTTTCGCCGTATGAATCAAGCCCAAGTGATCAATTACAGCGTGATTGCGTATGCGTGGGAAGGCATCAATCTGGCGACGGGCTTATTCCCCAAAAAACAAGCCTTTAACCTGATCATCTCCAATGTACCCGGCTCAACCAAACCCTTATACTGGAATGGCGCAAAACTACAGTCGCTATACCCTGCCTCTATCGTCTTTAATGGTCAAGCGATGAACATCACGCTCGCCAGCTATCTCGATAGAATTGAGTTTGGCATCACTGCCTGTAGTAAGGCGCTACCGCATATACAAGACATGCTGATACTGATCGAAGAAGAGCTGGATTTGCTAGAGGCGACCAGCAAAGAGCTTGAGTTTCAAGGCATCACGGTCAAGGACAAGCGTGATGACCAAAACCCTAAGCACATAAAAAAGCTGGCACCATAATGGTACCAGCTTTTAAGATTTGATCGTTGACGGCGGCTTAAAACACATCGCCCCAAGTCGGTACCACCACTTGCATCAATGGCTTGAGCAGCTTGACGTTACAAGCAAAGATAGAGCCTGATGTCATCGAGTTGTGCGCGCCAGTATGATCGACAACCACGCCGCGTGCCTCGGTGACAATCAGCTCACCTGCTGCGATGTCCCACGGCTTGATAGACATCTCGAAATAACCATCAAAGCGACCTGCCGCCACATAGCACAGATCCAGCGCAGCTGAGCCTAAACGGCGAACTTGTCCGCCCGCCTCAGAGATTTTTTGTAGGCTTTCAAAGTGCTGCTTGGCATAAGAGATGACTTCGCCATTGCGTTTGCGCTCAAGTGGATGACCGGTGGTAAATAGCCCACCGTCGATGACTTTACGCTCACTGACATTGATACGGCGTTGGTTGAGACGCGCGCCTTTGCCGCGGCTGGCAGAAAACATCTCGTCACGCACAGGATCATAAATCACGCCGTGCTCGGTCACACCTTTATACTGCACGGCAATAGAGACACAAAACTGCGGCACGCCATGGACAAAGTTTTTGGTGCCGTCTAGTGGATCGATAATCCAGCACCAGTCGGCATCTTCGCCGCGGCCTTCTTGCATACCAAACTCTTCACCCAAAAACGAATGGTTTGGGTAGCTGGCTTTTAGTGTCTCAATCGTCAGCTCTTCACTAAAACGATCAATACGGGTGACCAGTCCATCAAGCCCTTTCGACTCGATATCTAGCTCGATTTTGTGACGGTTTTGATGCGCGTATAAAATCTCTTTACCGACTTTTTCAGCAGCACGTGCTGCGATGACGACCATGGGTTCCATAGATAACCTATTTGCTTGATGAATGAATACTACTTAAGAGATAACACTGATAAAATGTACAAAAAATAAAGCCGACTTAAAACTAAGTCCTATCAACCTAACAAAAACCCTAGCCGCCAAGCAAACCAAATAGATGATTGCTAGTCGTTGCACCGCCCAAGTTGTCAAATAATTCACACCTACGGCAAGTAGGCGAGGTTTAAGCAAAAAACCTATAAGCTTTATTTTTTACTCTGCTATTTTAGCAATTTTTTATGAATGATAGGGTTTTATTTTAGCAGTTGCTTGAGCTGACTGACCACACCTGCAACATCCAGACCGCAGTCGGCCATTTGCTCTGCGGGTGCGCCATGCGCGATAAAACGATCCGGAATACCGATATTGCAAATGGCTGGGCGATGATGCTTAAAGGTCGCCGACTCATTGAGCAAGTATTCATTGACTGCACTGCCCGCGCCGCCCATCAGCATGTGCTCCTCTAGGGTGGCGATATGGGTGATGCCGTTTGCCAGTATCTCTTCTAACAATACGGTATCTAGTGGCTTCACCCAGCGCATATTGACCACATGTACCTGACAGTGCAACTGCTGAGCGATATCTTGGGCGGCCGAATCAGCGGCGGCGACCATGCTACCAAAAGCCAGTAGCGCCAGCTTGAGGGGGGCGTCATCTTGTCCTACTACCGACTCAATCATCGCCTTGCCGATGTCATAGGTCTGCGCGGGGCGCTCGATGGCAGCACCTGTACCGACGCCGCGCGGATAACGAACAGCCGTACAGCCCTGATACTCATAGCAAGTATTTAATAAATGGTAGCACTCGTTTTCATCTTTTGGCGCAGCGATTAGCATGTTGGGTACGCAGCGTAAAAAAGCAAAATCAAACACCCCCGCATGGGTCGCGCCGTCCTCGCCCACCAATCCTGCGCGATCGATGGCAAACGTGACATCAAGATTTTGCAAAGCCACATCATGAATCAGCTGATCGTAGCCGCGCTGCAAAAACGTCGAGTATATCGCCACAATGGGTTTGACGCCTTGCGTTGCCATACCAGCAGCCAGTGTGACGGCATGCTGCTCAGCAATCGCCACATCAAAAAACCGCTCTGGGAACTGACGGGCAAAGTCGGTCATGCCTGAGCCTTCTTCCATCGCTGGCGTAATGGCGAGCAATTTGTCATCTTCATGCGCTTTGTCACACAAAAACTGGCCAAATACTTGCGAGTACTTTAGCGCAGGCTGCGATTTTTTAGCAGCAGGCGGCGTATCATGCGGCTGCTCATCTGATAGCTTACTAATGGCATGATAGCCAACTGGGTCTAGCTCTGCAGGCGCAAAGCCTTTGCCTTTCGTGGTATAGACATGTACCAGCACGGGGCCTTTGACTTGTTTTGCTAATGACAAGACGCGCAGTAGCTCAGGTATATTGTGGCCATCAAAGGGGCCAAAGTAGGTAAAGCCAATGGCTTTGAATAAATTGTCCTCGAGCTGCGGCACATCGCGCATCTCTTTGTGGCGTTTGCGCCGATCAAACCCCTGCATGTCAGGGCGCTGACAGACGATAGGCTGGCCGGTATCAGAGATATCTACTTGATACCCCGACTCCCATAGCATGGCCAAATGCCGCGAAAACCCGCCAATCGAGCAAGATATCGACATGTCATTGTCATTTAAAATCACCAACAAGTCGGCATCTTGCTGCACCGCGTCGTTCATGGCTTCAAACGCCATGCCGCCTGTCATCGCTCCATCACCGATGATACAAGCGACCGTCTGCGGCAGCCCCTGATACCGCAGCGCCAGACTCATGCCGAGACCCGCTGAGATGGAGGTCGATGAATGACCAACACCAAAGGTATCGTACATAGACTCGGCGCGCTCAGGAAACGCCGTCAACCCATCTTTTGCACGGATACTGCCCAGCTGATCGCGGCGACCCGTCAGCACTTTATGAGCGTAGGCTTGATGCCCCACATCCCAAACGATTTGATCGTGCGGCGCATCTAGCAAGTAATGCAGGACAATGGTCAGCTCGACCACGCCTAGGTTGGCACCAAAGTGTCCGCCACTTTGACCGGCCGAATACAACAAAAAAAGGCGCAGCTCATCGGCTAACGCAATCAGCTGAGCGCTACTAAAGGCATTTAAATCAGCAGGCGTATCGATACTATCGAGCAGCGGCGTCTGCGGGCGCACACGTGGGATCGCCGTATAAGTCTGCTGCAGACTGGGCAGCTGAACCGCAGACGTAGTGGCTGACGCAGATACGGACTGAGACTGTGGGGAATAAGGTGACTGCTGCATAAACCGTACGATACCTACCAATCTGCTGACAAAACGTGCTTTAGGGTATGAAAAAAAGATAGCCAAGCGACGTCAATAATATCTACATCATTATTGATGTAACAAGCCATATAGTTATTTATGTAACACCGGCATAAAACCTATCATGCGGCGTCTCACAGCAAGCACGCGAGCATAACATATAGCGCGGCGCGGCTTGGGATGAGTATTATGCCTTATTATCAGACATCAATACCGAATGTTCGTGACGACATAGTAATGTAAGGGTAAAGACTTGTCACTGTATCCGTCAAAATAGTATGGCATAATAGCATTTTTTTTTAATTGTCGCTTTAATCATCGTGCGCCGTCTGTGAACTTTGTGTGTTTTTACCATAAAGCGCAAAACCATGCTATTGTCATGAGCAGGTGATCGCGTTTTTACAGACTCTACTGCCACCACCACCGGCTTATGCAGGACAGTAATGTCATATCAATTTATTACCAGTGCCAAACTACCGACTCGTCATGGCGAGTTTGATATTCATGTTTTTGAAAACGACGACGGCCAAGAGCATGTGATGCTGACCGTTGGTCTGGCTGCGTGTGAGCAAGTAGCGGCTGATGAGACGGCAGACAACACCCGCGTGCCGAGCACAGCGCATGCAGCCTCAGAGCCGCCGGTGCCCTTGGTACGTATCCATTCTGAATGCCTTACTGGCGATGCCTTTAGCTCACTAAAATGTGACTGTGGTCCGCAGCTCAATACCGCCATGCAAGCCATCCAAGAAGCAGGCTGCGGCGCTATTTTGTACTTGCGCCAAGAGGGCCGCGGTATTGGCCTGACCAACAAAATCCGCGCCTACGCCCTACAAGACCAGGGCCATGATACGCTAGATGCCAATTTAATGTTAGGCTTACCTGCTGATGCGCGCATTTATGATATGTGTGGCCCCATGCTCGCCCATGTCGGCGTCGATGCGGTACGGCTCATCACCAACAACCCAGATAAAGTCGCCTATTTGACCGAACACGGTGTCAATGTGGTGGAGCGCGTGCCTTTGCTGGTGGGTGTCAACGATATGAATGCGGATTACCTCGCCACCAAACGCGACCGCATGGGGCATTTGCTCGACAAAGACTTTAATACTGCCATACACCTAAATAAATAGATATGTTATGAGTATTCCAGATACAGCTAATACCAATATAGAACAAAACGTCATAGACAAAAACGTCGCTCAGGCACAAGCAGATGCGGCAAACCCTGCCATACCAAACAATAACGACATCGCTCGCGTCCGCGCGTTTTTGGTCGATTTGCAAGCACGTATTTGCCAAGCGCTCGAAGCACAAGAGCGTGACGGCGGCGGTGATGCCACCTTTGTCCCTGACGATTGGCAACGCCCAGAAGGCGGCGGCGGCCGCTCTTGTGTCTTAGCGGACGGTGAGGTGATCGAAAAAGCCGGTGTGATGTTTAGCCACATTCACGTGCACAACCTGCCCGCGTCGGCGACCGCGCGCCACCCCAATATCGCAGGGCGCAAAGCACAAGCCATGGGCGTGTCCCTCGTCGTTCATCCCAAAAACCCAAACGTCCCGACCAGCCATGCTAACGTGCGCTTATTCGTCGCCGAAGCAGAAGGCGAAGCGCCGATTTGGTGGTTTGGTGGCGGATTTGATTTGACACCGTTTTATCCTGTGCTAGCGGACTGCGTCCACTGGCATCAGGTCTGCCATGATTTGTGCGCGCCGTTTGGCGACAGCGTTTATCCTGACTTCAAACAGTGGTGCGATGAGTACTTCCATCTGCGTCATCGCAATGAGCAGCGCGGCATTGGCGGGTTGTTTTATGACGATGTCAATACCGAGAGCCGCGGCTGGGACTTTGAGACGTGTTTTGACTTTATGAAAGCAGTAGGCAACGGCTATCTTGATGGTATTTTGCCTATTTTTGAGCAGCGTAAAGCCGCCCCTTATACCGACGAGCAGCGTCAGTTTCAGCTGTATCGGCGCGGCCGCTACGTCGAGTATAACTTAGTCTATGATCGCGGTACGCTATTTGGGCTACAAAGTAATGGCCGCATCGAGTCTATCTTAGTCAGTATGCCGCCGCTTGCCAGCTGGCATTACCGCTTTGAGCCAGAGCCTGGCTCGCCTGAGTTTGAGCTGACAGATTATTATTTGAAGCCGCGTGATTGGTTGACTTTATAGCTTTTGACGGTACAATGAGCGCTACTTTTACCGACAAGTGTTTTATATACTACTTATGGTAGAGTTTATAGCACGATGCTATTGACAATGGATATGGTAATCAGCAATATCGTCCGCTATACGTGAAGACTCAATTTTAGGTCAGCTTTTATAGCTGACCTTTATCGTTACAGACCCTTTATAACGGATCAATTACACAAATACTCTACACAACTCATCGCTGCACCCTATATATTTAGGGCAATAAGTATAAAAAAATAAAGGTGCTTTTATCATACTTTTAATTTGTACTACTTTTAAGTTGAGAATCACCCTTTAACAACAGCCACTATTTAGGCAAAGCATGAGATAATGCGCCTAACTTAATAGCCATTAAATAAGGAAGTTTGCATATGCTATCCCTTCACCGCAAAACCCCAATAAAATCTATCTTTGGCATCGCTTTGATGTCTACTGCTCTAGGCCTAACTGCTTGTATCACCTCTGTGGACCCTGATGTCAAAGCACGTCAAGACAGCATGAAAAGCTGGGGCGATGCGATGGGCATCATGGGCGATATGGCCGAAGCCCCTGACACCTTTGATGCAGAGATCTTTAAAGAGCAGGCTGCGTTTTTGGCAGAAGATGCCGCCACGCCTTGGAGCCATTTTGAAAACCAAGAAGCCGCAGGTAACGCAACTGAAGCGGTATGGTCAAATGCCGACGGCTTTCGCGCAGAAGCAGAAAAATTCCAACAAGCGACAGCTGAGCTAAATGCTGCCGCCCAAACCGCTACTAGCATAGATGATGTCATGCCAGCGTTTGGTCAAGTGGGCCAAAGCTGCAAATCTTGCCACACTGACTTTAGAGTCAAAAACGACTAAGTCCAGAGCAACATCCGTCAAAACCACCTGACACAAAAAACCGCCTTATCTGCTGATTTGGCGGTTTTTTTTGCTATAGGTTTTTTGGTTGCTATATATAAAAGTATCAATCGGCTTACTTTGCCGCTTGCTGATCGGTAGCAGGGGCTTGCTGCACCTGCATTTTATCCACAATAGCACTGACAGACGGGTCGCTTAAATCTATGGTACGTATTGGGAACGGAATATTGACCCCTGCCGCATCCAGTGCTGTCTTGATCTCGACGATGACTTGATGAATGGAAGCGACTTTATTGGCCTGCGTGCCCTCTTCGATAAACCAGCGTACCGTCAGATCGATAGACGAGCCGCCAAATCCAGTGGCAATCACGCTAGGCTGAGCTTTCGTCGAGACGCTATCGGCCTTATCTAACGCACGTAAGATCTCCGCTTTGGCTTCTTCAATATCATCCTCATAGCCGATACCGACCTCTACCTGCAAGCGGCGCTGCTTATAGGCAGTATTGACCGTCAACGCCGAGGTGTAAAGGTCTGAGTTGGGAATGACCACTTGCCGGCCATCATAGGTTCTAATCGTCGTTGCACGAATCTTAATGTCTTCAACGGTGCCTTCGTAGTCACCTGAGACAATCTGATCACCAATACGAAACGGCTCTGAGATAAGTAACAAAATACCAGATAATAAGTTTTGGAAGATGTCTTTGAAGGCAAAACCAATCGCAACCGAACCAATACCCAGCGCGCCGATTAATTTGGCTGGTGTAAATCCTGGAATAGCAACAACCATGGCGATCATAAAGCCAATAAACAGAATAAGCGCCCCACCTATGCGCTGAAACACCTTCACCAAGTTTTGATGACGCACGCGCGCGCCTAAGGTTTTATGCACGACTTTTTTGAAAATAATCGACAACAGCCAAAAAACCCCCAACACAATGAGCGCCGCTACAAAATATGGAATGCGCTCAATAAAGCCACTTGCCAAGTCTTGCGTAGTATAGACCACTTGTTGATAGACGGTCACACCATCGGTTAGCGTGTTCGATAGGCGGCTCACGTCAGGGGTGGGCATAAAGGGTTGCTCCTATTGCTGTCTTAGCGCGTGTTTAAATGAATAAATAAATGAACATCTCACTACTGTTTTGCCAGTTATGACATCAAATCAGCTTGTACGATTTCAATCCAGTAGCCATCGACGTCTTTGATAAAGGCGATGTTTTTCATGCTGCCGTCTTCTGGGCGTTTTTTAAATTCGACATTGTTTTTGTCAAACCAAGCCACCGCGTCTGCCAAATTTGGCACACTAAAACAAATATGACCAAAGCCTTGCGGCTCACTATTGCCGTCATGATAGCTAAAGTCGGCCTGACTCTCTGTGCCATAGTTGTGGGTTAGCTCCAAGATACCGCGCTGACGAAAGGCAAAGATCTCTAGATCGGCACCTGACGGCAGGTTCTCACGCTCACTATCGGTCAGCTTGGCCAAAAAGTACAAATCAAACCCCATCTCAGGGAATTTTTTGACCGCCAATAGGGTCATGCCCAGCACCCCAGTATAAAACTCAAGCGACTTGGCAGGGTCTTTTATGCGTAGCATGGTGTGGTTAAAGGTAAAGCCTGAGGTTTGCGCTGAGATCGGCTGAATACCTGCATGCGCGACGCTGCTGGCAGGCTGCGCGATAGTCGCTGCCTCATCAAGAGAGGTTGAGCTAGATGCTGAATGAGACATAACAATCCTAATATACCTAATATAAAATTAATATAAAAAACAAATGAATCAGCAAGCGAATCACAGCATGGCGATGCGCTTGCTACTTTTATGATAATCAAAAATGCACCAATCTATGATAGGGTTTTGTAAACAAAAAGCGCACCGCTCTGGTGTAAGGGCCGCTTTCGTCAAGTGAGTACAAAACCCCAAGCACAGATCAGTCTTCTAAAAACCGTACCTTACCGGTTTCTAAGTCGTACTCTGCCCCAACGATGAGCAACTTACCACTCGTCGTCAAGTCCTCTAGGGCTCGGGAGCCATGTTTGAGCTGACTGACAGACATACGCACGTTGGCACTGATAGAGCGATCTAGCAGCTCATCGGCATCGACGTCTTGACCATTGGCAGTCGCCAGCTCGTGCAAATTGTAAACACTTGGACGAATACGATCGACGATAGACTGTAGGTTTGGCGTGTAGTTTTGCTCAGGGTTAATGAGCGCTTCTACGCAAGCGGTCACCGCGCCGCAGTGTGAGTGGCCGAGCACCACCACCAGCTTGGTACCAAATTGTTCGGCAGCAAACTCAACCGAGCCAATCTGTGACGGTGCGACGACATTTCCTGCCACCCGAATCACAAACAAATCCCCTAACCCTTGGTCAAAGACAATCTCAACCGGTACGCGTGCATCTGAGCAGCCCAAGATAATCGCCAACGGGTCTTGATCACTGATAAGTTCTGGGCGCCTCTGCATCGCAGGATCTGGGTTGGTGAGGCTGTCGACGTAACGGGCGTTACCTTCTTTTAAAAGCTCAAGCGCTTCTTGACCGGTTTTGGGGCGTATGTCGTTAGGCATGAGAAATCCTTTTTTTTCGAATGTTAAATGATAGATGGCTGCTCATATATCGCGGATAAAGAAGATGCTGGATATATAGACCAAAAGACGGCCAATGGCAACGAGGTCATGCCGCGCACTTCGGTGTCAGCCATGACATGATTGTATAGGAACACCGACAAAAAAATGCTAAAAACTTTTGTTTTAATGTCGTTAATATCGCTAAAAACGCCACGACCATTATCCCAAAGGCCCTTATGCTCATGGTGCAATACAACCCATTCGACATAAAACTGGCACGTTGTATATCAACACGCTTTATGCCAGCAGGACGGCACCTAGTTTCAGTAGGTTAACCACACAAAAGCCGCGCTTAGGATAATACAATCTGCTCAAAAGAAAAATGCCCAAGCACATAAATGCCTTACTATTATACTACCGTAAAAACCATATACCGAGCGCTATCGCCACCTGCGCCATTCGCGCCATCCGATTTAGCTTGCGGGTATGACTCGCGTAACTGATAACGAAGTTGCACTGATTTATAGTAAGGGTTTGTTATAATACGCAGCAACCAGACCATGCTCATGCCAGCCCTTGTTGTGTCTTATACTAAAAAAGTACGGATATTAAAAAAGGTACGGACAGGTAAGAGGCTTAGGAAACAGATTTATGACCCAATCTTTAGCAAACACGTATACCAACCCTGCGTCACCAGACAATGTACTGCTACAACTGACTGGCCTACAAAAAACCTACGATCAAACTGAGGTCTTAAAAGACATCAACCTTGATATCCAGCATGGTGAGTTTTTGACCCTGCTTGGCCCATCAGGCTGCGGCAAGACCACGCTGCTACGCTTAATCGCGGGGTTTGAGCAGCCGACGGCAGGGGCGATTTATCTAGACGGCGTGCAGATGGCAGGGCTGTCCGCGGATAAGCGTCCGGTCAACACCGTGTTTCAGCAGTATGCATTGTTTCCGCATATGACAGTTGCGCAAAACATCGCTTATGGCCTAAAGATTAAAAAAGTACCTAAGGCGGAGATACAAACCCGCGTGCGTGAGATGCTGGCAATGGTGCAGCTAGAGCATTTAGCCAATCGCAAACCACAAGATTTATCCGGCGGTCAGCAGCAGCGCGTGGCCATTGCGCGCGCGGTGATTAATCGCCCCAAACTACTGCTACTCGATGAGCCATTATCAGCACTCGATCACAAGCTGCGTCTGCAGATGCAGTCAGAGCTCAAGCGCTTGCAGCGCGAGCTTGGCATTACCTTTGTCTTTGTCACGCATGATCAAGAAGAAGCACTGTCGATGTCAGACCGTATTGCGGTGATGAAGGACGGTAGGTTTCAGCAAATTGGTACACCGATCGAGATTTATGAAACCCCTGCCAATCTATTTACGGCCAAATTTATCGGTGAGACCAATCTGTTTAAGGCAGAGGTCAAAGGCGTGTACCCCGATCAGCCAGATCGTGATGGCCGCGTGACCAATGGCCGCATCGAGGTCGAAGTCTGTGAAGCGCAGGTGCAAGAAGGTAAAGCCGCATTGCGCAATCTACGCCGTCCTGCTTTTGCCAACGATGTACAAGTAGGCGACATCGTCAACCTACTGCTGCGTCCTGAAGACTTACGCATTTATGATCCCAAAGACGACAGTCATGTAGGTTTGCTGGGTCGTGTCATCGAGAGTAACTATAAAGGCAGTACCTTAGACTCGATTATCGAGCTGGCCAATGGTCATATCATCAAAGCTTCTGAGTTTTTTGATGAAGACGATCCTAGCTTTGATTATAAGCTCAATGAAGCGGTCAAGGTGGCGTGGGTCGATGGCTGGGAGTGGGTATTGCCCGAAGACCATTTAACAGAACCACAAGCACCTGAGCAAAGCGCGGCTATACAAAAAACAGCCATACAAAAGGATGTCAGCTAATGGCGCGTACTAGCCGTTTTAACTTGGGCAATAAAAGCCCTTTTCGTACTGCAACGCTATGGCTCATCTGGGGTTGGCTGCTGATATTTGCTTTGTTGCCAAATATTTTGGTCATCGCGGTCAGTTTTTTGACCCGTGATAGCAGCGCCTTTATCAGTTTGCCTGTCAATATCGACAGCTATCTACGTATGGTGGATCCGCTGTATTTTGAGGTGTTTGTCCACTCCCTCTGGATGGCTGTTATCACCACGGTAATTTGTTTATTACTCGGCTATCCGTTTGCTTGGCTGGTCTCCAAAGCCCAGACGCGCTGGCAGCCGCTGCTGATGATGCTTTTGATTTTGCCGTTTTGGACCAACTCTTTGGTGCGGACTTACGCGCTCAAATTATTATTTGCCAATAATGGTTTGATCAATAAATCCCTACTGACGCTGGGTATCATCGACGCGCCTATCGATATCTTGTACACGCAAGGCGCGGTGATAGCAGGCCTGACGTATTTACTCTTCCCGTTTATGGTACTGCCGCTATATGCGGTCTTTACCGATTTGCGTCATGATATGCTGCTGGCCTCGCAAGATTTGGGTGCGTCGAAAACCCAGACTTTTTGGCACGTGGTGCTGCCACTGACCACGCCTGGGATTATCTCAGGCGTGCTCTTGGTGCTGCTGCCTGCGATGGGGATGTTTTATGTGGCAGACGTGCTGGGCGGCTCGCGTAACCTGCTCGTTGGCAATATCATCAAAAACCAGTTTTTAGACGCGCGTGATTGGCCCTTTGGGGCGGCAGCAAGCGTGCTGTTGACACTGGCGATGGCCGTGCTATTGCTGGCTTATCGTGCCAGTAGCCGCCGCATTGGTAAGACTGATTTTAATGAGGTGGCCTAATGCCTGATAACCAACGCCACATCAAACCGCCAAGCCTCGGCAGTATCGCGACCAAAGGCTATCTTGGCCTGATTTATGCTTTGCTATATCTGCCCATCATCGTCTTGGTGGTGATGTCATTTAATAAATCAAAAATCGGCTACAACTGGGGCGGCTTTAGCCTCAAATGGTACGAGTCGCTATTCAACAACCAAGCGATGCTCGATGCATTTTGGCATTCTATCGTCTTGGGTTTGGTCGCTGCCACCGTCTCAACCCTAATCGGTACGCTCACCGCCCTTGCCCTACATCGTTACAACTTTCGCGGCAAAGGCTTGTTAAACGGGCTGCTATTTGTGCTGATGATGTCGCCTGAGATTGTCCTTGCGATTTCACTCTTGGCCTTATTTTTATTAATTGGTCTGCAGTTAGGCTTTGTCTCGCTACTGCTTGCTCATATCACCTTTTGCTTGCCCTTTGTGGTCATTACTGTGTTTGCACGCCTAAGTAGCTTGGATGAGCGGCTGATGGAGGCGGCGCGCGACTTGGGCGCTAGTGAATCGACCATGGTACGCACCGTCCTGATTCCTGTCATCTTGCCTGCGGTAATGGCAGGTTGGTTGCTTGCTTTTACCTTATCACTCGATGATGTGGTGGTATCGACCTTTGTCACGGGGCCTAGCTATGAGATTTTGCCGCTGCGGATTTATTCGATGGTACGCGTCGGCCTCAAACCTGAGGTCAACGCCATCGGCACGTTGCTACTGGCAGCCTCTTTAGTACTGGTCGTCATCTCACAGCTATTATTACGGCGACGCTAGACGTTGAAGGCTGGCTAATGACAGGCACTTGATAAAAATATTTGAGTGGAATTCACCGATAGATTGTTTATAATGAATTTTTCTCACCCAAGTGCTTAGGTTGTCTTATGTTAGAGCTTCGTCATCTCAATACACTGACGGCACTGCGCGCGCATGGCTCGCTGGCTGCGGCCGCCGATGAGCTGCATGTTACCGCCTCTGCCGTCTCGCATCAGCTAAAAGAGTTGGAAAACTATTATGATGTCAGCCTCGTCAATCGCCGCACGCGCCCGCTGAGCTTTACCCCAGCAGGTAAGATAGTGCTGGCACTGGCCGACAGCATCCTACCGCAAGTCACCCGCACCAAATCCAACCTAAAGCGCCTTGCCCATGGGCAAGCCGGTCGCCTGCGCTTAGCGTCTGAATGTCATAGCTGTTTTGATTGGCTCATGCCGATACTCAATCACTATCGCCGCGAGTGGTCGGATGTGGAGCTGGACTTTGCCACAGGCTTTGAGCCTGAGCCGCATCATTTACTGATGGAAGGCGATATCGACTTGCTCATTACCACCAGTGACTTACCAATAGACGGTGTTAGCTATCAACCATTGTTTGAATATGAGAGTCGCTTGGTACTGTCGCCAACGCATGATTTAGCGACGCAAGACTTTATCGCGCCTCATGACTTAATCGATGAAACCTTGATCGCTTATCCGGTGGAAGCCAAACGCCTCGATATTATTGCTAATTTTATGACGCCAAGCGATGTGAGCTTCAAACATGTTCGTACCACAGAGCTGACAGCAATGCTGATACAGCTAGTCGCCAGTGAGCGCGGAGTTGCGGCTCTCCCCGATTGGGTGGTGGCAGAATACGAGAAAAAAGGTTGGGTGGTATCCCGTCCATTGGGGGACGGCGTGCATTGTCAGCTATATGCGGCGACGCGGACTGCTAGTCAAGATATGGCTTATATGCAGGGTTTTGCTGGTTTATTGGACGGGATTGTTAAGCCAGTTTAGAGTTTTATTTACCATAATCACTCTTTATGGGTAAAGGTTCGGTACCCTAGTGAGGACTTGAATGATAAGCTGTGGGCTAATAGTACCAATCTTTCAACTGAGCCTTTCCTAAATTTCGTGTAAGTACTTCTACAATCTAAATGATAGTTAAACACTTTTTAGGAAAGGCTCAAAACGGCCAGCAATCCACAAATATGAACCCACACTAGATACCAATAAGTGTTTATTTATACTTGCTATTAAAGACCCCAAGCCACTTGAGAAAGTAGCTTGGGGCTTTTTAATATTTGAGGCTATATGCAATACAGGGTATCAGTAGTTAATCATCACGATCAACGTCGCTTACCTGACTGCGAGTAATCTTACCAGTCATGCTATCGACAACGACTTTATGAATTTGATTGCCTTTACCAATTTCAACTTTGTAGACAGGCTTGCCAAAATCCATGTCGAACTCTACTTCAAGCACTTTCCCTTTCAGCGTTTGGTTTGCTTTTTTTATAGCTTGAGACAAACTCACTTTTGCTTGTTTCATGGCCTTATATTCTGCCAAGTCTTCTTTGTCTAAACGCTCTGCATCTCCTTTCGTGACCTTGCCTGTATTGGCATTCACGCTGACTTCTTTTTCATTATTACTGGTAACAATTTTGATATCGTAATGGCTATTTTCGTTACGATCTTCTTGATCAAAGTCTGCACTGATGATATCGCCTTTTACCGCTTTATTAGCAAGGGCCAGCGCCTGCTCTAGACTAATCTTACTCTGTGATGCTGCCGTTACCTCATTCATAGCGGTGGCTGCTTGAGTGGCTGAAACAGAGGCGATGCTAAAGCTTGCGACACTCAGTGCCATTACAAGAGATTTCTTCAATGTTGATAGTTTTTTCATAATAAGATCCTAAAATGCGTCAGTCTTTCAGCAGACTGTTTATTAATTAGAATAAGAGATTAATTTAAAAGTAAATAATGACATACAGTTAATCACTATGTCTAAGTGGTTTATGCTGAAAAACGTAACTGACGTAACAGGTATTAGGACAAATAACATTGGATAGAAGAATAGGGTTTCATTGGTTCTCTTGGAATATACCCCAAGGGAAGCAGCTATTTCGCCTCTCAAACCTACTAACAGACTATTTAAAATAGACTGCAATAAAGGAACCACTTAAACCAAATCACTAATCAAACAAGTAATATCTAGAGATGCTAAAGTACCAACTTAAAAAAATAAAACCCAAGCGCGGTAGCCAATAAAGTCAACCCCACATGCAATCCAATTAAACCCAAACCGGCTAGCAATTTACCCGCACTAATAAAAGTAAATACCTCAGCGCTAAAGGTACTAAACGTCGTCAGTCCGCCCAAAAACCCAGTAATCACAAACAGTCTGATATTAGGCGATAAATCGCTACCCATACGCTCAAACCACACCAGCGCCAGACCGATCAGCAGACCGCCCAACACATTCGCGCCAAGCGTACCAAGCGGTATCCAATGATGCAGTGGATTAAAGCGCGCTAAATAGCCACGTAAACACGCGCCTAATGCTGCTCCTAAGCCTATTGCTAGCCACTGCATAGATTATCCTTAATTTATATGGCTTTTGAACGTTATACTGCAGGCAACAGTGCTGGTAATTCTGTCATCGGCCAACGCGGTATACAGCTCACTGCCAGATCATCAGCCTGCCCAGCTTGTAGGCGCTCGTAACCCGCATAAGCAATCATCGCGCCATTATCTGTACACAGTGCTGGCGGTGCATAATGTACCGAAGCATTGATTTTTGCTAGCTCCGTCTCTAGCGTCTCGCGCAGATGTGTGTTGGCACTGACGCCGCCCGCGATAACGAGTCTGCTCACATTCGCTTGTTTAAGCGCTTTGACGCATTTTTTTACTAGCGTATCGACCATCGCGTGTTGAAAGCTGGCGGCAATATCGGCGCGCACTTGTGGGTCACTGTCAGAGCCAGCAGTGTCTTTGATAAGATTATGCACCGCTGTTTTCATACCGCTAAAAGAAAAATCCAGTCCACGATGCAGCATCGGACGCGGCAGCTCATAGGCGTTTGGATTACCGGTCTCAGCAAGCTTGGCAATATTAGGGCCACCGGGGTATGGCAGGCCTAACATCTTAGCGGCTTTATCAAAGCACTCCCCTGCCGCATCATCGATGGACTCGCCTAGTATCTCATACTCACCGATGCCTTTTGCGGCGATCAGCTGCGTGTGCCCGCCAGATACCAGTAGCGAGACAAATGGAAACGCTGGCGGATTGGCACCCATTAACGGTGCAAGTAAGTGACCTTCCATATGATGAACCCCAATCGCAGGAATATCCAAGCCGTATGCTAAGCTACGACCAAACAGCGCGCCCGTCATCAGCGCACCGATAAGGCCTGGGCCTTTGGTATAGGCGATAGCATCAATGTCGTTTTTACTCATATCACACTGCGCGAGCAGCTCATCGAGTAGCGGTACGAGCTTACGAATATGATCGCGACTCGCCAGCTCAGGCACCACGCCGCCATAGACAGCGTGCAGCTCTATTTGTGAATACAGCACCTGCCCGACCAAACCTTGATTGTCGCTACCCATTTGCTCACTGTCAAAGATCGCCAGCCCCGTCTCATCACAAGACGTCTCTAAACCCAATACCTTCATATTTTTGCCTTTATCATACCTTGGTCTGCGTGTTGGTTTTGACCACGCTTTTATCTGCGACTCTCTATCTAAGCACTTGCACAAAAAAAACCGCCATTGTCTGTCACAATGACGGTCAGTTTAGCAAATTTCAATGGCTCATATCGCCTAAATCAGCTCACGGCAGCTACCATATAATCGACCGCTGCATAGACCTCCGCTTCGCTTACTTTGTCAGTCGCCTGCGCGGGCATCTTGTTAAAGCCCTGCGCTGAGTGCATATGTAGCGTCTCTATACCCTTAGCAAGACGCGGCGCCCACGCTGCTTTATCACCGTATTTTGGTGCATCGAGCAGACCTGCTTCGTGGCAGACTTTACAGTTGGACTCGTATAGCTTCGCCCCTGCATCAGCTGCCAACGCTTCAGGCTCATCTGGGGTTGGTGGCTCGACTGCTTCGGCCGGTTCAGCTGTCGTCGTTGCTGGCGCTTCTGCCGGCACGGCTGGCTCAGACGTCTGCGGTTCAGGCGCTTCAGGCGCGGCGGCAGGTGCCTCCTCTACTACCGTGCTCGTTTCGGCAGACGCGTCAGCGGGCGGCTCGGCAGTATTATTATCACTACAAGCGCTTAGCATCAACAATGCACTGATGCTGATGACCGATACGGTCAATGTATTTATACGCTGTGGTTTGTTCATCATGATCACACCTCTATTTGCTATTGTATGTCGATGGCTGCCGACGACAGCGCATACACTGATAGGCCATCAAGAGAGCGTTATTCGTTGGTCGCAGGCTCAGCATCGGCGTCTACTTCCGCATCACTAGCTGGCATGTTAGCTGCGCTATCGGTAGCAGCGGCCTCAGCGGTGCCAGCATCTGTCGTCTCTTGGGTGTCTGTGCTTTCAGCATCGGTACTTTCGGCATCAGTGCTTTCTGTCGCCATCGGCGCTGTCTCGGGGAAATCCATTTGTTCAGCGGCAGGAGCGTTGCTACGTGCAAGCTCAGAGGCCTCATCGACACGGTCTTTGGCCAACACTTGATGCGACTCGCCTTCTTTGTCGCCACTACACGCGCTGATACCAAAGCCTAAAGCGACGACAAATGCGGTGCTTAGCGCCGTACTTAGTACTGATTTTTTCATTGCAACATCCTCAATAAAGTGCACATAAAACGATTGATATGATGCGAATAATCATAGCATAAACTCTACCCAAACCGTTATAGACAGTAGGGTTTTTTCTTGATGGCCACACTTGCCAAAAGCGGCTCTACTGATGCATATAGTCCATCTCACCTTGCACTGACCAATCACACCTTATCAAACATCATTCGCTTTTGTTTGGTATTCATGATGCCGCCATACTGTACCAGTGGACAAAAAGGGCGCAACTTAATGATAATTATGAATTAATCAGCAAAAACCATTGACTTTATTGCTATTTTTTATTAGAATACTCGCCCTTGTGCTCTAGCACAAAATTGTCCTAGTTTGAGCTGATGCCGGTAATCTTGAGATATTACGGCTAAATACTACTATACAGCCAAACTAATGCCCTTATATCTCATCCTAATCAAGGAGTATTCATGCCTGCAGTTAAGGTTAAAGAAAACGAACCAGTTGACATCGCTATCCGTCGTTTCAAACGTGCTTGTGAGAAAGCCGGCGTACTATCAGACGTACGTAAGCGTGAGTTTTATGAAAAACCAACGCAAGTACGCAAGCGCAAAAAAGCCGCTGCTGTAAAGCGTTATAAGAAAAAATTGCAACGCGAAACCATTCGTACCACTCGTATGTACTAATCACTTATTTGATTAGCTAAATACCAGCGCTACAGGAACGCCACTGCTATCGATTGATATCAGTGGCGTTTTTTGTGCTACAATTTTTATTATTATTACTGATATAGTCGATCCGATATAAGAACGGTACAGTGAGATGAAAAGTTGTTTTTCGCAGCATCTGTCGGCGTAGGCACAGCAAGCCAGAAAAACAATTTTTCATTGAGCGGCTTGATAGCCATGCATCTGATTTATTTGGATTCAAACATATATTGTTATCAGCTCATACGGTATTCATAAAACTATACTCATAAACCATACCCATAAAAAACACCAGCACAGGCCGTTTTTATGGCACGCTTTCCTAGTCTCTAATCCATAAGGATAATAACAATGAGCCAACTCAAACAAACACTATCAGACAGCATCAAAGCTTCTATGAAAGCGCGTGAGCTCGAGCGCGTCAAGGTGCTACGCAACGTGCAGTCAGTCGTCAAACAAATCGAAATCGACCGTCAGACCGAGCTAGACGATGCCGCCGTCTTAGAAGTACTGCAAAAGCAGCTAAAACAGCGCCAAGAGTCACTCGGTATCTTTACCGAAAATGGCCGTGATGATTTGGCAGCCAAAGAGCAGTTTGAGATCGATGTCATTAATGAGTTTATGCCTACCCAGATGGACGATGACGAGCTTGCCGCTTTGGTCAATGCAGAGGTTCAAGCGCAAGGCGCAACATCGATGCGCGATATGGGCAGTGTCATGGGCGCGCTAAAGAGCAAGACGGCAGGCCGCGCCGACCCTGCCACCATCTCAAAGCTGGTCAAAAACGCGCTACAAGGCTAAGCGCTGAAAATCTAGGTACTATAAAGCTAGGCACTACAAATCTAAGTATAACGGTTTCGCGCGAGCAGCGGTATCTCAGTGAGCATTTACATCAGTAACCGCCCTAATCAATAACCGCCTAAGGCTCAAAGTCTTGGGCGGTTTTTACGTTTTTGATCTCAGCTTCGATATTGGCCAGTAGTGGGCGCGCGCTACCAGCTTGCGCAGTATTTTGGAGATTGTCTGCCAGCCGCTTGGCTTGTGTCAACGAGGTAAGCGCGGCATCATAACGCCCACTCCACAGCTGGTCATGACTGCGATAGCGCAGCGCATTAATGGTGGCAATATTGGCCAGATTTGGTGTGGTGGTGGTTTTGGCCAGTTTTTCGTTGGCCAATTGCAGGCTTTGCCACGCATAGCGGTCACTTGGCTGCTGCTGAGTCAAAGGCTTGAGTAATGCTTGCGCTTGGAGCGGCTGATTACTATTGGTCAGCGCCTCTGCCAAATAGAGTCGCAAATCACGGCGCTCAGGATAGAGACGCTGCTGACTGGCCAAAATATCCGCCGCTTTTGCCCAATTACCTTGCTCAGCTAACAACTGGCTATGAGTAATCGATAAAAGTGGCTCAAGCCTTTGACGCTGAGCTGCGGGCAGTTTGTTTAGCGCTGCAAGTATCTCATCGGCATCGTCAAAGCGCTGCTGCTCGCCATACCACTGCATCAATGCCAATTTGGCCCCAACGCTGTTTTTGGCCGCTGTCGTCAGCACTGTTTCTGACGCATGCTTACCGGTACTCTGTACGCGCCAATAGAGCAGGTCAAACAGTGCTTGGTGGCGCTGCTGCTCGGCCAATGATAAAGGTGGATAGTGCTGGGCTCGGCTTTGCGATTCGCTCAAACGCTCGTTGCTTAGTGGATGCGAGCGCACAAAGCTTGGTAAAAATCGATTTTCAACTTGATTGAGCTGGCTTTGCTGATTCATGGTGGCAAAAAACCTTGGCATCGCCCTTGGATCATAACCCGCTTGGGTCATAATTTGCATGCCCACACGGTCGGCCTCGCGCTCGTTATTGCGGCTAAACGCCATGCTACTGTTCATCGTCGCAGTCTGGCTCCCCATCATCACGGCTGCGGCAGCATCTCCATCGACCGCCGACGCTGCAATGGCTGCCAGCATACCGCCTATCTGCATCAGTAGCGCTTTTTTGCGCTCGTCTGCCCCGCTCTCATAATGGCGCTGACTAATATGAGCAACTTCGTGAGCAACGACGCTTGCCAGCTCATCCATACTACTGGCGGCGAGTATCGTCCCCGTGTTGATACCGATGACGCCTCCTGGCGCGGCAAAAGCGTTGATACTTGTATTATCTATAATGACCAAGCCCATCGGTGCCTGCTGCCTTGCTTGTGCATTGAGCCGCCATGTCATATCTTTGACGGTCTCGTGTATCCACGGATCATGCTCCATCTTGATGCTTTTATTGATATTGCGTAGTGACCACTCACCGAGCAGCTTATTGTGATACTGCTCAGCAAAGCTCAGTCCTTGCCCGCGCAAGCTTGGCAAACTTAGCTCCTGGGTATTGGTGGACTGCCACGAATCATAAGGGGCAGACGACGCTTGACGCAGATCACTGCCGGCGGCGTGACTACTCTTAGGGGTCACAGCGGTCATCGCCGATATGGTCAATATCGCCGCTGATAGGATAGATAAGGATAGCCTGTGAGCCACGCTGCGCTTATGGATAGAGACAGTATCAGGCGTCAGCAAAGTCGGCGACGATGCTACTTCATAGGCGACTGTACGGCCTGTGAGCGATTGATGAAAATAAAACAAATGCGCATCCTATACAAATAAATCCCAACGTCGTTTTGACTATACGAGCTTGTTTGTGCAAAATCAATTGTCCCGCGCCTGTGACTACCAATCACCACGCAGACCGTCACGATTGTGCAACATGACTGTGCAATCGTTATATCATTATCGTTATCATTCTAACGAACCAAACATGACGTTGACTATATTCAACTGCAATCGCCCCTGCGCTATTTGTTATAATGACAAACCATCACCCCTCTCTTAAGTTAAAACCCTCGCATATGATAAGGTTTGTTTATGTCTGCCGATAGTCAGCCCATCACCCGCCCCGCCTCTGACGTTATTTACTTCGCGGCGGATTTGTCTGCAACTGAGCAACAGCAAAGCTGCGAGCTGCTACGCTTGCTGGGTGACGCAGTACTCATCAGTGATACGCCGCTGGACATGACACCGCCGCGCCTGACAATAAAAAAACTGGTCGACGGCCGCGGACTGGCCTGCCCGATGCCTTTATTAAAGACCAAAGTGGCTCTGCGTGAGGTGGCAGCAGGCGAGTCGCTATACGTGGTAGCGACTGATCCCAACTCACAGGCAGATATCACCGCGTTTTGTCGCCAAAGCCAGCAAACGGGCAGCGCAGCACCTTTGTCTTTAAGCGTCCATGAAGTGACCCATCAACCTGCCAATGATGATAAATCTGTCGCGCATTTCGATACAATATATCACTTCATCATTACCAAAACCGATAGCAACTAACGGTGGCTATCCTTTACAATTACAACTATAAAGATTTTTATCTGACTATTTGCTTAACTATTTAACCAAGGTCAAGAATATGGCTAATACTTCTAATAATGCTGCAAAAACGAGTAAAAAAGACGAGGCAGCGCCGATAAAAAATGAAGCACGCGATGCGGCGCTAAAAGCCGCTGCCGAGCGGCCACCCTACGACGCCAGCACCCTTGGCGACACCAGCACTCGTGACTTGGTGCCTGCGATGCCGACTCACTTGACGGCTCCTGGGGTAAATCTGGGCGCTTATATTAATACCGTTCATCAAATCCCTATTTTGACACCGACCCAAGAACAAGAGCTTGCACACCGCTACTATGACGAAGGCGATGTCGAAGCGGCGCGCTTATTGGTCATGTCACATCTGCGTTTTGTCATTCATATCGCTCGTAGCTATTCAGGCTACGGCTTGCCGCAGGCGGACTTGATTCAAGAAGGCAATTTGGGGCTGATGAAGGCGGTCAAACGCTTTGATCCTAATAAAGGCGTACGTCTGGTATCCTTTGCCGTTCATTGGATCAAGGCGGAGATTCATGAGTTTGTGATTCGTAACTGGCGTATCGTCAAAGTCGCCACCACCAAGGCGCACCGTAAGCTGTTTTTTAATTTACGCAGCTTAAAGAAAACCAATAATCAGCTGACGCTAGAAGAAGCGGATGCCATTGCCAAGGACTTAAACGTCACGCGTAAGCAAGTGCTAGAGATGGAATCGCGTCTGACCTCTTATGACGCCTCATTTGAAGCGCAATCTAGCGATGATGACGACGGCCGCTATGCGCCGCAGTTGTTTTTAGAAGATGGCATCGATCCCGCCGAGCAGCTCGAAGAAGAAGACTGGGAAGAAAACAATTCCTCAGCACTGCTTGCCGCGATGGGCACATTGGATGATCGTTCACGTGACATTGTCGAGCAGCGCTGGCTTTCTGAGCAAAAATCCACCTTGCATGAGCTAGCAGCAGTCTACTCTATCTCAGCGGAGCGCGTACGCCAGATCGAAAAAAACGCCATGGACAAGATTCGCGATGCCATGACCATCGATAGCGTTATCTTACCTGATGACATTCAATAGACAGTACAGAGTACACGGCAGCAAATAGTACAGAGCAGTAGATAGTGCAGAGCATGATGCAGTACATAACACGAGTTTTACTATGGTAAATTGGATAGGAATTGCGGCGATTAATATGACCATTGCCGTGGCTCTAGGGGCATTTGGCGCGCATGGTCTAAAAAACCTCGTCAGCCTGCAGCAGTTAGAGTGGTGGCATACCGCAACGCTGTATTTATTTGTCCATGCGCTCGGCCTGCTGATCGTCGGCGTGTTGATACGTCTAAGGTACGCCGCGCAAGCCCCCGCATGGCTGCTACAAGTCGGTATTATCATATTTGCTGGTAGCCTATATGCGATGACGCTGGGCGCGCCGCGCTGGTTTGGCGCTATCACGCCTATCGGCGGCGTGCTGATGATAGTAGGCTGGCTATGGCTGGCGATATCCGCATTTGCCATCAAGCCGGCGGCCGCAAAATAGCTTGTCAGGGCTGATAGCCATGATAAAAAAATGATAAAGAGTAAGGCGGCTGATAGTATGACCCATATGTCAGCGCCGATAAAAGGAATAAGACTGCGTTAGGGAGCATCTGTTATGAGTACTATTAGTGTCAATGGTAAACATCTACAAACCACACACCAGACGGTGCAGCTGGTCCTCAATGAGCTTGGCTTGAGTAAAGGTCGCTATGCGGTAGAAGTCGACGGCGAGCTGATACCAAAAAGCGAGCTTGCTGGCATGCGTGTCAAAGAAGGCATGAGCATCGAAGTGGTACAAGCCGTCGGCGGTGGCTAGGTCTCAACGACCGTATTGCCATATACTGCCGTTACGTATCGTCAGTTCGACATAAAGTCGCTATGCTGATAATAAACGGCTCTGATTAAATAGCTCTGATATAGTAAATGGCATAAAAAAAAGACCTTAGCTCATAAGTGCTAAGGTCTTTTCTTTTATGCTGTTTATTTGTTTATAAGAAATTAAGGCCTAATAAGGTAATGACATTATAATAGTAGTTGTGTTGTCCTACGCCCTATTAGACCTTAATAGGATCATACCGCTGGCGCTATCTCGGCTGGCGTCACATCCTGATAACGTCCATCACGCCCTGCCCCTTGCGTTTTCTTACGCTCTTGACGGGTTTTGTACTTACGGACTTGTCTATCGAGCTTGTCTGCCATGTCGTTGATGGCTTTGTACATATCATCTTCACACGCTTGGACAAACATCTCTTGACCCGCCACTCGCATAATGGCTTCGGCCTTATGGCTCTTCATGCCGCCGTCACTGGCGCCGCTATTATCGAGCGATAGTATCACTTTAATACTCTGTATCTGATCAAAATGTCGCTCTACTTTTTCTAGCTTTTCGCGAACTGCCTTGTCCATGGCTTCGGTAACACTGATATGATGACCACTGATAGAAACATTCATATTATCGTCCTTTTGTTTATAACTCACAATCAACAGATGACATAGCCGTCCTGCCTGTATCACCCTGCCTTACCAACAACTCATTAATCAAATCTAAGACCCTTGTTAGCTATGTCTCTGATAGATAGACCGTTAGCCACCAGTATCTTTAGCAAAAAATCAACGTATCCTTATATCGTCTCTTTGGTTGCTAATGAAGATAAATACCGTCAAGGTAAATACATTCTATAAATACGTACTGAGGTTAAACACTTAGATTTTGTACTTGGGTTTCGTTGTTGGTATGACTCTAATTTGTCATGAAAGCGGCGTAGTAGCAAGCCATTAAATTGTAATTAAATGTAATAAAAACTGTTGTTTCTACCAAGTTTCTATATAATCAAAAAATTTTATTTTTTATAACTAGATATAGGGTGCAGCAACACAGTAGCATGGTCTATGGCTGATATTGACGCAAAAAAATAACGCCGCTCATATCGTGATACCAGCGGCGCTATTTTAGGGCGTGTTGAACAGTCACAAATAGGCACTGCTGATCGCTAAAATTGTTTCAGACAAGGCGCAAAGCGACGATAATGCAGATGCCTTAGCTAGATTTGCAACGCAGTATGGAACAATTTTAGCATCAGCCGTAGGGACAGGACTCTTTTTTGCCGCTTCATTGGTAAAAATAGACGCTTAGAGCGACTAAGCTTACTATTTTTACCTTCGAATCGTCTAAAAAATAGTCTCTGTCAGTGCCATGGTTGAATGTTCAACACGCCCTAGTTTTTGAGCATATAAAATAAAATGAGCTGAAGACATATCTATTCGAAGATAAGCGCTTGAATATGAGTGCTTGATGATAAAAAGATGCGTTAGTATTTTTGTTTACGCTGGGTGGACGAGCCGATATTCATCGCTTCACGGTATTTGGCCACCGTACGCCGAGCGATATCGATACCATCAGCCAATAGCGTCTCTTTGATACGGCTGTCTGATAAGGGCTTTTTGGGGTCTTCGTCAGCAATCAGCTGTTTTATCATGGCGCTGATAGCGGTCGATGAGATATCACCATCTGCGCTACTGACATGCGAAGAAAAAAAGTGCTTAAGCGAAAATAAGCCCTGCGGTGTCAAAATGGTTTTGCTGGTGGTCAAGCGTGAGACCGTCGATTCGTGCAGCCCGACCTCATCGGCAATGACTTTGAGAACCAATGGCTGCATGGCGGTGGCACCCTGCTGCAAAAACGCTTGTTGATGATGCACGATGCTGGTCGCGACTTTTAGTAGGTTTTGGTTGCGCTCTTCGATACTCCTGATAAACAATCTGGCATCGGTGAGGTTGTCACGCAGGTACTGATTATCAGGGCTATCATCACCGCGCTTGACCAAACTAGCGTACTCTTGATTGACCCGTAGCTTGGGTAGCGTCTCAGGGTTTAGGCGTACTTGCCAGCCGGCCTCCTGCGCGTCAGGCAAACCCGTAGGGCGACGAATGGGTGTGACCAGCACATCGGGTATGTCGTAGCTGTCTGGCGACTGAGCATAATCAGGCTGATTTTTTTGAAAGACGACGCCTGGTAACGGGGTCAATGTGCGCAGTAACGTCAAGGCAGGCATGATGTCCTCAGGAGTCAGCCCTGTGTACTCAGTCAATGCCTTGATATTATTGCTGACCAGATACTCACTGGCAGATAAAAGCGCGTGAGCTTCTTTTAGATATGCGGTACTAGGATCGAGCTTTGCGAGCTGCAGGGCAAGGCATTCGCTTAAATTACGAGCGCCAACGCCAAGTGGATCGCAAGACTGGACAATACGAAGCACGGCCAATATCTCATCGCGCTCGATCCGCTCCTCCCACTGATAAAAGCTGGCCATGGTATCCAAGCTCTGTAACAGCTCATCGATATCGAGCCGAACAAACCCCATCTCATCCATCGAGTCTATCAAATATTCAGCGATCAAAGTATCGGTGTCTGATAAACGCTTAAAGTTTAATTGCCAGCGCACATGGTCTTGAATGGTGGCAGAGGTACCCCCTTGATAGCTATCAAATTCCTCATTCGCGTGCTGTGCGCTGCTGCTAGTCGGACTGCTCGCGGCGGATGCATAGTTATCGGCACTATAGTTATCGGTACGATAGTCAGTGACATTGTCATCATCATTGTAGGCCGCTGCGTCGAAGTCCGTTAGATTATCATCACTTGCAGGATCGCCGTTTGTCTCCAGACCGGCTATCGCCAAACGGTCAATGTCTATGTCTACGTCACTATCTGCCCCATACTCGTCCGTCTCTTTTGTGGTGCTACTAAACGCATCGGTGGCCATCGTCTGATTCCAGTCATCAAGCGTCAAGCTATGCTCAGCTGTCTCCATACTATCGTTCACGCTGCTGTCAAAGCCCTCACCGTCGCCATATTCTTCATTGTCCTCGATGCGTTCGAGCAGAGGATTGCTATCGAGCTTGGCCTGAACCTCTTGCGCCAGCTCAAGACTAGAGAGCTGCAGCAACTTAATGGCTTGCTGCATCTGCGGGGTCAGCTTTTGTGAGGTGCTCAGCGTGGTTGCCAATCCGAACGACATACTCATGGGTGGCTTATTACACTCCGACGATGGTGATAGTCAATAAACAACTGGCTAAGATCATGATTTAGCCCTAACAGGACACGACGATAGCATTTTTTGTTGCAATTTTGCTACGATAATTTATACCTAGCCCAGATACGCTTATTTTACTATTACTATAAAACCTTCTAAAATCAATGTTTTCGCTATCATTGTTGGCATGCCGACACAGCCAACTGGCAAAGTCTGCAAAAGCTCAATATTAGGGCGTGGCCTCAATTCAATCGATAGCCATCTAAATGGGCTAAAAATGGCCAAATTTTGCCAACCATCGTCAAATAGCTGGCTAATATCTCGATATTATCTGCGCTATTTTCCTTGTTTGGCGGCAATTTATCTCATTTTTATCGCCATTTTTAAAATGAGGATACGCCCTAAAATAAACGACAACTAAAATACAATTGAGAATATTATGAACCACAACCAAGCAAGCGACCAATCATTTGCCGTCGCTGCCATTCAAATGAATAGCCAGCAGGATATCGAGCAAAACCTAGCAGACATCGAGACGGCCATTAGCGCCGCTTCCCAGCAAGGCGCTCACATGGTGGTGCTACCAGAAAACTGCTGTAGCATGGGGCAACAGTCTGCCACAGCCGAGCGCTTCGATGAGCTATCATCGACGATAGCAGGCTATGCCAGTACTCATGGTATCTATGTGCTGGCAGGCTCATTGCCTTGTCCTTATCGCCCTGATGGTATTGTCGTCCCTGATGGTAGGCTGCGTCAAGTCAGCCAAGTGTTTGCCCCTGACGGTACACGCGTGGCCCGCTATGACAAGATTCATCTGTTTACCGCGACAGTCGCTGACAAAACAGGCAGCTATAATGAAGCGGCGACCTTTGAGCCTGGCACCCAAACCGTCGTAGCGCCGCTAGAGACTGAGGATACAGTCTACCAGCTGGGTATGATGGTCTGCTTTGATTTGCGTTTTCCGGCGTTGGCTCAGCGCCTGCGTCAAGCTGGAGCGGATATGCTGAGTGCTCCTTCAGCCTTTACTTATCTGACTGGGCAAGCGCATTGGTCACTGCTGCTACAGGCACGAGCACTAGACAGTCAATGCATGGTGATTGGGGCGGCGCAAGGAGGGGATCACACTTATCAGGACGGTCACACACGGCAGACATGGGGACATGCTGCCATCACCGCCTATGATGGCACGGTGCTCAGCAGCTACGATGACAGCGAGCTACAAAAAACGAGCGCCACAGAAAACCAGCGCTATGCCATGGTGATAGCGTCTTTAGACAAATCGCAACAGCAGCAAGGACGACAAAAACTGCCGATTTTTGACTGTCATCGTTTGGCATAAAGCTGTCTGACAAAAGCTGTCTGACAAATAATTTGATGATTAAATTGTTAATAGGGCAATGCCGTCACATGGCACAAGACGATAGAACCTTATAGGTAAGGCCAAACCTACTCGGTATCACCATCAACTTGTGTGTGAGTGGCACGCGGATGAGCGCGGTCATAAACCTGCGTGAGCTTGGCAAAATCAACATGGGTATAGATCTGTGTGGTGCTGATATCACTGTGCCCGAGCATTTCTTGTACCGCACGCAGGTCGCCACTGCCTGAGAGCATGTGTGAGGCAAAACAGTGACGCAGCAAGTGTGGATACATGTTTTGGGCGATACCAGCGCGGGCAGCGGCTACTTTTAGACGCTGCTGCACCGCTCTGGTCGATAGGCGGGTGCCCAGCTTTTCACTGATAAACAGCGCGGCGTCCATCTGTTCAACCCACAGCTCACGGTGCGGCAGATAGCGGCGTATGGCTTCAGCGGCTTTGCGCCCTAGCGGTAGCAAACGCGTTTTGTTGCCTTTTCCTGTGACGCGCACGCGTAAGTCAGACAAATCGATATCGCTTACATCAAGTGCCACCAGCTCGCCGACACGAAGACCACTGCTATAGAGCAGCTCAAACATCGCCTTATCACGTAACCAAAGGCGCGCCTGCTCTGGAGTATCGGGCATTTCTTGCTCAAGCAATTGGGTGAGTAAATCGACATCCGCGATAGATGGTAGAGGTCTGGCACTGCGTTTGAGCTGATAGCCAGTGGTTGGGTTGATACGAGCTATGCCCTCCTCTATCAGCCAACCATAAAAATGGCGAATGGCGGACAGCTCCTGTTGGACACTGGCCAGGGCAAGCTTGTCTTCATCGAGGCGCTGGCTGATATGCTGAGCCAACTGGCGCTTGTCACAGCGCGTCCATGTCAGACGCTTGCCCCGCAAAAACAGCGCCAACTGATTTAACCCAGCAAAATAAGCCGTCAAGGTGTGCTCAGAGTGATTGCGTACCGACAAGGTGTTGAGCCAGCGATGCACTGGGGACAGCAGCTCACGCAGTGCCGCATCGGCCTCTCTGCTTGTCGACAGCGAGCCTGAGCGCCACGCTTGCGAGGCGTCGTCTGCTGCTAATGCCGCCTCTTGCTCTACCTCTTTATCTAAGTCTTGTTTTTGACTGGTGCGTCGCTGCACTTTGTTATGAGACGCCCTTTTGCTGGACATGACCATTGCTGTTACCTACTCGCCAAACGTACACGTACCTACTCGCTAAACGTACACGCTAGGCATTTTTTATTAACCCTCAGAGCTTGGTTTGATACCCGCTTGCGCCATCAGCCCATCCGGACTAAACACTCCTTCGTAGACAAAGGCCGTCGGGCCGGTCATCATCACTGAATAACCAGGCTGCCACTTGATAATCATACTACCGCCATATAGCTGCGCACGTATCTCTTCGCCCTCGTCGAGCCAGCCTTCACGAATACCGACGGCCACCGCCGCACAGGCACCTGTACCACACGCTTGGGTTTCGCCCACGCCACGCTCATAGACGCGCAAGCGAATGTGCCGCTGATTCATGATTTGCATAAAGCCGACATTGACCCGCTCTGGAAAAGCAGGGTGCGACTCGATGGCTTTGCCTAACATTTCGACATCGGCGCTTAGGACGTCATCGACCTTGATTACCGCATGGGGATTGCCCATATTGGCCACATAAAGCTGCACAGGCGTGCCATCGACATCGAGATGATAGGCGTTTTGAATTTTGGTAGTGGCTTTTGGAGTAAAGGGAATCTCCTCTGGCTCAAACTTGGGCTTGCCCATATCGACCTCGACCCAGCCGTAACGGTCGGTGGTCAATGAGATGATGCCGCTGGCCGTCTCGACACGCAGACGCTGCTTAAATGATAGCTTTCGTGCCTGCACAAAACGAGCAAAGCAGCGCGCGCCATTGCCGCACTGCTCTACCTCTGTACCATCGGTATTAAAAATACGATAGCTAAAATCCACGTCAGGACGCATCGGCGGCTCGACGACCAATAACTGATCAAAGCCGATACCGAGATGACGATCGCCCAACAATTGCACCAACTCTCTGCTGAGATCTAAGCGCTGGGTCACCAAATCGATGACCATAAAATCATTGCCCAGACCATGCATTTTTGTAAATTCTATTAGCATACCCTTGATATCCTATCCTAATTTTTATGTATGCGTTATATTAGCACGCTGTCAGATACAATGATAATTATCACCGTTAAATACCCAATTATCGTCATCCGTTCGGCCATACTGGCTAGGGCGCGTCCTGCCACAGCCGCTCATCTGCATAGAGCGCCTCGACTGTCTCGCGCTGGCGAATCAGTTGATGACGCTCGCCCGCTACCATGACTTCACTGGCGCGCGGGCGTGAGTTGTAGTTACTACTCATGGTAAAGCCATAAGCCCCCGCTCCTGTGATGGCTAGCGTATCGCCTGTCTGTAAGGATAGCAGACGATCTTTTGCCAAAAAGTCGCCCGTCTCACAGATAGCGCCGACGATATCCCACGCTTGGGTATCAGCCGTCTCGATACCAGCGCTTGGCAGCACAGTTGGTATCACTGCCATTTCAGCCTGATAGAGCGCTGGACGGATCAAATCATTCATTGCCGCATCGACGATGGCAAAGTTTTTGTGCGCCGTCGGCTTGAGGACATCGACACGGGTCAACAGCACGCCTGCATTGGCCACGATGCTACGGCCCGGCTCAAAAAACACTGTCAATCCCAGCTCGCTCAGCTTAGGCAGTAACGCTTGCGCAAAGTCCTCGATAGATACTGGCATCTCGTCGATATAGCGGACGCCGAGGCCGCCGCCCAAATCGATATGGCGCAGCTCAATACCGTTATCACGTAAGCCCTGTATCAGCTCAATGACCTTATCTAATGCCGCCACAAAAGGCGCCACTTCTGTCAGCTGCGAGCCAATATGACAATCAATACCGACAATCTCGATATGCGACAAAGTCGCGGCTTGCTGATAGAGCGCGAGCGCTTCTTGGTGCGCGACACCAAACTTATTGTCTTTTAGGCCCGTTGAGATATACGGATGGGTCTTGGCATCGACGTCTGGATTGACACGTAGCGAAATCGGTGCAGGCTTATCCAGCGTCTTTGCTACCTCGTTGATCAACGCAAGCTCGCTGATAGACTCGATGTTAAAGCAGCCGATACCTTGGGTGAGAGCATATTCAATATCGCCATAGGTTTTGCCGACGCCTGAGAATACCACGCGATCAGCCCTACCGCCTGCCGCCAGCACGCGCATCAGCTCGCCGCGTGAGACGATATCAAACCCAGCGCCCGCCTGTGCCAGCACCCCTAGCACCGCAAGGTTTGAGTTGGCTTTTACGGCGTAGCATATCTGATGCTCTACGCTGGCAAAGCTTTTGCTATAGGCGTGATAAACGTCCAATATTGCTTGTTTGGAGTATACATAGCATGGCGTGCCGTAGTGCTTGACCACCTCATCGATATTGACCCGCTCCATATGCAGTGCGCCATCGCGATAAGCCAGCGCAGGCAGATGGGCGGTGAGCGCCTGCGGGTCGATATATAGCCCTTGTGCGGTATGGGTAGTGACGGATTCGCCGATTTTTTGCTCAGAATGACTCATATAAATATCTCTACATTGATCAAGGTATTAAGAAGATGGCAAGGACAAAAATGCACGACTAGCGCGGCAACAGTCCTATCAAAGATGGTATGGCTAGCATATAAACGACCCCCAAACACTGCCATAACAGTGTGGACACTGAGACAATCAAGCTCAAAAGCTGGCTTATACTAAGAGCGGCTACCCTGCGATGCTTAGTTGCTAGTTGCTAGTTGCTAGTTGCTTAGTGAATTAGTGAATTAGTGAATTAGTGAATTAGTGAATTAGTGAATTAGTGAATTAGTGAATTAGTGAATTCATAATTTACTAGTTTGGTCATTTGCCTTAGTAGTCGTTGGGATCGGTACTGGGCGCTGGTAGCTGCCAGTCATCGCGCGGCTGATGCTTATCATCATCAATACCAGCAAGGGCGGCATCTTGCGGATGGCTGGTACTGCCGAGCGTCTCTGTGCTTTGCTGCACCGTTTGGTTGCTATCATCCACCAGATACAGGCCACCCTTTTGCCCGCAGCCTGACAAAACCAGCAGTGATACGGCACTCACGATAAATACTGGCTTCATAGAAGTAAGGCCGGCACGGCGATGGGCGACTGCGCTGGTTGCGTTCTGGAGATGGGTCGAGCGGCGAGTGAAAAGCATAGCGTGTATGACCTATGTGAATGACCGATAACGGTGTATATAACAGTATGGTGTATATAACAATATATAGTGCGCTCAGTATAAAAACTGATACAGTGCGACTGGGATGAATTTTGCGCCACATCTGTCTGCGCAGACACAGTACGCCAAAAAAACTTATGCCAGTTCCGCGTCGAAATATAGGGCGTGTTGAACATTCGCAAATAGGCACTGCTGATCGCTAAAATTGTTCCAGACAAGGCACAAAGCGACGATAATGCAGATGCCTTAGCGAGATTTGTAACGCAGTATGGGGCAATTTTAGCATCAGCCCCAACGATAAAAGCAGGGGACAGGACTCTTTTTTGCCGCTTCATCGTTAAAAATAAGCGCTTAGAATGACTAAACTTATTATTTTTAACATCGAATCGCCTAAAAAATAGTCGCTGTCAGTGCCATGGTCGAATGTTCAACAC
>Ga0208302_100004_pt1 | contig 178611 bp, 137 predicted proteins | sample 29_taG_FD_184103 | JGI IMG/M metagenome (GOLD analysis project Ga0208302, IMG submission 184103) | Marine viral communities from Cariaco Basin, Caribbean Sea - 29_WHOI_OMZ (SPAdes) (version 2) | ecosystem: Environmental > Aquatic > Marine > Oceanic | place: Caribbean Sea: Cariaco Basin... | reverse complement strand
TGTGCCAATGTTCATCGTTGAGCTTGGTGCGAGCCATAAGTGACGCCTTATTTCTTTGTTGCGGTAAACAGTAGAGTAAGGCGTTGCTTATTTTTTTCAATGTTTTCTCAATTCTATACAGCCCCTAATAACACTTTTCTTTATTTCTTCACGATGAACTTTAGGGTCAATACCTTTGCTTAGTAGGTCTTCATATTCACGCCAAACTTCACAGGCACGAGCATACGAGATACTTGGATATATACCGATGGAAATAATACTTTGCTTAGGATTTGAAGGCGGGTAATAGCGATACATCCATGACTTAGTCTCAGTAGGACGTACCATTAAGAATAGTTTGGGGTGGTTTTTGACAGGAACGAAGTACTTCTTATCTTCAGGCTTATGGCTGCTGATACTTCGGTCTGAACTGATCGCTTTTCTTTCCATACCCTAGATCTCCATGAGTAGACTCAAAACTCGGTATACTTGACAGTATACTCAAAGTGCATGGATTGGGATAGATATTAAAAGACAGTATAGGACGTCAAATACAGCAAAGCCCCTGATATCAGGGGCTTTGGCTACTCTATAAGATAGTATAGAACTATGTAATGGTACCCGGAGCCGGACTTGAACCGGCACGCTCGTTAGAGCGAGGGATTTTAAATCCCTTGTGTCTACCAATTTCACCACCCGGGCAAAACTTGTGTTATCTATACATTAAAAAGCGTTGATAGTGCTTTTCGCTGGTAAGATAAGTGGTCGCTATTATAAGCGGTTATGCTGATAATGCAAGCCAAAATTAACATAAAGTTAATAAATAATTGGAGGCTGGAGTCGGAATCGAACCGGCGTTAACGGAGTTGCAGTCCGCTGCATGACCACTCTGCCATCCAGCCAATCAAGGTGGACTATATTAGCAAAAATAATTTAAATTACAAGTCATTTTTTGGCTAAAAATAGCTTATATGCTCACTTGTGCTGATTTTAGTGCTTTTTTATGAGTTTTTTGCGTATTCAGGCTCATCAGCGAGCCGGACTCACTGATGAAGGTACTGATTATTGAGTATGTACTTTTATAATATCTCTTCGTTATTACGTTTGGCTCGTTTGATATCGCGATAAGTCGCGGTACAAATCAATACCAGCACGCCGAGCGTAATGGCTGGCCAAATTAAAATATATAAGCCGTAGATAAAGACGTTGTCCATGATATCTCCTTATAGTATTTATGAAGGGTTGCCTGTGCAGCTGGTCACATATTGACCAACTGCCAAACCCGCAAGTGGTGCTCGCTACCTGTGTTTATGAAAGCTCAGAGGTCGATGCCTTGGCTTTTTTATCATAATCGCCGACACGTTGATTGATTAAAGCAAAATCAAAGTGTTCATCACCCATGAGGCTAACGATGATACAAACGATGGTGCTGGCACCATAGGCCGTTAGGGAGGCCAGTAGTACCATGTACTGACGTAAGAAGCCTGTGGCAAAAATGAGCATCAGTACCAGCGTGAGCGCTGCCGCCATCATGCCGATTTTACGACCCAAAAAGCCAAAGACCATCAGTCCAATCACGACTGCGGCGCCCACACTGGCCAGTATTTCAAAGAAAAGGGCAGTAAAGCCTGTCATCGGTAGCAGCTCAAAGCGTACCACACAGAATAGCAGCAGGCCGATGATGACCGCCGAGGTAAAGGCGGTATTGGTCACGCGGTTCCAAAACACACTGGCGATGACCGGAAAAACAATCGCGCCCCACAGCGCCCCTACAAAGACCAACATCACCAAAATATCTAGCTTAAAGCTGGCAAAGATCAGTCCGGCAGCGGTGGCGATAATCATCGTGCTACGACCAACGAGCATCATCGTTTTAGGCTTGACGCGGCCTTTGGCAATGTTTTTGCCATACACATCCGCCATCATAATGGTCGATAAGGCCGACAAATCTGAGTCGGCTGTTGATGATAGTGAGCCAATGACCAAAATAAAGAACAAGGCGATAAATACAGGGTGCAAGTAAGTGCTGACCATTTGCGGAATCAGATTATTCATATCGCCATTTAGCGGCTCGATACCGATGGTCAAAGCCATCAATCCGATCATACCAAGACCGATGACGATACCAGCATAGCCGACCGTGGCGGTAATAAAGGTCTGTTTAATCTTAGTCTTATCGATCGCAAACAAGCGCTGCGTGATGGTTTGGTTACCAATCGCATAAGCAAGTACAGCGACAAAATAGGGCGCTCCTTGCTGAAAAAACGCTTCGGATGAAAAGAAATCCTGCTGTTCAAGCGTGAGGTTAGAGAGGCCATCGACCATGACTTGTGGCCCACCCATCGCAAACAGTACCGCTGGAATAATGACAATACCGATGGCCATCAAAGCGACCAATTGCGCAAAGTCTGTAAAGACGGAAGCACGAAACCCTGAGGTTAGGGTGTAGCTTAGCACCCCGATACCTGCAATCATGACCCCCGTCTGAAACGATAATGGCGATAATACCGACACCAACGCCCCAGCTGCAGTAAAGTTGACCATCAAGCTAATTAAGCTGCCCATAAGGTTGGATATGGCTAAAATTAATTGGCTTGATGAGCCATGGCGGGCGTGGATAAGCTCACCTAAGGTATGACCATCGGGTGCAAGCTCACGAAAGCGCATACCAAAAGGATAGATGAATAAGATCATCAGCGCGCCCCAAAAGCCGTAATGTATCGGCCCTGACACGCCATACTTGTAGCCAGAGGTCGCCGCCGCATAAAACGATGCCGCCCAAATCCAAGTAGCGGTCATACTAGCAGCACCCATGCCAAAGCCGACGCCGTGGCCTGCCACCATAAATCCTGAAGTGGTTTCTTTGTCTTTTTTGATCATCAATGACAACAAATACGTGCCGCCATAAAACGCTAACAACAATAAAATAATGGTTAACGATGAAAATTGGAACAGTGACTCAGTTTTCAAATTCATACCTCGCGATTATTTTACATAAATAAAAGTTTAATAGTATAATTTATCCAAAAATATTAAGAATATAATAAAGCCCATAAAATGCTTATGTAGAGGCATCACACAGTGCTAACAATTGGCCGTCATAAAAAGCGGTCAGCGCCCACCAAATGCAGCACGCTGGCGCACTTGGTGTTTTAAGAGTAGATCCTGCAACCTATAAATGACAACTGTCCATTGACATCATGCCGGTCACTCACTGTTGTACGTCATTTGAAAAAATCACATGCAACAGTGAGCCACGTCTCACAAAAATCGCAGGGCAGTCATCAGCATGCGTCTGTTGATGGACTATCCATCACGCTGTCAAGTGGTCATACTTGATAGTAGCTGGCTGCTATAGAGCGCTGACAAGGCAGGTATCTACAGCAAAATTATGGATAAGCACTCAGCCATCTGCTGATGACCGTGCTAAGTGTAGACAGCTTTATCGGCTAATATTATGTATAGCCGGCTGAAATATACCCAAGCATGAGCGAATTTTTGCCCATGATTAGGTAATTGACGCATTACCTGTAGTTAAGTATCAAACACGCTACAGCCCTGATGCGTCGCACCATAGGCTCAGTATTTATAAATAAAACTACAGCTATGTTAACTATGTGTAACATACTCGTGCACTAAGGGTACCCTATTCTGCCGTGAAGCTCAAATCTATCGGTCAGTTATCTGTCATAAATGACCAAAAGGCAGAGGCAGACCTCAAGAAAAATGGCATTGACAAATGGGGTTTATGAAAAGGTGTTTGTGAGGGTATCAATAAGGCTAACATATTGAATGGTGGCAGTATTGACTGATCAATGTGAGGGTATCAAAGTAAACGAATCGGTGATAACGACAGGATTTAGAAAATGTGGTTAGGCAATATTCATCAAATGCCAGTGTAGTAGGTGACTCTATTGTCACGCAAAAACCCAGCCAGCCCCAAACCATAGCGCTGGGCGACCCGTACGGCCGTACTGGTGGGCGCAGACATACCAACGAGCCAAGGGATACGCCCCCGAATCGATTTTTGTACCAGCTCGATAGACAAGCGTGAGGTCATCAGCACACAGTCTGCCTCTCGCTTGTTGCGCAGCTGCCAGCCAATCAGTTTGTCTAGCGCGTTGTGGCGGCCAACATCTTCAAACAAATACAGCTGCTCGTCATGCAGGGTCGCTGCAGCGTGTACCGCCCCTGTCAGTTGATGGGTATGCTGCATGGCAGTGATTTGCTGGCGCATATCCAATAGATAATCCAGACGCGGGCAGGCTGCCTGAATTGGTTGGCTATCTTGCGTATAAGCGCTCAAATCAGGTAGGGCTTGTGTCAGGCCAGTGATGCCGCACATACCGCAGCCCGTTCGTCCCGCCAGTTGGCGCTTTTGGGCTTGGATGCGCTGATGGCAGCGCTGGTTTAGCACTAGCTCTACGACATAGATATCATAATCTTGAAATTGCTCTAAGCGTTGTTCAATGGAAGCGGATTCAAGATCCCCATCGTTTAAGGATTGAGCAAACTTTTGGTAGCTGGCAATATCCGTAAGGTGAGTTACTTCCCAATCAAGCAACTCATGACTGTGCTGAATCAAGCCCTCGCTAAATAAGAACCCAACCGCCAAATACTCTAACTGATGAGGGCTGGCCATCAGTACCGCATAATGAATCCCATTGATAACAATAGCGACAGCTGCTTCCACTGCCAAACTGGTGGTTTGAGACTCAATACAGCTTTGAGGTATATCGGCTCCATGAGCCTTATCCGATGGGTAATAATGCTTCTGCGCTAAATGTTTGCGAGCGAGCATTGTCTCGGCTGCGCCATTATCATTATCCTCAGATATCTCAGTCATAATCACTCTAGTTTCAGTTGTCTCTGCCATCATAGCCATTTTGCTAGAGGACTCACTTTGCTCAAAATTACTTTCAGTGATCATCACCACTTATACAGGTTCGGCTGTCTGAACACTTGTATTCACACGCTCTAAGATCACGGTCGTCGATTTGTAGGCAGGTATGTGCGAGTCTGGCGCATGGGTATCCAAATCAAACAGGTCGTTACATTCAGGATAATAAGCGGCGACGGCATTGGCGGCGATATCCATCTCAGTCAATATGAGCGGCCCTAGTACGCGCGGCTTGTTTTTATGCGCTGTGTGGCTTGAGCTGCTGGCGTGCCGCGATACCATCACCTGATCTCCTTTTTGCCAGCCTAGGCGGCTCATCTCGTCTGGATGCATAAATAGCACGTCGCGGCGGTTGGTCTGGCGATAGCGATCGTTATAGCCAAAAATCATGGTGTTAAATTGATCATGGCTACGTACACTGGTCAATTGCCAAACCTTTTGCGTTGTGTCCTCATGATCAATGTCATGTGTATCCGCCATTTGGGCAGCGACATAAGTGATGGGGTATTGCGGCACGATAAACTGTGCTTTACCACTGTCTGTATTCCATACGCGGTGGCGCGCTGGATGGTATAAATGAAAACCGCGCTCGGCTGCCCGAATGCGCGTGTTGAAGTTCTCAAAGCCGTCAATCGCTTGGGCGATATAGTCGCGAATGAGATCGAAGTCGGCACTCATCGCCTGCCAAGGAATGTCGGTATCAGTCTTGAGCACATGCGTGGCGATATCGGCGACGATCTGCGCCTCGGATTTGAGTGCGTCGCTGACTGGCGTTAGGGTGCCTTGCGTCGGGACAATCTGACACATTGAATCTTCAATCGTTGCAAACTGCTCACCTTTGGCCGTCACGATACGCTCAGTACGCCCTAGACAAGGCAGTATTAGGTTGTGCACCCCGGGGTAGAGCATGGTTTCATTGAGCTTAGTACCGACAAATATGTTGAGCTGAGTGGTGGTGAGTGCTTGCTCGATAGCGCTGGTATCGGGGGCGGCCACGGCATAGTTACCGCCCATACTCATAAAGACTTTTAGCTTACCTTCGATAAGGGCTTTGGCGCCTGTGACGACATCATAGCCATGCTCTTTTGGCATAGGGCGCTCAAAGACGCGCTCTAGACTGTCTAATAAGGTTTTACTCGGGCGTTCATGGATACCCATGGTACGATCGCCTTGTACGTTAGAGTGTCCACGCACAGGAGATGCGCCCGCACCATCAATACCAATCATACCCATTAGCAGCAATAAATTGGTAATCATCGCTACATTGTCATCGCCTTGTACATGCTGAGTGATACCCATGCCCCATGTGCAAATGGTCGCTGGACTATCGGCGACCAACTTAGCAAGCCTGATAATCTCTGTCTGAGCGATACCGCAGCCTTGCTCGATATCCGTCCATGATTGCTCGGTCAGCCATTGTTTTAATGGCTCGAACCCTGAGGTATGCGTTGTAATAAAATCGGTATTAATTTTATTATTCTCAATCAGCCATTTGGCAATGCCGGTCAGCAGCGCCGCATCGCCGCCGATTTGGATTTGCACGACTTCATCGATCATGGTGTCGCTTTGGCCTGCTGCCATATGCGTGGGTTTTTGTGGGTTTCGAAACTTACTCAAGCCTTGCTCGCGCATGGGGTTTATCGAGAGGATTTGGCAGCCTTGCTCATGGGCATGAGCGAGCATCTCGAGCATGCGCGGATGGTTGGTGGCAGGGTTTTGACCAAACATCAATATGAGCTTGGCTTGCTCAAAATCCTCTAGCATGACTGTCGCTTTGCCGACGCCTAGCTGTTTACCGAGCATCACTGAGGTCGGTTCATGGCACATGTTCGAGCAGTCAGGCAGATTGTTGGTGCCAAAGCTGCGAACAAACAGCTGATACATAAAGGCCGGCTCGTTGGTCACGCGCCCTGAGGTATAAAATAACGCCTCATCTGGTGAGTCAAGTTGACCTAATTGCTCAGCGATACACTGATAAGCGGCCTCCCAAGAAATCGGTACATAGCGATCTTGCACGGCGTCGTAATATAAAGGTTCTGATAAGCGCCCGCTATGCTCAAGCTCATAGCCCGACCAGCCTTGCAGCTCGGTGACGGTATGCCGCGCAAAAAATTGTGCATCCGCCTTTTTCGTCATGGTTTCGCTGGCGATGACTTTGATGCCGTTTTCGCAGACGTCGATGCGCTTATGTGACTTATGGTCTGGCCACGCGCAGCCTGGGCAGTCAAATCCGCCTTGAGGCTGATTGCTTTTTAGGACGCTGACACTACCGCGTAAAAAGGTTTGATAATCCATCAGTTTGCGTGTCGAGGAGATCAGCGCAGGCCAACCGGCAGCAGGGTGGGAGTAAACAGGAATTTTGCGCATGACAGACCTCATCGATAAATGGCGGCATAATGGTGGTATCTCATCACTATATAATGCCCGCTGTACCGTGTGTAGCAGTAGTAACCATAGATAACAAAAAACCTTTAAGAAAAGCGCGTTTTCTTAAAGGTTTTAGAAGCAATCAGAAACAGTAATGTCTGCTTTTTGAGAGTCAATAAGTTGAGACAATCTAGCTCAAAATTAAGCTATCGTCTTCGACCTTTTCACCACGGGTTTGCTCGAACATATTGAGCAGATCATGGACGGTCATGCCGCGACGAGTGTCTCCTGCAACATCTAAGACCACTTGGCCTTGATGTAGCATCACCGTGCGCGTGCCGTGCGCCAGAGCCTGCTGCATAGAGTGGGTGACCATCATCGTCGTTAGGCTATTGTCTGTGACAATCTTATCAGTCAGCTCCAAGACAAACGCTGCTGTCTTCGGGTCAAGCGCGGCCGTATGTTCATCTAGTAATAAGATTTTGGAAGGCTGGAGCGAGGCCATCAGGAGGCTAACTGCCTGACGTTGCCCGCCTGATAGCAATCCCATGCGGTCAGTTAAGCGGTTTTCTAGTCCCAGTTTAAGTACGGACAGCTTTTCGCGAAACAAATCACGATTATTTTGGTTTAAGGCAAAGCTCAACCCACGCTTGCCGCCACGTTTGTACGCCAGTGCCATGTTTTCTTCGATAGTGAGCGCCTCGCAGGTGCCCGCCATCGGGTCTTGAAACACGCGAGCGACCCAGTGCGCGCGCTGATGCGCGGTTTTTTTGGTGACATCAATACCATTGAGTAAGATTGAGCCACTATCGACACGTGTGGTACCACTGACAGCATTCAAAAACGTGGATTTACCAGCACCATTGGTACCAATCACCGTCACAAACTCACCATCTGCAATGTTGAGATTGATGCCGCGTAGCGCCGGATTTTCGATAGGGGTGCCTGGGTTAAAGGTTAACCGCAAATCTGTGGCTTGCATCATAGTCGTTATTCCTTATTGTCACTTTAAGACAGTCACTTCAAGCTTGTATTGCTACTTTACCCACTATTAAGCGCGAGCCTTGCGAGATAAAAACTTGGTTTTGGCTTTTGGTAGTACCAGTGCCAGTACCACTAGTAGGGCGGTGATTAGGTTTAAATCCTGCGGACCAAAGCCGATGCTACGTAGTGTATCGCTCGATAGCGCCACCTGAATAAACAGCTTATATAGTACCGCCCCGACGATAACAGCAAAGGTAATCAGCCAGATACGCTTGGCAGGAATGATGGTCTCACCGATGATGACGGCTGCTAGACCAATGACAATGGTACCGATACCGATAGAGATGTCCGCGCCGCCTTGTGTTTGTACAAACAAAGCACCTGCCAGTGCGATTAGACCATTGGATATGGCCATACCGATGATGGTCATCCATGAGGTGTTGATTCCTTGGGCTTGTGCCATCCGTAGGTTGGAGCCTGTGGCACGCATCGACAAGCCAGTTTCAGTGTTATAAAACCAATCTAAAAACAGCTTGGCCACTAAGATCACTACCCCAATGATCAAGCAGCGCATCCAATAGCCGTTGCCATCGGTTACCAAGCTGCTAAATACAGTGGTCTCACCAAGGAGCGGTAAGTTTGGCGCACCCATGATGCGCAAGTTGACAGAGTATAGCGCGACCATCACCAAGATACTGGCAAGTAGCTGCAAGATACCCAGCTTGACGTGGAGCCATGCCGTGACGATACCTGCGACTGATCCTGCGAGCATACCAAACGCGCAAGCTAGCCATGGGTTGATACCAGCGACGATAGAGATACCAGCGACAGCGCCGCCGAGCGGAAAGCTGCCATCAGCCGTCAGATCAGGAAAGTCGAGCGTACGAAATGAGATCAGGACGCCAAGTGCAACAAGGCCATAAATCAGACCGCTTTCAAGCGCACCAAAAAAAGCAATTAAAGACATAAGAGATCAGTAAGTCATAACCAAGTGTCCGGCGCGAGAGAGTCACATAAATGCGCGGCGATTGCCACACTCATATAAACGCCAAACAGCTAAGCGGTGAATTTAACAGATTAAACAATCTGCGGTTAGGGTAAACCAAAACATATCACGATGAATAACGATCATAAGCTACCTTGGTTTTAATTATATAGGCCCATCGGACAAAACCAACGACAGACAGCCATGAATAGCGCTCGCTGTCTGTTTGGTGGTTTTGCTGATAGATAGACGCTGCTATGTGACGTTAAAAATAAAAGGCCGTTATTCTATCACTTCTTTGGCGTTATCGATAACCGCTTGTGACAAAGTAATGCCTTCTTCAGTCGCATGTTTTGGACTGACATACAAATCTAGCGCTTGCGGCGTATAGACAGGGATAGCGCCGGCTTTTTCACCATTTAAGATACGCACAACGATTTTGCCAGTTTCGCGGCCAAGATCGTAGTAGTTGACGCCCAACGCCGCCACCGCACCGCGCTCGACTGAGCTGGTGTCTGAGGCAATCAGCGGAATCTTACTTTCTTTGGCGATTTGGTATAGCGACTCATAAGCCGACACCACGTTGTTATCGGTTGAGGTGTAGATCATATCTACCTTACCCTCAAGACTGCGGGCGGCCATGGCGATATCGTTACTACGCTGTGCTGGCGCTTCATGCACATTGATACCAAGTGGCGTCAGCTTTTCTTTTAGGTTTTTTAGGATGATGGTTGAGTTGACTTCACCTGGGCTATAGACGTAACCGACGTTTTTTAGGTCTGGGATGATCTGACGCATCAGCTCGATTTGCGGCTCATAGGGTAGCGCATCTGATGCGCCAGTGACGTTGGTGCCTGAGCCATCAAGTTTCGGTACTAGCTTGGCGGCGATAGGGTCAGTCACAGCCGAAAACACCATCGGAATGGTGCTGGTCGCTGCTGCAACAGACTGAGCGGATGGAGTGGCGATCGCGACGATAGCGTCTGGCTCATCCGCGACAAACTGCTTGGCGATCTGTCCGGCTGTTGCCGTATTGCCTTGTGCGCTTTGAAAGTTAACCGTTAGGTTTTCACCGTCTTTAAAACCTGCTTCATCGAGCTCGTCGATCACGCCTTTACGTACGTCATCTAAGGCAGGATGCTCGACAATGGCGGTAATGGCGACCGTTTTCATTTGCGTGGCGGTACTGTCTGTCGTACCGTCAGCACTATCGGTGTCTTGGGCTGTCTGATTACAGCCAGTTAAGATTGCAGTACAAACGCCGCCTAATAACAGCGCCTTACTGAAGTTGAAATGACCAAAACGGTTTTGATAAAACATAGCTCTCACTCCTGAAAATAATAATGTGTCCGTACATTATTTAATAAATGGGTAAAGGATAACGTCAGTTGACTGTGTCATACAATCACTGCATCACACGCCCTATGACTACTGCGCAGTGGTTTGTGCTTTTTTATCGATATTGATGGCGTTTTTTAGCAAATCCTCACTCAAGCTTACGCCTTGCTCAGCGGCATGCTTTGGACTGGCGTACAAGGTTAAGGTGTTCATGACCTCAGGCTTAATGGCGCTCACGGCTTCACCATTTAGCACGCGATAGACCATCTTGCCTGTGGTACGACCAAAATCATAATCATTGACCCCAAGTGCGGCGGTCGCGCCGCGTCGTACGCTAAATTCGTCCGAAGCAATCACCGGAATATCCAGCTCGTTGGCTGCGCCTGCCATGGCTTCAAAGGCGGATACCACGTTGTTGTCAAGCGAGGTATAAATGACATCGGCACGACCTGAGAGGCTGCGCGTTGCCATGGCGACATCGGTTGGGCGATTGGCCGTGACATCTAAGATGGTAAGGCCATAATTTGGCGCGGCTTTTTTGAGCTGATCGAGCACCACCACAGAGTTGACTTCACCTGGGCTATAGACATAGCCGATGGTTTTGGCATCGGGGACGATTTTTTTGATATTGTCCAGTTGCGGCTCGATAGGCAGCTCACTTGATAGGCCAGTGACATTTGACTGGATAGGCACGTCATTGGCGTCGATGAGTTTCGCCGCCACAGGGTCTGAGATGGCGGTATAAATCACAGGGACGGTTTTGGTAGAGGCTACCACTGACTGTGCCGAGGGCGTCGATATGGCGACGATGGCATCAGGGTTGTCGCCGGCAAACTGTTTGGCGATTTGCCCTGCGGTGGCAGTATTACCCTGCGCACTTTGGAAGTTTACTGTGAGGTTTTGACCTTCGATGTAGCCCTTATCAGCCAGCTCATCAATGATACCTCGGCGCATCTCATCTAGCGATGGATGTTCGACGATCTGGGTGATGGCCAAGGTTTTGGCAGGTTTGTCGGCATCAGTACCAGCACTATCGGCGGCGGTGTCGGTGGCGTCTGAGCAGCCTAGTAGTCCAAGGGCAGCGCTCATGGCGGCACCATATAGGCTAAAGCGTAAAGTAGTAGCAAAGGTCATGTTATTCTGGCTCGTCGGTTAAAGAGGTGCAGGTTACCCGAGTCAATATTATGTACATGCTGAGATAACGGGCGAACATAAAAGTAATCAGTCCATGATTATTACGTCCATATTATGACAGTAATGTAAGTTATCGCAATAAAAAATTAAGGCGAGTTCGTCATAGGTGTATTTAGTAAGAATAACGGGCATTATCTTAATTACTGTCTTGAGCATTGCCATAAGCGTGGACGTGAGCGTTTGACTACAAAAACACACCACTTTAACGCCTTTTTTTATCCAATACACAGACAGGCAAAAAGCGTACAAGCTAGCAACCTATCTATTACGAACCCCTTTCATAATTAAAGTAAACTTATTTTCATACAAGAATGTTTGATATAAGCATGAATGTGCGTCAATTATTCACATCATTACTATTATCTGATGTATCTGATGCGGTGAATATAACGATGTCTCTGATTTCTTATACATAGTTTTCAAATGAATATTTTAAGGAAAATATTATGAAGACGGCCAATCTAAAACGATTAACCATCGCTGGCATTACGGCAAGCTCATTGATTTGCCTGCCTGCTATGGCAAAAGACAATCATGGTAATGGGCACGGTCATGGAAATGGCAAGGGTAACTCTGCTCACATTAGTAAAGATTATAACCATAACAATTATCAAAATAATGGCAAAGCCCACCCTAATATTAATGCGTATCGCAATGCTAGCCCTAACGCGTCATTCAAGCGTGACCTTGATAAATACGGTTATAGAGTAGTCGGTAAGATTGACAGAAGGGATTATGATCGTTCTGTTATTTTAGATCGTTATGATGACCGTTACGTACGTATCCGTACGCCAGACAATAAGATTGTGACAGTAATTAATAACACGTTGGAAATTATTGATGTTTTGAGTAGATAACAGCGCACTTTAATCTTTTAAGTCGCCCATAAAAAAAACGGTCTATTTAGACCGTTTTTTTTTCGTTCTTTCTTTAATTATCACTTACACCACTACTTAAGTTAATATTTTTATGCCAGTACATCACCAATGACACAGTTGTCAGGTAGCGTAACGACTGTTAGCTGAGTTTTTGGATCGCCTGATGACAAAATCATGCCCTCAGAGATGCCAAATTTCATCTTGCGCGGCGCCAGATTGGTGACGCAAATGACCTTCTTACCCGTCAGTTGCTCAGGCTCATAGAACTTACGAATGCCGCTAAACACGTTGCGTGGCTTTTCTTCACCAACATCTAGGGTAAATTGCAATAGTTTGTCTGCGCCTTCGACATGGTTGCACGCGACCACGTGCGCCACTTTCATCTCAACCTTGGCAAAGTCCTCGATACCGATATAGTCGTCTGACTCGCTTGCTTCGTCTGCGGCAGAAGCCGGCTGATCAGCCGCTGGCGTCTCACTCTGGGTTAGCGATGCTTTGGAGTCTTCGATCATGGCGGTGATGTCTTTTTCTTCGATACGCTGCATGAGTGGCTTGAATTTATTGATTTTATGGCCTAATAACCACTCATTACGACTGGCAAAGCTTAAATCGTCAATGTTCAAAAACTCTTTCGCATTTGCTGTCAGCTCAGGCAATACTGGTGCTAGATAGACCATTAACTGACGGAAAATGTTGATAGCGACCGAGCAGACGTCTTGCACCTCTTGTTCAGTGCCTTCTTGCTTGGCAAGTGACCATGGTTTTTTGCCATCGATATACTCGTTGGCTTTGTCCGCACACTGCATGATAAGGCGCATGGCACGGGAGAACTCGCGGTTTTCATAAGCAGCCGCAATCTCATCGCCCGTTTTGGTGATGTCTTCTAACAACTCAGGCTCAGCGCAGACTTCTGAGAGCATCCCGTCGTATTTTTTGACGATAAAACCGGCGCTGCGACTGGCGATATTGACCACTTTACCCACCAAGTCAGAGTTGACCTTTTGCATAAAATCTTCTAAATCAAGGTTGATGTCCTCGACCTTATCCGACAGCTTACTGGCGAAGTAATAACGCAGATACTCTGGGTGCAAGTGCTCGGCATAAGTCTCAGCTTTGATAAAGGTGCCGCGTGACTTACTCATTTTTTCGCCATTGACCATTAAGAAACCATGAGCAAAAACGCCCGTTGGCGTGCGGAACTCGCTGCCTGCTAGCATGGCAGGCCAAAACAGTGCATGGAAATACACGATGTCTTTACCGATGAAGTGATACACCTCGGTTTTATGCTCATTTTCCTGTGCCCAATAGCGGTCAAAATCGAGCGCCTGATCGCTGCCTTCGCGTTTGTCGCATAGGTTTTTAAAGCTGGCCATGTAGCCCACTGGTGCATCGAGCCATACATAAAAGTATTTGTCTGGCTCATCGCTTGGGGTATCGGGTATCTGAAAACCAAAATACGGTGCATCGCGAGAGATATCCCAGCTGGTGAGACCCGCTTCAAACCATTCTTGCAGCTTATTGGCGACTGAGACTTGCAAGCGCTCATCACTGCGGGTCCAGTCTTTTAAAAACTGCTCAAATTCTGGCAAATCAAAGAAATAATGCTTTGAGGTTTTGAGTACCGGCGTGGCATCCGACAACGTCGAATAGGGGTTTTTTAGCTCGGTGGCATCATAGGTGGTGCCGCAGACTTCACAGTTATCACCATATTGGTCTGGGCTAGCGCATTCTGGGCACTCTCCCTTGACAAATCGATCGGCCAAAAACAATTGTTTTTCGGGGTCAAACAATTGCTCGACATCCTTTGTGCTGATGTGGCCGGCGTTATTTAGACGACGATAAATCAGCTCTGAAAAATGCTTGTTTTCTTCTGAGTGGGTGCTGTGGTAGTTGTCAAATTCAATCAAAAACTTTGCAAAGTCTGCTTCGTGTGAGGCTTTGACCGAGGCGATTTGCTCTTCTGGCGTGACGCCATTGGCTTCTGCTTTGAGCATGATGGCTGTACCGTGCGCGTCATCGGCACAGACATAAGTGACCTGATGGCCTTGCGCCTTCATGGCACGCACCCAGATGTCTGTCTGAATGTATTCTACAAGGTGCCCCAAATGGATGTAGCCATTGGCGTAGGGCAGCGCACTGGTTACTAAAATCTCACGCACTTTTATCACCTATATTTTTGTATAAATGGGTTGGTTATCAAACGTCACACGCTGTTTATAAAGGTATGATGATGACGTTATCAAGGCTAAAAACTTCTAAAATAAGCAAAAGTCTAAAAAGTGTGTCTATGATACCGTAATTCGGCCAAATTTGTGATATTCCTTAGTAATTAACGCTAAGTGATGGCCGATTTTTTATAAAAAACCAGCATCGCTTTGACATAAAAAACCCACCAAGCGCAGGCTAAGTGGGTGGTATTTGTGGTTATCATCAATCGAAAATAAGACGACTGTAGAGTGAGGTGCGCTAAGGCAAGGCGAGCGGTACGATCAAAAAGAACCAAACATCGTCCCTAAGATGATGATAGCGACCACTGCGATCAGCGGAATCAAAACCGTACAAGCAACGACCAATGAGATGATAATTGACCATAGCCTTCACCTGCGGCATTGGCTTTTTTGGCGCGTGTCTGTAGCCATAGCCAGCCACAGACAAACATAATGGTACCGCCGATGATACCCAGTATCGGTGCGGCAAAAACGTTGGTATTGTAGTATGGGATTGGGATAGCGTTTTGGATGGCTGGCGTGCCTGGTAGTGCTGTCATGGTAAAGGTAAAGGAGCCAAGCGCAATCGCTGCTGGAATCAAGCGCTTGGGTACGTAGGTCAATAAAATTAATCAAAATATGTAATTTTTGATTTTTTATCAAATATTAATCTAGAATAATATGATATTGACTTGCCTCATACCTCGCTACTGTACTGTCTCATTCGTTCTTAGTGTTATTGTCTTCTCGCTACGAGAATTATATGTTAAGTTAGCATAAGTATTTGATATATGATATATCGATATAAAGTGTATCGATTTAAATTTAAAACAGTCAATACGCTATTGATTGGCACAATAAATAAATCATGATAGATAATGGACGTTAATAACAAAAACAGACTTGTAAGGAGATAAGTATGAGTCGCTCAAAAGTATATAGTAGTGCCGAAGAGGCGCTAAAAGGCATCGTCAGTGATGGGCAGACGCTTGCTATTGGCGGGTTTGGTCTGTGCGGTATTCCTGAAGCGTTAATCGAAGCATTGCGTGATAGCGGAGTTAAGGATTTGACCTGTATCAGTAACAACGCCGGTGTCGATGACTTCGGTTTAGGATTACTACTACAAACCCGTCAAATTAAAAAAATGATTTCATCTTACGTCGGCGAAAACAAAGAGTTTGAGCGTCAGTATTTGGCAGGTGAGCTTGAAGTTGAGCTGACGCCGCAAGGCACCTTGGCCGAAAAACTGCGCTCAGGCGGTGCAGGCATTCCTGCATTTTATACCGCCACAGGCGTTGGTACGCTGGTCGCTGAAGGCAAAGAAACCCGTGAGTTTGACGGTCGTACTTATGTGTTAGAGCATTCACTGCGCGCCGATGTGGCATTGATTAAAGCGCAAAAGGCCGATAAGGCGGGCAATTTAATCTTTAATAAAACCGCTCGTAACTTCAACCCGGATTGTGCGATGGCGGGCAAAGTGACCATCGTTGAGGTCGAAGAAATCGTCGAGACCGGTACTCTTGACCCTGATGACGTACATCTGCCCGGTATCTTTGTGCAGCGTATCGTCTTAAATGATAACCCTGAAAAACGTATCGAAAAAACCACCACTAAAGCCGCCAAGAGTGCTTAGTTAGTGGTTTTACCCAAATCTTTTAAAAATGACGTTAATAATAGAATATTGTAATACTACTTCTAAAAATTGAGCAGCAAGTAAGATAACCCTAAGTGCTACATTTTGTAGACTAAGCGAGTTTGATGCCGCTAATCATATTTCTTGGAGTGGTTATAAAAATAAGGAAATCACCATGGCATGGACAAGAGAGCAGATGGCACAGCGTGCCGCACAAGAGTTGCAAGACGGCTATTATGTAAACTTGGGCATTGGACTACCGACCCTCGTGGCCAACTATATTCCTGAAGGGGTGGATGTCTGGCTACAGTCTGAAAACGGCCTATTAGGTATTGGCGAGTTTCCAACGGCGGAGAATGTCGATGCCGATTTGATTAATGCGGGCAAGCAAACCGTCACCGCAGAGCCGGGCGCCAGTTATTTTAGTAGCTCAGAGTCGTTTGCGATGATTCGAGGTGGTCATGTCAATCTGGCGATACTCGGCGCGATGGAAGTGTCAGAAAAAGGGGACTTGGCCAACTGGATGATTCCCAAAAAAATGGTCAAAGGCATGGGCGGCGCGATGGATTTGGTGGCCGGTGTGCAGCGGGTGATTGTTCTGATGGAGCAAGTCAACAAACACGGCGAGCCAAAAATCCTTGCAGAATGCGCGCTACCCTTGACAGGCAAAGGCGTGGTCGACCGTATCATCACCGAGCTTGCCGTATTAGACGTGACTGAAAATGGTTTGAAGTTGGTTGAGCTGGCAGAAGGTGTCAGCTTTGAGGAGCTACAAGAAAAAACCCCAGTGAGCATTGTGCAATAACGGCGGCCAACAAAGACTGAACACAGCCAACTGATAAAGGATGATCGCATATGGCGACCCAATTACAACAAGATTTGACAGGCAAAGTGGCTTTAGTCACAGGCGCCGCAAGTGGTATCGGGCGCGATATCGCCGAAACCTATGCCCAGGGTTTGTCAAAACCCCACTGGTCGAAAAACAAATCCCTGAACAAGCCACCGAAAAAGGCATCAGTGAAGAGTCAGTTGTGAATGACATTATGCTGGTCAATACCGTCGATAAAGCGTTTACCACAGTCGATGATATTGCCCAGCTGGCACTATTCTTAGCGGCGTTTCCCAGTAATGTATTTACAGGACAATCTATCGTTGCCAGTCATGGCTGGTTTATGAATTAATAGACAAATATTGCGCCTATTATAATAGAAGAAACCACAATGTCAGACCTACTGGCATTGTGGTTTTTTTATAGCGTCAATTGAGCTACACTGTCGGATAATAAGGGTAGACAAAAAGCTGATGATGTATTATTGACCAGCGCGACGACGGTATTGCTCGAGTTGTCCTACCGACCCACTTGCAAAATAGGTAGTCATGATAGCCATGTTTAATTTTATGAAAAAAAAATCCAAAGCCGAAACACCGCAGCAGCGCGCCGAGCGTGATAGCGCAGTTGATAAAGTCTTGCTCGGCTATGAAGTCGGCACCGTTAGCATTGCCACAATGGTGACGGGGCTTGAGCGCGACGGGCAAGTGCTCACCTTAGATTTGCGCTTACCCAAAGACAGTAACCCTGAGCAGATACAACAGGAGCTGGGTCAACTGCTGCATCCGCATGGTATCAAAACCATTCATATGAATGTGCGCCTACCAGCCGATGTTAAAGGTGCTGGTGCAAGCTTGCCCAAAGCGCCGCCAAAATCGATGCCAAAGACGACAGATGCCATGGCCACTCACGCCAAACCTGCTACCCAAGCAGACCAACAACCGACAAGCAGCGAGCCACCAATTACTAAGGCTGCGCCGACGCAAGCATCGCTGGCATCGCACCCACGTATTCGTCATATCATTGTGGTGGCCTCAGGCAAAGGCGGCGTCGGCAAATCAACGACGACAGTCAATATTGCTTTGGCATTACAAAAGCTTGGCAACCGTGTGGGCGTGCTAGATGCCGATATCTATGGCCCTAGTATGCCAACGATGCTGGGTGTGGCAGATATCAAGCCTGAGCTAGAAAACGAGCAGTTTGTGCCTGTCGAAGCGCACAGTATAGCCATGCTATCGATAGGTAGCTTGCTCGATAGTGACAACACTCCTGTCGCGTGGCGCGGCCCCAAGGCCACGGGCGCCCTGATGCAACTATACAATCAAACCAACTGGCCACAATTGGACTATTTGGTGATTGATATGCCACCAGGTACAGGTGATATTCAGCTGACGTTAGCGCAGCGTATTCCTGTCACAGGGGCGGTGATTGTGACAACACCGCAGCATGTGGCCTTGATGGATGCGCAAAAGGGCGTTGAGATGTTTAACAAAACCAATATCCCCGTACTGGGTGTGGTGGAAAACATGGCCTTACATACTTGTAGTAACTGCAACCATACCGAGGCCATCTTTGGCAGCGGTGGCGGCGAGTTTATCGCAGAGCAATATCAGGTGCCGCTACTAGGCCAGTTGCCACTTGCCAGTGGTATCCGCGCCCAAGTGGACAAAGGGGTGCCAAGCGTCTTGGCTGATGATGAGTTTGCCTCTTATTATTTGAGTATTGCCAAAAACATCGAAGCCAACATTGCAAAATTTGCCAAACCAGTCGATGATAAGCGGATTTTTTGATAAGTTTTGCGCGCTATTCGAATAATAGTAAAATAGCCTAAGCGTATTTTTCCATAAAGAACGTGGTTTACAGCAAGGAAGTATGGTGAGCGTATCGATTTATCGGCGTCATTTAGACGATATTCCCAAGCAGTATCTGTTATTGAAACTGTTGCGCCCGCCGATATATGTGATCGAGCTTTCAAACAATCAAATAATTGCTGTTTGCTATTACAAAGACGGTAGTAGCAAACGGTATCAAATCAACGCCGAGTTTAGCAATCGCCGCATGGTGATCGCTGATTTTAATAAGTTTTCAGCAGTGTTGGCTGAGTTATTAAAAAAGTTTCCTCGGCACTTTTTATGGATGAGCGCGATAGCCGCTACTGATGTGACACAAAAGCTGACAGATGGTTTGACCGATATAGAGATTAAGGTGATAAGAGAAGCCATTTGGGTGTCTGCAAGACAAGCAAAAAGAAGCGTCGTAAGCACCACCGTTGGCTACCAAGGACAGGTAGTCTCACGATAAAATTTGGCTAGGATACCTCACTTATGAACCAAAACCCCAACGCACAAAATCAGCCGCACTCACCTGTGGGTGCAAGACCAGTTATTGAACAGCTTATCCAAGAGGGACAGCCCACTTTTGGGGTGTTTACGCAAGTCAAAAGCATCAATTATCTTGACTACCACAGTCATCTGATCTCGCAAAAGACGCTGCCAAACTGGCGAAAAGATCTCAAAGCCAATCAATTTTGCTTTATCCAAATTATCCAGCCGCCTTATCGCCTCTGTTTAGCACTGGCGACCATCAAACTTGCTACCAGTGCCTTTGTTTATCTTTATAACGATGAGACTGATGAGCTAGAGATTTGTGAAGCTTTGCAGCCTTTGACGCGGCAGACGCAGCTAATAGGTGGTTGCTATCAAGGGCGAATGGCGTTTACCCATAATAAGCTGACCGTAACATTGGATTTTACGCCTTCACAAATCGCAGTAGCATTGGATAGTAAACACATTACGCTTGATGCGATGCTACAGCGGCAAGCGCAGCCACTTGCGATCTGCACCCCAACGGGCAGGCGCGGCTGGACATACACACAAAAAGAGCCACTGACAGCAGTCATGGGACACATGTGCATCAAAGAAGCATCAATATTTTTTAATATCGCTGCGGTTACGGATGGCAGCCAAACCAAGCAAATAGACTTTGATGCGTCTGCAATTGCCAATCTAGATTGGACGCTGGGCTATATGCGCCGCGAGACCAATTGGTTTTGGACATGTATCAATCACTATTTGCCCGATGGTCGCCATTTTTTATTGAACTTATCGATGGGTGTCAATGAAACGGGTATGAGCGAAAATGCCTGCTGGCTAGATGGGCAGATACATTATCTACCGCCTGTGATGTTTGTACGTAAGGCCTTGCAGGCAGCTGTGCCAATTACTTGGCGTGTTTATCATCAAAACCTTGGCTGGAGCAATGTCGATATTGATTTGACCTTTACGCCCATGACTGTTTATCAAAAAACCGATAACTTTGGCGTGCTGGCCAGTATTTTTGAGCAATGGCTTGGCTGGTATAGTGGGGAGATACGGCTGGGCGATACCGTCATCAGGCTTGATCATGTCATGGGATTGGCAGAAGACCATTTTGCCAAATGGTAGCCTAGAGGTCTTGCCTGCTTTTTATAAAGTGACTCGGTTGACTCGGATGTTAAAAGTTTGGTTGTCAAGTAGTTTGGGTGTTAAGGGTTTGGCTATTAAATGGTTTGCATGATAAATAGTGACAGCTCTATAAATTCAGCGCTCAATTCCGTATAATCACCGCTACCAATATACGAAGCGTGTCTCTTAGAAGGTGGCAATCATGACAGCCTCTGGAGCATTGATGCGTTATCGTCAGCGCCCAACCCCTATATTATTATTTGCTAAGGAACAAAAATGTCTATCAAATCTGACCGCTGGATTCGCAAAATGGCTGAAGAACATGGCATGATTGAGCCATTTGAGGCGGGTCAAGTACGTTTCAACGATGCAGGCGAGCGTTTGGTCAGCTACGGCACATCAAGCTACGGATACGATGTACGCTGTGCCCCTGAGTTTAAAGTTTTTACCAATGTACACTCTGTGGTGGTCGATCCCAAAAACTTCGATGATAAAAGCTTTATCGATATCGTTGGTGATGAGTGCATCATTCCGCCCAACTCATTTGCGCTGGCGCGTACCGTTGAGTACTTTCGTATACCACGCGATGTCCTGACTATTTGTCTTGGTAAATCTACTTATGCACGCTGCGGCATCATCGTCAACGTCACACCGCTTGAGCCTGAGTGGGAAGGGCATGTGACGCTTGAGTTTAGTAATACCACCAATCTACCTGCGCGCATTTATGCAGGTGAAGGGGTTGCACAGATGCTGTTTTTCCAAAGTGATAGCGATGATGTTTGTGAAACCAGCTATAAAGACCGTGGCGGCAAGTACCAAGGTCAACGCGGTGTCACGCTGCCAAGAACGTAGTCGGCAGCCGCTCAGTTATTGCTGTTTGGCGCTAGCTTAGGTCTTTAGCCTTATAGAGTAAAGTTATAGAGTGTTAAATAAGCAAAAAGCCAGTCATGGTTCATACGACTGGCTTTTTTGTGGGCTAAAAACTAAGGTGTTAGAGGTTTTTGTTACTTTAAGACTTTTAGACCCGCTTTGTTATCGCGTTTGGGTTTAGGCTTGTCCGCCTTGGGCGTCGTGTACTGCTCTTCTGGCACATAATTGTCATACTCGTTTGGATCAAAAAACATGCCTTGCGAGTTTTCTTTGGCATAGATACCCATCACCGCCGTCAATGGCACCCAAATCTCTTGTGAAACGCCACCAAAACGAGCGCTGAACTGGATATAGTCATTGTCTATACGCATATTGCCTGTCGCACGGCTGGCAATATTGAGCACAATACGGCCATCTTGCACATGTTCGGTTGGTACCTGGACGTTTTTGGCCGTCGCATCGACCATCAGATAGGGCGTCAGCGCATTGTCCTCTATCCATTGATAAAGGGCGCGTACCATATATGGACGAGTTGGGGTGAGAGAAGTGGTATCGCTCATCTAATGATTTCCTATACTAAATATGGGTTAAGAGATAAACGGTCATCTGTGACAACAGTCTACTATTTTAAATAATACATTGTTTGCAACAGACAAGTATGGCGGGACTAATTTTCGCATTGTCACTGTCTGTTTGGTTTTTATTCTTTTTACACTTTTTATTCTAAGACAGACATCGAGCGTTGTCTAATTAGCGCACACTTCTTTGGAAGCTCTCGCGCTCAAAGATACGCTGCTGATAGTCCAATAAAGGCCGACTGATCGCATGCGGTAGCGCTATGCCCATGTCTTCTAGTCGCCACAGTAAAGGCGCTAACAACACGTCACACCAGCCAAAGTCATCTGCCATAAAATAAGGCTTATGTGCAAACAAAGGCGCAAGCGTGATTAAAGAATCACTGAGCTGTTTTTTGGCAATGACAGCTTTCGCTTTATTAAAACTATCAGGATGTGTCAGTAGCTGCTTGCCGAGCACCAGCCAATCATGCTGGATGCGCCATGCCAATTGGCGAAACTGTGCGCGCTCTTGCGGAGCTTCAGGGAGCAGCTTATTGGTATGGTAGCGCTCTTCTAAGTATTCAAAAATCACGTTGATTTCATAAAGGGCAATATCACGTTGCTGCAACACAGGCAGGGTATGATAAGGGTTTAGCTCAGTCAAGTCCTCGGGGCGCTCAGAGTGCAAACGTGACAAGTAATAATCGAGCTTTTTTTCTTCAAGTAATAGGCGTACCACATGACTGTCGTAGCCGTCATCAGCATATAAGATTAGCTGACTACTTGGAATGTCGTTTGCATCAATCATGAAAGCCTAATGTTCATAGTAAAGGGTGTCATCGTAAACAAAGTAGAGCCGATTATCAAGCCAGCGTACGTAAACACGATGGGTGGATGCCGTATGGATAGGTGTTTGTTCTATTGTCAGTCTTTATTATCTTATCAGTCTCTATTATCTACGCTATCCTCGATTCGATATAAAAACGTTTCATTGAGCGACTTGATAGCCATGTATCTGATTTACTTGAGTCAAACTATATAGTAGCACGTACAAAATACGGTGCGGCAAAATGAAAAAAGGCACTACCTAAGTAGTGCCTTTTTGTGTCTATTATGACCAATTTTTTATAGCGATAGGCTATGTTTAGGATGCTGTTACTTTACGTCTTTCCAGAATTCTTTATTGAGTAAGTAAACTGGGATCAGTAATACTAACAAGAATAAAATCACAAAGAAGCCAATCACTTGACGGTCATGACGGGCAGGTTCTGCCATCCACGCCATAAAGTTGACCAAGTCACCAACTTCAGATTCAAACTCTTCAGCACTAAGCTCTTCTTGCATGTTATGCAATACGTGCGGCATCGCCGCGTTTGCCAGCACTAAGTTGTTTGAGCCCCAAGGACGGCTTGGATCTTCATAAAATGACAATAGATAAGTATAAACCCAGTCATCACCGCGTAGTCTGGTTTCAAGCGATAGGTCTGGTGGCGCCGCACCAAACCATGCGGCTTGAACCTCAGGGTCAATCTCCGCTGTGATATGGTCACCGATTTGATCGGTGGTAACCATTAGGTATTTTTCGACCAGCTCAGGTGGAATATCCAAGTCTTTGGCGATGCGTGAATGACGAACGTACTGTGCAGAATGACAACCAGCACAGTAGTTCATAAAGATTTTTGCACCGTTTTGTAGCGAGCCTTTATTGGTAAAGTCAATGGGGGCTTCACTACAAGCCAAATGTTCTACCACGCCGTCGGCATTGGTAAAAGTACCACATCCGCCGCCTGCTGCCAGCGCACTACCAGCAGTCAAACTCAATGCCGCGCCTAAGCCTAGACCAGCTAGGGATTTGATTAGCGTGCTCATTAGTGACCTCCGGTAACGCGTTCTGGTGGCTGTTTACACTTCTCGATTGCAGTGTAAAACGGCATCAACAAGAAGAACAAGAAATATAGAATCGTGAATACACGAGCCATAATAGTCGCAGTTGGCGTTGCAGGTGTCGCACCTAAATAGCCAAGTACGATAAAGCTAATAGCAAAGACAGTTAGTGCAATCTTAGACAAGATACCTTTGTAGCGTATTGAGCGTACAGGTGATCTGTCGAGCCACGGTATCAAGAATAGTACAGCGATGGCCGCACCCATGGCGATGACCCCGCCCAGCTTACTTGGAACCGCACGCAAGATGGCATAGAACGGTGTGTAGTACCATACTGGCGCGATATGCGCTGGTGTTTTTAGAGAGTTCGCCGCTTCAAAGTTAGGTGGCTCAAGGAAATAACCGCCGCCTTCAGGGAAGAAGAACACCACCGCAAAGAAACAGATAAAGAATACTACGATACCCACCATATCATGCACAGTGTAGTATGGATGGAATTCGATACCGTCTAATGGTACGCCATTTTTGTCTTTTAGCTTCTTAATATCGATACCATCAGGGTTGTTAGAGCCTACATGGTGCAATGCGACAATGTGCATGAAGACCAAGCCCACAAGGACCAATGGAATAGCGACAACGTGTAGCGCAAAGAAGCGGTTTAGGGTGATACCTGAGATGATATAGTCACCACGTACCCATTCAGCAAGACCGTCACCAATTACCGGCAGCGCCGCAGGAAGGTTTAAGATAACCTGAGCACCCCAAAATGACATGTTGCCCCAAGGGAGTAGGTATCCAAAGAAACCTTCGGCCATAAGAGCCAAATAGATGCCCATACCGATGAGCCAAATAAGCTCACGAGGTTTTTGATATGAGCCGTAGAGCAGTGCTCTAAACATATGCAAATACACCACGACAAAGAACGCTGAGGCGCCAGTCGAGTGCATATAACGGATGAGCCAACCGCCTTTGACATCACGCATGATGTATTCTACAGACGCAAATGCGCCCTCGGCACTAGGGTTGTACATCATCGTCAGCCAAATACCGGTCACCAACTGGTTGACCAATACGACCATTGACAATACGCCAAAGAAGTACCAAAAGTTAAAGTTCTTTGGTGCATAGTACTTTGACATGTGGTATTCATAGGTTTCAGTCGCTGGGAAACGCGCGTCCACCCAATGCATTAACTTTTTACCCATACTCATATTAAGCCTCCCCAACCGTCAAGATGGTACCTTCCATGCTATATTCTGGAACAGGTAAATTCAGCGGTGCAGGAACGCCACTATAGACACGGCCTGCTAAGTCATATTTTGATCCGTGACAGGGGCAAAAAAAGCCGCCGTACCAGTCGTTACCACCCAAATCGGCTGCGCCCACATCAGGACGGTAGTTCGGTGCACAGCCTAAATGCGTACACACACCTTCGACCACCAAGACTTCTGGTGTCAAAGAACGCTCTGGGTTTTGGCAATACTCTGGTTGTAGCGATGCTTCTGAATTAGGGTCAGATAGTAATGGCTTAACTGACTCAAGCGTGCTCAACATGTCTTCGGTACGTTTTACCACAAAGATCGGTTTACCGCGATATTTGACGACAATCATCTGTCCCGCTTCAATAGAGCTGATATCTTGGGTGACTGCAGCCCCTGCAGCCTCAGCTTTGGCGCTCGGGTACCAAGAGCGGACAAAAGGTGTTGCCACAGCAGCTACCCCAGCTGCACCAATTGCGGCAGTTGAGGCAATAAGAACTCTACGGCGTTGTACGTTAACGCCTTCGGCTTGGCTCATTAATACTTCCTCCAGGTGAATGAAATGGGATTATCCCACACTGGGTTTGTGGCTTAGAAAATATACAATATCAAGCCACTTTAGCTGTGCCTAATTTTGCTAATTGTTGCTATTCTAAGCTATTTCGGTGATAAAATAAATTATTGCGTTAAAAATAAAGCAACCTTGAGAGAACACAGTATAAGGTTGAATAGGGTAACCTATACAAAAAAGCTGGATTATCAACGTCTAACATCCGTTTTGTTTCGATAAAGGGCGCAAAGGCGCTTCAACGGTTTTGCAAACGATGGTCACGTGATGACCTTATAATCAATAAGGATATTCAGCAATAGCGAATGATACTTGAAATTCAGGCAATGTTCACTAACTTTCAGTACTTAAGCGTTATGTCTCTCATCGTCAATCAACAATCACCACTTTAGCGACAAAAGCGGTGATCTTTTATTATCCTAAACACGTGTTTAGGCGATTAGCCTTCAAGCTCACTCCAGCGTTCAAGCTTGCTCATCATCTCCTCTTCGATGGCCAACAAGCGCTCACTGGCGGCCGTCGCGGCATCAAAGTCGGTGGTAAACCATGAACCATCAGCCAGCTTGTCTTCTAGCGTTTTTTGTTCGGCTTCTAGCGCCGCGATTTCTTTGGGTAAGCTATCTAACTCGCGCTGCTCATTGAAGTTGAGCTTTTTGGCGGCTTTATTTGGCTTTTCAGCGTCAGCTTTATTGGCTGATTTTGACGCTTTAGTATTGCTAACGGGTGCTTTTGCGGCGCGCGCGGCTTCCTCGCGGTTTTTTTGTATCAAGTACTCTTGATAACCGCCGACATACTCTTTGACGATGCCATTGCCATTTTCATCCGTGTCAAATACCCAAGTGGAGGTGACCACATTGTCCATAAATGAGCGGTCATGACTGATCAGCAAGATGGTACCGTTAAAGCTGCTGACCGACTCTTCTAATAGCTCAAGGGTGGCCATGTCCAAATCGTTGGTCGGCTCATCGAGCACTAATATGTTGGCAGGTTTTAATAATTGCTTGGCAAGTAATACGCGGTTGCGCTCACCACCTGATAAGGCTTTGACAGGTGTGCGTGCGCGCTCCGGCGCAAATAAGAAGTCTTGCAAATAGCTCATGATATGGGTTTTTCGGCCGCCCACTTCGACAAAATCCGAGCCTTCTGAGACGTTTTGCGCGACGCTTGCCTCAAGGTCGAGCTGATCGCGCAACTGATCAAAAAAGGCAATTTGCAAATTGGTGCCAAGCTTGACGCTGCCGGTCTTGGTAACCTCGTCATCCGACATATCGAGTAGGGCTTTGATTAATGTGGTTTTGCCTGCGCCGTTAGGACCGACAATACCGATTTTGTCACCACGCATAATGGTGGTACTGAAGTCATTGACGAGTACATTGCCATCATATTCAAGATGTAAGTTTTTGACTTTACAAACCAGCTTGCCGCTTTTTTCGCCTTCACCCATGGTGATATTGACGTTGCCGACTTGCTCGCGGCGGTTTTTTCGCTCTTCGCGCAGGGCTTTTAGCTCGCGTACGCGGCCTTCGTTACGGGTACGACGGGCTTTGATGCCTTGACGAATCCACACTTCTTCTTGCGCCAGTTTTTTATCAAAATTGGCATTGCTTTTTTCCTCAGCAAGTAGCTGCTGCTCTTTTAACTCTTGATAACGAGCGTAGCCTTTGGCGCCTTGGGTGACGTCATAGCTGGTCAATTGACCACGGTCAAGCTCTACAATACGAGTCGCAAGTTTATCAACGAATGCTCTATCGTGCGTGACAAATAACAAAGTCAGTCCTTGCCAATCAAGCAAGAAGCGCTCTAACCACTCAATACTATCAACGTCTAAATGGTTGGTTGGCTCATCAAGTAAGAGTACATCAGGTTTGGTGACCAGCGCACGCGCGAGTAAAACGCGGCGCTTACGGCCTCCAGATAGCGAGGAGAGGTCGTCCTCTGGGTCAAGCCCCATGGTGGTGATCAGACGGGTGGCATCGCGCTCTAAGTCCCAGCCATGGACGGCGTCGATATCATGCTGCAAGGTCGCCATATGTTCGCAAGCGTCCATGTCGCCATTGGTGCACATCTCCACTTGCTTATTATAATTGATCAGCAGCTCAGCTGTGCGGCGGCTACCGCCCATGACGATATCGAGTATGCGTCCGCTCGACTCGGGGACGTCTTGCTCGAGCATCGCAACGCGCATGCTACTATTGGTGATGATCTCACCACTATCTGGCTGCAGCGAGCCATTGATCAGTTTAAATAAAGTAGATTTACCTTCGCCATTGCGGCCGATTAAGCACACACGCTCGCCTGCATTGATCGAAAAATCAATACCATCGAGAATGGGAGCGACGCCAAAGGCTAAGTGAATGTCTTTTAGATGTATCAGTGCCATAGAGTATCTTAAGCTTATATAATAGTGAGGTAGGGGTTGTTGCAAAATTGCCAGCAGTATAACATGCCACCGCATCACTGTAGTGCGCGTAAGTGGTTTTATCAACACTATTTATTACTTTGCATAGTGGCGGCGATTTAATGCCTGTCATCAAAGGTGACTGGCTACTATTGACGCTGCTGCAAATATGCTGCCGCCGAGTCTATTTGACCTTCTATTTACCATTATTTAGAGAACAACATGAATCAATTCAAAGATAAAGAGGACGGGTTTGGTATGCAAGACGACTTGCAAGCCCAAGTAATCGATTTACAAACGAGCCTAGCGCATCTTGAAGTCACTGTCGAAAGGTTAAATGACGTCATCACGCGACAAGATAGGGATATTCATACATTGCAGCGTCAGTTACAGCTCATTTATAAGCAAATAGACAGTCAAGCTACTGAAGTGGGTATTGCACCATTTGATGTGATGGCAGATAGACCGCCACATTACTGATTTCTTAACCAATATCTGATGCAGGACTGGATATTTTTTGTTTGATTATTTTATATGCGCATTATTAGATGAAGATACTGTTTAGTCATAAACAAGAAATAATGTGTTTTGGCAGTTGTTTTAGTGTTTAAAAATCTTTACTATCTTCACCCTCGGATGCTGCTTACCCATAAAAGTCGGGTTAAGTAGTGAAACAATGCGGATGTTTGGAGATATACAATGCGCGCAACTTTTCATTTAAAAACTCTCACAGTAGCTGTTGCTGCTCTATCTGTCGCTAGCGTTGCTAGTGCTGCTGGTCTTGATCGTTCAGGTCAAGACATTACCGCATTCCTACAAGATGGTACTTACGCTGAAGCAGTGTATACCTATATCGATGCCGATGTAAGCGGCCATGACAATGCATATGTAGGTTCGGATAAAAATACTTACCAGCAAGGGAAGAAAATTGACGATATCGCAGAGTCTTATGACTTCTTCCGTTACGGTGTAAAAGCAGATATTAATGACACCTTTAGCGTTGGTATTTTGTATGATGAGCCTTTTGGTGCAGCCGCTGATTACACGGGCGATAACAATTTTGTAGCAAGAGGTGATCTTGATGCATCAGTTAATGCGATCTCGGACGGTAACGCTAGCAGTGTAGCAGATGCTAGAGCAAAAATTGGTCAGTTGACTGAAGGTGCATTGCAAGCAGGTACGGTAGCCGCAACTCTTGCAGCACAAGCGCAAAATGCTTCTAGTCCTCAAGTAGCGGCAGAGCTTGCACAACAAGCGCAAGAAGCTCAAAACCGAGCCCAAAGTTTAGCTGGTCAAGCTGAATCTCTTGGAGCTGCTGTAGCGGCTGCAGGTGCAGAAGCAGAGACTGCTGGTGAGGGCACGAATGTTGAGGTCCGTAGTGAAAGTATCACGGGTATCATCGGTGCTAAATTTGGCCAAAATAAAGAATTTCAAGTATATGGTGGTCCAGTTGCACAGCGTATCAAGGCGGACGTAAAACTACGTGGTACTGCTTATAATGCAGCGACAGGCTATACTGCTCACATTAGTCCTGATACAGACTACGGCTATATTGCTGGTGTATCTTATAGCAAACCAGAAATCGCTTTGAAAGCTGCTTTAACCTATCGCTCAGAGATTGATCACAGCTCGAATATCGATGAAACATATCCAGTAGTAGCCGCTTTAGGTGGCGAGGCGAATCAAGGCAATAAGCTGGACATCACAACACCTAAGTCTGTCAACTTCGATTTTCAAACAGGTATCAACCCGACAACCCTAGCGACTGCAAAAGTGCGCTGGGTACCATGGAGTGATTTTGCAATCGTACCGCCACTTTATAACGAAGTGAGCAAGCGAGCAACTGATGATGATAAAGGCTTACCACTAGTTAGCTATGACGATGATCAGTGGCAAGTAGAGCTGGGTCTAGCGAAACGTTTAACACCAGCATTGGCTCTGTCTGGTAATATTGGTTGGGATAGTGGCGCTGGCAACCCAGTCACCTCATTAGGTCCAATCGAAGGCTATTATAGTGCTGGCCTTGGCGCTAAATACAATGTGACTGAAAACTGGGCTGTGTCTGCTGGTGGTAAATACCTATGGTTCGGTGATGCCGAAGGTCAAATACCAACTGGCGATATCGTCAGTGATTTTGAGAGCAATGATGGTTACGTACTTGGTGTAAAAGTTTCTTACCAAGCTCAGTAACAATTATACAGTATGACTCATTGCTAATATAAAAAAGCGATCCATTATGGGTCGCTTTTTTTTGGCAAAAACAAATAATATGGTCAGCCTTACTGGTGAATAAACATATGATTCTTTTATATAGAGTCGACCATAGATGAGATTTCTGCTTAACCATAATGTCAAATGGCTAGTTAATACTTATCAGTCAGTGAACGATTGTTTTAATAATTTTTTGTGCTATTCTTTATAAAAATGACGGCCTAAAACCGCTGACTTTTTTTACAAAAAAAATTTTATAAAATATATCTATTAAAATCAATGAGATATAGTGAATCATATAAGGTGCTATATAGACGATAAGAAAGCGTTTGTGAGGTAAAAAATGCCACATTATTGGCTCAATGAAACAGTGGTGAATATTCTATTAACATAAATCCATCTTTGTAAAATCTCTAAAAGAGTATTGCTATAGTATAGAAGTTTAATTATGATACTGAAATCAGTTACGTTGTCTTACATAGCGGTAATGTCTGATAACAACGAAAGTAAGGTTGCGTAAATCATCGTTACTTTCGACAGTTAAGTCGTTTGGCAAAGGATTGCATAGCATCGGCTGACGTTACTAGTACAGGTCACTAGTCTGTATAGTCTCCGAGCTACTTGCCAGTTATTTTATTCATGGAGGATATCTAAGTGTCTCAAAATTTTCCTATCTCTAAACTTACCCTCGCTCTGATCACGCTATCGGCTGCTTCATTGACGCAAGCTGCTGGCCTCGACCGTTCTGGTCAAGACATCAAAGGCTTTTTTAATCCTGGTACTTATGCCGAGATTGATTACGCTTACATTGATACTGATGTTTCAGCCCATGATAATGCCGGTGCTATCACTACTCCAAATGGTGATATTAATAATGGCATTACTTCGACAGAAGAGGCTTATAGAAAAGGTAAGTCAACTGGTGATGCAACTCCAGATACATATAGTTTTATGCGCTATGGCGTCAAAACCGACATCAATGAGAACTTCAGTATTGGTGTGTTTTATGACGAGCCATTTGGTGCAGAAGTAGAGTACTCTGGCGATAGCACGTTTGTCTCTCAAGCAGGTAAGGATACTATTGCCGACTCGTCAACTGGGACATCCGTTCCAAATGAAGTTATCAACTCTTCGGTACTAGACCCAGATTACGACAAAAATACCAACGTAAGTGTACACACTGAATCATGGACAGGTTTGATCGGTTATAAGTCCAATGGCTTTCAAGTCTATGGCGGTCCTGTGATGCAAAAGGTAAAAGCAGATGTGCACTTGCGCGGTCAAGCATACGGTCCATTGACAGGCTACGATGCTAATGTGAATAGTGACACTGATTATGGTTGGGTAGCAGGTTTGGCGTATAGCAAGCCTGAAATCGCCTTAAATGCTGCCTTAACGTATCGCTCAGAGATTGACCATAAAACCCCAGTGGGAGAGAGAATACCTCTATTAGGGTCACCTCTACGAGATACAGCATTAGGCAAGCTTGGGATTGATCCAGACTCTGCGCTTGGTCAGTCAATCGGTGAATATGCCACCACTGATGCGACAGTCACAACGCCTGAGTCTGTGAACTTAAATATCCAAACGGGTCTAAGTGAAAAGTATCAGCTATTAGGTACATTAGATGTACGCTGGGTACCATGGAGTGATTTTACCATCGTACCACCATTATACAATGCTTACTCTAAGGCTGCAGTTCCAGAAGGCTTGCCATTATTATCTTATGACAAAGACCAATGGAAAGTCGACGTGGGTCTAGCCAAACGTTTCAATGAAAAGCTGGCGGGTTCGTTCGTAGTGGGCTATGACTCAGGTGCCGGTGATCCAGTCAGCTCACTAGGTACTATTGAAGGGTTTTATAGTATCGGTGGTGGCGTGAAATACAATGTCACTCCTGAATGGGCAGTCTCAGTTGGTGGTAAATACCTCAAGTTTGGTGATGCGACTGGACAATTACCTAATGGTAGTATTGTCAGTAAAGCTGAAGACAATGATGGTTATATCGCGGGCGTAAAACTGTCTTATCAAAGCCAATAAATTGTGATATATCACTATCTGAGATCTAACTATAACGGCTTATCTAGCTTATGAGCCAGATAAGCCTGCATCACGTCGATACATGTATTTAATTTTTAATAAATGAACGTTTGCGTCATGTTTTATCAGCAGGTAATCGCTGCAACAAATTGACTTTGCAAACTAAATTTGATTATCTATATATCGTACAGACCCATCCTATGTCGTACGAGTAGATAAAGGACTATCTATCAATCATCCATGGAGGAAGAAGAATGTCACCTAATCGTCATTCAATCTCAGCTGTATCAACCGCTAAAAAACTAAAAACTCCACTTAAAGCCAGTGTTGTCCTTTTGACGTCAATGATTTTGGCCGCCTGTAATACAACAGATGAGCCTTCTTATAATCTTGATGATGTCTTTAGCCCAATACCTGGTGCTACCGATAAGCAACTAGAAGAAGCGAAAGCTGAAGCCGAAAAAGCAAAACAGGAAGCTCAAGAGGCGAAAGAAGAAGCTGAAAAAGCAAAAAAAGAGGCTGCCGAGCAAATAGCTGCTGCTGAAAAAGCAGCTGAAGAAAAGGCGGCATCGGCCCTCAAAGCAAAAGAAGAAGCTGAAGCTGCTGCTGCTGCTGCTGAAAAAGCAAAAGCAGATGCCATTAAAGCAAAAGAAGAGGCTGAGCAAGCATTAGAGGATGCATTAGCAGCTGGGGGTGGTTCAGAAGCGCTTCAAAAAGAAGCTGATCGCAAGGCGAAATTAGCAGAAGAAGCGGCAGCTGCCGCCGACGCCGCTGCTGCTGCCGCTAATACTGCCCAGCAAGAAGCAGAGGCAGAAGCGACTGCAGCTGCAGCAGCACAACAAGCTGCGCAAGATGCAGCATCAGCTGCTGAAATTAAAAACGCGCCTCAAACTACTAAGTCAGGCGTCCAGCACATCAGCATCAATGCCACTGGAGTAGGTCAAGGTATGCTGACCACCACCACACGTGACTTCGACATCACTGATGAGACTGAGGTTGACGCTCGTGCAGACACAGCTTCAGGTGGCTTGGTTTCTGATCCAGTAACACTAAAAACTAGTGGTGATAGCGATGCAGAAGTAGCAGGCTCTAACGGCTTCAAATCGTTTGAAAATACCACCAAAGTTGTTACAGCTTCATTGGGTGAGCAAGACTTAGTCTATACCTCAACCTACAAAGACTTTGGTGATGATTTAAGAGTTGCCCATATTGATGGTGCAGCTGCTGGTCTGCTGCCAGTCAATGGTGTCGCCGTAGTAGGTAATGCGACTGAAGCTGCTAATGTGCCAACAGAAGGTAAAGTGGGCTACACAGGTGAAGCAACTTATCGCGCATTGGGAACAGACAGCAAGGTTGAGTTTGGGTCTTCAGTATTCACGGCTGACTTTGTGGCCAAAAACGTAAAAGGCGACCTAACCTTTAGTGATAAAACAATCGGTCTAGAAGGAACTATAGACGGCAATAAGTTCTCAGGAACTAAAGACGGTTATAACGCTGATGGTGGCTTCTACGGTGGTGATGCTCAATACTTAGGTGGTGTGTACGAAGGTAAAGGCGCTCAAGGTACTTATGGAGCCAAGAGTGACAATCAAACCGCAGCTGAGCAGGCAGCTAAAGATACAAAAGCGCAAGCAGAAGCTGCTGAAAAAGCGTTAGCCGCTGCCCAAGCAGAAGCGGCGGAAGCTCAAGCTGCTGCAGAACAAGCTCAAGCTGATGCGGCAAAAGCGAAAGCCGATGCTGAAAAAGCACAAGAAGCGGCTGATAACGCTGGCAGTGGCGGCGATGATCAAGCATTGCAAGATGCTTTAGACAGAGCAGCCGCCGCAGAAGCAGCGGCGAAGAAAGCTAAAGAAGACGCAGATGCAGCAATCCAAGCAGCAGCAGATAAAGCGCAAGAAGAAGTTAAAGCGGCACAAGATAAAGTAACAGCGGCTCAGTCAGAAGCGAGTGCAGCTAAAGCGAGTGCAGCCGCTGCTGTAGCCGCCGCAGAAGCAGCCGAAAAAGATGCCGCTGCTAAAATCGCCGCTGCAGAGTCAGCCGCCGCAGAAGATGTAGCAGCAGCTGAAAAATTGGCAGAAGAAGCTAGATTAGAAGCTGAAAAGGCAAAAACTGCTAAAGAAACAGCTGAAAAAGAAGCACAAGAAGCAGAAGACAGAGCAACTGCAGCAGCTGAAGCACAAGCAGCAGCTGAAAAGAAAGCTCAAGAGCTGCAAGAACAGCTAGATGCGTTAACGCCAAAATTTGAATCTGCAGCAGAAGCTGAGCAATCAGGTGTACAGCATTTATCTGTCGATGCAAGTGCATTGCAGATGGGCGTCAAAACAACCACTACTCGTGACTTTGAAATCCGTAGCACCTCAGATGTCGATGCTCGTGCTGATTTGGCGCTTACAGGTGTTCTCCCAGGGCCTATAACCATTCAGGTATCAGGTGACAATGATGCTGAAACGGAAAATGGCTTTAAAGCTTATGAAGGTACTGGAAACGTAACTGGTGAAGGTGATTTGGCTTACATTGCAACTTATAAAGACTTTGGTGCTAACGGTGAGATGCGCATTGCCCATATAGATGGCACAGCAGCCAATGACGCTGTACCTGTAGATGGTGTTGCGGTAGTAGGTAATAAAACAGTAACGCTACCGACAGAAGGTACGTTTGGGTATGCTGGTGATGCTACCAATCGTAAAGTTGGTGTAGACAATGCGATTGAATACGGTAGCTCTAAGTTCACGGCTGACTTCGTCAATAGTAAAGTTGATGGTACACTGGAGTTTGCTCAAGCTGGCGAAATTGGGCTATCAGCAGACATCGACGGTAACGAGTTCTCAGGGACGGCCGCCGATGAGAGTGGCTACAATACTGAAGGTGCTTTCTACGGTGAAGACGCTAACTTCATCGGTGGTATCTATGAAGGTAATGGCTCACAAGGTACCTTTGGTGCAGAGAAAGATGGTACAGCCGCTAATCCAGTTGAGCCAGTTGAGCCAGTTGAGCCAGTTGAGCCAGTTGAGCCAGTTGAGCCAGTTGAGCCAGTTGAGCCAGTTGAGCCAACTGATCCTGCTGACACAAACATAACCGGCTTTCAATCGACGGCATTAAGTAGTAAAGAGCGTGATCTACCATTTGGTCAAGGTCAGTTAGATTCAGCAATTGGTTATTCAGCAATTCGAGGTGATAAAGACACTTGGTCTGGTGACCAAGCAGATGTTGCTGCCGATGGAACGCTTCCTGCCGATAAAGTATTAGATACTGGTGATAACTTCACTGCATTTGATACATTGTCGTTGCGTGCTGACATGGTTAAGCCGCAGTCTGTACAACAAGCGCTTACGGTAAATCCAAAACAGGAAGGGGTAGGTACCGTAGGTGTTGAAGCAGGTAAGGGTGATTTCAACCCAGACTTTAATTACAATGCTGTTTATAAAAACTTCGGTACACAAATGCAGACAGGCCATGTTTATGGTTTCATAAACTCAGGCGTTGCCGGTGATGTATCTAGAGTAGCCAACGTTTATGTTCAAGGGAACCTAACCAGTCAAGCGTATATGGACTATCTTGCTGAGGTGAATGATGGTAAAGCTCAATATGTAGGCACCGCTACATATATCGAAAACATCCATCTAGACGATTTCGATATTACTAAGTCTGGTTTTGGGAATAATAACTGGGCTGCTACTCCTACAGAAGGCGCGATCACAGCACCGGTCGAAGGTGATGCCGCCTTTAATGTTGACTTTGTTAATAGTAAGCTTGAAGGTACATTAACATTTGCAGATGGCGATTATAAGTATATGCCTACTGGCAACAAAATTGATATCAATGCAGATATCACTGGTAATACCTTTGCAGGCAAAAATGGTATCGATACTGCTGGTGGTTTCTATGGTGACAAAGCAGAGTTCTTGGGTGGTATTTACCAAGATGCAGGTGATGTAGCTGGTGGTAAAGGTGCAGGCGCTGGAACGGGAACTAAGTTTCAAGGTACCTTTGGTGCAGAAAAGCAATAAATTAGCCTATTGGCTCAGAATAAAAAAAGCGCCTTCGGGCGCTTTTTTTTTGTTTATAAGAACCATAAAAGTACTGCTTAATAATAGACTTAGGTTTATATATTTATTTGATTTTATAAAGTATCTAATACACCGTATTAATCATAATGGTGGTAATACTTTTTAAGTATTGCGGTAAATTTAGCTAAGTATTCTTGTCTGTAGAGATGTTATTTTCTGCTTTTGAAATAATTAGGTAGAAATTAATAAATAAGCAAGATCTTAATAAGTTTATTTTTTATTAAAAAATATTGATTACATATCCTATAAAATATATTTATTGTTAATATGGCAAATTTTCTTCATTTATTCCAAAGTATTGATTTTGCTATATTTTTAATTAATATGTTTTTATAAATATTGTAACTAATAAATGATGAGTGATATGAATATGTAATATTTAAATTACTATTATTGGGTCTATCAGGAATGAGTATTTTATTAGCTTTAAATAAAAACCGATTCAAAATATATCGTTTAAAAGAAATGAGAAATTAATTGGTAACCAAAGGTTACATTATTCATAATTGTAGATATATTTATTGACTTTTTATAAGTGATTTGTTTATCTATGCGTGGCACTAGATATTTGTTGTGCCTAGTATGGATAAATAATGGACTGTTATCAATTCTTCATGGAGGAAGACGAATGTCACTTAACCGTCATTCAATATCTGCTGTAGCGACAGCAAAAAAACTAAAAACGCCGCTGAAAGCTAGCGTCGTTATTTTAACCACTGTAATCCTAGCATCATGCGCTAGTGATGGTGGAGACAGCATCACGCCCAAGCCATCCCCTACAATACCTAAAGATGACAGTGGAACTGCAGGAGGGTCAGAAACTGAGGGTAGCGGCGTTGATACTGGCAGTAATGCGCAAGCAGAGGCTGCGATCAAAGCCGCAGAAGCCAAAACAAAAGCTGCAGAAGATGCCTTAAAACAGGCAAAGGCCAAAACGAAGGCTGCAGAAGACGCACTTAAAGCTGCTGAGATGAAATTTGGTGTCGAGTCACAAAAGGCGGCAGAAGCGTCACAAAAAGCCATTGACGCAGCAAGATCAGAGGCAGCAAAAGCGAAAGTCGCAGCAGAGGCCGCTAGGGTAGAAGCAGTCGCAAAGATTGAATCGGCGGCACAAGAGGCTGAAGGTAAGATAAAAGCTGCTAAAGAGGCGGCAGCTAAAGAAGCCGTAGCTAAAGTGAAAGTTGCTGAAGCTAACGCAAAAGCTGCTGAGGCCCGTGCAAATACGGCAGAAGCCAAAGCTAAAGAGCTACAAGATTTGTTGGCATCAGAAAAGGCTGCCAAAGAAGCCGCTGAGGCAAAAGCTAAGTTAGAAGCTAAAAAAGCTGCAGAGGCTGCGAAAAAGCAAGCTGCGGCTTTGGCGGCCGCAAACAGTGCCAAAGAGGCCAAAGAAAAGGCAGAAACAACGTTAGCCGCTGCTGAAAAAGCGAAAGCAGAGGCCATTAAAGCACAACAAGCTGCTGAGAAAGCATTAGAAGACGTGCTAGCCAATGGTGGTGGTTCCGACGCACTACAAAAAGAGGCTGAGCGCAAAGCCAAACTCGCCCAACAGGCACAAGCCCAGGCAGAAAGCGCTCAAGCCGATGCACAAGTAGCCAAACAAGCAGCAGAAGCACAAACAGCACTCGCATTGGCTGCTAAAAAAGCAGCAGAAGATGCCCTAGCAGCAGCCAATATTAACCATGCGCCTGAAGCGACTAAGTCTGGCGTTCAGTCATTAAACATCAATGCTGGTACACTAGGCTTGTTTAATACGACCACCCGCGATTTTGCAGTAAATGAGGATGGATCTGCAGTTGACGCCCGTGCCGACATTGCTTCTCAAAAAGAAGATGGCACAGCAGGTTTACTACCATTGGTGCCAGTCACTATCTCTGGTGAAGGTGACACCGAGGTGGCTAATGGCTTTAAAAGCCATAAAGATAAAACAGATATAGTGGTCGCCGCCATTGGTCAAACACTGCCTTTAACCTACAACTCGACCTATAAAGACTTCGGCGATGACATGCGCATCGGTCACATCGACGGATCTGCTGAAGTCGCTTTGTTGAACAAAACCCTACCAGTCAATGGTGTCGCCGTAATTGGTAATGCAACCCAAGCTGCGAACATGCCAACCGAAGGCAAAGTCGGCTATACAGGGGATGCTACTTACCGCAATCTGGGTATTGGGAATGATATCGAGTTTGGTAAATCAGTTTTTACCGCCGACTTCGTTGCCAAAAATGTGAAAGGCGACCTTACCTTTGATAATGCTGGTAAAATTGGTCTTACTGCTGATATCAACGGCAACCAATTCTCAGGCACGGCGGCTGACAATGCTGGCTACAATACTGAAGGTGGATTCTTTGGTGGTGATGCCCAATACCTAGGCGGTGTCTACCAAGGCAATGGTGCTCAAGGTACTTACGGAGCCAAGAGTGACCAGCAAACTGCTGCTGAGCAAGCGGCAGTAAAAGCACAAGCAGAGGCGGCCAAAGCCAATGCTGATAAAGACAGCGCCAATGCTCAGGCCGCTGCTGCCAAAGCTGCAGCTGACAAAGCCCAAGCGGATGCCGTTAAAGCCCAAGAAGCCTTAGCAAAAGCAGAAGAAGCCTTGGCCAATGCTGGTACAGGAGACGGTGGTCTTGCTGCCGCCTTAGCAAGAGCGGAAGCGGCAGAAAAAGCCGAAGCGGCTGCTCTAGCAGCAGCTGCCACCGCAGAGACCGCACGCCTTGCTGCTGAACAAGCCCAAGCTGCTGCAGAAGACGCTGCCCTAAAAGCCAAAGCGGCGGCCGACAAAGCCGTTGGTGACGCTAAAGCGGAAGCCGACAAGAAAGTAGCAGAAGCCAATCAACAAGTGGCTGATGCTAAGGCGCAGGCGGCTAAAGCAGAAGACGACGCGGCCGCCGCTAAAGCGGCAGAAGATGCAGCCAAAGCGGAAGCCCTAAAAGCCAAAGCGGATGCTGAAACTGCCATTGCAGCTGCCAACGCTAAAGCTGACACTGCCAATCAACAGGCAATAGATGCCAAAGCCCAAGCCGAGCTTGAGAAACAAAAAGCGGCGACTGCCCAAGCAGAAGCGGACAAAGCCAAAGATGAATTACTCACCGCACAAGATAAGTTAGCTGCCGCCGAAAAAGCTTTAGAAGACGCCCTAGCATCAGGGGGCAGTACCGAAGCGCTACAAGCAGAAGTAGATCGCCGCCAGGCCGCCCTTGATGCAGCCAATGCGAAAGCGGCCGCCGCTCAGCAGGCACAAGCCGATGCTCAAGCCGCAGCAGAAGCGCAAATCGCAGCCGCTCAGCAAGCAGCTCAGGATGCCAAAGATGCCTTAGCTGCCTCTCAAATCAAGAACGCTCCTGAAGTCGCTAAGTCTGGCGTTCAGTCATTGAACGTCAACGTTGCCCCGTTAAGCAAAGTTTATAACACTACTACCCGTGACTTTGAAGCAACGGATAATAGTATCGTAGCCCGCGCAGACATCGCTTCAGAATCAGAACCAGGTGCAGGTGATGGCCTACTAGGTAAACTATCTATCACCACCTCAGGTGAAGGCGATAAAGACGTTGCCGGATCAAACGGTTTTAAAGCGCATGATGACAATGCCGCGGTTAGTGCGCTAGGTCAAGAACTGCCCTTAACGTATGTTTCAACCTACAAAGACTTTGAAGATGACATGCGCATCGGTCACATTGATGGCAAAGCCGTCTTTAGCGGTGCAGAGCTACCTGTGAACGGGGTTGCCGTAGTCGGTAATGCCACTCAAGCTGAGAACATGCCAACCGAAGGTAGCGTAGGCTACACCGGTGATGCCACTTATCGTCAGCTTGGCATAGATAATGACATCGAATTTGGTAAATCAGTTTTTACTGCCGACTTTGTCGCTAAAAATCTAAAGGGTAATTTAGCGTTTGATAAAGCGGGTAAGATTGGTCTGACAGCGGCTATTGATGGCAACCAGTTCTCAGGTACTGCTGCTGACAATGCTGGTTACAATACTGAAGGTGGATTCTTTGGTGGAGATGCTCAGTATCTAGGCGGTGTTTATGAAGGCAATGGCGCTCAAGGTACCTATGGTGCCAAGAGTGACCTGCAAACTGCTGCCGAACAAGCAGCGATAAAAGCACAAACAGATGCGGATGCAGCCAATGCAGCCATTGCAGATGTTCAAGCGCAAGCTGCTGCTGCCAAAGCTGCAGCAGAAAAAGCGCAAGCTGACGCCATCAAAGCGCAAGAAGCCCTAGCAAAAGCAGAAGAAAACTTAGCAAACGCCGGTAATGGTGAAGACCTGCTTGCTGCTGCCCTAGAGCGCGCGGCCGCCGCCGAAGCGGCCGAAGCTGCAGCATTAGATGCGGCAACCAAAGCGACAGCTGCTAAAGATGCGGCCTTAGCCGCGCAAGCTGCAGCAGAAGATGCGGCCATAGCAGCAAAGGCTGCTGCAGACAAAGCCATTGGTGAGGCTAAATTAGAAGCAGACAAGAAAGTAGCAGAAGCCAATCAGCAAGCAGCTGATGCAAAAGCACAAGCGGCGGATGCTCAAACACGCGCTGATGCAGCAGAAGCCGCCGAAGCTAAAGCCAAAGCTGAAGCTATCACCGCCAAAGAACAAGCGGAAACAGCGATTGCTGCTGCTAACGCCAAAGCCGATCAAGCTAACCAACAAGCAAGTGCAGCACAAGCATTAGCGCAAGCTGAGAAACAAAAGGCTGAAACAGCTCAAGCGGAAGCAGATCAAGCCAAGAGTGAGCTGGTAACTGCACAACAAAAACTGGCTGAAGCAGAACAAGCACTAGCGGATGCTCTAGCTTCAGGTGGCGGCAATACCGAAGCCCTACAAGCAGAAGTAGATCGCCGCCAAGCGGCACTTGATGCAGCAAATGCGAAAGCGGCCGCCGCTCAGCAGGCACAAGCCGATGCTCAAGCCGCAGCAGAAGCGCAAATCGCAGCCGCTCAGCAAGCCACTCAAGCAGCAGCCGACGCCTTAGCTGCTTCTCAAATCAAAAACGCACCTGAAACTGCTAAATCCGGTGTGCAGCATATCAGTATCGATGCCACTGGACTAAATCAAGGTATGTTGACAACCACGACTCGTGACTTTGGCATTACGGATGAGACGCAAGTACAAGCACGGGCAGATATCGCCTCTAGAGGATTAGTCTCTGATCCTGTAGCGCTTAAAGTCAGTGGTGACAATGATACAGCAGTAGCAGGATCTAGTGGATTCAACTCATTTGAAAACACCACCAAAGTGGTTACTGCTACACTGGGTGAACAGGACCTTGTCTACACCTCAACATACAAAGACTTTAGTGATGACTTAAGAGTGGCTCATATTGACGGTGCCGCTGCTGGCCTATTACCTGTCAATGGTGTGGCTGTCGTTGGTAATGCCACTCAAGCTGAGAACATGCCAACCGAAGGCAAAGTCGGCTATACAGGAGATGCCACTTATCGCGAGACTGGTTTAGACAAATACATTCAATTTGGTACCTCAGTCTTTACCGCTGACTTTGTCGCTAAAAATCTAAAAGGCGATCTAGATTTTGGTGATAAGAAGATTGGTTTAGAAGCCACAATTGCAGGCAACCAGTTCTCAGGTAGCAAAGAGGGTTATAAAGCCGATGGTGGATTCTTTGGTGGTGACGCTCAGTACCTAGGCGGTGTTTACGAAGGTAATGATGCGCAAGGTACTTATGGTGCCAAGAGTGACAAGCAGACCGCAGCAGAAAAAGCAGCGATAAAAGCACAAGCAGATGCGGATGCAGCCAATGCAGCCATCGCTGGTGTTCAAGCGCAAGCTGCTGCTGCCAAAGCTGCTGCAGAAAAAGCTCAAGCTGACGCCATTAAAGCGCAAGAAGCCCTAGCAAAAGCAGAAGAAAACTTAGCAAACGCCGGTAATGGTGAAGATCAACTCGCCGCCGCCTTAGAACGCGCCGCCGCCGCCGAAGCTGCCGAAGCCGCTGCTCTAGAAGCCGCAGCGACAGCAGAAGCCGCAAGACTAGCCGCTGAGACTGCCAGAGCTGCAGCAGAAGAGGCTGTGATCCAAGCTGAAGCTGCAGCTCAAGCTGCCATCGGTGATGCCAAAGCAGAGGCCGCACAGAAAGTAGCCGAAGCCAAGCAACAAGCAGCCGATGCTGAACAAGCACAGCTAGAAGCGAATGCACGCGCTGATGCGGCTGAAACGGCAAGATTAGAGGCTGAGGCTAGAGCAAAAGCAGCAGAAGATGCTCTTGAAGCCGCGCAGCAGCTACCACCAGCGCCTACTAATCCAAAGGCTCCTGTCAATGTAACAATAACTGGTTTCCAAAACAGTATTGCAGATCATGATAATAGTGGTATAAGTGCAAATACTTCTGCTAGCTATGATACGTACACTGCGCTTTTGAATGAGACAGGTTCAAGAGACTTTAAAAACTCTATAAATGTAGAATTGAGAAACGCATCTGACGAAGATTATGAAGGTAGCTTCAAAAAGAGCGAACTTAAGCAGATTGGCGGTATATTTAATAATAAATTAAATTATACGTCAACTTATAAGAACTTTGATGAGCAGATGCAGATTGGTCATGTATATGGAGACCTTAAAGGCCTAGCCAATGTAATCCGACTATCTAAGTTATCGAACGTATATGTACAGGGTAATAGTACAAATATCGACGATATGCAGTACATGAAAGAGCTATCACAGTACAATATCGACAATGGCATCAATGATGGTAAAGTGAACTATAAAGGTGTGGCTAGCTACATCGGTAATAGTAAAGAGGAAATTATTGGTCATGACCCAATCATAGGGACTTCGGAGTTTAAAGTTGATTTCGTTGATAGCCAAGTCGATGGGACGTTATCCTTTGATGGCTCTAGCGTTAGCGAGAAGGTTATCAAAGCTGAGATTGATGGTAATAGTTTTGCTGGCAGTTGGAACGGCGTTGATACAAAAGGCGGCTTCTTTGGAGAAGATGCCAACCTATTAGGCGGTGTATATCAAGTTGCTGATGGTAAAGGTACTTATGGCGCTACTAAGGTGGACTCAAGCGCAGAGCCAGTACCAGAACCTAAAGCCATAACAGGTGTTATGAGCAATACCATTAGTAGCGTATCAGGCTTAGGCACCGATGACGCGATTGGTTATCGTCAGTTTGTGACAGATAATCAAACCTTTACCACTACAACGGGTGAAGGTGAAGACACGACACCGACCATAGTTGAAGATAGTGCTGTAGATAATCTGCCAAGCTATGATAAGTTTGCAGCCCGTCTTGATATTGTTAAACCTAACAAATTCAAGCAACCTGCTATGATTACAACGGTTAGAAGTAATGATGTCGCCTTTGATGCTGATAGTGGTTTCATGAAGTCTAAGGATAAGAACGTTGCTACTTTTAAAAATGTAGGATCTATCATTGGTGACATTGATTTAAAATATAATTACGACTCTGTGTATAGAAACTTTGACACACAGATGCAGATAGGTCATGTCTACGGCGATCTTGTTAAAGAAAGTGGTATCGGTAGTGGGGTGAAATCACGCTATACCAATGTTTACGTTATGGGCCAAGCAACTGAGAATATGCCAACTGATGGTAATGTTCAATATGCTGGCGTGGCCACCTATATGGACAATCTACATTTAGGCTCAGGCGCTATCAAAGACCCAGTGGTCAATGGCACATCGACATTTAATGTAGATTTCGTCAATGATTCTATGACAGGTGAGCTGACATTTGCTGGTATTAATAAAAACATTGGCATCAGTGCTAATATTACCGGAAATACTTTCGCTGGTAGTAAGGACAATATTGCGACATCAGGTGGTTTTTATGGTGATGGTGCAAAGTTCCTAGGAGGCATTTATCAAGAAGCTCAACCTGGTAATGTAGCAGGAACAGGTACCACACCAGGAACAGGCACGACCTTTCAAGGAACCTTTGGCGCCGAAAAGCAATAAAGGAATATGACTGTACAACCCAAACGAAAAAGCGTCTTAGGACGCTTTTTTTCTCGCTTAAACGTTTAAAATCCCTTAGGATGATTAAGTTTGGAAGATTAATGATCATACTTAGGTAAGGATACCCATGAATAATCAATATATGCTCAAACCTCTTACGCTCTGTGTTTCACTAATGATGGCTTATTCTGTCCCCGTCATGGCAGAAGATACGCCACCAGACATAGGGCCGGAGCTTGATCAGGCAACTGAGCTGCTCAAACGTGAAAATCAAACAGCAGTATCAGATCCCACAGCGCCATCTAACGCGATTTCTGATACAGAGGCGCAGCGTGCCATCAAAAGTCGTCAGCAACTTGCTGCCGCCACGACATACAATTTGGCGGCGTTAAAAGCCAACCCAGCGGCGTTTAGTAAGTTTTTAAATGATGCGTTAGCCGCGCAAGATATGGTCACGGTAAAAGAAGTATTGCCGCATTATAAAGCACTTAAAACCAATGATCCCATGCTCATCAAATTCGCTGACGCCTTAATATATCGCAGTGAAGCCAAAAACAAGCAAGCCATCGCCATTTACCGTGAGATGCTCGCAGCAGATCCAGATTTTCACCCTGTACGCCTAAATATGGCGCTTGCCATGCAAGCAGATAAGCAGTATGCCGCCGCAAAAGAGCAGTTTTTAAAGCTACAGTCGGTTGATCTACCAGCTCCTGTCATGGCTCGAGTGCAACACTCCCTCTCCCAAATAAACCGCTCAGAAAAATGGCAGTTTAACGTCTCAGCCAGCTATGTCAGAGATAGCAATATCAATGACGCGCCGTCTAAGTCTATTCAATCTAGTCTGGGGCGTTCAATCGAACAAAAAACGGCCAACGGTATTCAGGTGTCTGGCAGTGCCAATAAGCGCTTTAATCTACCTGAGAATTTTTATGCAACCGTAGGCGGAAATGCCTCACTAAAAGGCTACTGGGATGAAACGGATTATAACGATTATCTGCTGACCGCTTCTGCTGGTATTGGTTATGATGATGCCAAAAATGATGTCTCACTCACGCCGTTTGTGACCAAGCGGTATTACGATGAAGAAGATTATAGCCTACGTAAAGGGGTCACGGTCAGCGGCTCACGCTGGGTAAAACCAAAGTTGAAATTGACGGCCACTGGTATTTTGTCCAATGAAACGTTTGAGGATGACGACAATAAAAACCGAGAAACCGATGGTCAGTTCCTTGGCCTAAACGCATTTTATATCAAAGATGCCAAAGAGTACTTCTATGGTGGATTGGGTAATTATCAAAACGATGTCCCCAAATCAAGCATCATCAGCTACGATCGCAATTCTGTCAATGTCGGTTGGGGGCGTGAATGGAAGCACGGTATATCTACCCTTGCGACAGCAGGCTATGGTATCAAAGAGTACGAAGATCCTGCAGATGCCTATCCAGCTGGTAGTGGTGCATGGTTGGGCTACTATAATGCAGTGGGCGGTAAGCCGGGTACAAAACGCGAGGATAAAACCACCTCATTAGGTCTACAAGTCTGGAAGCGCGATATCACAGTGCTTGGTCTGACTCCAAGACTGGTGTTTGACTATGAAACGACCTCTAGTAACTTTGGTTATTATGATGATCGTGATGAAAAATCAGCGACGGTATTATTAACCAAGACTTTCTAAGTATCTTACCAGTTTTGTATTAGCCAAATAAAACCCTCGCTATCTCGGATAGCGAGGGTTTTTTAGTGTTCGATAGTTTATGAACTTATTTGTTTAAATTCAGCTCCATCTCTTTATATTTGGCAGATACCGAAGGTCTTGGACCGCCAGTCATGATACTCACTGCAAAGATCGCAATGGTACTTAAAATAAAGCCTGGAACGATGGCGTATAACCAACTATTTAGTGGTACGCCATTCATCTCAAATGGACCATAGACCCATAGGATGACTGTCAAGGCACCGACGACCATACCGGCGACAGCGCCGTTACGGTTCATACCGCGCCATGTCAGACTAAAGATAACGAGTGGGCCAAATGCCGCGCCAAATCCTGCCCAAGCGTTAGAAACGAGGTTCAGTACTGAGCTGTCTGGGTTCGACGCTAATAAGATAGCGATGACAGCGACGACAATCACAGAAATACGGCCGACCAGTACTTGGCGCGCCTCTGGTGCTTCTTTATCAAAAAACAGCTTATACACATCTTTCGTCAATGAGCTTGATACCACCAATAGCTGAGATGAGATGGTACTCATGATCGCTGCCAAGATGGCCGCTAACAAGAAGCCTGAAACCAATGGATGGAATAAAAACTGCGTGAATACCAAAAAGATGGTCTCAGGATCATCTAGGGTCATCGCGGTTCTTTGTACGTAAGCGCGACCGGCGATACCCGTCACACAAGCACCGATCAAGCTGATAATCATCCAGCTCATACCGATGTTACGCGCTGTTGGAACATCTCGCACTGAGCGAATCGCCATAAAGCGCACAATGATATGCGGTTGACCAAAATAGCCTAATCCCCAAGCGAGTAGCGAGATGATACCAAGTGCTGTCATGCCGCTTGTGATATCGAGCATACTAGGATCGATGGTTCTGATGGCATCAGTCGTGGCTGACACGCCGCCCAGATCTGTCAAGGCAACGATAGGGACGATCACCATGGCAAACAGCATGATGACACCCTGTACAAAGTCCGTCATCGACACGGCAAGGAAACCACCAAACAAGGTATAAATGACGACCACACCAGCGGTGACCCATAGGCCTGTGCTATAAGATAGATTTAATGAGCTTTCAAACAGTTTACCACCCCCTACAAGACTTGCAGCGGTATAGACGGTAAAGAATAGAATGATGACAACGGCTGAGATGACACGTAGCATGTGCGACTTGTCTTCAAAGCGGTTGGCGAAGTAATCGGGTAGGGTAATAGCGTTGTCAGCAACTTCGGTATACACCCGAAGACGCGGTGCCACGATGATATAGTTTAAAAAAGCACCCAATGTCAGACCGATGGCAATCCAAGCACTGACCACGCCATCGGCATACATAGCGCCTGGTAATCCAAGCAATAGCCAGCCTGACATATCTGAGGCACCCGCTGAGAGTGCCGTTACTGCTGGGCTGAGATTACGGCCACCGAGCATATAGCCTTCTGTGTCATTGGCCTGCTTAAAGTAAGCATAAATGCCAATCCCAATCATCACTAAAAAATAGGCGCCGAGCGATATCAGCACGCCACTAGAAACTCCGTTCATATAAATTGTCCTTAACCAACTGCGTTGGCGGTAATTATTTTTAACTATAAAGAGTAAGTGTTACAAGACGTTGTCCAAAACAATATCTAAAGACAAAAAAAGCCATTAAGTAGGACATAATGGCTTTGATTCAATATCTGCTGTTAGTTTTATATGATTGGCGTTGCTCTAGGGCGAAGGTATATAGATCATGACACTGCGATTATCGACCAAATCATCCGCTCATAAATAGCACATGGCGTAGTCAATAAAGATTGTCATTCAATAAGGAGCAAATCAAAAAGTCGATGCTTCGCTTTATCGCATTTGCCAGTTATATACCTATAGTTATATACCTATAGGTATATAACTATATTGGTCGCCAATATAACCAATCATTTAAAACCATTAAACCTACTGACACCTATCATATATTACTCGAAGTGTTCAATATATGACTATCAGTGTTCATATGGTAAATTTTTGTTATAAAAACAACGTCAAGCGTATTATAACGTATGACTACTACAAATGCGAATGGCGTGTCTGCTAGTGGTAAGGCACAAGAATTATGCGCCTTGACTGATGCTATATAGTATGAATCACTTTATTAATCGATAGGAGATAGTAGATCCAATAGCGCCGTCACACTGCTAGATTGAGTCAGCTTTGGATTGATGACCACGCCCAAATAACGCTGTAACTCGATATTGTCCGCCATATCGATACGCTCTAAGTCTTGACTGATCATGGTCTGCGGCAGTACCGACCAGCCAAGACCGACAGAGACCAGCATGCGAATAGACTCTAATGGGTTGGTGCTCATGGTCGCATAAGGCTTGAGGTTATGCTTGGCAAACTCAGCCAGCGTAATCTGACTGGTAAAGGTATTGGCCGACGGTAAAATCGCAGGATAGCGAGCCAACTGCTCGAGCGTTACATTGGATTTGGTCGCCAATGGTGACAAAGTGCCTGTCATAAAGTATAAAGGGTCAGACCAAAGCGTATGGTAGGTTAGCCGCTTGTCGTAGACAGGTGGCAAAGTGACAAACGCTAGTGACAAGTCACCATCTAATACTGCTTTGTGTGCCGCCTCTGAATCGACAAAATGCACTTCTAGCTGGACGGCAGGATACGCTTGGATAAAGTGTTTGAGGACAGGCGCTAAATGGTGTAGGCCAATATGGTGGCTGGTACCGATGATCAGCTTACCTGAGACAATATGCTGGGAGTGCTGCAGGTTTATCTTGAAGTTTTCATAATCTTCAAGCCAGCGTTTGGCATGCGGCAGCATTTCGGTCGCGGCTTGCGTGGGTACGATACCGCGTCCGACAGTATCGAACAAAGTGATGTTAAACTCATCTTCCAAATTTTTGATACGTTTACTGACTGCAGGCTGAGTGATAAACAGCTTTTCGGCTGCGCCTGAGATGCTGCCAGTGTGCATAACGGTAACGAATGTCGTCAAATTTGTGGTGTTCAAACGGATGTCCTTAGCTACTTTGTAAGCTATAAATAAAAGTTGGCTGACCCAATCACAATGTATTAGAAATAAAAGTTTGTGTCTATGTAAAAATCATCAATTATTATTATAGGATTAGCCTGCTATAATCACAAGACATCGAGACGTATTGTCACATATTTATTGCATAAACGGCGGTGTTTTTCGTATAACGCTTGTTTTAAGCGCAGTTTTTAGCAATAAATACTAGATAAGTATGCCGATAAAATAGTAAGTAAGTGAAAAACTGAGCAATTAGCAATTAGCAATCAATAAAGGATAGCAATATGGCCGGTCAAACGTTATATGACAAACTTTGGAACGCTCACGAAGTCACCAAGCGTGATGATGGCTCGAGCCTGATTTATATCGATCGCCATTTGCTGCACGAAGTGACAAGTCCGCAAGCCTTTGAAGGCTTAGAGCTGGCCAATCGCACACCGTGGCGTCTGTCTGCGAATATCGCAAGCCCAGATCATAACGTCCCAACAGTGACCAAAGAGCGCTTAGAGGGCGTGTCGGGTATCAAAGACAATGTATCGCGCCTGCAGGTACTGACGTTGGATGAAAACTGTAGCAAGTTCGATATTGCTGAGTTTACCATCAATGATGCGCGTCAAGGTATTTTGCACGTGGTCGGTCCTGAGCAGGGCTTGGTGTTGCCCGGTATGACAGTGGTCTGCGGTGATTCACATACCGCCACTCATGGCGCGCTAGGTTGTTTAGCGCATGGTATCGGTACCTCTGAGGTTGAGCACGTACTAGCCACTCAGTGTTTGATTCAAAAGAAATCAAAAAATATGCAAATCCGAGTCAATGGTACGCTTGGCGCTGGCGTGACGCCAAAAGATGTGGTGCTAGCGATTATTGCCAAAATCGGTACGGCAGGCGGCACAGGATACGCCATTGAATTTGCAGGGCAAGTGTTCGAAGATATGAGCATGGAGGGGCGCATGACCGTCTGTAATATGGCGATTGAGGCGGGCGCACGCGTTGGTATGGTGGCGGTCGATGATACGACGATTGACTATGTCAAAGGTCGTCCTTATGCGCCGACCGAGGAGCAGTGGGAGCAAGCCGAAGCTTATTGGCGTACGTTATATTCAGATGATGATGCCGTATTTGATAGCGTAATTGAGATTGATGGTAGTGAGATTGCGCCGCAGGTGTCTTGGGGCACGTCACCTGAAATGGTCGTCGATGTCACTCAGTCTGTTCCGACACCTGACGAAGCTATCGATGAGGCGCAACAAGAAGGCTGGCTACGCGCATACACCTATATGGGCCTAAGTGCAGGGCAAAAGATTACCGATATCCAGCTTGATCGTATTTTTATTGGCTCATGCACCAACTCGCGTATCGAAGACTTGCGTGATGCTGCTGCGGTCATCAAAGGCCGCAAAGTCGCTGACAATATCAAGGAGGCGATCGTGGTGGCAGGCTCAGGGCAGGTCAAGCAGCAGGCAGAATCAGAAGGCTTGGATACCGTCTTTACGGAGGCGGGTTTTGAGTGGCGTGAGCCTGGCTGTTCGATGTGCCTTGCGATGAATGCCGATAAGCTAGAGCCTGGAGAGCATTGTGCCTCAACCTCTAACCGTAACTTTGAAGGCCGTCAAGGAAATGGTGGTCGTACGCATTTGGTCAGCCCCGCGATGGCAGCAGCAGCAGCATTGGCGGGTCACTTTGTGGACGTGCGTACGTTTTAAGACCGCTCATCCATAACTCCCTCATTGAATTGATAGGAAAAACTATGCAAGCTTATAACACCCAAACGGGTATCGTTTGCCCACTTGATCGCGCAAACGTCGATACCGACCAGATTATCGCCAAGCAGTTTTTAAAATCCATTAAACGTACTGGTTTTGGCGTCAATCTATTTGATGATTGGCGTTATTTGGACGAAGGGTTTCCGGGGCAAGATAATAGTAAACGCCCGATCAACCCTGATTTTGTCTTAAATCAGCCCCGCTATCAAGGTGCTACCATTTTGCTGGCACGCAGAAACTTTGGCTGTGGCTCAAGCCGTGAGCATGCACCTTGGGCACTATCAGAATATGGCTTTCGTACGATTATTGCGCCAAGCTTTGCCGATATTTTTTATAATAACTGTTTTAAAAACGGTATGTTGCCCATCGTCTTAGACGAAGAGATTGTCGATGAATTGATGAAAGCGACCATGGCCAATGAAGGCTATGAGCTCACCGCCGATCTTGAGCGTCAAGTGGTCATCACTCCAAGCGGTGAAGAGTACGCTTTTGAGGTCGATGAGTTTCGTAAGCATTGCTTGTTAAATGGTCTTGATGACATCGGACTGACTTTGCAGCAAGGCGACGCCATCAAGGCGTATGAGGACAAGATGAAGCAAAAAACACCTTGGGTATTTAATGACGTACAAGCATAAACAAAGCGCCTCTTAACCGCGGTGGGCAACGTGCTGAACAATAGTAATGCAGCGTTGAGTTATGGCGGTGAACTGGCTAAAATAAGGGGGTCGTTGTGTTGTTTTTATCTTCCTTATTATAAACAGTAGCCGCCATTATGAATAAAACACGTTATGCTTTGTGGACCAGTACAGTGATTGCTGCCAGTTTTTTAATGTCAGGCTGCCAGCTATTAACCGGTTATCAAAAAATCGATGAAGCCGAAAATGCCAAAGTATGGGCAGGCCATATTCAGCCAGTCGCAGGCGAGGTAAGTATCGCGTGTGTTGGAACCTATCACTGCGAAATCGTGCAGATAGATAAAACACTCGTCATCGCTCCTGACAGTCACGAGCCGGTAAATCCAGCCATGGTGACGACGCTTGCAGAGGGCGTAAAAAAAGCCTCAGCCAGTGCAGGGATGACGCCGCTTGTCAATAAAAAGTCGATCAAGATAGTGCCGCTATCCGCCTCTGCAATGCCAGGATTGACCAATTACTATGCCAGAGTCATGCCAGCCAAGCGCGAAATTCACGTCAACTTCTATCCAGAAAACAACGTGGGCTATGTTGAGCGTTTTGCCATGATTCATGATTTTACTCAGGCAGGGACTTATCAGTTACGTGCTTATCAAAAAAAACCTAGTAACAAGTCAGGCAGCTTGCTAGAGACCGCGTCGCCCGAGCCTTTATGCATTGAGCTGCTACAGGGTAGTACCGTACAGCGCCGGTTTTGTAAGCAGTTAGATAGCAAGCATCGAGGTGAGTTTGTAGAAACCCGTATATAAAAATCTGGTTAATACGTTGAGGTCATCCATCTATGCCAGATAGCCTGCTTGACTGTCGTTTGTTTCATGTTTAACGCAGTTTTGGGATAAAGACACGCCTTAAAAGCCGCTAAATACGCTGTAGCGAAGGCGTATCTTTTTGTACGTTTTAGCAAAAACCCATAGCAATATTATTCAATAAAAACCTATCAAAAAGGATCAGTATGGCAACGATTTTGACACTAGCGGGCGATGGCATCGGCCCTGAGATTATGACCCAAGCCATTGATGTATTAAATGCCGTCAATGATAAGTTTGCGTTAAATTTGAACCTCGAATCTGGACTGATCGGCGGCGTCGCCATCGATGCGACTGGCGTGCCTTTACCAGATGAGACCTTGGCTCGTGCCCGTGCCGCCGATGCAGTATTACTAGGCGCGGTCGGTGGTCCAAAATGGGATGATATCGAGCGCAGCAAGCGTCCTGAGCGTGGTCTTCTGAAAATTCGCGGTGAGCTTGGCTTATTTGCCAACCTACGTGTGGCAAAGCTGTATCCCCAGTTGGCCAATGCCTCGAGTATTAAGCCTGAAATCATCTCAGGTCTCGATTTACTAATCGTGCGTGAGCTGACAGGCGGGATCTATTTTGGGGAGCCGCGCGGTATTCGTACGCTAGATAATGGTGAGCAGCAAGGCTATAACACCATGGTATATAGCACAAGCGAGATTCAGCGTATCGGCAAGGTGGCATTTGAGTTGGCAAAAACGCGGGCAGCCGCGACAGGTAGTGCTGCCAAAGTCTGCTCAGTGGATAAGGCCAATGTCTTAGAGGTCACTGAGCTGTGGAAGCAGACGATGATTGAGATGCAGCAGGCTGAGTATGGTGATGTGGCGTTATCACATATGTATGCTGATAATGCGTGTATGCAGCTGATCAAAGACCCAAAACAGTTTGACGTTATGGTGACGGGCAATATGTTTGGTGACATCTTATCTGACGAAGCTGCGATGCTGACAGGGTCCATTGGTATGTTGCCATCAGCCAGTCTTGATGCGTCAGGAAAAGGCATGTACGAGCCTTGTCATGGCTCGGCACCGGATATCGCAGGGCAAGACAAGGCCAACCCACTAGCGACGATATTATCTGTTGCTATGATGCTGCGCTATACCTTTAAACAAGAAACGGCCGCCCAAGCCATTGAACAAGCAGTCAGCGACGTGCTGGATGATGGACTTCGTACGCTCGATATTTTAGATCCTAGTGAAGCCGGATTGACCCAAGTTGGCTGTCAGCAAATGGGACAAGCCGTTTTGGCAAAATTGGTATAAGGCTCTGTGATATCGCGTCCTACAAAAAGCCATATACAAAGTCTGACGACTCATGTAAAGTCTGACTGCTCGTTTTTTGACTGTTAAATCGTTATATTTTATAAATTTAGCACCCATAAATTGCTCTGCAGTTTATGGGTTTTTTTATACTTGTTTAACAGTTGGCTGCGATAGGTAACATAACCAACCTGTTATCCGCAAAAAAGTACTTTTATTAACACAGCTTGTGCAGAAGGCCAGTCTTATTAACATAAAGGTGTTATATGCTCACAGACCGGTATGGCACCATATTTCACGTATACAACTGATAAAAAGACGATCTGATAAAAATAATCGATATAACAATAAAACCTGATAAAAATGCTAGGAGCACACATGTATCATTTAAATAAAGTCACCGCAGCGCTCGCCGCGGTTGGTTTGTCAGCTTCCGTATTGATAGGGCAAAGCGTTATCGCCGATACAGACAATGCCGTGGGCGATGCTCAGGCAGCGATGAGCAAATCCGCCGACACTAAAGACGTCAGCCCAGTTACCAATGGCGTCAGTCAAAAACTGACTGGCGATAACAAAACGTCGATGTCGCTTAACAAACTGCTTCCTACCATTAAATACAGCACCGAAAATTTGCCAGCGATGGCAAAAAAAGTAAACGACGCCAGCTGGACGCCTGGTACTAATATCGATCGGACGATTGGCACCAAATTACAAGCATTATTAAACTGGCATCACAATGGCGTGGGTGCGGTCGATGGATACTGGGGCAAAAACACCAAAAAAGCCATGCAAGCCTTTCAAAAAGCCAATGGCCTAAGTGTCACAGAGGCTCTAAATACCGAGACTTGGCAAGCCCTCACGAGTGATAAGGCGCTTATGACGCAGCCTGTGTTGGTCAGCTACCAATTGACAGACGCGGACGTCGATATCAAAACCACTACTATCCCAGCGGGTGCTACCGCAAAAGCGGAGCTAGAGGGTCTGTACTATGAAAATGTGATAGAGGCATTGGCAGAGAAGTTTCACATGAGTGAAAAATATCTCAAAACCCTAAACCCCAATGCCAGCTTTTCAGCGGGTGAAACCATAACGGTTTATAATCCAGGAAACCCTAACACCGCGCCCGTCAGCCGTGTGGTCGCCGACAAAACCACCCAGACGCTATATGCGTACGATGACAAAGGGACACTGGTTGCCAGTTATCCGACGACAGTAGGGAGTACGGCCACCCCGTCACCATCAGGCACGCATACAGTAGAGGTCAAGGTTCATGAGCCCAACTATACTTATACTGCTAATGATGGGAGCAAAGCTATCTTGCCGCCAGGCCCTAACAACCCAGTCGGCTCTGTGTGGATTGGCCTGAGTAAACCCTCTTATGGTATCCATGGCTCACCGGACCCTGCCCGTATCAGCCGTCAAGCATCTGCAGGCTGCGTGCGTCTGACCAACTGGGATGCCTTGGCACTATTGGGTGTCATACAAAATGGGGCTACGGTAGAGTTCAAATAGCTTAAGGTAAAAGACAAAGAGCATGAAACCATCAAAGTTTTCTGTTTATAAAGGCGGGTTTTTATGAACGCGTCAAAAAAATACCGCTAACCATCAGTTAGCGGTATTTTTATGTGGGTATGGCGGATATAGTCATTACTAAATAAAAGAGATACACAGCATAAATTCGCGAGATTGGTACAAATTCTTCTTGCGTGCTGTGCCAACGCCGCTCGATGCCGCAAAAAACTTATTCGAGTCTCGCCATATCTTTTTTATATTGACCTGACTAACTTGTAAGACAAAACATTGATAGCCAATAATGAGTAGGTTTGCATTTTCATTATTATTATCTGTTAAACCACCCAAGCATTCACAAAAATGCTCTTAAAAACGTCTTAGCAAGTACTGCATCATTTGGTAATGATGAGATTTGTCATAATCGCGTAATCGTCATCACTGTTTAATAAAATCGATTTTATTAAAGTCGATTTTTATCGCAATTAGTTTTTACCACGATAGGTGATACGACCCTTTGATAAGTCATAGGGGGTCATCTCGACTTTGACTTTATCGCCAGTCAAAATACGGATATAGTGTTTACGCATTTTACCAGAGATATGCGCGATGATTTCGTGTCCGTTTTCTAAACGAACTTTAAACAATGTGTTTGGAAGGGTGTCGATGACTTCGCCTTCAAATTCGATAATATCGTCTTTTGCCATAATTTTGTATCAATCAGTTAAAAATAAGCCCATATTATACGCAAGCTAGCGTATTAAAGCAATACAGAACCTGGTTTTGGCTTGACAGCTTGTAATCGATATGTATATCAGTCAGGCAGGTTTAGCCAAAGGGGCGTAAGAGGCGCGGTGGGCAATAGTTTTTGCCAATGCTCGGGATAGTAAGCATTGATAAAGTATAGGCCGTCACCAGAGGCGGTCGGTGGTGCAATAGTACGGTCTTTTTTGGCCAAAATAGTCAAAAAATCAGCCGGCTCGAGCTCGTGCTTGCCGATAGCGTACAAGGTGCCCATTAGGTTGCGTACCATATGATGCAAGAAGCCATCTGCTTGAATGTCAAACACGATAAACTGGCCATGGGCAAATAATCTGGCATGACTGACTGAGCGCACTGGCTGATTGGACTGACAAGCGGCAGCGCGAAAGCTACTAAAGTCGTGCGTACCGACGATATCCGCTGCTGCCTGCTGCATGGCGGCCAGGTCAAGTGGTTCATAAATATGAGTGACTTGATGGTTTAAGATAGCAGGGCGCTGGGGTTGATTGAGGGTGATATAACGATAGCGACGGGCGATAGCGCCAAACCGTGCATGAAAGTCGTTCGGCATGGGCTGTATCCAGCGCAGCGCAATGTCGTCGGGGAGCAGACTGTTTACACCGCGAAGCCAATTATGAGTCGGGCGATAGGCGTGGGTGGTAAAGTGGGCAATCATATTACTGGCATGGACGCTGGCATCGGTACGCCCTGCGGCGACGACTTCCACGGTCTCATTGGCGACTTTGCCGATAGCGGTTTCGAGGGCTTCTTGGACACCCAGCACTTCTTGTTGCCGCTGCCAGCCGTGATACTGCGTACCCAAAAACTCAATAGCGATTGCTAGGGTGTAAGTGGGTTTTTTGCTGGCGGTTTCGATAGGGAGTATCTCAGACATGATAATGTGTGGCTTATAAAGTAAATGGTAAGGGTTTCTTATGGTCGTAATAAGACCGATCAAATCAGCGCTTTTTGATGGTAATGCTGGCTTGGCTGACATTGTTTGTCCAGCGTTGACGGCGTCTGGTAGGACTGTCGTACCGTAGCAGCAGCCACAATAATCGCGCATAGATGGCTGGAATGGTCAACCGGCCGCCAGCGATGACATGATACTCATATTGCCAACTGCCAGCCGCATAGTTGTCACTCACGCCGCCAAAAGGCGATTGACTGGCGCAAACCACCATATGCCCATGCTGATGCGCAAGGGTCAATGCCTGCGCCAAATCAGCTGAATAGGGCACGTTGCCTGCACCAAACCCTAATAAGATAATGCCACATGGCGGCTGAGAAAGTAGGGCCTGTAGCTGATTGCTTATAACCTCAGTATCGTTGGGTAGGCAATACAGAGCATGAATACGTGCTTGCTTGGCACGAGCATCGATGCTTTTGCTGATTTCTTGTTGGTCCTCGAGCCAGTGTTGGCGGCGGGCGTCTGGCAAGTGCTTTATATAACTATTGGCAGGATAGGCTGCCCGAGAGTGACCAGTAAACGCCATGAGGTCATGACTATGGATTTTTTGTACCGTTTGTGCAGGCCAAGATTCGCCGCCAAAGGCAATTTTCACTCCTGACTCACCCGCTGCTGCCAGTTTTAACGCATCGTTTAGGTTGCCCCACGCATCGCTATGCGTATCAACGCTATAGGTATGTAGCATCTCGCTGTCTAATAGCGGGCGCATACTGCCAGTGACCGCCACACAGATATCACTCCCTGCAAAGGCCTCTGCCAAAAACGCCCCGAGATAACTGAGCGTGTCGGTACCAGTGATGAGCACAAAACGTCTGTGCCCCTGCGCATAGGCGGCTAGTATCAGCTGGTAAAAATGCACAAAATCGACAGGCGTTAATTGGCTACTGTCTTTGATTAAAGTGTTGTCTAGCCAAGAGATTGGCGGCAGATGGTGGGCATGGTCTGGCTCTGCTAGCAGTGTTTGTAACGTCGGTAAAAACACCTCTGCTGGTAGCGGTGCTAATGGCCGGCCATAACTGCCAAAAGTGCCGCCTGCATAAATCAGCTGGATGGGATCAGTAAGCGTCTTGGTCATAACAGAAGAGGGCATAGTCGGCGCCGTCATAAAAAGTAAATAAAAATAAGAACTAGGGTGCCCCAGCTCAATCGCTCAAATGAACTGCTCAATGAGTTGCGCAACTGCATCAATAGTCATCTAAATCAGACCCTACTATAAAGGCTCAATGCAAAAAAAAGCAAGTATTCTCAAGGCACAAGAATACTTGCTGATAAAAAAGCCTGCTTTTTAATTACGCTGTGCGCTCGAGTAGCGACTGCGCTTGCTGCTGCTGTGCACTATTGCCTTGAGAAATGACTTCATTGAGCAAGCGTTTGGCGCTATCGTACTCGCCTAGCTGCAGGTACTGACCTGCCAAGTCTAGTGCTACCTGATTGCTGTCTAATGATTGGACAAAGTCAAAATCAGCGGCAAACCTTGCTGAAAAGTCCTCAGCGTTATCTTCTTTAATACTCTCGGCAGGTTGAGCTGCTACTGGGGCAACTGGGCTCGCTGCTGTATGCGATTCATCTGATAATGCATCAAAGTCAAAGTCATCATCGATCAATGTATTATCATCAAACGATGTGGGGCTACTTGAAGTCAGCTCAGAGGCTGCTGTCAAAGTAGGGGTAGCGTCATCACTGCTGTCTGCAAAGTCACTGTCTAATGTTAAGTCATCAATATCGATACTGTCATCACTTAATTCGTCACTTATCTCATCGCTTAGATCAAGCACAGGCTCATCAGTGTTTGTTTCAACATCTAAGTCAGCTAAGTCAGACTCTGTCTCAATTGCTAGTGCCGTCTCTGATGCAGCGTTTAAGTCATTGCCTAGGTCGCTGTTTAGGTCACTGTCTAAGTCATCTGCGTCATCCAAATCGTCTAAGGACAAGACAAAGTCGTCGTCGCGGCTTTGGGTGGTCTCATCAGTCATGTGGTCAGTCGTGCTCGCTTTATCAGCAGCATCTTCTGAATCCATATCTGTCACTAAATCATCAAAATCTAAGACGAAATCCTCTTCATCTAGCGTTAGCGCTTCAGTGGTATCCGCTTCGACACTGTCCGCTTGGGTTGAGACATCAGATGACTCTGGCTGCGCTGTTTCAATGTCCTCAAGACCAAAGTCGAATTCGCTAAAATCTGTCTCTTCAGTCGTTTCTGTGGCCGCAGTGCTCTCGTCAGCTGCCGTGGTAGGCTCTGCTGCCGGTGCCGGCTCATCTAAATCCGCTTCCAAATCACTGAGCGTCAAGGCAAAATCTGTGTCGGTATTGTCATCTGCCAGCACTTGTTCTGATAGTGCTGGGGTCTCGACAGAAGAAGCTAAGGAGGCATCGCTCTCGCTGATATCATCAGCTGCCACATCATGGGTGGGACTGGCATGTGTCGTTGGCAGATCAAAATCTATACTTTCAAAGTCGGCAGCTTGCTCAACGGGCGCGGTTTGCGCGGCGACTTGATTTTGTTCTTCAAAAAACAGCGTCTTTAGCTCATCTGCTAAGGCAAGGCTTTTTGGGTCATTTTGCGAGCTGATGGTGTCATAGACTTTGTTGAAATTCTCTGATTGATTGATCGTCGCATAGATGCTTAGCAGCTTTAAAGAAAGCTGACTGTCATTAGGCTTTTCGCGCAAGCCGCGATTGAGTGTTTCAATCGCTTTGTCATAACGCTGCTGATCTATAAAGCGCTGGGCAATGGTGATGGGGTCAAACTTGTTTTCGCCGCTGACGTCAGTTTGTACGGGCGCACTTGCTTTTGGCGCTGGTGTCTGTGCCGCGGCATGTCTATCTGACTTGACATAAGGCTGCGCCGAAGGTTTTTGCGCTTTGTTTTTACGTATCACTAAAACCGCTATTAATACAATCAGTACCAAGCCGGCGATGATGTATAGCATATTGTCCATTGTTACTCCCACGCCTATGATTACAGCATAATACGCTGCTATATCAGGCGATTATTGGTTGCGTAGTTTTTTGAGACGAGCTTGCAGCTCTGCCAATTTTTGATTCTGTAATTGAATTTTTCGCGTATAACTGTCAAGTGCGCTACTGGTCTTGGATAAGCTTTGGGCCTGAGAGGCAGCCGCTTGCCGTGATGCTTTTAAAGTAGCTAGTATGTCTGTGTTAATTCCATTGCCTGTGGCCGCCGCTGATTTGGTTTGGGTGCCATCGGCATTGCCATCATGTCCTGGAGCCAATACAGAAAACTGCGCTCTTGGCAGGGTCTTGGTAATGGTTGGTTTTTTTTGTGGCTTGGCTGCAGGCGCTGAGTTGTTTTGCACTTTAGCTGTATGGGGCTTTGCTTTAGGCGCTGGCTGTGCGACAGGGGTATTTATCCGCTGACGATATTTTTGTTTTTGGGCGCTGATAGCGGCCTCTAGCGCTTGCTGTGATGGCAATACATCATAATTCGGCAGATTTAGCTTGGCGTCGGCTTTGAGCTGGTCTGCGTCTTTATTGATAAAAGCATTGGGGTTTTGTGATTGAATCTGTTTCATCACGGTCTGAATATCGACATTGTTTTCTTGGGCAATCTGCTGAGCAATGATCCATAAGCTATCATTGCGCTGTACTTGATATTGAAAGTTTGCCGTGCTTTGCGTTTTGGCGTCTGCTATAGAGTCTGCTGCCACATGGTTTGTAGGTGCAGTTTGATTGTTGGTGCTTGGCTGAGAGGGCGCGGCAGTATCAGCCGGTATGTTGCTACCGACTACCGTTGCTGCTGCCGTATGTGCCGTGCTCAAAGCCGCTTGCTCGGCGGCTTGGTTGTCTTGAGCTGCGTCGTTTTTTGGGGCGGCAGCTACGATACTGGCACTCACACCCGTGGTTTTTTGCTGACTCGGTTGTATCTGACGCGTGACTTGAATATTTAGCGTATCTAGTGCGCTGTTTGCTTGCGCTGTGCCGAGCGTGTGTTGCTTAGCAGGTGATGCTTCGCTCGCGGTGCTAACACTTGAGGCGGTTTGCTCTTGAGCCAAACGCCCATTGTCCAAGCGGCTGGCAGGGTTGGGGCGGCTAGCATTGCTCTTCGCTGGACTGGCGGCCGTGAGCTCAAAGTCATTTGCCAAACGCCCATTGTCTAAACGGCTAGGCGTATAGACTAGATGGTCAGTTGCTGATACAGATGTCTTGGCAGGCATGCTGGCTGAGGCAACTTGCGTTTGAATACTTGCGCTTTGCGTATTGGCACCTTGCGTATTCGGTAGTTGCACGTTGGGCGCGGACCGTTTGACGGCCGTAGCAGCGCTTGTCGATGAGCTTGCAGCTGATGCCGATATCAGTGGTGGCGGAGCACCTTTTCTAAGGGTCAAAGGTTTGGCATTATTGGCGGATACGGCAGGTAGATTGGGCTTTTTTGCGCCTGTTACGATGTTTTTGGTGGTATCGATAGGTAAACTGGCATCGAGCGGCATCAATAATGTTTTGGGCACGACATTACGCTGACCCTGATCATTGATGGTCAACACAATATCGGCAAAGGGTTTAGAAACAGGTTTTGATGTACTGATATAGACTTGGCCGCTGGTTTCTGAGGTTGGCTGAAAGCGTACCCTCATTGAGTCAGTTGGCGTCAACCCCATTTGCTGATAGATAGCAGGGTTGGCCAAGCTGACTGAAAAATCAGCCGCCCGAATGTCCGAGACACTGATGCTGGCTCTTAGAGGCTCATGCTGTGCTGAGGTCACAACGGTCTTGCCAATCGTGGCCGCTTGGGCGCTAGAGACAAAGGCGGCACAGCTTACCGAACACAGTAACGCCATCGATACCGCACGGTGTACGCGAGTCAAACGATGAGATAAACGACAAGACATATGCAGCCCTTAGAATATAGGTTATCTTTGCTTTTATAACAAAATCTGGTTTAGTTTACCAGTTTATTTCACAACTGTTGTGGCCAATGTATCAAATGTTAATTTACTGTATAAAACGCCCTTTTATTCAGCGGTTATCTGCTTCTCAAGTAGCATGGCATCTCCATAACTAAAGAAGCGGTATTGCTGCTCGACGGCATATTTGTACGCTTGTTCTATTGCTTGTTTGCCCGAAAACGCCGATACCAGCATCAATAGGGTGGACTTGGGCAAATGAAAGTTGGTCAGTAGCTTGTCGATGACGGCGAATTTAAAGCCTGGATAAATAAAAATATCTGTGTCGCCTGACCAGCCAGCAAGTGGCTTGCCCGTGCTCGCAGTCTTTTGGTAGGCAGTTTCGAGCACGCGTGTGACCGTCGTGCCAATCGCGATCACTTGCTTGCCGTTTGCATGGGTTTGATTGATCAGATCCGCGGTTGCCTGCGGTAGATGCGCATATTCACTATGCATGGTGTGATTGAGCAAGTTGTCGGTTTTGACAGGGGCAAAGGTGCCTGCGCCCACGTGCAACGTCACAAAGGCGGTGTGAATGCCTTTGGCCGCCAGTTTATCCAAAACTGCTTTATCAAAATGTAAGCTGGCAGTCGGTGCCGCCACGCTAGCGAGTTTGGCTGGATCATGAAAAACGGTTTGATAGCGGGTATTGTCCGTGTCGTCTGCATGACGCTCAAAATATGGCGGGATAGGTAGCTCGCCGTATTGCTCTAGCTGCGGCAAGATAGGAGCATCAAAGGCTAGGATAAATAAATTATCCTGACGACCAATCATGACCGCATGTATATGACCATCCGCGAGCTGCAAGCGCTGTCCACGCTTGGGCGCTTTGCTGGCTTTTATGTGGCCAAGCGCGATATGGTCAGTGCAGACCGTTTGATCATCCGCGGTCGTCAAATGCAGGGCGGCGGGCGCCAAGTCGGCAATATCGACCAAACGCTCGATCAGCACCTCGATCTTACCGCCCGTGTCTTTTTGTCCAAACAGGCGCGCTTTCATCACCTTGGTGTCGTTAAACACAATCAAATCACCCGCATTTAGTAAATCCGGCAACTCAGAAAACATGCGGTCTTCGGCACGGCTATCTGCCACAGTGGCGGGATTGCTGGCGGGTAAATACAATAATCTTGAGGCCGAGCGCTGCGCTAGCGGGTAGCGGGCGATTAAGTCATCTGGGAGCTCATAGTCATAATCATTAACGCTCAGATAGTCTAAGTCATTATTGTTTTTATAGGTGTCAGTCATTGTATGGCGATCTAAATCTACAGCGTGGGAGTGGGTCATAATGGGTCTTTCAATGAAGAGTGACGAAGAATGATATGAGCGTAATTGTAGCAGAAATGACAGGATAAACGCATGTCTCATTGAGTGACTCACAGGCATAATGTGTCATAACGACCACGTTATTACGGCCATGTCGTCATGACCGCGCGCGCTGCCACAAAAACCTGACAGCCATACTGATAGCCTGAGGTAACTATCAGTCAGACATCAATCAGGCTCATCTATTCAAATAGTTTTAATTGAGGCAAAAGCAGGGCGGCGGGCACCAATGAAGAGAAAGTCACACCGACCAGACGTATGGGCAGATGACGCGGGATGTCCAAAAACAGCTTGTCTAGCCAATAATGGGCGGATTCGGCGCTATCAAAGGCCGTCGATAACGTGTGTGAGCGTGTGACTTGAGTAAAATCCGCGTATTTAACTTTTAAAGTAATGGTATGCGCGACCAGTTGTTTTTTTTGCATTTGATAAAACGCATCTTCATTTTGTGCATAAATTTGTACTTTTAGCTCAGCATCGTCGTCAAGATTGTCCCGAAAGGTGGTCTCAGAGCCTACGGATTTGTGCGTGCGCTGTGACTTGACCGTACGCTCATCGCGGCCATGAGCGATATCATGATAGAACTGACCACGTTTTCCAAACTCCTGTACCAATGCCGCCGCTGGCAAGCGCCGCAAATCAGTACCCGTGCGCACGCCCATGGCATGGAGACGCTTGGCAGTGGCTTTGCCAATACCATGAAAGCGCTCGATGGGAAGGGTGCTAATAAACGCATCGGCATCGGCTGGTGGGATAACTGCGATACCATTGGGTTTGTTGATATCAGAGGCAATCTTGGCCAGCATCTTATTAAATGAGACGCCAGCAGAAGCGGTCAGCCCTGTGTGCGCCAAAATCTGCGCTCGTAGCCAATTGGCCATCAACGTCGCTGAGCCCTTATGTACAGATAAGCCGGTGACATCCAGATAGGCTTCATCCAATGACAGCGGTTCGACATGAGGCGTCAATCGATGCATGAGTTGGCGTATATCTCGACTGACCGCCTGATAAACCTCAAAGCGTGGCCGAACAAATATCGCCTCAGGACAGCGTTTACGCGCTTCATAGCATGACATCGCTGAGCGCACACCAAACTTGCGCACTTCATAACTGGCTGCTGCGACAACCCCGCGCCCGCTTGGGTCACCGCCGACTACCAAAGGCAAACCTCGTAACTCTGGGAAGTCACGTTGTTCGACACTGGCATAAAAAGCATCCATATCAATATGAATGATTTTGCGGGGTGAAAGAGGAGTAGAAGCAGTCATGACCGCTATTTTACCCCAATTAGCAAAACTATTTTAGCGGCAACCATAAATATGGCTTGATTTTATAAACAAATAGGCTATTAAAACAATTTAAAAAAAATATCAGGGATTTAAACCTGCCAATCCCCTAAGCTCGTACCTTTTATTTACCGTTTAACCTAAAGGATTTGCCGTCCATCATGATTAATAAATTTAGATGTTACGCTTTTGCTTCAGACGTTCTACACTAAAGTAAGTATCGAAGTAGACGATTGTTAAAAGAATAAACAACTTCTTTATACGCCCTAGTCTATAGCGAATAAAAAGGTTGTTTATGGCTCGCACCACACTCGCCTATAGAGTATTGGTAAACTCGCCGCCTAAAGGAACATACTTAGGGGTGCATGAGGGACTAAGGAGCTGATGATGAATAAACTAACAGGGAGCGAATTGACACGCGCAATGCTAGCACGAGGAGATAAGGATATTTGGTGTGCAGTTTGTGATGAGAGTGATGAGCTGGCGATGATGGATCTGTATGGCAATGATTTTACCGTCTATATTGTTGCTTATCGTGATGGATATTTTTATTGCCGTAGCGGCATATCTTGGGCCTGTGCAGTGCCTATAAAGATAGCAGCCATCACGCAAGAAGACCAAGAATACATTGATAGCCCAATGATACAATAAATCTTATAAACACAAAAAAACCTCCCATATAGGAGGCTTTTTTATTAAATATGGTACCAGTGGTCGGACTCGAACCGACACGCTTTTAAAGGCAACGGATTTTGAATCCGTCATGTCTACCAATTCCATCACACTGGCATGTAAGTAGATAACGTTTGTAAAAACAACAGTTATCGAATTGGGCTACGGTGTTCGCCGTATAGGCTGCGTATTATAGCAGCCTATTTTTTGTCGTCAAGAATTATTTTAAATAATTTGCAGTTATTTGACGATATAGCAAAAAATGCAGACCTAGCCTACAAAGGCACGCTCAATAACGTAATCGGCTTGCACGCCCATACGTGGCGACACGGTAAGACCAAAACCATCTAATATTTTCGAGACATCAGCGTTGAACGGCATGCTACCGCAAATCATTACACGGTCATCGTCCTTATTCATTTGTGGCAGTCCGACATCTTCAAACAGTTTGCCTGATTCCATCAAGTCAGTGATACGGCCCATATTTCTAAACTCTTCGCGCGTCGTCGTTGGGTAATAAACAAACTTCTCTTTGTACCAGTCGCCGAAGATTTCATCGTTGGGCAGCTCATTTTCGAACATCTCACGGTACGCTAAATCTTCGACGTTACGCACGCCATGCACGAGGACAATCTTGTCAAAGCGCTCGTAAACTTCAGGGTCGCGTGATAAGGCTAAGAAAGGGGCAAGGCCAGTACCAGTCGATAGCATGTAAAGGTGCTTACCTGGTAACAGGTCATCCAACACTAACGTGCCTGTGGGTTTTTTACTGACCAATAACTCATCGCCAACTTTGATGTGTTGCAAGCGTGAAGTCAGTGGGCCGTCTTGTACTTTGATCGAAAAGAACTCTAAATGCTCTTCGTAGTTGGGACTGGCAATAGAGTAAGCGCGCAGCAGCGGTCTGCCATCGACCACGATTCCAATCATCGCAAACTCGCCATTACGGAAGCGTAAGCCATCGTCACGAGTGGTTTTGATGCTAAATAGAGAGTCATTCCAATGATGAACCTCTGTAACCGTTTCGGTGCGAAGTTTTGACATAAAGTCCTCGTTAATAAGTGATTATCGGTATCGTATGGGTTAAATTAGGTATAAGATAAAATTTTTCAATGACCGTTTCGGCGCTAATGAAGGTACTGGTTTTTATAGGCGATATGAAGCGCTATCTTAGCCTTTTATACACTTTAACTTATACATTTTATATAATGTTGTAAATGACAGCGAATGTCTGTGGCGTCAAGCCGTGAAAATCAGTTTGTTCAGCCAAATCTGTCCGCTAAGATAAGGCAAAACACGACAAGGTATCACTATTTTTATCAAAAGCATTTTTATCAAAAGCGGTTTCGTCAGCGCGCCTAGCCTATCAAGTCGCTTCTATTGATCTGCCCATATCAAATTGCTTCTATAAAACTGTTTGTATAAAAATAGGGGCGGTCATCAAATTCTCGCTCATAATACCAAACTTTAAAATAAAAATCCGTCTGGCAGCGACTATGTAGCATGATAAAATAGAATATCGTTAGTAAATAATTTTGTATCATGCAATAAGCGTGTTTTTGGAGAATTTATGCCTGTATCAGGTGACGATGTGCTCGCCGATTGTCATCGGGCGCCTATTATTGGCTATCATCGTGCGCCGCTCTCGCAAAAGTTTGGGGCGCCAAGACAACCAAACTTGGTGGCGCTGGTGAGTGTAGTTGAGATGGTTGCGCCTTATGATACGCCCGCCGCTTTTGTTGGCTTAGAGGCGTTTAGTCATATCTGGCTGAGCTGGCAGTTTCATCATAATGATACGGCCAAAGCTGGCAGAGTGAGTGCAGCCGCACCTGCCGGCGAAGAGGATGCGACAGCGGCGCGCACGACAGCAAAGGGACATTTTCGTCCGCAAGTGCGGCCACCAAGATTGGGCGGCAATCAAAAAATAGGCGTGTTTGCCAGTCGTAGTATGTATCGCCCATCAGCGCTGGGGCTGTCTGTGGTCAAGCTTGAGCGCGTCGAGGTAGTACAAGGTCGCGCGTTTCTTATCATCAGTGGCGCTGATATGATAGATGGTACGCCCATCATCGATATCAAGCCCTATGTGGCGTATAGCGATGCGCTGATCGATGCTCGTAGTGGCTTTGCTCCTACGGCACCTGAGCTGCTAGAGGTCACAGTCACTGACACCGCTTATCAGCAGTTTTTGCAGCTAATGTCTGATGCGCTTACTAGAGAAACTGCGCAAGGTGCTGGCAGACAAGTGTTAATTGATCAGGCGCGCTGGCAACTTGTCGATACGGATATGGCCATCATTCAAGCACTCATCGCTCAAGATCCGCGACCTGCCTATCGCCGCAAGGAAGTGCACAAAACCTTTACGATGCGCTACAAGTCTGTCGATGTAGCGTTTTGGCGGCTTGCCTCAGGGGCGCTACAGATCACAGCGATTACCAACATAGCATAACGTTTATATAGTATAACGCTAACATAGTATCACGCTAAAGAACTTATATAATGCTGCAGCTGAGCTTGGCCAATCTAGACAATGGCCTCACATGTACTGACCAAAAAAGAAGAAAAATATGTCTGAGCAGAAGTATTCGATAGTCATAGATTTACGGTGGTGCCTAGATGAGTTACTGGCGGATAGAGTCATTGATCAACGCAGCTATAATTTGGTCATCACCAGCCGCCGAGCCAAGGAGCAGCACCCACTACTGACCATTAGCGAGTTTGGTTTGCCCAATGCTCATGCGCTAGACAGCACCTCTGAGGCCAAACTAACGCTGTCATGGCTCAACCAATGGCTGGCAGCCAAAGCGGGTATGGCGATGGTGCGTATTGATCCGCTAAAGGTTGATGTGCCAGCAGTCACGCAGCTGATGTCGTTTGAATATGCTCGCTCGCAGCATATTTTGCCGATTGAGGTCACATTAGATGAGGTCGTCATTGGTACAGACCAGCCGTTTTTTACCGATTGGCACGCCAATATCGAAAAGCTGATCAAATCCAAAACCTATCGCACCGTCTATATCAGTCCCGATCAGCTCAAGCGTTATCGTCAAGAGTTTTATCAAGTGACACAAGCGATTGCGGGTGCCAACTCTTTACATAAGCGTGCTGCCGCTGATGTGACCAATGTTGAGGCATTATTGCAGCTTGGGGACAACACCAACCCCGATGCCAATGATCAACATATTGTCAAAGTTGTCGACTGGCTGCTGCAGTATGCCTTTGAGCAGCGTGCCAGCGATATTCATTTAGAGCCGCGGCGCGAGATGGGGAGGGTGCGTTTTCGTATTGATGGGGTGCTGCATACGGTGTATGAGATGCCGCTGGCCATCATCGTCGCAGTGACTGCGCGTATCAAAATCTTGGGGCGGCTAAATGTCGCCGAAAAGCGCAAACCGCAAGATGGCCGTCTAAAGACTCGTACGCCAAAGGGGCTAGAAACCGAGCTGCGACTCTCTACCATGCCGACCGCCTTTGGCGAAAAGCTGGTGATGCGCGTCTTTGACCCTGAAGTGTTGGTACGCTCGTTTGCTCAGCTTGGTTTGTCGGGTAAGCAGCTCGAGACATGGCATGAGCTGACGGCCCATCCAAACGGTATTATTTTGGTCACCGGCCCGACAGGATCTGGTAAGACCACCACTCTATATAGCACGCTCAAACAGTTGGCGACCGAGCAGGTCAACGTGTGTACCATCGAAGACCCTATCGAGATGATTGAGCCGAGCTTTAATCAGATGCAGGTCAATGCGGGAGTGGATTTGCATTTCGCTGATGGTATCCGCTCATTGATGCGTCAGGATCCAGATATCATCATGGTTGGGGAGATTCGCGATACTGAGACGGCCAATATGGCGGTACAAGCGTCGCTGACTGGGCACTTGGTACTCTCAACACTGCATACCAATGATGCACCAAGCTCACTGACACGTCTGCATGATTTGGGGGTACAGCCGTTTTTGACCTCAGCGACCATACTCGGAGTCATGGCCCAGCGTTTATTGCGTACCTTATGTCCACACTGCAAGCAAGCGTTAGAGGTGCGCCCCGAGAGTGAGATTGCCATTCAATGGCAGGAGCTGGTGCAGCCTTGGCGCGCGCCCTTGCCTGCGCAAATCTACCGCGCAACAGGCTGTGAGCATTGCCGCCAAACGGGTTATCAAGGCCGTGTGGGCCTGTATGAAATCATGCCGCTATCCAATGAGCTAAAAAAGTTGGTCGCAACCGATGCCAATGTAGAGGCACTAAAAAAACAAGCCTACCGCGAAGGGGTGCAGCCGCTGCGATTATCGGGTGCCAAGCGTATCAGTGAAGGGGTGACGACCATAGAAGAGGTGATGCGCGTGGTACCGCTGCATTAAGCGTATGCGGCAAATAGACCGCTGTCCTTCATGTTTGCATACTGCCTTAGCGCTCCCAGCGTACATTTTGGCGCATGATTTTCGCGGGCGTGCCTGCGACCATGCAGTTTGGGGTGGTAATGGGTTTGTTGACAAAAGACCCTGCGGCAATAATACAGCCGCTAGCGATGGTGACATTTTTGGAGATAGTGACGTTGGCTGCGATCCAGATATGATCTTCTAATACCACATCAGCGCGGGCCTGGTTTAGGCGCTCGTTGGACTCGGTGTCGTAGACTTTGTGGACATCGGTTGCACGGATTTCTATCCCGCGCGATATCATGCATGCTTTGCCGATGCGCACGCTTTTGTCACGTGCCAACACATAGCAGTCAATCGCCGTGGTCCGATCGCCGATATCAATGTGCAAATGATCGCCCACAATCAGCAGATGGCCTGAAAATTTGACGTGCTTACCGATGGTAATATGATTATGACTGCCATTGATATCGATATTGAGCTTGTTAAACTTCCCGTGCTTGCCGATACTGATTTGATTGTCATGACCTTTACGTATGGTAATGGTTGAGCCGCCGATGATACGCGCATCATGGGCGATATCGATATGATTGTCCTGTCCGTTATCTGTCAATAAAAATCGCTGTTTGTAGAGTTGTTTGGGTAGCAGCGTTTTGAGAATAGGGGGCAGGGTCACTGTCTTTTTTGGCGTCATAATAGCAGGGCTTATGTGGATGAATGTTAGGCGTGATAGGCCGCTGGTCGCAGCGCTCTATGGGTCTTTATGGATTATGCCTTGAAAACAGTGCAAGTCAGAGCAATAAATAGCACAAAGACGAGGCATTTTATACTGTTAAAGTTATTTCTTAACTGTCATTTCTCAAGTGTCATGTCTTATTTTAAAATTTACCACTTATGTATTTAATTAACGAGATTGTTTATGTTTACTGATACGCATTGTCATCTAAACCGCCTGGATTTAACCAAATATGATGGCCAACTGTCCGGCGCAATTGACGCGATGAAGGCGGCCAATGTCACGCGCGCGATGGCGATTATGTGTGATTTTGCTGAATATGATGACATCGCTCATATTGTCAGCACTCATAGCGATGAGGTGTTAGCGCTGGGCATGAGTGTCGGCATTCATCCTTGTGAAGATATCACAGTGTTGCAATCTGCGACAACCGAGCGGCTGATACAAACCGCTGATGCTGAGCATGTCTGGGCCATCGGGGAGACGGGACTGGATTACTACTGGTCAACAGAAAATAAAAAAGAGCAGCAAGCAAGTCTTGCTCGTCATATCTATGCCAGCCAGCAGCTCAAAAAACCTTTGGTGGTGCACATGCGCGATGCCAAAGAAGATACCCTTGATATCCTAAAAGCAGAAGGCGCCGAGCATGGCATCATTCATTGTTTTACTGAAGATTGGGAGACGGCCAAACGAGCGCTGGATCTAGGGTTTTATATCTCGTTTTCAGGCATCGTCAGTTTTAAGAGCGCACAGATGATTCAAGATGCGGCGCGCAAGATGCCCAAAGATAGAATTCTCATCGAAACCGACAGCCCTTATCTGGCTCCTGTCCCCAAGCGCGGCAAACCCAATGAGCCTGCCTATGTGCCGTATGTCGCCCGTTATCTGGCTCAGATGTATGAGTGTGACAGTGAGGAGGTTGGAGCGCTGACAGCAAAAAACTTTGAAAATTTGCTGGCACAGTACTGCTAAAATGGTTATGCTATGACCACTCAGTCATTTATCGGGTAATGTGAGGGTTGTGTCTCTTTTTTATTTCTAATATCGAGCGTAATCAGGCAGTTATCCATGACTATTTAGCAAACACGAGCATATTCCCTTTGGCAGTTCTCGAGCAGTCTTCATATAGTTGCATCCGCTTGTTGCCGATACATCCGTATAAACGATGGTTATATGCTTAATCTTGTCAAGTTTTAGGAGAGATTATGAGTCGTCAGCATCAGTTCAAAGCACGAGAAGAGAATATCTTAGCGATGGCAGAGCAACTGTTACTTGAGTCCGGCGATGGTGATATCACTTTGGACAGTTTGGCAGATCAGCTGGATTTGGCCAAAGGCACGTTATATAAGCATTTCTCCAGTAAAGATGAGCTGTATCTGCGTATTATTATTCGTTATGAAGAGCAGTTGTTTGAGATTAACCGTATTGATGACTGCCCATCAGCGGGGGTGGCTCGTATGATTTTGCAGCAACTGTTTAATCCCCAAAAAGCTATGTTGCTCAACCAGATAGAAGAGCGTCTGGCGGCCTCGGTGACAGGTCTTAACCGCCTGTTTGGCGAGCTGTACGACATTCGCCGTCAGCGTATGAAGCGTTTGATCGACATCATTAGCGCGTATCTAAAAGACGAGCACAGTAGTTTGAGCACTCGTGACTATTTGTCATCGATTTGGGCGATGGGTCAAGGCGGGGCGGGGTTATTAAACTCAAGTTTTTATCAGCGTTATTTGGGTCGCCGCGACACCTTGCGTTATGCTTTTGTGCAGCAAATGCTGGAGTTGCCAAGTCACTACCCAGCTGCTGACGACGACGTGATGGATGAGGATATGCAAGAGTTGGTAGAGCAAATCGATACAGAATCAGAAGAACACCGTAACACCAATTATTAGCGCGTTTCTCGTGTTAAAAATGATGACTTACATGAGTTAAGAGCACATATCCCAACAGATAAAAACAGTGCCCAATGTAGGCAATCACATCGCTCTGTGCTGTGGCCTTTTGGCAGGCAGCACAGAGAGTTTTTGTACTTACCTTAATACAATCATGAGCTTATAGGTGCAATATGCCGGTCACTGTCAAGACTCAGACTCGCTCAGCGACCAGCTCTCTAAGGTTGATTCAATCAGAATTTAGTCAGTATAGGCTGTATGATAAGACGCTTATGCCTGATGCTGATGCCCATACACTTCCTTTCATAAAAAACGCCCGTACGTCTTGTGTTCATACTTCTGCTTCGACACACTCGCACTTCATGTCTTCTAAATCTCAAACAGGCTTTACACTGGTCGAAATCGTGGTAGTGGTGGTCATCTTGTCGATATTTGCCGGTATGATGAGCCTATCTGTGGGCAGTAGCGAAGCACGTAAAAACCGCGCGTTTTATGAGCATCTGACCGACTCACTCAGTTATGTACGGTTATTGTCCGCTGAGCGTATGCAGCCGATGGGTCTTAGTCTGCAGGCCGATAAGCGCGGTCAGGTGACGCCTGTGATTGTGACCTTGTCCAATCCCTATGCCGCGTATCAGGCAGCGAGCGTCTCAGCAGATAGCAATGATAGCATACCCAAAAATGCCATGGAGCTGTCAGCAGAGTTGTCTACCATGAGCGGTGGTTCTGATGAAGCCTTGCCAACGCCAAGCTGGGAGCCTGAGACGGAGGTGACGCTGCCCGAGCTGCCATCTGGTGTTCATATCAGGGTGCAGAGCTTGGCGGCTGTAGAGGTATCAAGCGCTCAGCAAGCTCAGACATTGCAGCCTTGGTTTGTCGGTCAGATGGTGCCGCAGGTGGTTTGGTTTGGTACAGGGCAGGCCACGCCGGTGACCATCGAGGTGCTGCATGAGGCGCGGCTGGTAGGTGATGTGATCACGATTATGCCCGACGGTAGTATGATGATTGGACAAGGACAATAAGTGATGAGCCAACACACCAACGCTTATGATAAAGCTGCCTCATCACATTTAGAGCAGAGCCAGCGCGGCTTTACGTTGATAGAGGTGATGGTGGCGCTAGCAATTTTGGCCGTGGTTGCTGTTGCAGCCAGCCGCGCCAGTAGTGCTTATTTAAGCTCAGTCGACATACTGCGTACCCGTACAATGGCGCATTTTGTGGCACAAAACGCGGCGGCGGATTTACGTATTCAAGAGACGTGGCTGACGGCCAATCGCACTCAAACGATCAATGCCCAAGGCCGAGAGTGGCAGGTGGTAATGACGGTCAATGAGGCGATCACGCCTGCGCTAAAAGAAGTAAATATCTCAGTTGCGCCGATAGTAGATGGCCAAGCACGTACGGCTGTGACCGATATTAGTGTGATGCTAAGCAATAGTGAGCAAGACATCGGCAGCCTAGATCTAGCAGGTTTGGCCGCATCTGGCGGTGCGCCATGAGGCAGCAGCGGGGCTTTACTTTACTAGAGCTACTGCTAGCAATGGCGATATTTGCCATGCTCGCAGTCGCAGGGTGGCAAGTGTTTGACAGTGTCAGCAAGTCGCGTGAGCGCGCCCAGCGTCATGCAGATGATTTGGCAGTATTACAATACGCGTATTTGCAGTTGCAACAAGATATGGGGCAAGTCATTGCTTATCAGGTCAATGAAGCGTCAACGACTGACGACTTAACCAATAATAGCAGCACAGATCCGCAAGTAACACTTCCGCCGCCTCAGCCGTTTATGAGCGTGGATGGCGAATCTGTCAGTTTTGTACGATTTGCCGATCCTGATCCACGCTATCAGAGTAGCGCTAGTGTGCAGCGGATCGCCTATGTGTTTGCTAACGATCAGCTAATTCGCCGTCAATATCATAGTATCCATAGTATGAATGGCGAGAGCACAAGCTTAGATAGTGTGCTATTAAAAAGCGTGAGTGCAGGACGCTGGCAGGCATTAATGCCAGAGCCAAGCGATCAGTTCCCTAATACAGAGGGTGGGCGCTTGGGCACATCGGCAAATCAAACGAGCCGCGTAGCCAATACAGCCAATACTCAGCCCAAAATCACTCTTTTGCCAAAAGGTGTGGCGGTGAGCTTTACTTATCAAGACATGGCAATCACGTGGCAATGGGCGCTCGCTCCTAAGTCGCTAGCTGTTGATAGCTTTAAAACAGCAAATACAGTTAATGATGGTAACAGCAATAACAACAGCAACAACAGTAACAATGATGATAATGGCGGTGCCCAAAACGATGATGCAGGGGGCGGTGTCTAAATGCATCCTTTATTCGATACTAGAGGGCAGTTATGTCGATGACAGCGAACTCACAGCGCGGGGTTGCCTTATTGACAATATTGCTACTGGTGGTCAGCATCACCGTCGTGGCAGGTGCCATGCTGGCCAGTCAAAAGATTGCCATTAGACGCAGTGGGTTATTGTTTGAGCAAAACCAGCTTTTACAAGACATCCATGCTGGTCAACAGCTGGCCGTGACGTTGATTCGCGCTGATGATACGCTAAATGAGACGGATAGTGAGCAAGATATTTGGGCGCAGCCGATCCCGCCGTATACCTTGGATGGGCACAGTATTAGCATCGAGGTGCGTGATGAAGCCAGTCGATTTAATATCAATAACTTATATCATGACGGCGCAGTGGATGGCACCGCATTGGCGGTATTTCAGAGGTTGCTGGTACAGTTAAATTTGGCACCAGAGATTGCTATAGCTGTGCTTGACTACCAAGATAGTGACAGCACGGTTTATCAAGATGGCGGTGATGAAGGTGTGGTCTATGAACAGCAATCGAGGGGCGCGGCCAGCACACTGCCCAATCAGCCATTTGTCAGTGTGGAGCAGCTACAAGATATCGAAAAGGTCAGCGCTGAGGATTTAGCAGCACTACGTCCTTATATCACTGCAGTGCCTTATTATTTGCCTATTAATATCAATACTGCCAGTCCAGTTTTGCTCGCTGCCCTGACAGAGACGGCTGATCGTCAGCAGATGCAGGCGCTGGTCGATATGCGCGGCCAGCAAGCATTAGCGGCGATTGATGCGCTGTGGCAACTACCAGCGCTTGCTACGGTGAGCGCTGACGAGCGCCAAGCGTTGACTCCGCTGCTTGCTACCGAAAGCCAAGCATTTGTGGCGCTGATCACGGCCGCTGATACTGGTGCCGCAAAACAACGCTTTGCCACCATACTGATCAGCAAAACGCCTGCCAATGCCGCAAACAGTAGCGGCGGCAACAATGAGAGCGTCGCGAGTGAGACCGATAAAATCGCTAAGCATATTCAGGTGGTGGCACAGCGCTTGTGGGCCTTTAGACCCAGCTTTTAAGCTGTAGAGCCGCTAATCTTTTAAACGAGTCTCTTCGCTTGATTTCCAGTTGTACGCACCATAAAACAGCATCTGTGCTTGCCGAGTACAGTTATGGAGCATCAGTTGTTTGTTTTTTTCGACTTCGTTTAGATCGATCTCGTCATCATGATCTTCGGTGTAAGTCAGCTCCAACCAATCGATGATCCAAGAAAAAAACATATTGATGCCAGCTTCAGCCAGTAGCCGTCGATCATAAGCATTGATGTGAGTAAAGGCTGGCTGCAACGCTAAGTCATCTGCTAAGTTTTGCGTGTGGTTTTTGACCAGATCGCTAATGGCTTTGCGCACCGCATCAGAGCCGCCATAGCGCTCACTGACCAAAAACTGCCAATAGTACGGCTGATCGCTGACCATATACAAAAACAGCTGGATACTTTTGGCGATTTGCCGATCAAAACTGCGCTTACGGCCAATCTGCAGGCTATCACTCAGTATAGCGAGTGTACTGCCTAGCTCCTCAATCACTAAGGCTCGACCAAGCGATTCCATATCGTCAAAATGCCGATAAAATGCCGTCGGCACCACGCCCACCTCGCGGGTGACCTGCCGAAGGCTAATAGAGCTAAAGGCTTGCCCAGTCATACATAAATCGAGCACCGCATTGAAAAAAGCGTGCCGAGTTTGAAGTTTTTTTTGTTCGCGACTACTCATAGTATTTCAAAAGTTATCCAATAAAGGGTTATCATACGCATTTTAGCGCACAAATACGACCAAAATACGCAACGACTGTTAACTCAATAGTCGCCATATCGCACCCACTCATTTTGTTTATCGCGGTTTTTCAAATGGACGCGTCTTATACCACCGTCCCCCAATGCCCCTGTAACTCTTGCGCCAGTCGATAGGCCTCATGATCGTTCATACCCGTAATAAAGTCTAGAATGCTTAAAATATTATGATAGACATTGTCTGATAACGTACGGCGCTGCTCATCTAAGTGCGGCTGTAGCAGCTTTAGCAAACGCTCCTGCTCAAAAGACATAGGCTGCACGGCGCTTATGATCGTACTCCCCGTCCACGCCAGCGGCATAAAGGCATCTAAAAGACGATGCAGGCATTGATTGGCCATCAGCTCCATACGTACTTTACTTGGATGGTTAAATATCTGCTCACGCGCCAGCTGTTTGGCTTGATGGATGCCGCTTTGTACGCTGATATCACAGTGGGCAAACAGGCTATTGCTAAGGGTTCCGACCAGTAACGCGTCATCATTGGCAACAAAAGCATCCGTCACGGTATTGACCAAACGCATCATCGCCCGCGCGCGCAGTGATGCCAGACTTTGCCTGACAGACATATGAGCAGGTAACTCGATGGTACAAGGTCGCTCACCGATCAGCTCATAAAAGATCGCCGCCACATCTTGATAGGTCAGCATATTTAGATTGATGCCGTCTTCTAAATCAATCAATGCGTAACAAATATCATCCGCCGCCTCTAATAGATACGCCAGTGGATGACGGGCAAAACCGTCATGCTGCTTGGAGCGCGGCAGGTTTAAACACGATGCTAAGGTTTCTAGCTGCGCCGCTTCACTATAAAAGCAGCCAAATTTTTGTACTTTTTTGGCTTGCGATGGACAGGATTGTAAGGTGGCAGCAGGGCGCTGCGGATAGGTAAGTTGTGAGCTGTCATTGCTGTGGGTGGCCAGCCAAGGATATTTCATAAAAGCGCCCAAGGTTGCGCAAGTCAAACGCATGCCGCCTTTATCAGGATGATGCTCGTTACGTGCGAGCAAACGAAACCCTTGCGCGTTACCTTCGTAGGCCAATAAATCCAACTGCTCAGAGGAGGATAAATGCTGCAAAACTGCCTGCCGCTCAGGATGAGCAAACCAGTCGCGAATGGCGTACTCACCTGCGTGCCCAAATGGCGGGTTGCCGATATCGTGGGCCAAGCATGCCGCTTGCACGATGACGCCGACATCAGCAGGCGAGACCCCAGCGGGCAGACCGTGGGACAGCTTATCATGGAGCTTTTCTGCTGCCATCATACCCAAAGAGCGCCCGATACAAGAGACTTCAAGAGAGTGAGTCAGACGGGTATGAATACCCAGCTGATTGGTCAAGGGATGTACTTGAGTCTTTTGATTGAGCTGACGAAAAGAGTGCGAAAATACCAGCCTGTCATAGTCTTTATGAAACTGAGAGCGAGTGCTGGTATTGGCATTGTGTTTTTTATGAGCGCCGAGGCGCTGAGCGTTTAGAAGATGAGACCATTGGGTGGTGGCAGACGACAAAGACATAGAGGTGCCTAGCATATAAAAATATCCGAAACCAAGGGAGCCTCTAGCATAGCAAAATAGCATCCTTGGTACAGCTGCTACTTAGTACCGCTTTCGTACCACCGCTCAGCGTGATGATCATTAGGCTGTATGGCAGTTAAAAAGTATCTGCTCATCGCTGATGGCGACCTCATCATCTAAGGTTTTGCTCAGTAGTATCGCCTCATCATCACTGACTTGCCAGATGATGCCATGGCGGTCATCAAGACCGATATCGCTCATATAGGTTTGTTGGTCATTGCTCTCAGCGCTGGCGGCCAAGTCGTATTCGATACCATCGATGAGTAAATGCGCTGTCTGCGGTGTACTTTCGCTATGATAAGAAACGTCAATAGTAGCAGTAGGCTCACAAGAGAAAGTAGTGCTGTTGCTGGTATGAGCTGCATGATCGTGACCTGCGTGCGCATGTTCCTCGTGACTATGACCTTCATGACTGTGATCTTCATGACCATGTTCCATATCACTATGCTCTTCGTAGCCGTGCTTTTCATGCTCTTTATTGTCATGAATTTCATGACCTTGTTCATGATCGGCGTGGTTATCTACTGGTGCTTCTTTAGATACCGCTGTATCGGTATCGTTGTTTGGCTGACAGCCCAATAAAGAGCCTGCCATCACACTTCCTAATATAGTAATACCTGCAAGTCTAGAACAATAATTATTCACAGTATGAGCCCTCAAATAAGCGAAATAAAGATATGTTATAATATAACAGTATAGCGATAAAATAAAGCCGATGATGGAGAATATCCAACATCGGCCAATTAATTTTTAAACAAGCTATACTATTGAAAGTTACACGTTAAATCTAAAGTGCATCACATCGCCGTCTTGGACGATATAAGTCTTGCCTTCTAGGCGAGATTTACCAGCGGCTGCAGCGCCTTTTTCGCCGTTATACTCGATAAAGTCGTCATAAGCGATGACCTCAGCACGAATAAAGCCGCGCTCAAAATCGGTATGGATAACGCCAGCAGCTTGCGGTGCCGTCGCGCCAACAGCGACCGTCCATGCACGGACTTCTTTGACACCAGCGGTAAAGTAGGTCTGCATATCAAGTAAGTCATAACCTGCACGAATCACTTGATCAAGACCGGCTTCTTCCATGCCCATGTCTTCTAAAAAGTCTTTTTTGTCGTCTTCGTCGAGCTGCGCGATTTCAGATTCGATTTGGTTGCACAAAGCGATAACGATAGAGTCTTCGCCTGTGGCATAGTCACGCACCGCATCAAGATAGGGGTTGTTTTCAAAACCATCCTCGCTTACGTTGGCGATATACATGGTCGGTTTCAAAGTGATCAGACCATAGCTGCGGATCAGTTTTTGCTCATCTTTATCCAGACCTGCTGCGCGTGCTGCTTTGCCTTCAGCCAATAAAGGTTCGATTTTTTTGAACACCTCAAGCATGGCCTGCGCGTCTTTATCACCGCCTTTGGCTTTTTTGCTTTGGTTTTGAATAGCGCGCTCGACTGCTTCTAAGTCTGCGAGCGCCAGCTCTGTATTGATGGTTTCGATGTCATCGATAGGGCTGACGCGGCCGTCGACGTGGACGACGTTGTCATCGTCAAAACAGCGTACCACATGTGCAATCGCGTCGGTCTCACGGATATTGGCCAAAAACTGGTTGCCCATGCCTTCGCCTTTTGAGGCTCCTGCGACCAAACCTGCGATATCGACAAACTCCATGGTCGTGGGTAGCACGCGCTCAGGATTGACGATATCGGCCAGTTTTTTGAGACGAGGATCTGGCACAGGGACGATGCCAGTATTGGGGTCTTTGGTACAAAACGGAAAGTTTTCAGCAGCGATGCCCGCTTTGGTCAACGCATTAAATAAGGTGGATTTGCCCACGTTTGGTAGGCCGACGATGCCGCAATTAAAACCCATAATGCTCTCTCGATAGTATTATAAAATAAGGTCGGCCGATGCTCGATGAAAGCGCCAGCCAAAATTGGGCATATTGTAGCAAATTTTCCGAGGGTAAGGGTGAGGTTGTTGCAGTGTATTTGGACTCAAATATCTGTCGCAAAACTGGTCTTAGTACTCACATCAAAATACACATATGACGATGCCCTCGTTATGGGCGCTCTTATGAGCTATCGCCACGTGTGATTTTCGCGTAGGTGCGCCGCAATATCAAGCGAGTGGGGTACTTGCGGGCTTTATTTTTAATAAAATGGCTTGTTATTCCTGAAGAAAATACCTTTATTAAAAACGTATAACCAAAAGTATTTTTCGGCGAAAAAATCCGTTAAATATGGGTTTATTAATTATCAGGTTCGCGTTATTATCACCCCCTGATATGCAAGACTCTACTACCTGTTAGGAAAGGATACTCTATGCGCTATGAGGTTATTGTTATTGGTGCTGGCATGGTTGGCACCTCAATTGCGTGGCATCTACAAAAAAATAATTCGCAAGTACTGTTACTAGATAAAAAACTCCCAGGGTCAGAGACCTCTTATGGAAATGCTGGCTTGATCCAGCGTGAAGCAATCCACACTCATCCTTTCCCGCGTCAGCTGACAGAGATGATTCGCGTACTGCCCAACCAAGGTACTGATATCCGTTATCGGATACCGGCTCTCTTGCGTTATCATCAAGCCTTGCTGCAATACTGGAAGTACTCGGCGCCAGCCACGGTTAAAAAGATCGAAGCTGAGTGGCAGACGCTGATTGCGCATTGTACCAGCGAGCATCAAACCATGATTTCGGCATCTGGTGCCGATGAGCTGATCACGCGTGATGGATGGTTGCAGCTGCATCGCTCTGAAGACACCTTTAAAGAGGCGATTGAATCAGCCATTGCAGCTCGTGAGCAGGGCGTCGAGCACAACGTACTGAGTCTTGCAGAGTTGAAAGCGATGGAGCCGAGTGCCAATTTTGATGGGTTTGTGGGCGCGATTCATTGGCTCAACTCGTGGCAAGTTTCAAACCCAAGCGCCTTGGTCAAAGCTTACGCCAAAAACTTCGAAGAGATGCAAGGAACGATCAAAGAAAGTGACGTAAAAGAAATCGCCAAAGAAGGTGAAGGCTGGAAAATCATCACGGATAAAGAGACCTACTATAGTGATAAGTTGGTCATCGCCGCCGGCCCTTGGTCAAACGACTTGATCAAACCACTGGGTTATAACCTGCCGTTGTTCCCGATGCGCGGCTACCATCAGCACTTTAAAGTGACGGACAAAAACACCATCCATCACAGTATGTTTGATATGGACAAAGGCTTTGTCATGGGACCGATGCAGCAAGGTATTCGCATCACTACTGGTGCTGAGATGACCACCATGAACGCGCCAAAAAACTTCGGTCAATTACAGACCGTCCTAAAATTCGCGCGCAAAATTCTACCGCTAGATGACGCTGTCGAGAGCGAAGCGTGGGCAGGCTCGCGCCCTTGTATGCCAGATATGAAGCCGGTCATTGGTCCTGCACCTAAGCATGACAAGCTCTGGTTTGCCTTTGGTCACAGCCATCAAGGCTTTACTTTGGGGCCGATGACAGGGCGCATCGTAGAAGAGATGATTCATGATAAGCCGCTATTGGTCGATATCACCCCATTTAGCGCTCAGCGTTTCTCTAGCTAGGCGTTAGAGCTGCTTACCGGACAAATGCAACTTAACTTTCGTTAGATATTAAGGATAAAATACGATGAAAAAGCTACACAGCAATCAGCGTATGAGTAAAATCGTGGTACACAACCAGACCGTTTATCTGTGCGGTCAGGTGGGTAACGCAGAAGACGACATCAAAGCCCAAACCCTCACTTGCCTAGAAAAAATCCAAGCATTGCTCGAAGAGGTTGGTAGCGATAAATCAAAGCTACTCTCAGTGACCGTTTGGATTAAAGACATGGCAGACTTTGCTGCGATGAATGAAGTATGGGATAAGTGGTTTGAAGGCATACAGCCACCAGCGCGTGCTTGCGGCGAGTCTGCACTGGCGCGTCCTGAGCTACTCGTCGAGATGATTGCCACTGCCGCAGAGTAACTTAGCGTTACTACGAGCGCAGCGCTGCTATTAGTAAGCAGTCAGAGCCAAACAAAAAGGACATGATAGCGATATCGTGTCCTTTTTCATTGGTATTTTTCATTGGTATTTTTTATTAGTATTGTCCTTTGGCTTCTTGCTGTTAGATTTTTTGTCATTACTCTACTGCGGTTTATAAATGCTAGGTTAAGCCCCATATCATAAAAACCATATACAACAAAAAAGAGTCTTATGATTTTTATCAGCCATACCATGCGTCTGAGCGATAGCGACGTGGAGATGCATGCCATTCGTGCGCAAGGGGCAGGCGGACAAAACGTCAATAAAGTCGCCTCGGCCATTCACCTACGCTTTGATATCAATGCCTCAAGCTTAAGCGAGGAGCACAAACAGCGTTTATTAAACAGTAAAGACAGCCGTGTCACCAAAGATGGTATCTTTGTATTAAAAGCGCAGCAGTACCGTACGCAGGAGCGCAATAAGATAGATGCGCTTGAGCGCCTCAAAGCCTTTATTTTGCAATCCACGAAAACGCTGCCGACACGTAAACCGACCAAACCCAGCAAAAGTGCTAAGCGTAAACGGGTCGATCAAAAGACGCAGCGCGGCAAAATAAAAGCGTTACGCGGCAAGGTGGATTTTTAATCACATGTTTAGTCATGCGTTCTGGCGCGTGAGTCTTATCGTCCCGTCCATACAGCATCGCGCTTTTCGATAAACGCATCAATGCCCTCACGCACGTCATCTGCCATCATATTGCAGCTCATCACTTTGCCTGCATAGTCATAGGCGTCTGCCAAGTCCATCTCCAACTGCTGATAAAACATATCCTTGCCAGTTTTGAGCGCGACAGAGGATTTGGCAGTGATGCTATCGATTAAAGAGTGTAGGCTGGCCGCCAACTGATCCGCTGGCGCGACACGGTTAATAAGCCCTTGCTGCAAGGCGGTACGGGCATCGATAAATTCACCGGTGATGAGCATCTCAAACGCTTGCTTGCGAGAGAGGTTGCGACTGACAGCGACAGCCGGCGTCGAGCAAAACAACCCGACGTTGATGCCAGAGGTGGCAAACTTGGCTTCATCAGCCGCCACGGCGAGATCGCAAGCGGCGACCAGCTGACAGCCTGCGGCAGTGGCGATGCCCTGTACCTTGGCAATCACGACTTGCGGCATCTGGTTGATGGTCAGCATCATCTGGCTGCATTGTTTAAATAAAGCACTGTGAAATGCTTCATCCGAGTGGGCGCGCATCTCTTTTAGATTGTGACCTGCACAAAATGCCTTGCCAGCCGCCGCGATGACGACCACACGGATATTGCTGTCTTGGGCGATATTGTCCAGCTCTGTCTGCATGGCGGTGAGCATATCGCTTGATAGCGCATTGAATTGTTTGGGGCGATTGAGAGTAAGCGTGACGACGCCGTTTGCCTCTTTATGGTTTTCTCTGATAACGAACGGCTCATTGGTCTCAGGCGTATGGGTGTTGTACATTTATCTTCCTTGATAATGGGACATAAACCCAAATGATAGCATGGCTCATCAGTGATATAACAGCTGATCTGTGTTGAATATCCGTTTTGACTTCCTCCCCTCCCTAAATGGAGGGGATTGCTACTAAAGACGGCCAAGCCCGACCGAGAGAATGTTTTTTGTTCCATTAACATCTCTATTATGGGTCGTTTTACAAGAACGACAAAACCATGCTCTTATACCAAGCGCTGTTTAGTAGTGGTTGGCTATTGGTGGCAGGCGCGCTCGTTGTTTACTTGTTTCCGAGCACTGTGCAGCAGATTGGTCTAAGCCAATGGATAGTAGCGCTGATATTGGCGCTGCTGGCGACAGACTATATGCGCCGCTTATTACGTAGGCGTTTAGATGGCTATACGGGCAATGGGCTAGGGGCGACGCAGCAGGTAAGTGAAATCGCCATATATGTGGGGCTGGCTGCTTCTATACCTTTTGTCTGAAGTATATAGTCAGTCCTAAATGAAAAAAGTACAAGTATTATGACGCGCTACTGGTATAAATTTTCCTTGCTTGCTGTGCCTACGCAGATTCTTTTTTGAATGTGTTTTCAATGCCAGCTTCCACGATAATACATTTGAAAATATACTCTAATAAAAAGGCTCATAGCAAAAAACTGGCCATGTGTAATGACCAGTTCATTTTATCTTCTGCAGCGATGGACAAGGGCTTTTGCATCATTTAAGCAATCTTATCAAACCATGCTTTGTTATTATCAGGCGTCATAGAATCGAAGCTGACATAAATACCTCTTTCATCTAGTGTGGCATACCAGTGATCGTCATTACTGCCAGTTAGCAGTTGAAAATACTTATTATTTACAATTCTACCGACAGTATAAATCTCACCTTCTGCATAAAACTTATTACCTTGGATACATAACAATTTATCATTGGTATTTATCACACGGCTGTCTAATGTTTTATCGTTCAACGTATCGTTATTTGGCATACTATTCGTCATACCCTATTAACAAATGAGAGGGTTATAGCATAACAGTCAGATAATTAAATATATAGAGGGTTTTATAGAGGTTATCTTATCATTAAGTATAAGATATTTAAGGGTTTATTGCAGATAGTTGCTAGAGTATATCATCGGGTCGCAACAAATAAGTCAAGCGAGATTAGCAGCGATCAGGAATAAAAAAAGCCAGCGACATGATGTCACTGGCTTTTTTAGACTGCTACAAAGGCTTACTCTTCTGAGTAATCTTCGTTGTCGTCTTCTACATCGTCAGCTGCGTCTTCATTGTCGCCATCTTCAGATAAGATAGTAACCAAGATGCTAGCAGTCACGTCATGGTGTAGCTGAATATCAACATTGTATTCGCCCACTTGACGTAGAGTGCCTTCAGGTAGCTTGATTTCAGCACGGTCTACTTCTAGACCTGAATTAGTCAATGCTTCAGCGATATCGCGAGTACCGATAGAGCCAAATAGCTTGCCTTCGTCACCTGATTTAGCACGCATGATGACATTAACGTCAGTTAATGCGTCAGCACGCTCTTGAGCAGTAGCGATTTCTTTTGCTTCTTCAGCTTCAAGCTCAGCACGACGTGCTTCGAACTTTTCAATGTTAGCTTTGGTCGCAGGTAGCGCTTTGCCCTGAGGGATAAGAAAGTTACGACCGTAACCTGGTTTTACATCGACAGTTTCACCGAGTTTACCAAGGTTGACGATACGCTGTAACAAAATAATTTGCATGAGTCATTCCTAGTTAACGGTTAAATTACTGATGGTTGTCAGTATACGGAAGTAGTGAAAGGTAACGAGCTTGCTTGATAGCAGTGGCTAGTTGACGCTGATACTTAGTAGACGTACCGGTAATACGGCTTGGTACGATTTTACCATTATCACTGATGTACTGTTTTAGCAATTCAACATCTTTATAGTCGATGTGAGTGATGCCTTCAGCAGTGAAACGGCAGAATTTGCGACGGCGATAGAAACGTGCCATGAGTATTCTCCTTTAATTAGTCTTCACTGTTGTCGTTGTCGTCGTTTTCACGATTGTCTGGACGACGAGTAGTTGCTTTGCGTGCGCGTTTTTCATCGGCATTCTTGGCTAACTGCGACTCTTCAGTGACAGCTTCGTCACGGCGCATAACTAGACTACGAATGATCGCGTCGTTATAGCGGAATAATTCTTCAAGTTCAGCTAAAGTATCACCGTCAGTTTCGATGTTGAAAAGAACGTAGTGAGCTTTGTGAATCTTGTTGATTGGATAAGCCAATTGACGGCGGCCCCAATCTTCAAGGCGATGGATAGCACCACCGTTGTCTTGAACCAACTTGATATAGCGTTCAACCATGCCGACCACTTGGTCGCTTTGGTCTGGGTGTACAAGTAACACCAGTTCGTAATGTCGCATTATGACTCCTTACGGATTAGTAGCTATTGACCCTATGTCAATAGCAAGGAGATTTATAAGGTAAGCCCAACGCCCAGTTTTATAAAATCCTATTTATAAAAATAGTTCTTATAAAACCTTGGAGATAAGCTTAGTTTATAAAGCGCAGTATTATAACAGTAGTGAGTGGCTAATACAAAGGTTAATCACTCACGCATTGCCGGTAATACTAAAAAAGCCACGATCATACGCTGCTTTTTCAGTATTTAAAGAGGTATTTAAGGATAAATTTAGAGATCGAGCTTATTATTTATCTGTCGATTATTTCAGAGTTGGCTCTTTTGTCAGCTGACTGCTGTCGGCTTTGACCACCAACGTCTTAGCCAGTTTGTCATGCCAACCGATGTTTTCAGGGCTTTTGGAGGCCATATAATAATGAACGGCGACAACGACAAATCCTAAAAAGCTGGTAAACGAAAATAGCAAATTATAAATAATAAACAGCAGTAACGTACGCATACCGATGAGCTTGGTAAATGAGGGCAGGCGATGAGTGGTTTGATCGACCACACGAATACCAGTGATTAGCTTACCCAGTGACTGCCCGCGTAATGCGATAAATACCAGTTGCAGCGCAAATAGGCCAAACACCATGATTTGCGACATCATTAATGTGCTACTAGGTAAGCTCTCCATCAATGTCATAGAGTACTGGTACGCGGCGTCCATATCTTGGATGTTTTGAAACTTACTATAGTCGATATCCATTTTGGTCAGTGCCATCACCAGCGGAAATATCGCCAGCAGATATAGCAGTCCATTGATGGCGGTCGCTAATACCCGTGACATAATTGGCGCTAGTACGACGTCGCCAATGACTTTGTCTTGGTTAGTGGCAGCTTTATTCAGCTGGGTTTTGTTTAATGAGACGTTATGATGCGGGGTGTAGTGACGATTGGTCGTCATGTCGACCTTGGTATTATTCGCCGTATCTTTACGCTCAGGCTTGCCGTACAGTCTATCTAAAGACACAGGCTTGTCGGTTTGATTACCTGAGGCATTGTCTTCTGGAAAGATAGTGACGTTGTTAATGATAGAGTCATTGACCTCAGCGCCATTAACCGGAGCGGGTGTATAGACCGTTTGGTTGTTGGTTAAGGTGCCGACACGTTGCCATTGTTCCAAGCCTTCATGCCACATCAGGTCATCTAGCACCACTTCGCCAGATGCCAACATGATATTGAGCTGCTCCAAATTGTATGGACCAGCTTGTACGTTATTTCGAGCAAGAAAAATTTGCATAATTGCCTGCATAGTTAGTCAAATATTAAGTCACTGTTTTTAAGCCACTACTTATCTCACATTATATTAGGGTCTATTTGAAAAAATCAAATAGACCCTAAAAGTAGTACTTGTAATGACTGTGTCAATCACCGTCGTGACTTAATGTGACGGCTTATTTTTTGTCTTCACCAGCTAAGAAGAACCAAGTGTCTAGCACTGAGTCAGGGTTCAATGACACAGAGCTGATGCCTTGTTCCATGAGCCAGAACGCTAGATCTGGATGGTCAGATGGACCTTGACCACAGATGCCGACGTATTTGTTTTGCTTACGGCAAGCTTCGATAGCCATGGTCAACAGTTTCTTAACCGCAGGGTCGCGCTCATCAAATAAGTGAGAGACGATACCTGAGTCACGGTCAAGACCGAGCGTTAGCTGAGTCAAGTCATTAGAGCCGATTGAGAAACCATCGAAATGCTCAAGAAATTCTTCTGCCAATAGAGCGTTGGTCGGTAGCTCACACATCATGATGACGCGTAGACCATTCTCGCCACGTTTTAGGCCATTTTTCTCAAGCAGTTCGATGACTTGACGTGCTTCGTCAGTGGTACGAACGAATGGAATCATGATCTCAACGTTGGTCAAGCCCATCTCGTCGCGGACACGTTTTAGTGCTCTACACTCAAGCTCAAAGCAGTCGCGGAAGTTGTCAGACACATAACGGCTGGCACCACGGAAGCCTAGCATTGGGTTTTCTTCTGATGGCTCGTATAGCTTACCACCCAATAGGTTGGCATATTCGTTTGATTTAAAGTCAGACATACGAACGATGACAGGCTGGTCCATAAAGGCAACCGCTAGGGTTGAGATACCTTCGACCAATTTATCAACATAAAAATCGACAGGTGAGGCATAGCCTGCGATACGCTCATGAATGGCTTGTGAGATTTCGCGTGGCAAGCTATTCATGTTTAGTAGCGCTTTTGGATGCACACCAATCATACGGTTGATAATAAACTCAAGACGGGCAAGGCCGATACCTTCGTTTGGCATTTGGGTAAATGAGAAGGCGCGGTCTGGGTTGCCGACGTTCATCATCACTTTAAATGCTAGCTCTGGCATGGTCTCGACAGAGTTGGTTTGTACTTCAAAGTCGATCTGACCTTCGTAGATAAAGCCTGTGTCGCCTTCGGCGCAAGAGGCGGTGACGTCTTGACCGTCGACCAATAGCTCAGTGGCGTTACCACAACCAACAATCGCTGGTACACCTAGCTCACGAGCAATGATAGCCGCATGACAGGTACGGCCACCGCGGTTGGTGATGATCGCAGAGGCGCGTTTCATGACCGGTTCCCAATCTGGATCCGTCATATCAGAGACTAATATGTCGCCTTCTTCTACTTTGTCCATCTCGTTTAGGTTGGTGACGATGCGTACTTTACCTGAGCCGATACGCTGACCGATTGAACGACCTTCGCACAATACTTTGGCATCAGTGGTATCGATGACATAACGCTCCATAACATTGCTGTCTTGGCGGCTTTTGACGGTCTCAGGGCGCGCCTGTACGATGAAGATTTCACCGCTGTCACCGTCTTTTGCCCACTCGATATCCATCGCTTGGCCATAATGCTGCTCGATGGTGACCGCTTGCTTGGCAAGTGAGGTTAGCTCTTCTGTGGTGAGTGAGAACTGCATGCGATCTTGTTTTTCAACATCAACGGTTTTCACTGATTTTGACGTGCTGCCTTCATCGCCATACACCATCTTCTTATGCTTGCTACCGAGGTTACGGCGAATAACGGCAGGCTTGCCATTGGCGAGTAATTTTTTAGAGATATAGAATTCGTCTGGGTTCACCGCGCCCTGTACGACCATTTCACCTAGGCCGTAGCTTGAGGTGATAAAGACCACTTGATCAAAGCCACTTTCGGTATCAAGGGTAAACATCACGCCCGCGGCGCCTGTTTCTGAGCGTACCATACGCTGTACAGCAGCCGATAGTGCCACGCCTTCGTGCTCAAAACCTTTGTGCACGCGATAAGAGATGGCACGGTCGTTATACAAAGAGGCAAATACTTCTTTAATAGCGATTAGGACGTTATCAATACCGCGAATGTTCAAGAAAGTCTCTTGTTGACCAGCAAATGACGCATCTGGCAAATCTTCGGCAGTCGCAGAAGAGCGTACCGCAACCGCGATGTCTTCACCGCCGCTCATGGCTTCAAATGACTTGCGTACTTCTTGCTCAAGGTCGCTTGGCAGCGCTTGCTCAATGATCCAAGTACGGATTTTTTTACCAGTGGCAGCAAGTTTGTTGACATCGTTGACGTCTAAGGTTTTTAGCTCGTTGTTGATCTTATCGAGCAAGCCTGTTTCGGTCAAAAAACGATTGAACGCATTGGAAGTCGTCGCAAAACCGCCTGGAACACTAACGCCTAAATCAGATAGGTGGCTGATCATCTCGCCGAGTGAGGCGTTTTTACCACCGACCATATCGATGTCGTCTTTTCCTAACTGATCTAGATTGATTACAAGTGCTGTAGATTGCGCTGCCATGATAACTCCAGAAAATAAGGTTATTTAGTAAAGATTATAACGGTGAATTATACCGCTATATTTGTAGAATTTCGAGGGGTTGACCCAAAAAACTTGTGAAAAAGATACAAATTGTCGGATTTGCTACATAATTTATGATGACGCTATAAAAACAGCAATTATAAAGGGCTATCTGTGTCCAACAAAGCTCAGAAAAAAATCCGTTTGTTGATATCTCCAAGCGCCCACCATTTTGACTGATTTTACCAAAACTACCAGCAGTGATAACCACTAAAGCCATCGATGGATGTTTTATAAAGCCCGTCGCCTCAAAAACCACATAACATGGCTGGTTTTTAGGAGGTATGGCGCGGCTATTTGATCGCCTTTGCAGCGCATAGCCTTTGTGCCGGCATGGATGTTGGTGATAAGTGTACGCCTGTAACATTGATTTCTATTAGACTTCTATTATGCGTATAATATAAAGCAGAAAAACAGGGCGCTCAGCCGTGCACGATATGTATAATAAAGACCCAGATGCTATATATCAGACAACGCCATATAATAGACAAAAACTAGATAAAGACTCCTATTGAGTTTTCAATCGATGAGTTTTCAACCGAGGTATCCACGCATGTACTCAAGCAATCCAGCTGAACAAGTCAAGCCCACCATTCAAAACCGCCACGCGCTAAACTTGGACAGCTCTCAGGCCATCAGAACCGCGTTTTTTATCTCAGATGGTACGGCGATTACGGCGGAGACGCTGGGCCGCGCGATCTTAAGTCAGTTTTCCTCGGTTCCTTTTGAGACCAGAGTGTTGCCTTATGTCGATAGCCTAGAGCGTGCTGAGGATGCGGTTGAGCAAATCAATATGGCTTATCAGCGTGATGGTTTGCTGCCATTGGTGTTTGATACCATCGTGAGCCCCGAGATTCGCGAAACAATCAACTCAGCGCACAGCTGTAACTTGGATATGTATGAGGGGCTGATCGGCCGCGTCGCAGAAGAGACTGGGGTAGAGCCAGACGGCCATTCAGGTCATGCTCATGATGATGTCGACTCCGAGACGTATAAAGAGCGTATCGACGCGGTACATTTTGCCTTAGATAACGATGATGGGGCGCGCACCCGTCATTATAATGCTGCCGATATTATCTTGGTAGGGGTATCACGCTCGGGCAAAACACCGACGTCACTATATCTTGCGTTACAATTCGGTATTCGCGCCGCCAATTATCCATTGACCGAAGATGATCTGTATGACAATCAATTACCAAAACCCCTGCGCGAACACAAAGACAAGCTGTTTGGTTTACTGATTGATACCGATCGCTTGGTCAAGATTCGCCAAGAGCGCCGCGCGGGCAGCCGTTATTCGAGCTATCAGCAGTGTCAGCAAGAGCAGCGCGCCATACAAGGTATTTATATCACTCATGGTATCCCAAGCCTCGATGTCTCTGAGATGTCGGTAGAAGAGATTGCCACGCGCATCTTGCAGATGACGGGGCTAAAACGCCGCATCGGTTAGAATGCTGAGCGCTCACATTTTATACCTCCAGATTTATCACACTATCTTTATCAAACGGTCATTTTATATAGAGAAGATTATGCGTTCACTTTATCAAGCCAAAAAAACACCCTTATTATTAGCAAGCGTTATTAGCGCCGCGACGCTATTGAGTGCCTGCCAGACGTCGCCATTTGCTCGTGAGCCTGTGCCTGAGCCGCGTTATATTCCGAGTATTGTGCTTGGTGACGCTCAAACGCTCACCATTATGCCCAATCGTGTCGCCTGCGCCTCAGCGCTACCGATGCAATGCTTGCTGGCCAAATCTAGCAAAGATGGCAGTGTGTTTCAGATTCCTTATGACTGGATTGATGACTTTGCGCCAAGCCTTGGCACCGAATACGTCATCAGTGTACGGCCACAGATCGACGAGGGGCAACAACGTCTGACGGGTCACTGGACGTTGCAAAATATCCTATCTCAACGTATGGTAGGCACCCCTTAGAGCTATGATTAAAGCTATGATAATGAGAATATCTATGACGCTGTTTCATGGGCGATACGATACATACATTGATATATAAAGAGGACATAATGGGAAGTAAAAAACCAAGCGATGCGACCAACGATATTGGTGAAGATACCCATACCGAAGTATCTAACAAACAAAGCGCGCCTATACCAAACCCTGAGCACACCAAAGGTAAAGGTAGAAAAGAGAAAATCGAGCAAACCCACGAGCAAGTTACCGAAGACATCATGCATCATCCTGACTTGGTCAATCCGCTCGATGATACTCGTATCGATATCAAAACTGGCTTTACCAAGGACTCGCGTCGTCTAAAGGGCGATAAGCATCAGTATGAGTATGATGTAGTAGTCTTAGGGGCGGGTCCTGCTGGTGAAGCGGCGGCCATGAAGCTGACCAAAGCGGGCAAAAAGGTGGCGGTGATTGATCCGCGTGAGCAGGTCGGTGGTAATTCAACGCACGTCGGCACCATACCGAGTAAAGCGCTGCGTCAATCGGTGTTTAACTTGATCAACTTTCGCCGTGATCCCATGTTTACCAAAGCGATGGAATACAAGCAAGTCCCGCTCAATGAAGTGCTGGCCAAAGCGCGTCAAGTGATTCGCCGGCAAGTCAACACCCATACGCGTTTTTATGAGCGCAACCGTATCGAAGTGATTAATGGCTGGGCAAGCTTCGTCGATGCCCATACTCTGCGCGTCGAAACCGATGACAATATCTTTGAGACTGTCACGTTTAACAAAGCCATCATCACCGTCGGTAGCCGCCCTTATCGCCCAGATATTCTTGACTTTAACCATCCACGGGTATTTGACTCTGACAAAATCTTGCAGATGGACTATGTCGTCAAAAAAATCATCATCTATGGCGCAGGGGTTATCGGCTGTGAGTATGCTTCTATTTTTACCGGCCTTGGCTATAAAGTTGACTTAATCAATAACCAAAACCAGCTACTGAGCTATTTAGATAGTGAAATTAGCGATGCGATTGCCCATGACTTTAGGCAGTTTGGTGTTCTGATCCGTAGTAATGAAGAGATTGATTATTTAGAAACCCATGACGATTATGTGGTCTTGCACCTAAAGAGTGGCAAACGCATCAAGTCAGACGCGATCTTGTGGTCCAATGGCCGTTCAGGCAACACAGAAGGCCTAAACCTAGAGGCCATCGGTCTTGAAGCCAATAGCCGAGGCCAGCTAAAAGTCGATGATACTTACTGTACCGAAATCGACAATATCTATGCAGCCGGCGATGTGATTGGCTGGCCGTCTCTGGCGTCGGCCGCTTATGACCAAGGGCGCTGTGCGGCGGCCTTTATGGTCGGTGACAGTGATGCAGAGCCTGTATCAAGTGTACCGACTGGTATCTATACCATTCCTGAAATCTCTAGTATCGGTAAGACAGAGCAAGAGCTGACGGACGAAAAAGTCCCTTATGAAGTAGGTCAAGCATTCTTTAAACATCTGGCGCGGGCACAGATCATCGGCGAGCGCTCTGGTGTATTAAAGATATTATTCCACCGTGACACGCTGGAGATTTTGGGTATTCATTGCTACGGCAATCACGCCTCAGAGATTATCCATATCGGTCAAGCGGTGATGAAGTGCAAGAGCAACAACACCCTTGAGTACTTTGTAAATACCACCTTTAACTATCCAACGATGGCTGAAGCGTATCGAGTGGCTGCATTAAATGGACTAAACCGCGTTTTTTAACAATGACGCGCGACGTTCAGTCAAATAAAAAAGCGCCTGCTTATGATTAGCAGGCGCTTTTTTTATGGCATTTTTAGATGAGCTGCCTTTTAGACTATAATCAATTGAAAATAAAACTGTTATATAAGTTTAAACGCGCTACTGGTATAAATTTTACTTGCGTGCTGCGTTCCCAGAGGCTGCGCAAAATTCATCCCAGTAGCGCTATATTCTTTTTAGAGTGCATCGGCTATAGGGAGTGTCCTCATTTTAAAAATGGCGATAAAAATGAGATAAATCGCCGTCAAACAAGGAAGATAGCGCAGATAATATTGTATTGAGATATTAGTCAGCTATTTGACACCGTTTGGCCAGATTTAACCATTTTTAGCCCATTTAGATGGCTATCGATTGAATTGAGAACACGCCCTAGAAAGCTTTTAAACGAGCCGAGCCGCTACGAGACTTGCCTACGCTTTGGCGCATTATACCAGCGAAGCCACACAAGTAGCGCAAAATACAGCGCCCATAAGGCCGCTAGCGCATAAAACCCAGTCGCGACCTGAGAGATACTCGCGCCCATTTGGTTTAGCTGGACTGAGGTATTGATGGCGGGCGTGGTCGGAATAAACCAGCGTACTATTTGTAAGAAAGTAGGCAGCTGGTCGGCAGGCCATGGGTAGCCGCTGACAAAAAACATCGGCAATGAGCTAAAAATCAAAATCTGCATACTGCGCTCACGCTGACGAAACCAAAGCCCAAGTAGGCAGCCAAGTGTTGCCACCGTCGGACAAAACAGTAAAAGAAACAGCAGGCTGCCGAGCATATTTTGTCCGCGTGGGTAGTGATGTAGCTCAAACGCCCAGCCATAATAAAAGCAGCCGATCAAAAAGCTCAGTGTACTAAGCGCTGTGATACGCCCAAGCCAGCCGCTGATGCTGGTCTGATGCCGCCGCTGCTCATACCAAGTACCAATGAGCATGGCAGTGGCCATAAGTAGTGTTTGCTGCAAGATGATAATAGAAACGGCGGGCACCACATAAGCGCCATAGCCTTCTGTCTGGTTGTATAGCGGGACAATCTGTAGCGGTACGGCCTGTGCGTTTTGTGCGGCTGTCGGGGCATAGGCACCTTGCGCGACACTCTTTTTAATTTTGACCCCAGCGGAGACCGTGCTAACCGCTTTTAAAAATCCCATCTGCACGTTTTTGTTGAGCAAAAAATAACCGCCATTACCAAGAACACTGACACTAGCTGCTTTACCCGACAGCACGTTTTGCTCAAGCCCACTTGGGAGCACCATATAGCCTGCAATCTCATCTGCCCAAATGGCTTCCTTAGCGCTTTGTTCGTCTAAAAACCGTCTGGTGTCGAGCTGAGGGCTGGCGCTAGCATAACGAACGATGGTGCGTGATAAGTCGCTGTTGTCTTTATCAACGATACCGACTGGCACATGATTGACGACCTCCGATGAGTATGGCCACGGATAAAAAAAGCCATAGATAATGGGGGCAATAATCAGCATCAATACAATGCCTTTGTCCTTAAAGACGTCTGTTAGGGTCTGAAAAAAGCTTGCAAAAAAGCCTTGCACTGGCGGCTGCGGCTGGGTGACTTTAGCGTTATGGTCTGTTGATAATGGCGGCATTAGCGTGCTCCCCAGCGTTCAGGATGTGCCAGTGCACGTTTGGTGAGTAGGGCAGTCAGCATCATAGCGACGACAGTGGCGATGGCAAGGCCGTAGAGTATCGGCAGGGAGATGGCGACAGGCGCTTGCATCTGCATCTGCGCGATATGTAGCTTAAGATAATGGGTAAGTGGCAAGGCGTCTGACCAATGCTTGGCACTGTCACTGATGGCAATATAAGGAAAGGTCACGCCAGCAAAGGCATACGAAGGCGCGGAGATAAAACCAGTGGCAGACAAACCCATACGTAATGAAAAAGAGCCTAAAGTAAAAATAGCGCCCAGCCAAAACGATAGCATCATCAAAAGCAGCAGGCCAAGATAAGTGGCAAAAACAGCGCTGCTCGCTACGGACTCTTGCGGCGTGGCCAGCCACAGCGCCAAGATAGACCAGAGACCATAAGCCAGCATCGGCCAAAAGTACTTACCCAACAACCCAAAAAGCAAAACACCCATGTGCACGCTCGGCAGCGTAGATACAGGTTTTTGATTGGTGTTGTCCTTAGCGGTACTATTTGGCAGCTTAGCTGCAGGTTGACTGAGCGCGGCTATATTTTGCACAGTGTTATCAGCTACATTGTTATTCACATTGCCACTAATATTGGCACTATCACTAATATTGGCACTAATGCTGCCATTAAGATTGTCATAAGCCTGAGCAGAGGCGATAAAACCATACCAATGGCCAAGTTGCTTATCTCGTAGCTCACGGCCAATGGTCGTGGCACCGATGACCATGGCCAGTATGTGTAATAGCGCCGGTATCACGGTAGAGGCCAAAAACTGCTGATAGTCGGTGGCGGCATTAAACAGACTGATGCGTTGTATGCTGATTGGCGAATAGGCGATTGCCGCTTGTGATGGTGCCATGCCTTGTTTGATCAAGCGCTGAATCTCAACGCCTGCCGACAGAGTACCTGCGACTGCCTGCACACCAGTCTGAATAATACCTGAGTGCGTGCCATACTGGGCATTTACTTGTAAAATAAGCGGTGCGGATTTGCTCGATAAGATATTGCGCGAAAAGTCTTCAGGGATGATGACAACAGCGTAGATATCACGTTGCAAAATAGCCGCTTCTGCCTCTGCGGCTGAATAATACATCTGTCTGACGCTCAGCGTTGGGCTGGCATCAAGATAGCGCACGGCGGTATTGGCCACTGGGCCATTGTCTTGATCAATGACCCCAATAGGCAGGTTGGTAATCTGAGTCTGCGAAAATATCCACCAAATCAGCAAGACGGTGAGCAAGGGAATCCATACCACCATGGTCAAGTCCCATGGGTTTTTGTGCAAAAACCGCCGCTCATAGGCGGCGCTACGTATAAAAGCCTCACTTAGCTGAGTTAGGCGCATGGCTTACTCTTGGCTCATGGTGGTTGGGTCGATAGGTACGATGACACTCATGCCGGAGCGGATACGGGCATCGGGCACAGTCGGGCGAGCCTTGACCTCAAAGGTGCGCACATCAAAACCATCATCGTTATTGGTCGGTCGCCACGTGGCAAAGTCGGAGAGGCTCGAGGTGGCATAAACGGTAAATTGTTTGTTGTAGGGCTTGCCGGCAGAAGATAGCGCTGGGATGGTGCCCGTAAACACTTGACCGATGGCAAATTGATTGAGATGCGACTCGGTGACATTGAGCACTACCCACTGATCGTCGGTGTTGACCAGCGTCAAGATTGGCACTCCTTGACCGACGACTTCGCCTGCGCTTACGATGACATTATCAACGATACCAGCAATCGGACTTTTAAGATTGGCTTCTTCTTTTGCGACCAAAGCCTCGTCAAGCTGGGCATCAACCTGCGCCACTTGTGCGGTGGCCGCTGATTTATCCTCACTGCGCGCACCTTCTAGTGCCAAGTCATACTGCAGCCGCGCCGCTTCGGTCTGATCTTGGGTGGCCAGATACTGCGCATAAGCTTCATCGCGTTTTTGCCGTGCCATCAAGCCTTCTTTATAAAGGCGGTCGACACGCTGATAGGTGTTTTGTGCCAAATCAGAGGCGGCTTTGTTGGCCTGCCATGCCGCTTTTGCCTGCGCAATCTCTTGCGGGCGCGCGCCGTTTTCGGCTTTATCCAACTGGCTTTGGGCCATTTGTTTGCCTGCCCGCGCTTGAGCGATCTTGGCATTGATCTCAGGCGAGTCCATTTCAATCAGCTGCTGGCCGGGTGTGACCTCATCACCTTCGGTAACTAAGATTTGAGCGATGCGCCCTGGCACCTTTGCGGCGATAGATGTTTGCTGCATTTGCATCTGTCCTTGCAGCGTCACAAGCGGCGGCTCACTTTGCGCGGTGCTTTTGTATAGGCCGTAGGCAATGACAGCAATGATGATGAGTGCCACGCCAGCCAATACGGCTTTTTTTCGCATGGCGGCATTGTCTGACTTTGGCGTACCGCGATAATAATCGGCCGCGGCTGGTGCTGGGCTGTCATCAGGCGTCTCTTTTACAGACTCCGTTGACGTCTGTGCATCATGAGGCCGCGCTGATTCATCAGAATCAGGGAGTTTGCGTGAGTCGTCTGATTCGTTTGGAAATTCAGTCATGACGGTGAGAGTCCTAAAGCAACAAAGTTGAAAACAAAGAGGATATTAATACACACGAATCGCATAAGGCTTGGCGTTTTCGATCGTCTCAGCGTTAAAAATAGCACCAAAGGCGACGATAAACGCTGAATAATACAGCCATAGCATAATGACCACAGCAGCCGAAAGCACGCCAAACTCAGCGCTATAATTATTAAAGTTTTGCACATACAGCGAAAACAATATCGACAGCACAATCCAAAGGACGGTCGCTACCAGCGCACCTGGTACCAGTTTTTTTAGCGCGACTGCGTCCCGATTGGGCGCTAATCGGTATAAACCCAAAAAGCATAAAAATATAATGCCTGCCAGTATCGGCCATCTGCTCCAAAGCGCCACTGTCTTGGCGACTTGCGGGAAGGGCAGATAAGTGGCGGCAACAGGAATAATCGCGATAGAGGATATGGCTATAATCAAAACCACCACTGCCGCCAAGGTCAAACCAAGGGCGCGTATAGTGCCTTGAATAAAACCGCGCTCTTGGCTGATATGAAAGGCCAGATTGATAAGAACGATTAATGACTTAACCCCTTTGGAGCCTGCATATAAAGCAACTAAGGCTGAGACAGTCAGGCCAAAAGTGAGGGTAGAGGCGGTGTTAGAGACCAGATCGCTTAGGCGCGAATCTAAGACGTCATATACCGTATCAGGTATAAAGGGGCGTAGCAGTGATATCTGCTCTTGCATCTCGGCGGGCGAAAACGCCAAGCCGTACAGCAGCACAAACACAGCCATGACTGGAAAAATCGACAAAAAACCAAAATACCCGACGCTTGCGCAGTGCGCCCAGACGTTTGAGGTATTGGCAATACGCCACGTCTCTAGTAACGTCTGTCGCCAATTGCGGGTCGAGGTAGCAGTCAGATTTTTCATAAAACAATCATTCACACTAAAGGTTCAGGTTAGGTGTCTCTATCAGCCATGTTAAGTAAATGACGGTAGCTTACTTAAGTCGTTGTGATTTGTTTTTCGCTGTGTTTTTTTATTGCTGAGTATATAAAGTCGGCAATTGAATGTCAGCAGCATTGAGGTAAGCATTGAATGCCAACGGTGTGCCGCAGCTTTGCATCAAGGCGGCCAGTGCTTGTACATAGTCATTTGCTGCTTGTGCCTGCTCGGTACGAGCTTTGAGCGCTTGCGTTTGTGCTTGTACCACATCTATCGTGGTATTGACACCTTCTTGTAATCCCAAACGGCGTAAGCGCAGCACCTCTGCGGCCAGATCTACATTGCTCTGCAGGGCTTGATAGCGTGCTTGGGCATTATTGACATCATGCCAGTTTTTTTCGACCAGCAGGAGTAAGTTGTCACTGACCTCGATCTCAGACAAGTCGGCTTGACGAATCTGCGCGCTACTAGAGGCCAGTGATGCGGTTTTGTCGAGCCCACCCCACAGTTTCCAGCTGGCAGAGATACCAGCGACCCAGCTTGGGTCTTTTTCAACTTGCCCGTAGCCATAAAGCATGACCGTCGGCTTGTAACCTGTATCGGACAAGGCATGTAGCTGCTGCGCCTGCGCGCGCTTGGCTGCAACTTTTTGTAGCCCTGGGTGATTATTGAGCGCCAAGTCCTGAAAGTAGCTGACATCAGGCAACGGGCGGCTGGAGACAAACAATGGCGTAGTGGGCTTGATACGGTAGTCAGTGCGTAGCAGTCTTTGTAGTGCAATCATCGCAAGGCGAGCATCGTTGTTGGCTTTGACAGCTTCGCTTTTGGCATCTGCCAGTGCCGACTGTGCCTCTAGTCTATCGACATGAGAGATAAAGCCTTCTTCATACAAGCGCTCGGCCATATGGTCGGTCTGTTTTAACGTATCATAAGCATCGTCGCGCAAATAGGCGGCAATGATGGCAAGCTGCGCTTTAAAATACCGCTCGATTAATGTGTTATATAGTGCGTTTTTATCCAGTATGCTGTCTGCGAGTGCTTCTTGGGTACGGGCGCGGGAGGCTCCCGTTAGAGCTGCGGTGCGTCCGGCGGTATAGATGGGCCACGCCACGCCTAGGCCAGCGCTGGTCGTCTCGCCTGAGCGCTTAAAATCATAAGAGTCCGGCAGGCGTTCGCCGACGAGCTCACCGAAGTTTGGCAAATCTGGGACAGGCGGCGGGACAATGCCATCGACGCTGTTATTAATCTCATTGACAATGCCGCTTCTGAGTGAAGACAAATCGATATCCTCATCGACGTGGTAGGCACTGGCTGAAACGCGCGCAAACACCAGTGGGTTGTCTAAGGTTTTGAGAGCGTCGGTTTGGTATTCACTGGCGGCGATGGCTGCATCATTGGCCGCGATCTTGGGTGAGACTTGCAATAAGATATCTTGTGCTTGCTCAAGGCTCAAAAAACTAGACACATTCAGCGCATAGCTGTTGTCCACTGTCTTGTGCGTGATGGGGTCGATAAGCGTACTTAAGGGCTTTGTGGCACGCTTATTGTTATGACTCATCGCACTGTGTGCGATGCGGATGTCGTCGGTTGCCTGAATACGCGCCGTGCTATCCTCTGCCTCAACGATTTGCGTGATGGTTGGCATCTCATTTTGAAAGCCGGCGTGGCTAGGCGCTGCCGTGGGGTCTACACGAGTGTCTGTGTTTGCATGGGTAACTATCGATGCACTCATTAGAGTCACCGTCATCATAGCAATAGAGAGAGCCGATAAAGCAAATTTCATAAGTCACATAAGCCGTTAATGGGAGTGCAAGGTATGATTCAAGATCATCAGACCTATAAAAAAGTACACTGGTATACAGGTTGCTACGGGTATGACTGCGTATCGCAAGCCGGCAGCAGATAGCATTGTACATTTATTATAGACTATTCATCCAAAGCAAATAAGTGAGGATGTGCCCTGTTATGAACACACTGTAGAGCCTCAATCGTGACGGGTCAATGCTCAGTATTTTGACTTTTTCTATTGTGTATTAAATAGCGCTATGATAGACAATCAGCTACAGTAAATAAATAGACATCAAACCGCGCAAAAGATGGCTATACACATGGCAAGCAGTACCGGCAAAATACCGCGCTATAATCGGTATCATAAGCCTAACATCAAAAATAGAAGACTTAGCGTTATATAGGACCTATAGTCAGTTGAAAATGAAACTGTTATATAAACTTAAACGCGCTACTGGTATAAACTTTACTTGCGTGCTGCGTTCCCAGAGGCTGCGCAACCTACGTTTAAAAATAGCATCCCAGTAGCGCTATGCGCTTTTTAGAGTACATCGACTATACTCAGAATAGGACAGACTCAGGACATATTGTAAACTGAGCTGACGATTATTTAGCATATCAGTAAAAAAGGGGCAGGTAATGGCAGGATATATATTGGCCTTGGACCAAGGCACGACATCGAGCCGAGCGATACTCTACGACGATCACGCCCGCCCTATTAAGATGGCGCAGCAACCGACGACCTTGCAAACACCTAAGGCAGGTTTTGTAGAGCAAGATGCCCAGCAAATTTGGCAGACGCAGATTAGCTGTGCGCACGATGTGATCAACCTCGCAGGCCTGCTGGCCACCGATGTCAGTAGCATTGCCATCACCAACCAGCGTGAATCTATTGTGATGTGGGACAAACAAACCGGCAAGCCATTAGCGCCAGCGATTATTTGGCAAGACAGGCGTACGGCCAGCTATTGCAAAACTCTGGCCGCTGAGCCTGCAAGTCGCGGCGAGTCTGACAGCGGTGCACGGAGCAAAAGCGCATTGAGCAAAGTTGCGGTTAGCGACACGGGTCTCAATAGCAGCGCGCAGCATGGCATGGCAGAAGAGGTGCAGCGTCTGACTGGCCTGCGCCTCGATCCATATTTTAGTGCCAGCAAAATCGCTTGGCTGCTCGAAAACAACCCTAAGCTGAGCGTGCGCGCCAGTAGAGGTGAGATAGCGGTGGGCACCATCGATAGTTGGTTGATATACAAACTGACTGGTGGCGCGCATGTCATTGATGTGACCAATGCATCTCGGACGTTATTGTTTGATATTCATAAGCTGGCATGGTCAGAGGCGCTGTGTGCCCGTTTTTCGATACCCATGAGCATCCTACCCACCGTTTTGCCGTCTGACGGAGATTTTGGTAAGACCAAAAAAGGCCTATTTGCCAAGCAAATACCCATTCAGTCGGTATTGGGCGATCAGCAAGCGGCGCTCTTTGGCCAAGGCTGTCTGGACGCGGGTATGGCCAAAAACACCTACGGGACTGGGTGCTTTATGCTGATGAACATAGGCAAACAACCAAAAATCAGCGAACATAAACTGCTGACCACCATCGCGTGGCAGCGAAAAACTAGCCCAACGCGCCCAGATAACTTATCATTTGACCAAATCGTTCAGTCAGGTATGCGCCTATTACAGCCACCAAAAAAAGAAGTGACCTATGCCTTGGAAGGTAGTGTGTTTATGGCAGGTGCCATTATTCAGTGGCTACGAGATAATTTGGGTATGATTAAGACAAGTGGTGAGGTGGAGGATTTGGCACGGCAAGTAGACAGTAGTGAAGAGGTGGTACTATTGCCAGCTTTTACAGGACTTGGCGCGCCTTATTGGCGCTCTGATATCAGCGCCAGTATCACTGGGATGAGCCGCGGCACTACTAAGGCCCATATTGCTCGTGCAGCGCTAGAAGCGGTCGCTTATCAAACCTATGACGTGCTGATTGCAATGCAAAAAGACAGCCCGCATCCGCTTACAGAGCTCAGGGTAGATGGCGGCGCGGCCAATAATGATTTGCTGATGCAGTTTCAGGCAGATCTACTGGATGTGCCGGTACTGCGCCCTAGAGACACAGAAATCACCGCAAAAGGTGCAGCAATGCTCGCGGGTCTAAAAACAGGGCTGTATGATGACACCACGATGCAAGCGTCTTGGCAAGTAGAGCGTATATTTGAGCCGAGCATGTCGGCAGATATGCGTGAGCAGCATCTGAGTAAATGGCAGCAAGCCATCAAACGATCCTTAATGACGCTATAAAACAACGCGATAAATAGGGCGTGTTGAACATTCGCAAATAGGCACTGCTGATCGCTAAAATTGTTCCAGACAAGGCACAAAGCGACGATAATGCAGATGCCTTAGCGAGATTTGTCCCTAACGATATAGAAAGTTAAGGAGACGATAAAATCAATAAAGGAGTATTACTGAAACCCTGAAACGGCCGTACACGACCGTGAGAAAGATACAGGCTGTAACGTAAGGCAATCTGAAGTGGGACAGAGTTTACATAACGCGTCTATCGAAGCTTATCCATAAATTCCTATACTTTAACGGTATTCACAAGTCCGCAAGCTTAGCGGTCTGAGTAGTTAAAACATAACAAATAATTTAAGGATAATATTATGAGTAACCATGACGGTATCGATCGCAGTGAAGTAAAACACATGTCAAAAGAGTCTAAAAAAGACCTAAACGCAGACATCATCACCGGTGAGCCAGGTTCGCATCCTATCGGCACAGGCGTTGGCGGTGTTGGCGGTGCAGCAGCGGGCGCGGCTATTGGTACAATGGCAGGTCCGCTAGGGACACTAATTGGCGGCGCGATTGGCGCAGTCGTCGGTGGCGGCGCCGGTCATGCAGCTGCAGAAGCGATTGATCCGACGCGTGAAGAAGCATACTGGCGCGCTGAGTATGCCAATGCAGACTACTATCGTGAAGGTCTAGATTTTGATCGTGATTTGCACCCAGCATATGCAGTAGGCTACGCCAATCGTGCGCGTTATCCAGCCGATGCGCGTTTTGAAGACCACGAAGCTGACTTAGAGCGCTCATGGCACGAAGTAAAAGGCGAGTCTCGCCTAGAGTGGAATGATGCTCGCCGAGCTTCACGCGATGCATGGAACCGTGTTTCTTAATTGGCTTCTTTATAAGGCACTAAAAATCTTATAAAAACTCATCAGAAATACAAATAAAAAAGCATAACAGTCTAAAAACTAAGCAGTATTATAAGAGCTTACTATGACGTTACAGCAGAGAGTTTAATTGTACATTAGTTTCTTTCAATCGCTTTTATTTATATTATTTATGTTATTTTGAGGCTTCCGAAGGCATCTTTGGAAGCTTTTTTTATGAAAAAAGTTTATTATTTATGGGTGTTAATGAATATATCAGACATTATAAAAATAATAGGGAATATATGAATAATAAGGCTGATAATCATCAATTTTATATCGCGACCGCAAACTTATTGAACTTTGCAAATCCCAACCGCATTTATTATGACAATGCCCCTGCTTATAATGATACTGAATACAATCATAAGCTACGCGGTATCAGCGAATTGTTGGCAAAGGCTCATGCCGATATCATCGCTGTACAAGAAGTTTGGGATAGTGCCGCTTTAGTAGCGCTGGCGGCGTCTTTGGGTTTTGAGGCAAGGCACGTCATCGCACCGCTGGCAAGCAATGATGCGGCCAGCCCGTATACCCAAGGGCAGGGTGCCCAAAAGACACCAGCGGTAGGCATGATCAGCCGTTTTGAGCCGTTAGAGGTCAGTTTGTTACAGGATGTGGCAGCGAAGGCGGTGCTTGATGTCCCTGATGTGGGCCTCTATCAGCGCTTTAATCGGCCGCCGCTGATGGTGCGCGTTGATGCTTATGGTCAGCCAATCACCATCGTCACCGCGCATCTAAAAAGCAAACGTGCTTTTTTCTTGCGTGATGAGGCCGGCAACTTGCTAGAAGATATGGATGACCCTAATATTAGAGTCCGTGCCAAGCTACGAAGTCTTTGTATGCGTGCGGCCGAGGCGGCTTCGATTCGTATGTCTATCATCGAGCGTTTGCAGAATACCCGTGAGCCGCTGATTTTGTTGGGTGACATGAATGATGTGACGAATAGCGTTACCACGCAGCTGATGACGGAGACGGGCGAGGTCAATTATGATAAAAGCATGCGCGATGTCGCACTATTTGATGCCGCCCGTATTCAAGCGCGTTATGGCTGGATGAAAGATGTGGCTTATACTCATATTTACCAAGGTATGCCAGAGGTCATCGATCAATTATTTGTGTCAGAAGAGTTCTTACCTGATAGCAAGTTTTCGCTGGGTCAGGTAGAGCGAGTGGACTATTTTAATGATCATTTAAAATGGGATTATGCAGATAGGGTCATCGATCATGGTATTATAAGAGCGAAAATCAAACTAAATAATTAGCAGTATCATACAGTTATGTCGACATTGTTATGTTGTTGACTCATATATTATTTTTAACCCACTAAACTGCCTTGCTTGATAGTATACAAGCGTTTATGATGCCTCCTTATTGAAAGGGGTGGCGATGATAGCAATGAATTATTGTTAGTCAATCATCGTTGTTTTTTATTTAAGACCAAACTTTCAATAAAGACCGTATTTATAAAATAGGGCGTAACATTAAGAGACTTACAATGAGCGAAAATAAAGACGAAAAGATTGAAGACGTATTGGTAGATTCGGAGCTGGCAAAAAAGCTGGTGCCAAATAAGTTTAAGTTTACCAGTCAGCAGGGTCGTGCACGCCGTCAAAAGCTATTGGCTGGTGCCAAAAAGCTAAGCGAAACCCATGCTATTAACGATATTACCCTTGCAGCGGTGTGCGAAGAGGCAGGTATTCCGCGCGCATCTGCTTATCATTTCTTCCCTAATATCGAAGCGATATTTTTAGCGTTGCGTTTTTTGAACGCCATCGAGATATTAGAGATGGTAGAGACGGTCGATATCGGCAATTACGACAGATGGCAGGGGTATTTGACCGCGTTGATCGATAAGTGCGTGACAATCTTTCATAATGATGAAACCAAAGCCAAGCTGATCTATGATACCAATACTCCAGATTTTGAAGGAGACAGTTTCGGTGAAGATATCGATCATCAAATCGTAGACTTGGTGTATAAGCGCTTATCAGAGCGCTATGAGATGCCGAATTTTGATGATATTCAAGACACGTTATTGATTGCTTATAGCATCGTCAATGCGATATTTACTTTGTCTTATCGTCGTCATCAAAGCATCACCAGTGACTATATTCAAGAAGCAAATACGGCATTTATCGCTTATTTGCGCTGTTATTTGCCAGAAAAGCTACCGCGTAAAAACCGTTAGTTGACAGTATGCTACTGGTTGAATAGCAACGAAAAAGCCGACATGCTCACTGCATAGTCGGTTTTTTTTATGTCTGTACTTATGCTTGGTGCTTGGTTAGCAGGGTAGGTGGCTTAGATGGGAGAGAGCGCTTGCCCATGACATGTGTCTTCTCCTGAGTCAAGAGGGGCGTACGCCTCATAATAGCGAACGATACGCGCTTGCAGGGCAACATTGGTCTGTGAGTCGTGAGCATTGACGTAGGCTTGGCGTGCTTGCTCAAGCCAACGATCGGCCATGCGAAAATGAATCCCTGACTCTCGCCAGCCGCGCGCGCATTGATTGGTGGCCGCCCAAATCAGAGCCACTTCACTAAACGCCATCTCACGCGGGGCAACAGCGATGCCGTCACTGTCTTTGAGGGCACTTATAGTTGCCCATAGGTCTGGTCGCATCAAGGCAGACATCGCAGGGATGTCTTGATGCAGGCTGATATCTTTTTCTGTGCCATTCTTTAATGAGTGCAGTATGGACTCTGCCGTTTGGGCAGCGTAGGCACCAGCGGTAGAGCGGCTATTGATACTGTCCTGATGAATGGCGTAGTTCAGCCATGCTTGCGCTTTGTAGGCCCAGTAGCGCTGGCGTGCTGTCTTATCCGCTTGCTGATAGGGTTTTACCTGTGTGAGCATACAGCTCAACGCCTGCTGCTGAGTACTTTGGTATTGATAAGACGGGATGTGATTTTCTAAATTGCTATAGCAGTAGTCATTACTTATCAGTGTGTTGGTTTTGACACGGTCGCTTGCTGCCAATGCTGATGAAGCAGACGTGAGTAGCAATACTGCGGACAGTGCCGTATAAAAAGAGAGTTTATAGGTAGCTACTGTGCTGGCAGACTTCGACATATTACAACCCTTATATTCAGGCAATCGGTTTTATTTTTCAAGTATTTGTCAATATCAGGACATACCCTAATCACTATATCAAACGTTTATCAGTATATATAAGCCAACTGAAAAATATCAGTACAGTAATAAAAAAATTGCCGCAGCTCAGAGCGACGACAATTTTGTCAGATTATAGCGTCGCGTTGCTCAGCAAACGCTTATTTTTGCGTGGGTCTTCGCGTTTGAATAAATTTTCATCAAACTTAAAGCGTAATCTGAAGTATGCGCCTTCTTGCGTACTGTCGTCATAAGCGATATCTTCATCTTCAAAGCCCATAAAGTTATAGCCAAGTGATAACCACAGGTTGGTCATCGGGCTGTAGCCGACTTCTGCCCCAAGCATATATGACATATCATTCGCTTGCTTGTTCCAGTAAGTACCAGCTTGTAGACCTATATCCCAGCGCTCGCTGATGTCATATAAACCGCGTGCATAGGCAGCATGCGCGGTGTTTTCGCTGACGATATCATCAGCGTCGTATTGGGTATATTTGCCTGCATAGCGACCAGAGAGAGTAAGGGCGCGCGTTGGATGGTAGTTGCCGCTCCACGACCATATCGTTGTATCTTTTTGATATTGGTCAGTGCCAGTAGCATTGTCGTCTAAGCGGTACTCAAGTTTTGCTAGCATGTCTAGCTGATTGCTATCATAGTCGCGATAGGCAGCGCCTAACTGAAAACGGTTGATGGTGCGATGGCCATCATCATAGTCGACCTGTGAGTAGATGTCCTTGGCAAGTAGGGTAATATCATCGGTATAACGATAGGCGATGCCTGCACTTCCTAATAAGGTGTCGCTGGTTTCGCCCCAACGTTTCTCAAAGCGTCCTGAGGCTTTGTAGTTTTCTTGGGCTAAGTATTCGACACCAATGCCCGCTGCGGTCGCCGTATTGTCTGTCTCGCCTTCTAGTGATTCGACGCGCTCAAACAAGGTGCTTAGGGTCAGACCTTCTTGCACGTACCATTTGTTTTTGAGACCGATAGCAGCTTCGGCTTCGCGCGCACTGATTGCATCACGCATGCGGTATTCGCTATAGACTTTGCCGTCTTTCATATAAGTGGCATCAAAGCCCACGACCGTACGTTGGCGCTCTTCTGTATCATCAAGGCCATAACTGCCAGATAAGCTATTGATTAAGTTGTGACGCGCATACAAGCGACCGAGGTTACCCAGCGCTGTCTCACCGCCGATGGACGTGGCATTACGAGAGCTGTTTTCGATATCTTGCTCATACTCTGCAAATACCAAGCTATTATTTAGCTTGGGCAGGCGAGAGGTAATACGAGCACGAGCGGTGGTGCCTTCGATGTCTTTATCCGCATTGCTAACACCATTCAGTGCTGACTGGTTGATAATGTCATCGTTAAATAACGTATCGTCAGTGACGTCTACGACATCTGTGGCAGCTTGCGTGTTGCGTGAAGCGGCAGTAGCATCTTGCTTGTAGTAGCGTACGCCAATCTCACCGACGACATTTTTACTCAGACGCTGCTCAATACTGGCTTGTACACCTTCACGACTGGCATCAGTGTCGTGGTCTTCTGTGCGTACACCTTCTAGTTTTAAGGCGGTGTTTTTATCATTAAAGGTATGAGTGACTTCTACGCCAGACTCGGTACGGCCAGCCGTTAGCGGAGACGCACCAGTGACGAACCCTTCATCTGCATCATGATAATATGCTTTGGCACGGGTACTTTTCTTGTCGTCATAATCAAGCTCCACTCTGAAAGCGTCGCCTTCGACGTCATTGCCAGTAAGCTCAGTGTTACTGATCTGATTGCTGGGGTCGTAATTGGGATTTTCTGCTTTGTTTTTGGCATATTCAGCGACCAGTTTTAGCTTATTGTTAAGTTTAATAACACTGTTAATACTGGCAAGCTCTTCTTTATTAAGCGGATCATCACTATTGACATAGCTACCACCGATAGCGACTTTTTTGGTCAGTTGTTGCTTAGCGGCCACACCACCAACCCAGTATTTTTCGCCACCTTCATCGACCTCTACCGTCACCCGTAGGTAGATCGGGTTACCATCGATATCGAGACTGGCAATTGGCGATTTTAGATATAAACTGCGGCTAATCGGGTCGATTTCATAATCGGCAAAGCGGGCCAGTGTTTTGCGGCTGATAATAAGCCCTGAGTTGTTTGCATCACGAATGATGACTTCGACCGTCTCTGAGTTTTCAAGTACCGCATCAAAGTCTTCGCCAAGTGGGTAGGGGCCTGAAATACCAAGACCACGCGTTTCATTGACGCGTTGTGAGGTGCTGGTTTCGGCCGCAAAGGCGGTGATACGGGTATTATCGTCCTCAAATTGCGCTTTTAGACCAGTCAAGGTGCGATTGTACTGACCAAGCTCAATCCCTTCATCGTTGTCGATTTGGGTTTTTAGATCACCGTACATCGCAAACGAGCGGCCTTTATCGACACGTACATAAAGCTTGCTGGTCGATTGGGCATCAAAGCCTTTGGCCGATGAGTCGCCATACACAGGATAATACTCGCCCGGCTCGATATCACGGAATAGGCGCTCGCCTTTTTTGTCACTATCATAGGCCAGTGTCAGCAGATAATCGCCGCGTACTTTGCCTTTTAGGAACATCGCCGCACGACCAGTGGCAGTATAGTCATCGTTACCGGCGAAGTCATTGAGTTCTTGCTCAAAGGCGCCTTGTGCGTCTGTGATATTGCTGCCATCAAAGTCTTTGAGAGAGATAGCACCTTCGACGATACCCACAGCGATCAGCGGGCGCAGCTTAGCCGTGAACTGTAGTGGGATAATTTGTTTACTACTACCAGTATCAATTACCAACTCACCTTTGCCTGGTGCGCTTGGCGCGATGACTGGTATTAATAGCTCACCACCTGATACAGTAACTTGTGTACCGGCTTGATCTTGGCTGCTGTCTTTCAGATTGATACGACCGATATTAGTATCAAGTGTAAGAGAAGTAGTACCGATATAGGGGCGATTGTCGCGATCTTTTAGACTAATAACAACCTGATATTCGCTGATACCATCTGCTGGGACTAATTGTGCTTGCGTACGATAATCAATCGCTTGCAGACTATCAGGTGTCAATACGGTGATGGTCTGCTCGGAAATAGTTTTGCCATTGATGTCAGTTGCCACACCACGTAATGTATTGCGTCCACGCTTTAGGTCAACCGCATAATAGTCAAAAGCCATTACATTTTGCTTTTCTTGCTCAGCAGTTTTACCGACTTGCTGCTCTGATATCGCTTTGCCATTGGCGTATAGAGTAAATATTGAACCAAGTGGTGCTTGTACCTGTACCATCTGCTTGTAAGTACTGAGCTGTTGACCTTCATTTAGGTTAATGAAGGTGACATTATTGTTAGCCACTTCTTTTAGATATTCTTCGAGCTCTTTTTCTACTGGAGGTGTAACCGTTGTCACGGCCATGTCTACACGATTGGTCGCATCCCCAATCATATCGTTGACAATAGCAGAATCACAGTTGTTACCAAGGTCTAGATCGTCATTGATATTACAGCCACTTGCATCGACATTATCAGTAGTGTCGGCATCATAGTTTGGCTCTAATGTTAGCGCTGTTTTTACCGCTTGCTCTAGCGTATTATTCTTAGCACTCACTGATTTGCTACGAGCGATTAGCTCGGCGTTCAGACGCTCAGTACTATCGCCCATGCCGCCCACAATCGCAAAATCTGCACGATGTAGCTCGCCATATTTCAAATCGACAAAACGGCTGCCAGCATCACCCGCATTACGGTTGCTTTGGGTGACCAGCTCTGTTTCTCTAGGTATGGTTGTGCGGTCCACTTTTAACACGTGGGTCTTGGCACTGACCCCATAAAAGTTGTATTTACCTTCAGGATCAGTAACGATGAAGTTGCCGTTCTCCATATAGATACGGACGCCAGCAACGCCAAGCTCGCCATCTTCTTTTTGCTGAATACCATCACGGTTGATATCGTGATAGACTTTACCAACGATGATGCCGTCAGTATTCATGACGCCGCGTTCTACGTCGATTTTCCACTGTGCTTCTCTTGATACTAAGCTTTGGCCTTGCTCGTTGTTAGCAACTGCGATTGCACGGTTGATACCATCGCCACCTAGTGATGAAGCACCGACAAGCACACGATAAGTGATTTTTTTACTTTCGCCATTTGCCATGTTTCCTAAGTTCAATACCTGATATTTACCATCAGCTTTAAACTCGGTGGTCTGTGCTTGGTTGATATCAATATCAGTCGTTGGACTAACACGTACACTATTCTCAACGTAGTCAAAACCGCGTGGTAATGCGTCTTTTAGCTGTACATCGTAAGCAGTAGCGTTACCATTGTTCGTGATATTGATGATGTAGCTGACATAATCGCCGAGTTCAGCACTTTTTACGTCACTTTCCTTTGTGACAACTAAAGCTGGGTTGTCATCGACGATATTAATTTGTGAGCTTAGATCACTGATACGTACGGTGAAGTCAGACGCGTTCGGCAGTTCATCAGCACCAGTACCAACCGAAGGGGCGATACAAGCATCTAAACTGGCAGTCAATGTGTCGCTGTTCAAGGTTTGGATAAGCTTATCATCAATAGCGTTAGCGTTATTTTGAGTGGATGCTGATAGCTGATATTTACCTGTGTTATTACCGGTTTCTATAGCTTTAAGTGAATAGCTATCTCCAGTTTTTGGTGATTTGATGGTTACCCATACTTGATCAGGCTTGTCAGTTTGTACATTACATTGCGCATAGCTGGCACTGATATAAACGTCATCATTAATTTGTGAAATCGTTTTGCTTTCATCAAATTTAGGAGTGGTGAATTTGATACCAGATTCGATAATGACTAAACTATCGGTCGCACTCACGCTGGTCACTGACGGGTCTTCTAAGACAACTGCACCAATCTTAATGTCAGCAGTATCTCCATCCTTACCATTAGCATCTGATAGAGCTTGTACAATAAACTGAATGTTTTCACTCTGACCAAGCTTGATTTGGGCACTCATGTTATCAAGAACCAGTTGTGTATCACCACTATCGACAATGCCGTTTTTATTCAAGTCTTGATAAACTTTAAGGTTAGACAAAGAAGGTGCTACATCAAGCGTCAGCTCAATAGTCTGATCACTATAGCTAGTATTACTAAGAACATTAACCCAATTCACCAGTGTGTTGGGTGCGACAGTACGCAAGGGTTGCTGAGTTAAATTAATACCGTATTCAGGTAAGGCAGAGGCTTTGACTTGAACTTGGTTTGAAATGCTATTCTGTTTGATAGAATTGACGTCATAAGAAGCATTAGCGATATTGTTGATAGTTTGTACGAGAGTGGTGGGCGCAGCAAACGCCATATTTGATTGCATAAGCAACATTGCAGCCGTCAGCGCAGAGATCTTCGCTGTATGCAACGTAATACGATTAGACGGTGTCATTAAAGATTTAGTCATATGTCGCTTATCCAATAAAATATAAAAGGGTCGGATAGTAATTCTCCAGCTTGGCTCATCAAAATCAATTAGGTCAAGCTGGAGCGTTAGTCTATAAGCGTCTTGTGAAGCTTATAGACTTTGAAATGTTAAATATCAATTAACGAGCGTTTTTAATTTTGATTTTAAAAGTCAAGGTGCCAACGCCCTGAGGCACTAGGGTATAGTTAGTACCAAGAACTGCAGTACTGGTAGTACTAGCTATGCCTGCAGTAGATGAGGCAGTCGCAGAAGTAGCAGGTGAACCAGCTACTAAATCCGCACCAGCTGAAAAGTTAGACAACAAATCCGAAATGGTTAAATCGTTAAGATTAAAACCTAACGCTGCTGAAGAAGTATTAGTCGCCTGAATACGATAGATAACACACTGATCAGGTTTCGCCTCCACCACATCCTGAACAAAGGTACTTGCAGCAACCGTACCTGAACAAGTCGCATCTAATGCTTGAGACTTCACTAAAGTTAAGCCTCTAACGTTAGTCGTATCAGTCACTGTAGTAGCAGCAGGTGCATTAATACCATCAGGCGTTAGCGTTACAACAGAAGTTTCAGTGCTACCAACAGCTGCAGCATCAGCAACAGTTGCAGGAGCAGCTACATTGCCCGACGACACATTGTAGTTGATTTCTAATGTGCCACCAGGTGCAATACCATTTGGAAATTGAGCGGTTGGTAGTGTAGTGCCATCAAGAGTATATGTACTACCACCAGCAACGTTAGGTTGCAGCGTTATAGTAACCGGAGCGCCATTACCAGGCGGCGTATAAGTAGCACTAACAGGACCAGTAACAGGTCTGACAGCCCCATTATTGCCACCATCAGCAATAGTGAAATTCAATGGGTTAGCATTGGTACCTTCGCCATCTTGACCGCTGTTAGTAATGAGAGTTGAATGAGTCGCTTGACTAGCAGTACCTGAGGCAGGGGGAATTTCTCTAGTCGTTGGATTGCTCACCACAACCGCTCGTCTGGTAAAGTTAGTCACACCAGGACTATCTATACCAGCGCCGTTACCTTCACCCGCATCATCAGGTATTCTAGTAACACCTATAGTGCTATCTGTACTATCCAAAATATCATAGTCAGTACCAAGTACAGGATTAGCAGGTAGCGGGCTAACCGGACCGATAAACTTATCGTAGACTTCTGCGTTGTTAGTTACTGAACTATTAGCAGATGTAAACTGATCTTTATCGACGTTAACCGTGAAAGTAATCGTGCGACTTGCGCCAACAGCTAAGTTCGCTACGGCAACATTAATAGCTTGTCGAGTACCAACAGTAGAAATCGTAGCGGTACCAGCACCACCAGTTACGGTCACGTCTGATGCTGTGCCATTAGGTAAACTCAAACCTACAGGAAGGACATCTCTGATAACAATATCAGTCGCAGCAGTACTATAGTCAGTAATCGCGTTAGTGACTACGATACTATAAGCAATCTGTGGGTTGTCGACTGTCAAATCGACAGTACTGGTCGCTGTTTTTACAATTTTAAAGGTAGGCAATCTCACGATAGTTTGGTTTTCGTTCACCAATGTCGCATCAGGTGCATTATTAGCAGTAAAGAAAGTACTGGTCGCTGTTAATGTGCCTACACCTTTGTCATTACCGTTACGATTGTATGGCGTAGCTGCTTCGTAGCTTAAGTTAGCTCTAGTACCTGGCTGTAGTCTAATAGTACCGCCATTAGTTAGGGTACCTGTCTGAGCTTGAGTTCCTAAAGCGGTGACCTGAGCATCAGTTAAAGGAGTACCATTTGCTTGTACAATAGTAAACGTAACAGGCGCAGTACCTAAAGGGTAGTCGGGAGTAGCCGTTACTAGTGATGAGTCATTACCTGTGGTGTTAATGGTATAAGTATCCGTCACGTTACCCGTGTTGGTTAAATTATGGGTAAAGGTAGTTGTACCACCTGGCGTAGCAGTCTGATTGATAGCAGTATCGTCACCAATACTACCATCATCAACAGTCGATGTGAGTGCAAAGTTAGCCGTTTCGCTAATGTTAACGGTTACTGTGTTAGAGGTTACAGATGGCTGACTGACGCCAGCAACACTGTAGCTTGCAGTTGCTACGTTATTAATTGGCGCAGCGCCTGCTGTTACAGCGGCATCTGGGGTCGCTGCATTAGCGCCAGTAGACACACCCATTACTGCGGCGACGCCGACAGCTAGCAGGCTATAGTTGAAAGTGTTTGATTTCATATAATGCTCCAGAGTTAAGATTAAAAATTGAAACGTTAAAAGCGTGAAGGTTTAATGTCTATTGAATTAATTAACGGTGGTATTGAGAGCAACAGCTGCTGACTTTTTAGCTGGCAATAACTTAATATTCCAACGCAGAGTGCGGTATTCAGAATATGGAATCTTGACCATCTTGCCATCGACTTTACGCATGAGTGGCATATCAGCATAGTTCTTACCATCAGTGCTGGCTTGTGCGCTGGCAGGATTTGCCTCACCAGTAAATGTCATGTTGGCAGGGATAGGCAGTGTCACCATCAGATCATTAATGTCTTTGTTGATGGTATTGGTATAAGTTGCTTTGTATTGAATGACAGTACCAGCTGGTGCGGTGCGTACTGGCGTATAGACTGTTTTACCTTCCGCATTCTTTATGACTTGATTGGCTGTTAGTTCCATTTTTAGAGCATCATCAGCATGTGCTACGTCTAGTAAAGAGCTAGAAGCTATAGTAGCTAATAGAACATTGCGTAGAATCTTGAAACGTTTCATATAAAATCCTTTCTTAGAACATGACTATCAGTAAAAAGCGAACGTCGTATATCATGATGGAGGAGCTAGTAATCTAATATCATTCATCGTTTTAAAAGGCATCTATCTCCCTTCCTTCTATTTTCACGTAATTAATACAATTAATCATCACAAAAATGACAACTGGCATTTTGGAGGATACGAACGGTAAAAGCCCTGTCTAAGAAGACAGGGCTTTTTTGTATTAGAAAAGGAAATAGTAATAATAATCTAGAGTTGCAATAGATAATAGCTACTGAGTGGTCGCTGTAGTGCCATATTTGGTATTAAAACGAATGGCCTGACGGCGAGTGGCTGTAGTAGCACCTAAGGAAAAAGTATTGGTGATCACTGTACCGTTGTTACCAATAGATACTGAGTTTGTTGCAAATGATGGAGTGCCACTATTTTCACCAATAGGTATTGGATTAGCTAAGGTAGAGGTAATTAGCGAATTATTAGAGTCGTTTTTACTCTGTAGCTTATCCTTGATAACAATATCTGTCAGAGAAACATTACCTCGATTGATAGCTTCAATTCTATAGGCGATACATTGTCCAGGAATAATGTTAGATATAGGTTTTGTACTATACGCGCTGCTAGCACTACCTTCATAATTAACACCAATTGTGGCAAGGTTATTTAGACTACAGTCATGAATATACTGACTTTTGATCAATACCAATGCAGCATTTGCTTGAATAACATCACCGAAATCATTGCTAGGATAGTTGTACTGACTATTAATGATGTTTATTTGTCGCACATCGCTTGTCGTGTCTACAGAATAGGTATAATTACTAGGTTCATTCTGAGTGACACAGAGTCTTGTATAGCTACCTACTTGTGCTGGCGTCAAACTAAAACTATAGGTTCCATCATTACTAATGTTTACCGTCTGAGGTGAAAACGTCCCACTATCACCGGCACATTTATTCAAAGTAATGGTGTGACCGGTGGTAAAAGGGATACCAGATTCGGTAGGTGAATCGTACTTACCGTTGAAGTAAAAGACATTATTTAGATATTTATCTGATACATCGTCTTTATTTGGGCTTGCAACGTTACCGTTATCGTTAAATACCGTACCTGAAAATACATAGTTAGATCTATCATTTGTGATTGTACATGTCCAACTATCTCCGTACGTAAGCTTTAGATTCTTTGGGTCTAAAGTAGTAACGGTTGTACCATCCGATCTTCTACATGCATATAACGCAGTATAGTCTGCTAAATTTGTCGTTCCTGAGACCGCCTCTGTCAATGTATAGGTCTTGGTAGGATTAACCTTGAAAGTTCCTGTAGTACCTGTGCCCGTAGTAACTGTATTACCTGAACCCGTTGTAGTAACTGAGTTAATACCACTGGTAACGACGGAGTTATCTGCATTGTCCTTGATTTGAACAGTGAATTGATCGGTATTTGTTTTACGAGAAGAAGAGAGCACTTTAGTATATGTTAGGCGCGGCTGTGGCAAGTAGCAGTAACCATCAAATACAATGTTGATTAGCTGATCACCAGGGTTACCGAAATTGCTAAAGTCATAATAGTTTAAATCAGGATTATTACCATAAGTTACATCTACTCTAACTACAGGTTGATTAAAAGCAACGGATACTTTACACCTTTCGTCCACAGAGTCTGTACTACACAAAACGCTACTGGTAGTGGTAGTTTGACGATAGGGTGCCGTAGTCGTTATTCCGGTGCCTCTATATATTAAAGTTGGCGTCACACTAGTACCTGCACTGGTAAAACCCGTGATAGTTACTTGGTCAGAAAACTCGAAATACCTAGTTCCTGAACTTGTTGAACCTACATAGTTCACATCTATATCATAAATACTTAAACTGACATTAGTAAGGGCTTGAGACTCGTTGGTAAAACTGTTTTTAAAAGTATATGAGGCCGTACGAGATGACGCCTTGTTAGTAAAATCCTGGAAAAATTCAAATGATTGAAGGTTGCCCGCTAGCGTTTTAGGTCTATAAAAATTTGAGCCACCTGCATCTAAACTGCCAGTAGTAGTCAAACTGTTAGAAGCAACAGTGTAACTTTCACTTTTAAGACCCTTTAAAAGTTGGTTTACACCAAGAATAGGTGGTGATGCTGTCGATCCTAAGTTGTTGTAATCAGTGCTTGAAAACTCATCAGAAATGTAACCAGCAGGACATGTTGTTATTGCCGCAAAAGCTAAATAATTAGGTAGCAGTATTAATAAAGATGGTACAGCTATCCAACGCGTTACTCTTGACTTAAAAGCTGACAGTTCAATAGACGAATTCATAATAGCTCCGAGAGTAAGAATGGAATTTGGATATAGCTTTATGATAAGCATAATGTCTAAGTGACAATTAATATACAAAAATGAGATGAAAGTCTATTTATAGGGTATGAATAGCATAAAAGTTTACTCAAATAATATCTATTTAGTAACTCAAACTGTTACTACAGAGACGGTATTAATTTTTTATACATTCAGCAAGGTTGAATAGATACAGTTTAGCAAGTGATCAATAGTCATTTTTAAAAAAACTAATCATTATTTATTTAAAAAATACTTGTTATTTATCCATTTCTCTACAGCCATAAACAATTGCCTCGCAAACGCTTATAATAGAGTGTCAAAATCATCCATGACTGAATATACAGGGACAACAGTATGATCTGTTTTGTAGCTTCGTCCATTTGACGAATATGTCAATTCTCAGTGGCACTATTTTGTATAATCTAGCTGTATCTCACCGTATGAAACAAGGGAATGCTTGGACATATCAAGGAAGTCATAAGTAAACCGACATCTCACTTCACACCAGTATTGAACAAAGCCTTACCGTCTAGATAGGTAGGTATGACTGATATAAAAGGATCGACAACAATGAATTATTACAAGGATGCTGACAGCACCGAAACCCAAGAATGGCTTGAAGCCTTTGAGTCTGTGATCAAACATGCAGACAAAGATCGCGCGCAGTTTTTACTAAAAGCCTTATACAATATGGCAGTGCAAGAAGGCCTGCCATTCAACCGCCTTGATACTGCTTATATCAATACCATCGCAGTCGAGGACGAGCCGATGTATCCTGGCGACTTGACCATTGAGCGTAAGATCCGTGCGCTCATTCGCTACAACGCGCTGGCAATGGTGATGCGTGCCAACAAAAACGATGACGATCTAGGTGGCCATTTGGCGACATTTGCCTCTAGTGCCACGCTGTATGAGACAGGCTTTAACCATTTTTTTCGAGCCGCAAGTGATCATTTCGGTGGTGACATGGTTTATTATCAAGGTCACTCCGCGCCAGGTATCTATGCCCGTTCTTATTTAGAAGGCCGCTTGAGTGAAGACCAGTTGGATAATTTTCGCCGTGAGGTCGGTGGTAAAGGCTTATCAAGTTATCCGCATCCCTATCTGATGCCGGACTATTGGCAGTTCCCAACGGTATCAATGGGCTTAGGTCCGATCATGTCGATTTATCACGCGCACGTCCATCGCTATATGGAAAACCGTGGCTTGCTCGAAAAAGAAGGCCGTAAAATTTGGACTTTCTTAGGTGATGGCGAGACAGACGAGCCGGAGAGCTTGGGTGCCATCTCACTTGCTGGCCGCGAAAAACTAGATAACCTAATTTGGGTCATCAACTGTAACTTGCAACGCCTCGATGGCCCTGTGCGTGGTAATGGCAAGATTATTCAAGAGCTAGAGTCGGTATTTCGCGGTGCAGGCTGGCGCGTGATTAAAGTCATCTGGGGTGGTAACTGGGATACACTGCTTGATAAAGACGTGACAGGTGTGCTCAAGCACCGTATGGAAGAAGTGGTTGATGGTGAGTACCAGCTATATGAGGCACGTACTCCTGAATTTACCCGTAAAGAGTTTTTTGGTAAATACCCAGAGCTTGAAGAGATGGCCAATGAGCTGTCTGACCATGACATCGCGCGTCTAAACCGTGGTGGTCATGACCCAATGAAGGTCTATGCTGCCTTTAGTGAAGCCATGAAGACCAAAGGTCAACCAACAGTTGTCTTGGTCAAAACAGTCAAAGGCTATGGCTTATCGACGCAAGCGCAAGCGGTGAATAAATCGCACCAAATCAAAAAGCTAGATCATGAGTCATTGAAGTATTTCCGCGATCGTTTTGATTTGCCATTCAATGATGAAGAGCTTGAGACGCTGCCGTTCTATCGCCCAAAAGAAGACTCACTTGAGATGAAATATCTAAAAGGTCGCCGTGAAGCGTTGGGCGGTCATTTGCCAAACCGTCGTAGTGGTCATATTCCTCTAAATATCCCTGATTTATCGATTTTTGATCGTATCTTAAAAGGCAGTAATGGCAAAGAGCAGTCGACGACCATGGTGTTTGTCCGTCTGTTATCAGCGATGCTAAAAAACAAAGACATTCAAGATCGCGTCGTGCCGATCGTTCCTGATGAGGCGCGTACCTTTGGTCTAGAGGGTATGTTCCGCCAGTTAGGTATTTACTCGGCGTCAGGACAAAAATACACGCCTGAAGATAGTGAAGCGCTGATGGGCTATAAAGAAGCCATCGACGGTCACATGTTGGAAGAAGGCATCAACGAAGCAGGGGCGATGAGTACCTGGATTGCGCTGGCGACCAGTTATTCGGTCAACGCTTTACCCATGATACCGCTGTATATTTACTATTCTATGTTTGGCTTTCAGCGTGTGGGCGACTTGGCATGGGCGGCAGGCGACTGTCAGGCACAAGGTTTCTTACTTGGTGCGACAGCAGGCCGTACGACGCTCAATGGCGAGGGCTTGCAGCATCAAGATGGCCATTCGCATATTTTGTTTAACACCGTGCCGAACTGCGTGAGTTATGACCCTTGCTATGGTTATGAGCTGGCGGTCATCATGCATGATGGCCTACGCCGGATGTATGGTGAGGGTGAGCGCGTGTATTATTACTTGACCCTCATGAACGAAAACTACGAGCAGCTCGCCATGCCAGAGGGCGCGGAAGAAGGCATCAAGCGCGGGATGTATTTGCTAGAAGACAATGGCTCAAGCCAAGTACAGCTGCTTGGTTCTGGAGTTATCTTACGCGAAGTACAAAAAGCGGCGAAGATTTTAAAAGAAGAGTTTAATATCACCGCAAATGTCTGGAGCGTTACCAGCTTTAATGAGCTGACACGTGACGGTATGGCATGTGATGACTACAATCGCTTGCACCCAATGGATGAAGAAAAAGTGCCATGGGTCACAGAGCAATTGGCACCGCATAAAGGGGTGGTGGTCGCGGCAACAGACTATATGCGTAACTACTCAGAGCAGATACGTGGCTGGTTGCCTGATAGCCGTCCTTATACCACATTGGGTACCGATGGTTATGGCCGCTCAGATACCCGCGAAAAACTACGTAGCTTCTTCCATGTAGATGCCGCTCATATCGTGGTGGCGACTCTCAAGCGCTTGGCAGATGAAGGCGAAGTAGAAATGCGCTTGGTCAAAGATGCCATCTCAAGTTTTGAGATTGAGGCCGATCAGCCGCCAGCATGGCAGCAGCAGCCTTATTACGATCATTTCCCAGATGCACCAGCTCCTGACAACATCAACCCAAGTCCTGTGCCTGAGTTTGTCAGTGAAGAGGATGATGAGATCAGTAATGAAGGCCGCGCCGAAGATCAAGCTGACGTGACGCTGCTCAATGACGATGATGTCAAAGAATAATAACGATAAGACGAGGAGATAAACCATGGACATTAAAGCCCCCGATTTGGGTGTCGATAGTGCCGAAGTCAGCGAAATTATGGTCGAAGTTGGCGATGTCATCGAAAAAGACGACAATATCATTTTATTAGAGTCTGACAAGGCATCAGTGGAAGTACCAAGCTCTGCTGCTGGTAAAGTCACCAAAATCAGCGTTGCTGTTGGTGATCAAGTCAGTGAAGGCATGGTGCTCATTGAGCTTGAGAGCGCTGCGGCCGATACACAAGCAGAAGCACCAGCCAGTGAAAAGAGCACTGATGACGCCCGCAATCAAGCGGATGAGAAGAATGCTGGCGCACAGTCTGAGGCCACATCTGAGTCTCAAGCTGCTGATGCTAGCTCGTCAGAGTCCAAAAATCCTGCGCCGAGCACGGGTACAGCCAGTACACACGCATTGCCAGATTTAGGTGTTGAAGAAGCGCAAGTGGCCGAGATCATGGTCAGTGTCGGTGATACCGTCAGTGCCGAGCAATCGATTTTGTTGATTGAGTCGGACAAGGCCTCGGTGGAAGTACCAGCTCCTATCGCTGGTAAGGTCGAAAAAATACTGGTCGAAGCAGGCGATATGGTCGCCAACGGTCAAGATTTTATTGTCATTATTGGTGAGGATGAGACCAGTAGCACGTCTGAAACACAGGGGTCTAGAACAGAAGCTGTGTCAGCCAAAGCAGATAGCGAGGCTGGCAGCAGTGAGCAGCAAGCCAGTGCTAAAAAACAGTCGACCGCTGCGCCAAAACAAAGCGCTCAAGAGACAGGCGCTAGTGCTGCCAGCAAAAGCGGTGGCAAGCTGACAGAAAGTCAAGTGAATGAAAAGCTTGTCGATGTGTATGCAGGTCCTGCCGTACGTAAGCTGGCACGCCAAATGGGTGTAGATATTACTCAAGTGAGTGGCTCAGCGCTCAATGATCGTATCTTAAAAGAAGATGTGTTTGCTCATGTCAAAGAAAGCTTAAGCAAACAAAAAGCGGCGCCGACAAACAGCGCTGGCGCTCAGGCAAGCCTGCCAAACTTACCCGATATGAGTAATATCGAAATTTGGGGAGAGACTGAGACTCAGGATTTAAGTCGTCTACAAAAGGTCTCTATACCGCAGCTTAACTACAATACCTTGCTGCCACAAGTCACACAGTTTGATTTGTCCGATATTACTGAGACTGAAAAACTGCGTGGTGAGCTCAAAGGCGGTATGAAAGCTGAAGGTATTGGCTTTACTATCCTAGCCTTTGTGGTAAAAGCGACGGCTCATGCCTTGACCCAGCACCCACGCTTTAACAGTCATTTGAGCGATGACAATACTCAGATTATCGTACGCAAAAGCGTCAACATGGGTATCGCTGTGGCGACGGATGATGGGCTTATCGTACCCGTTATCAAAAACGTTCAAGACAAAGGTCTTAAGCAGATCGCTATCGAGATTGGCGAGCTGGCAGGTAAGGCTCGTGATAAGAAGCTTGGCACCAAAGACTTGCAAGGTGCAAGCTTTACGATTTCGAGCCAAGGGAACTTAGGCGGTACGGCATTTACGCCGCTGGTCAACTGGCCACAAGTGGGTATCTTAGGCGTCTCTGAAGCCAGTAGGCAGCCGCGCTGGAACGAAACCAAGCAGACGTTTGAGCCGCGTTTGATGCTGCCGCTGTCGTTGTCTTATGATCACCGAGTGATTAATGGTGCTGATGCAGCAGTGTTTACCCGTTATATCGCCACCTTGTTAGCCGATCCGCGCCGTATCTTGCTGTAGCTCTGACTGGCAGCACTTTTGAGTGCTGTTTGGCTAATAGCGGCTGATAGATTGCATCAATGGTTATGTATTATAAAAAGACTGTCTGCACGGATGGTCTTTTTTTATGGGTTTATGACATTAAGTGCGCCAATATTATAGTGGATTGATTATAAAAAAATAACAATAAACAGATTGCAGCAAATCATATAGACAAAAAAGCCAGCACATCGGCTGGCTTCTTATCTGGCATACTTTACTTGCTATGATAGATGTATTAGAACTGTTTAACAAAAGCAACGCCATATACCCATGGGCTAATATCAATCTCACCAGCATCTACGCCGTCCAACTTAGCATCGGTTTTGATATCCATGTAGCGCGCATCGATACGGAAAGATTCAGTAGGTGCATATGGGATGTCAAGACCGATGTGACCAGCAACACCCACGCTATCGTCAAGATCTAAATCTGCACCATTAGAAACTCTTTCTTTAAAGAAAGTGGTGTAGTTCACACCAACACCAACGAAAGGCTTCACATTCATAGGCAGGTTATAGCCATCGAAGTGATACTGTACAGATAGAGTAGGGGGTAGATGCTGAGTTTTGCCTGTTAAAACAGGATTGCCATCTGCATCATTTAGGTCAAAATCATGATGAAATGGAATGGCTGCTAGTAGTTCAACACCAACGTTATCAGCAACAAAGTATTCGCCACTGATGGTTGGGCGCACATCGCCATCAACATCTACTGATAAGCCATTGTCTAAAGTACCGTTGTCGCTTTTAGGGTCAACATAGTGTGCACCGGCAGCGATACTCCAAGTACCAGCAGGAACGGCAAAAGCAGAAGTCATAGTAAGTGCAGTAGCAGCGGCTAAAACTAGGGATTGTAGTTTCATCGTTTGATTCCTTAACGTAATAGAGGATTATCAGTCAGCTAATGAGGGATGACAGTAGTGACCAATACATAATATTATGATTATTGATTAATCTGTAACATTATAACGCCATTATAATACAAAACCACTATTTCTGTAAGGTAATAAATGGTTATTCTCAGTATTAAACCAAGACTTTTGCATAAAGTTATCGATATCGAGGTATTGTGAACTTTTAGAAGTGAGTTATAGGTAAAGGATAAAGGTTTTATTTTATAAACGGAGGCGCGCCATACTATGCTTGGTTATTGTAGTAATTCTCCTCTGCGTTGTACTAACGCACGGACGATGCAGCTATTAAATGAAGTAGATGGCTGTTGTCCTGAGTGCCATCTGTTTTTGTTGCCTGCCCAAAATATCAGCCACCAGTTAAAGGTCGATGAACGGTTTTTACGGTCGGCCATCTTGGCAATTGCCTTTACGCTGTTGATAACTGTCTATATTTACTATAAAAATTTTGTATAATCTGAGGGCACACGCTAGCTGTGGATAACACGCAGCCGCCGATCGACGCCTTTTAAGTCAGCTTTGGCATTATGGTGGTCACGGTGATGTTTTTTGCGGCAATGGCGATTTATTTTATTTATCCACGCGCGGGTTTTACCGCATAAGGTCAGCATGCTATTCCAATCTATACGGCGCTTACGTTTTTTTGTTTATGATATTTTGCAAAATGATGAGCATGACACTCGGTTTAGCCGTTATGTGGACTACTTCCTGATTTTTTTGATCATGACCAATGTCGCCGCTGTGATTGCCGAGTCTGTAGACAACTGGTATTACCCTTATCAAGACTATTTTATTTGGTTTGAAAATTTCTCTATCGTTATTTTTTCTATCGAGTATTTGCTGCGTCTGTGGAGTGTGGCCGAAGCCAAACCAGATAATACCACTTGGCGTCAGCGCTGGGAGTGGCTCAAAAGCCCGTCGGCGATGATCGACTTGATTGCAATCGCCCCTGCCTTTTTAAACTTCTTTGTCTCTATTGACTTGCGTTTCTTGCGTATTTTGCGTCTGTTTCGGATTTTGAAACTCACCCGCTACTTTGCCTCTATGCGTATCTTGCTGGTGGTCATCAGTAAAGAAAAAGGCTCGTTTCAAGCGGTTATCTTTATCTTGATTATCATGATTGTCACCGCCTCTAGCGGGATTTATTTGGTCGAAAATCACGCGCAGCCAGATGAGTTTGAGTCGATACCGAAGGCGATGTGGTGGGCGGTGGTGACGCTGACGACCGTCGGCTATGGTGATGTCATACCGATCACCAATGCAGGTAAGATATTGGGTGCCATCATTACCATATTGGGTGTGGGTCTGGCGGCATTGCCAGCTGGTATTTTGGCGACTGGTTTGGCCAATGAGCTGGCCCAGCGCCGCGAGGAGTTAGAGCAGCATTTTCGTGAGCAGCTGATTGACAGTGATTTTGATTTGGTGCAAAACCAGATGATGATTGACAAGATTCGCCGTGAGCTGGGGCTGGACAAGGAGCAGGCGCAAAATATCGTCTTACAAGTACTGCGTGAGCAAGAGCTTGAGCGCCGCGAAAGAGAGGTGGAAAGGCGGCAAAAGAATTACTGCCCGCACTGCGGCGAGCCGTTATAGAGCAGTGCACTACTCAACACGCCCTAGTCTTTTTTATCCGTTTTGTGTTTGAGAGGTTTTTACAGCTTTATTTCGACAGCTTCATTCCTGCGATTTCATTTTTATGGTCTCATTTTCTGGTTTTAATGGCTGCAGTCAAACGCTGTGGCTGATTTCTCTTTATAGGCCTTGAGGGATAGGAAGGGCGCGCGCCAGTTCATAGGCGACTTGCTGCGCGGCTGTGGCCAAATCCTCTGCGGCCAGTGGTAAGTTTTGCAAAGTTAGATGCCAGTCATCTACTTCTCGGCGCAAATGAGCGACCCAAAGTGTTTGGCAGTCGCGTGGCAGCTGTTTGAGATTGACTTCAAAACAGCGATTGCCTTCATCATCACTCAGGTGTATCTCGCCTTTTTTGACTCGAGAAAAAGGGTGGCCGTGATAAGAGTTGGCCATCATGGCGATATGGGTGATATGCGCAGGAATTTTGTCTAAATACAGCCTGATCTGCTCTTGATCAAGCGGTGCCAAATACATGGCCTGCTCACCGCGATCTTTGCCATTTAAGCTATCGCCTTGATGGCGTACCGACTCCGCTTTGTCTCGCAGCTGCTTAAACCACACGATATCGCTGATGGTGCAATTGTCATCGTATAACGCGCACGCGATGTCGATATCTATCGCGCCTTGGTTTTTTTTAAAACGTTTTAGCAGTCCCTTTGGCTCAATTCTGGTAAATTCGTAGTTTAGCGCAAAAAACAAAGTCCCCGCATCTAAGCCTAGTCCTCTTAAGCTGTCGGAAAGTAGTGGCGATGGGGTCGTGGTCGACATAGTATTCCTTTTACAATGGTTCGAGTTGCAATGGTTCGAGGATGTTATCGTGGTTTGAGTCTGTAACGCTTAAGACAAAATAACACCAGTTAATCAGGCTTATTATCAGTGGCGTTATTGGCGCTGTTATCCAAGACGGCTCGATATAGCAGCTCGGGATGAGCATTGAGCAGGCCACTACCAAAGCCGCGTAACCACCAAACCAGCTGTGAGGTTAGGTTGACCGTGGCTTTGATGGTTAGGGTGTCGTCATCATTGACGGTGACGACTTGATCGTCACTAAGCTTACTTTCTGTCAGACTCTTGCCAGCTTGTTTGGTGAATTGTAGCTCAATGGCCGTGTTTTTGCCACGCTCAGGCAGCTCGCCAAACAACGGATGACTAAAGCCCATACTGCCTGCCTCCAAATAGGTATCAAGCTGAAAATCCTCTGGCGTTTGTGCCGGACTCTCTAAAATCTCGACGCTATCAAACCGGTGCAGAGCAAAGGTGCGAATGATGGCTTCTGGGTCATCGGTACGGGTCGCTAGTAAATAGATAATCACGCCGCGCTGAATGATGGCAATGGGGTTTAGCGTATATTCGCTGGCCTCATTTTTGTTGCTACGGGTGTAGCAGGCTTTGACCTGCAATTGATAAAAAAGCGCGTGATACAGATTGTCTTTGCTCTCGAGGTCAATGTGCGGGGCGATTAAGGGCTGAGTAGCAGGCTCAATGCGTACTCGGTCGATCCAAGAGTGCGTGACTTTACTGTTTTTTAGCTGTCGTCTTGCTAAATCAAACCAAGGAAACAGCTCGTCTAAAATCACGGGCGGTAATAGCTGGGTGAGATTGGCCTCTACCATATTAAAAGCCACCGCTTGTGATAGATTCATATGCGGTAGGCTGTGTAGCGGGGCATCGTCACGCCAGCGCCAGCCTTGCGGGTTGGCGTTGTTTTTTTCGATGGGAAAGCGTTTGGACAAGGCGTTTAGGTCGCGCTGTACGGTGCGCAGACTGATGTCAAACCCTGCAAGTTTGAGCTGCTCGTAAATGTGCGTCGTTCCCACCCAGCGATTGCGCTGTAGCTGTGAGAGTACTTGCCACTGCCGCGCCGTGGTTGCCGCGCCATGACGATTATTATGATGAGTCTCTGCAGCAGGGGCATCGGTGCTCGTGCGCTGCTCGTCTATTCGCTCATCTGTGAGGGTATGATGTACAGTCATTCAGAGATAACCTTTATGAAGTCACAAATCAATGTCGCAATCGATATGGATATTTTAATGCTAATATTTTAACGCTGGTATTTTAATGCATCCGTCGCCGGTTATCATGGCAGAAAAGCAGCTTGACGTCTATCTTGACATCTATGTTGTGTCTATCATTGATGAGCAGCGTATGATAAACGACGGTAGCAGGTCGTCAGCCCGTGCTCTAATGCCTGTCACCATCAGGGCTGGGAGATATCAGGCGACTCATCAGCTGTCGTGATATCCGCGGTTGAGTCGTCATTACCTTTTTCATCTTTCTCTTCTTGATGTTGACGTCTTTTTTTCTTGTCTTTTTTCTTTTTTGCCTTGCGCTTTTTTTGGCCGGTTTGCTTGGCGTCTTTATCCTCAATATCGTCATCGACGTTTTGGTTTTCGTCCCACAGCAGTAAACGATTTAATACTTTGCCAAACAACGTGTCTTTACGATAGCGGCCTTTTTTATTCATGGTGTCGACAGGCAGTCCTGTCATCAGTGTCAACGCCTCACTTAAGCTCTGCACCCCGTAGATATGAAACTTACCAGCTTTGACTGCAGCGATGATGTCGTCGCGCAGCATCAGCTGCTGGACGTTGGCAACAGGGATGACCACGCCTTGCTGACCTGTCAGTTCTTGCTCGTGGCAAGCATCAAAAAATCCAGCGATTTTAGCGTTGATGCCACCGACCGCTTGTACCTCACCTAATTGGTTCATGGAGCCAGTAATGGCTAAGGACTGATCGATTGGTACATCCGCTAAGGCTGAGAGCAGCGCGCAGCCTTCGCTGACCGTGGCGCTGTCGCCATCGATCTGCGCGTAGCTTTGCTCAAAAGCAAGTGAGGCACTAAAGTTAAGGGCGTGGTGTTGACTAAACAGCCCCCGCAAATAGCTGGTCATAATCAGCATGCCCTTAGCATGTAGACTACCGCCCAAATCCACATCGCGCTCGATATCGAGAATCTCACCTGCGCCGATGTTGGGTTGAATGACGGCGGTGAGGCGTGCTGGCATGCCAAACTCGCTATCGGCATAGCTGACCACGGTCAGGGCGTTGACTTGCCCGATCGCATGACCTTGGGTTTGAATGAGCTGCTGGCCGTTTTTTAGCTCATCCCAATATAAGTCGCGCAGATACCCTGAGCGCTCGTCCATATCCTCAATGGCTTGCATGACGTGATGGGCATCAACGATATGCTGGCCATCTAAGCGCGCATGGCGATCAGACTCGTGCAGCAGTTTGATCAACAAGTCGCTGTGTAAGCTTAAGCGGTCTTGATCTTCGGCTTGTAAGCTCAAATGCTCAAGCAGCGCCGCCTGTGCATTGCGATTGAATGGATAGAGGCTAGCATGATCGATGATATCAGCCATTTTTGCCACCAATGCCAACTCGTGCTCAAGGCTGCGTGTCACATCGTCGTGGAAGTCGGCACGCACCTTAAAGACGGCATCAAACTCAGGCTCAAGCTCTAAAAGCTCGTAATATAGGTCAGCTTCGCCCAGCAAAATCACCTTGACCTCCAGGTCAATGGGTGACGGCGCAAGTGATAAGCTACCTGTCAAAGTCAGCATTTGCTCAAGGCTAGAGAGTTTGATTTTGCGTGATTGCAGAGCGCGTTTGAGACCTTGCCAAGCATAAGGATGCTCAAGTAAATGACTGGCCTCCAACAACAGATAACCGCCATTGGCACGGTGTAGGGCACCCGCTCGAATCATACTGACGTCAGTGGTGACTGTGCCCAACTGGGTGATTTGCTCGACATGGCCCAATAGATTTAGATGCGTCGGCAAATCCTCAAAGACCACAGGTGCACCACTGTCTGGCGCGTGACTGACGATGACATTGACCACATAACGACTGGGAGTGGTGGCCAGCGCTGCTGTGACAAACTCTTCATCATCGCCATTGACGATGCGCTCGGCATGCGTGACCATATCTGCAGATACGGCTTTTAGGTAATCGACGACTTGTGGCTGAGCTGCAAACTGCTGATAAACTGGGGCAAATAACGGCTGTAGGGCGCGGCGTGCAATGTCACGATGCAGTGCCTCGATGGCGTCATTGGCTTCGTCTTCTAATTGCTCTAGTGCGATGGTGAGCTGACTTAAGCGTTTTTGCATATGGTTTTTTTGTACGAAGTTGTCGAGCTCGGCTTCGTACTCGTCATCGCCAGAGAGCACCTCGTCTTGCTTGCCACTACGATGCGCCGTCTCATTGGGCTTGGCTGCGGCGTACGGATTATCTGACCTAGGGCTGGTGGGAGTGTGCTCAGCGGCGGTATCGGCGGCGAGCTGACTTGGATGGACAAACACCGCTTTGTTATCAAACGAGCGAAACGTCAAAGCCAAGTCGTATTGCTTGCCTTCGGCATTGAGCACATCATAAGCCTGACTTTCTTTTTGATGGGTGGCGTTTTTGATGGCTTCTATTTTGCTTTGGTATTGATCACTGCGAAAACGCTGACTGAGGCGTTTTTTGGCTTGCTGCCACAATTGACTCACCTGCTGCTGCAATATCTCTGCTTGTCCAGCAGGTAGGGATAATGCTTGCGGCGTACGAGGATCAGCGAAATTATGCACATAGACCCAGTCATCAGGCGTTGGCGCATCGGCAGCGATGCGAGTCAGTAAACGGCTGATGACCGTACGTTTGCCCAAACCGTTTTCGCCCGCGGCAAACACATGATAGCCACTGGCCTTGATGTCTAGGGCGGTTTGCAATGCTTTTAGCGCTCGCTGTTGGCCAAAGCCCACGTCCAAATCAGGGGCAGTTCGGGTGTCGCTTGGCAGTGCCGCAGGATCGCTGTAGCGCTTTAATTGCGCGGCGCTTAGGCGGCAGTGCTGCTTCACTTCTAAAAAACGTGGATGCAGCTGTGTTACCTTTTTTGCGTGTTTTGTCTGTTCTTTGGTGGTGTCTATTGCTGGGTCGGTCAGCTGAGTCGAGGGTGTTACCATATCATTAGTGTCTTGTTTGGTCGCGTTTTTGATGATTGGGAAATGTTGCTATGAGGTGGTTTGATTATCGGTGTCTGGGATGCGGCCTTTAAAAATGAGCGATTGGTTTTTTAGTGTATTTCATCATAAAGCTGTGGTCTTTGCTGCGTATGATAGCAGTAAATACTCAGCGGTTTGCTATGATTAAAGAACAATAACGCCTCAAAGACTGCGTAGATAGTATAAGATGTCTCACATTGGGGCAATCTGCAACTATTCAATACGCGGAGTGCGTGATAAAATAAACGGTTCACATGTCAAAACTGGATAATGCGCCTTATGTCAGCTTCTGCCAAAAAAACCTCACCATCTACCAGCGTGAATCATGCTGCTATCGATCCGGCCGGCTTTGTTAAACTTGGCACACAGCTGCCAGCACTGGCAGATACGTTGGCGCAAGCGATCAATGAGCTGGGTTTGTCTTTGAGTGAGACGCAGCAGCGCACGCTATTATTGTACTTAGATCAGCTTTTATTGTGGAATAAGACTTATAATCTCACCGCCATCACTGATCCCAAAGAAGCACTGATCAAGCATGTGATTGATTGTTTGGCTATTATACCGCATTTGCCGTCAGGGTCACTGTTAGATATCGGTACAGGGGCAGGGCTGCCAGCCGTTATTATCGCGATTTGCCAGCCTGAGCGCGCTTGCACAGCCTTGGACAGCAATCAGAAAAAAATTCGCTTTATCAAACAAATCAGTAGTGAGCTTGGTCTACATAATATGCAGCCTATTGCTTCTCGTATCGAGGCGCACGAGGCCAGCTATGAGGTGGTGACCTCGCGTGCTTTTGCCAGCCTGATTGATTTTGTCCACGTGGCACAGCCAAGACTGGCCGCAGAGGGACGATTGTGCGCGATGAAGGGCAAAGTGCCAAGCGATGAAGAGCTGCAAGCGCTCGAGCATGACTGGCGTATCGACACCATAAAGTTAACAGTACCGCGTTTACATGATAGTCGTCATTTGATTGAATTGTCTGCTAAAAATGTCTAAGCTATGAGCCCGTGCGGTCGTGAAACATCGTTTACCTTGATATCCAAATAACATATATTGATGAGTCTCAAGGTTGCAGGGTGTTGTGATTGTAAGCGTCAGTAAAAAAGAGAATAACCGTAATAGATTCTATTAAAATTGAGTGAATGTATGGAAATCATAGCAATTGCCAATCAAAAAGGCGGCGTGGGTAAAACCACGACGGCGGTAAATTTGACCGCCAGCTTGGCTGCTAAGCGCAAGCGTGTCCTGCTGATTGACCTAGACCCACAAGGCAATGCGACCAGTGGTACAGGTGTCGATAAAAACGAGCTGTCCTTGACCATCGCTGATGTGCTGCTCGATGGCGTCTCGCTGGCTGATGCGATTGTCTCCAGTCCTGTTGGGTTTGACGTGATTGGTGCCAACCGAGATTTGGCAGGTATGGACATCACTTTGATGAACAAAACAGACAGTCATGAGCTGTTTAAAAATGCCATGGCGGCGCTGGTAGAGCAGCAAGCCGCTACCAACACACCGGCTTATGATTATGTGATTATCGATTGCGCGCCGAGTTTGAATTTATTGACAATCAATGCTTTGGTGGCAACTGACGGCGTGATTATTCCAATGCAATGCGAATACTATGCGCTAGAAGGGCTGGCCGACTTGTCGCAGACTATTGAGCGTTTAACTGAGCTCAATCCAAATCTCTATATACGCGGCGTCGTAAGAACCCTATATGATGCACGTAACACACTCGCACGCGATGTCTCAGCCGAGCTTGAGGCGCATTTTGGCGATATCATGTACAAAACCCATATCCCCAGAAACATTCGTCTGGCAGAAGCACCTGCTCATGGTCTGCCGGTGATTGCGTATGAGAGGTGGTCAAAAGGGTCGCGCGCTTACCAAAAACTAGCCGCTGAAGTGATCAAGCAAAGCGCTTAAAAACGCGGCGTGGCCAGCGTTAGAGTAGATAAGCAGTAACTATCATATTTATAAGTAATGAGTAAGCCGCATTTGTAAAAAATGGGCTTTTATTTTAGTGTTAGAGGATAGGTAATCATGGCGAAAAAGAGAGGGTTGGCGGCCAATCGAGGCTTAGACGCCTTATTAGGGTCAATCAAAAAAGAAAAGCAAATTACCGCCTCTGCCTTGCAAGACGATATGGCTGCGCGTGGCAATGCTGCGCCCGTCGACACGTCAGATACCTCGCCATCAAACACGAACGCAAAAGCGCCTAGTGTCGCGACTCGCTCTGAGCGTACCAATGCTGCTAAAACCCAAACGCGCGCGCCTGATAGCAGTGGCCGAAAATCACGGGCTACAAACAAGGCAGCAGCCAAACCGCGTACCACAGGTACAGACAATAGTGCGCTTGAAGATCAAATCAGCTTGGTACAGATCGATGTCAAACGCCTGCAAGCGGGTAAATACCAGCCGCGCCGTGATATGAGTGAAACGGCGCTGGCAGAGTTGGCGTCGTCTATCGAGCAGCATGGCGTTATGCAGCCTATCGTGATTCGCCCACTACTGGCCAGTGAAGATAAGAGTGAGGATTTTGTCACGCACGAAATCATCGCAGGTGAGCGGCGCTGGCGTGCGGCCAAGATGGCAGGTAAGCCAGTCATTCCAGCGATTGAACGCGCTTTGTCTGATGAGCTGGCGATTGCCCTAGCATTGATTGAAAATATCCAGCGTGAAGACTTATCCGTGATTGAACAAGCCGCTGCACTGCAGCGCTTTCATACCGAGTTTGGTATGAGCCATGCGATGATCGCTGAGGTAGTCGGTAAGGCGCGTACCACTGTGTCAAACTTGCTGCGTCTCAACCAGCTGCATGATACGGTCAAAGATCATTTGGCCAACAATGCGCTTGATATGGGGCACGCGCGTACCCTGTTGGCGCTCTCTTCTGAGCAGCAGCCGATCATCGCCCAAAAGATCATCGATGGCGGCATGACGGTACGCGAAGCTGAGAAACTGGTAAAATCTATCCTCCAGCCTGCGCCAAAAGTCAGCCGCGCTGAGCAAGTGCAATCACGTGACGTCGAGCGTTTGACCCAGCGCCTGACAGATATGCTAGGCGCTGAAGTAAAGCTTAAGCACAAAAAAGACGGGCAGGGCAGTGTCGAGATATTTTTTCATAGTCAAGACCAGCTGGCCGCTTTGATCAAGCAGATAGAAGCGCAGGCTTAACAAGCGTCATCTTTATAACAACTATTTAAAAAAACATAAAAGAGAAGCAATATGTGGGAGTTGGTAAAGGCAGGTGGTTGGTTGATGACGCCGATTGTATTGTGCTCGATTTTGGCATTGGTCATCATTATCGAGCGTAGTCATACCTTACAGTTTAACAAAATCGTTCCAAGCAGACTGCGTGAACAGCTAATCACACGCTTGCGTGAAAACGGTGATATCGGCCGCACTCAGCTGATGAACGTTAAAGAAAAAACCCCATTAGGCGATATTCTAGCGACAGGGCTGCTCTATCGCCAGTATGGGCTAGAATCGATGACCATGCACATGCAAAACCGTGCCAGTGTGCAAATCCATCAGTTAGAAAAAAACATCAACATGCTCGGCACCATCGGCGCGATTGCCCCACTGCTTGGGCTATTGGGTACTGTACTGGGTATTATTTCATCGTTTTTGGCAATTACTGATGGCGCGATGCAAGACCCGACGATGCTAGCCGCTGGGGTATCACAAGCGCTGATAACCACAGCTGCAGGGATGATTGTGGCCATCCCTGCACTGGTGGCCTATCGCTATTTTCAGCGCCGTATCATTGATATCAATGCACAGTTTGAGACCCAAGCGGGCTTGATGATTCAAGAGCTATACGACTATCACCTGCTAGCAGATAGTAATCTGGCGGATATGCGTCAGTTTCCTTCTGCTGCAGTAGAGGGCGCGGCAGACTCAGCGCCTGCTATGCATGGGGAGGTCAATGCTGAAGCAGCCATGACCTCATAATCTGCGTCAGTGGTTATCAGTATTCTACGTTATCAGTATTCTACCAAGTGTGGTATTGAGTCAATTAAAGAGAATGGTATGCGCTTTAGAAAACCGACGGTCGAGCCCCTTGAAATCAATCTAACACCGATGATTGATTGTTTATTATTCCTAATCGTGTTTTTATTGCTGGCCACCTCGTTCAATCATTTTAGCCGTTTAAACATCATTCTCCCTGAGGCAGAAGGGGTGGCGCTGACAGAGCAGAACAATACCATCGAAGTGGCAGTGCAAGAAGATGGTAGCTACCTTGTCAATGGCATCACACTTGCGAGCAGCAATGAAGCGGAGCTGACCAGTATGCTTCAGCAAGAAGCCGGCAGCAATCGTGAGATGCTTTTTGTCATCGCGGCAGATGCCAATGCCACGCATCAATCAGTCGTGCGTGTGATGGATGTCGCTGGCAAAATGGGGTTTTTGAACCTAAATATCAGTACGGTTGTGCCGCTTGGCCAATCGTTACCGCAATAATATATGGCGTGCTCGATGCCGCACTTATCTGTAAAGCTGTAGTTCTGTGAAGCTGCAGTTCTTGAAGGTGCAGTATAGATGCAGTCCATTCATGTTATGACACCCAAATTGAGGCTTTTATGAGCCAAGCTTATTCATCAAACGCTACAAAACCGTCTGCAAAAAAACAGTCGGCTGCGCCCTCAGGTACGCCGAAATACCAGACATTGCTGCGGCTGCTACGTTATCTTAAACCGTACTGGTGGGCGTTGCTGCTGACGGTTGTGGGGTTTGCGATCAATGCGGCAACCGAGATTTGGATTGCCAAACTACTGCAATACATCACTGATGCCATCAATCAAAATGACCAAAGTAAGCAAGATTTGTTTCCACTGCTTATTATCGGTCTGTTCTTTGTTCGCGGTGTGGGCAGCTTTTTGGGTAACTATTACTCCGCATTGGTGTCGCGCAACTTGGTGTATGAGCTGCGTGTGGAGGTGTTTAATAAGCTGCTGCGTTTGCCGAGTGCTTTTTATTTGGCCAATCCGGCAGGCACTATCTCCTCAAAGCTGATATTTGACGTCGAGCAAGTCACCGCTGCCAGTACCGACTCGATGAAAACGGTGTTGCGAGATGGTTTGACTGTGATTGGTCTGATTGGATTTTTGTTCTATAGTAATTGGCGTTTGACCTTGATTTTGTTTGTGGTGTTGCCGCCCATATTATGGCTGATTCGCATCGCATCCAAGCGTTATCTCAAGTTGTCAAAAGGCATCCAAGAAACCATGGGGGATGTCAGCCATATCACCAATGAAGTCATCGGTGGCTATCAGGTGGTCAAAAACTACGGCGGTCAAGCTTACGAAGCCGAGCGTTTTGATAAAACCTCCAAAAAGAATCTGCGCCAAGGTATGAAGGTCGTCGTGACCAACAGTATCAATACCCCAGCGGTACAGCTGCTGATGGCCATGGCGATGTCGGTGGTGGTTTGGCTGGCCCTTAGACCATCGGTGATCGATAATATCTCTGCCGGTGAGTTTATCTCGTATATTGCCGCGGCAGGACTGCTCAGTAAGCCGGTTCGATCCCTGACCGATGTCAATCAAAAACTGCAAAAAGGCATTGCCGCGGGCGAGTCCATCTTTGCGCTACTTGATGAGCCAGAAGAAAAAGACACCGGCACGGTCAGCCCAGCGTTGTCTGGAGAGATATCTCTGGACAATATCAGTTTGGTGTATCCCGATTCGACCGTAGCGCTGCACGACTTTACGCTGGATGTGCGAGCAGGGGAGACGGTAGCCTTGGTAGGGCGCAGCGGCGCTGGTAAGTCTTCATTGGTCAATTTGTTGACGCGTACCTTGCCGACCTCCTCGGGGCAGATTACCTTGGATGGACGGCCGATTGAGGATATCAAGCTTGAGAGTCTGCGTGCGCAGATTGCGATGGTCAATCAGCAGGTGGTGCTATTTAATACCACTGTCTTTAATAACATCGCTTATGGCAGTTTGGCCAATAAAAGCCAAGCAGAGGTAGAAAAAGCAGCCAAAGATGCGTTTGCTCATGATTTTATTATGAAGCTGCCAAATGGCTATCAAAGCGAAATCGGCGCTGAAGGTCTGCAGCTGTCAGGTGGTCAGCGTCAGCGTTTGTCTATCGCTCGGGCCCTGCTAAAAGATGCACCGATTCTTATACTAGATGAGGCGACCAGCGCGCTGGACAATGAGTCAGAGTACTATATCCAGCAGGCACTTGATAATGTTATGAAAGACCGGACGACATTGGTCATTGCTCATCGATTGACGACCATTGAGTCCGCCGATCGTATCGCAGTCTTGGATGGTGGTCAGCTTGTAGAGCTGGGCACCCATGATGAGCTGATGCAAAAGCAAGGTCATTATGCCCAGATGTATGCCCGCGATTTTGAGTAGCCGTCAGTGCGTATAAAGCTTCAAATCAACGAATAAGTGAGCAACCAGCCTTGAGTATTGAGACGACAGTGACGCGTGCATGGCAACGCAAAGCCGCTTGGCTATGGCTGCTGTTGCCTATTAGTTGGCTATATGGTCTCATCATCACGCTGCGTCGTCAGGCTTATCGATGGGGGGTGTTTGCCAGCTATCGGGCGCCCATACCTGTCATGGTCATCGGTAATATCAGTGTGGGCGGTAGCGGCAAGACGCCGCTGATTATTGAGTTGGTGAGCTATCTACAAGCGGTACATCGTATCAAGGTGGGGGTGATTAGTCGCGGCTATGGCGGCGATACCAGCCAGATGCCAGCGCTGGTCGATGCCAGCAGCACCCCTAGCGTGGTCGGCGATGAGCCGTGTTTGATCGTCAATATGACAGGCGCACCGATGGCAGTCAGTCCCAATCGGCAGCAAGCGATCACCACGTTATTGGCCGCTCATCCAGACTTGCAACTGATCATTGCTGATGATGGCTTGCAGCATTATGCACTGCAGCGTGATATAGAGTGGATCGTCGTGGACACCGCTCGCGGTTTTGGTAATAAGCAGCTACTACCGACAGGGTTTTTACGTGAGCCATTGTCTCGGCTTAAGGGTGCCACTGTTGTGTATCATAGCAAGCAACAGATAAGTCCAGCCGCCGAGCACGCAAGCAAGCAAAAGCAGCCGAATCAGCGCCTGCTTATGTATATGCAAGCGGACAGCATGCAGCCTTTATGGGCACCTGCATTGGCGAATACCCAAAAACCAAACGCTGCGAAGGCCGATATACAGACAAGTGAGCAGCAAGATCATCCGGCAGCGCCAAAGACAGGCAGTCAAGTACATGCAGTCAGCGGCATCGGCTATCCGCAGCGTTTTTTTGAGACGCTCACAGATTTAGGCTTTGAGGTTATCGCTCATCCTTATCCAGATCATTATGAGTTTACTTTGGCGGAGCTGCTACAGTATCGTCAGCATCCTATTGTCGTTACCACAAAAGACGCTGTAAAAATCAAAGCATTACTCTCAAAAGCCATGGCTGATAATACGCTAGATGATGACTACCAAGCGCTGGTGAGTAGGCTCTGGGTATTGCCAGTCACCGCCGTGCTCTCTGATGATTGCTACCGCTTATTGACAGAGCAATTACAGAGACTGGATATCGATATCAAGCCTCATCAGGCGCTAAAATAAACAAAAAAATAAAGCGGCTCTAAAAACAGTCATTATCAAAGATAGCCATTATCAAAAATATATAAGACGGTACGTCACATCAACCCTGCTAAGGAAGTAACCATGTCTAACATTGAGTCTGTCACTGACCCTGCTACTGCGTCTATGGCTGCTGCCAAAACTCACATTGTGATTCCTGCCCGTTTTAAGAGTACTCGATTACCCGGCAAGCCGTTGTTAGCTATTCATGGCAAACCTATGATTTTGTGGGTCGCTGAAAAGGCGCAAGCGGCGCATTTTGCTGATGACATGTGTATCGCAACTGATGATGAGCGCATTGCTCAGGTGTGTATGGACGCAGGGTTTGAGGTGGTGATGACCAGCCGCGAGCATGCTTCGGGTACAGATCGCTTAGCGGAAGTTGCAGCCATCAAAGGCTGGGCTGATCAGGATATCGTCATCAACATGCAAGGCGATGAGCCGCTGGTGCCGCCTTTATTATTAGAGCAAGTAAAGGATCTATTGGTCGCGGATAAAGCCAGCGTCATGGCCACCTTGTGTGAGCCGATCGATGATTATGAGACTTTTTTGCGTCCTTCAGTGGTCAAGGTCGTCAGTCAATATACCAATGCGCTGCAGCGCGCGCTATATTTTAGCCGCGCGCCTATTCCTTGTGACCGTGACGTGGTATTGGCAGACGAGCCAAACAAGCAACCACCCAAAAACGCTTATCGGCATTTGGGGCTTTATGCGTACCGCGTGAGCTTACTACAGCAGTTTGTACATTGGCCACAGACCCCGCTTGAGACCTTAGAGAGTCTGGAACAACTGCGCGTACTAGAAAACGGCGGCCATATTGCTATCGCGACCGCAGCGTGTCATCTGCCGGCTGGGGTCGATACCCAAGAGGACTTGGATCGCCTCAATGCAATGGCATTCACCGACTTTCAGAGCCCGAGCAGCACTACTAACTAAAATAGCCTAAGCAAAACTACCATTAAGCTTTCAAGTCATTTTATAAAGCTGGAGCCATAGGTCATACAATGGAAAATATAGGTGCATCAAAGACTGCAGATGATATTTACTTTGCGCCATTATTGCCATGGCAGCAGGCATTATGGTCACAGCTCACTGACCGCGTCACTCGGCAGCAGACTTTGCCGCATGCTCTACTGGCCGCAGGCATGCAAGGCATGGGCAAACGTGCTTTTGTTTGGCGTCTGGTGGCGTGGCTGTTATGCCGTGAGCGTGCAACCCATCCGCAAGGGGCGTGTGCCACGTGCGATAGCTGTCAGTGGCTCAGATCTGGTACACATCCAAGCTTGCAGACGCTGCCACTTGTCAGTATGCCAGTCAGTATCGATAATATAGAAGCTAAAGAAAAAGCCGGTAAAAAAAACACCAAGACCACAAGCAATAGCGCCTTAAAAATAAAAGTAGATGACATCCGCGCGCTACAGCCCTTTATTTATCAAGGCGGCCAAGGCCTGCGCATCTGTGTGTTAGACCATGCAGAGCAAATGACGGTCGCTGCCGCCAACGCGCTGCTCAAGACCTTGGAGGAGCCGCAAGCGCAGGTACATTTGTTTTTGATTAGCGACAGTCCAGCCCAACTGTTACCCACAATCAAAAGCCGCGTCCAGCAGTTGGCGTTACAGACGATTGAGCCTGCAGTCGCCATGGATTATGTAACGCAGGCACTTGGGGCGACGGTCAACCGTGAAGCTGTGAGCCCAGCCGGGCTTCGCCAGCTTATACAGCTGGCTAACGGCGCGCCGCTCGCTGCGATCGCCTTGGCCAATGCCCCATGGTATAGCAAGCGTGCCTTGTGGCTGACGACTTGGCTGGCGCTGCGCAGTGGCAAACGTAGTAGCGTGGCGGCTAGTGACTATTGGCAATCACAGCTTAGTATTATAGAATTTATTCAGCTCTCTGAGCTGATGCTGCTCGACATACGCCGCGTCTGTTTAGGTCTAGCAGTACTACAGCAAGACATCAATTGGACAGCGCTTACGAGCGATCAGGCTGATGGCAGTACCCCTGACGACAGTGCTATAGAGGCATTTTTTCATCACTTGCAGCAAAGCAAAGTTGCGCTACAACAAAATGTGCAAGAAAAATTTGCCTATGATAAGCTGATGCAAGAATTGGCGCGTTTATAAACCAATATTTAAAACGAGCGCTCACTCATAAAAATTTAACCCAATGACTAAAGGAAGCTGACTATGGCCATGCCAGGACGCGGCGGGGTCTTAACCTGCCATATTGAAGACATCGAAACGCTATATGCCAGCTACTTATCTTTTGTGACCAATGGAGCGTTATTTGTACCGTCTGATCGTCCACAGCAGTTGGGCGATGAAGTGTTTATTGCCATCACGTTGCCAAACTCCAGCGAGCGTTTACCGATGAATGGTAAGGTGGTGTGGATCAACTCTAAAAGCCAAAGCGGCCGGCCAGCCGGTTTTGCGGTACAAATCGGCACCGATATCGCAGGGCAAAGAATCAAAAACGAAGTAGAGCGTTTATTGGCTGGCAAAATCGACAGTTTGCAGTCTACTTATACCATGTAGCTGACGCGTTATGGTGATGACTGGCACGCTATGCTAGGCGTATAAAAAAGGCCGCGGTATCTCATTTAAGATACCGCGGCCTTTTTGTTTGAGACAGAGTAGGGTAAGATAATCGTAAGTCGTTAATAACGCGGCGGCACGTACATATCATCTGGGATAGGCTCGCGGTAATATTCATCATCGCGTTTGCGCTCTGGTAGCTCGACCTCATCACGTGGTACTTCGACATAAGGGATTTGCTCTAGTAGATGAGCGATACAATTAAGACGCGCGCGTTTTTTGTTATTGCCTTCTACCACCCACCACGGCGCTTCAGGGATATGAGTGCGCTCAAACATGGTTTCTTTGGCTTTGGTGTAGTCCTCCCAACGTCGCCGCGACTCCAAATCCATTGGGGAGAGCTTCCACTGTTTTAGTGGGTCATGAATACGGCTCATAAAGCGTGAATGCTGCTCGTCATCGGTGATCGAAAACCAGTATTTGACCAAGCGAATACCCGAGCGCACGAGCATACGCTCAAACTCAGGTACCGATTGAAAAAACTCTTCGTACTGCGCATCACTGCAAAACCCCATGACTCGCTCAACACCAGCACGGTTATACCAGCTACGATCAAACAAGACGATCTCGCCCGCCGCTGGCAAGTGTGCTACATAACGCTGAAAATACCATTGTGATTGTTCACGCTCGGTAGGCGCAGGTAGGGCGGCTACTCTACAAACCCTTGGATTCAGCCGCTGAGTGATGCGCTTAATCGCACCGCCTTTACCCGCAGAGTCGCGTCCTTCAAATATCACAACGATACGCTCGCCGCGATCGACCACCCAGTCTTGTAGCTTGATAAGCTCGCGCTGCAGGCGCACCAGCTCCTGAAAGTACAGTCGGCGATCCAGCTTTTCTTGCTCGTTCATCTCCCGCCCATCAAAACGAAAATCACGCACATAATCATCTATTTCGTTTTCTAGCTCTTCATCATAGGTGTCGATAAGGTCTTCGTGCATTTTTCGACGAAGCTCATCGTCAAGAATGTCTTTTTCAATACGTTCGGCTAGGATGGCCTGTTCCTGATTGTATTGATCTAATTGCTCATGAGTGGTTAGAGATTGAAAGTCAGTGGTTGTAAGTGGTTCTGTCATCACCTGTTTATCAGAGCCAAAAATGATTTGTTTCATTTTTCTTAATAAAACTTTCGTCTTACCCATAAACATTACCTTTGTTTGACGTATCAGCTTTTTTTTAATTACTATCTTGGTCGGTTCTATCATAGCAAAGTAAAGACAATAAAAAATGCCCTTTAAATACATTAAAGGGCATTTCTTTTGTCAACAAATATGTATTGGTTAGAAGAACAGTTCAGCTTGTCTTCTTAACTTGAGAGGTATTGAGCTTATTTCTCTAAGATACACGTGACGCCTTGGCCACCTGCTGCACAGATAGAGATCAGGGCGCGGCCTGAGCCTTTTTGATCCAGTAGCTTAGCTGCAGTAGCTAGGATACGGCCGCCTGTCGCTGCAAATGGATGGCCTGCTGCCAATGATGAGCCATTTACGTTTAGCTTGCTGCGATCGATGGAACCAAGTGGCGCATCAAGACCCAGACGTTCTTGACAGAATGTCTCATCTTCCCATGCTGCAAGCGTTGAGAGCACTTGTGACGCAAACGCTTCGTGGATTTCATAAAAGTCGAAGTCTTGCAGCGTTAGGCCAGCACGCTCAAGCATACGCGGTACCGCATAGGTAGGTGCCATTAGCAAGCCTTCAGTAGTACCTGACTTGCCGATGAAATCAACAGCCGCTGTTTCTTGGTGCGCGATGTACGCCAGTGGCTTGAGGCCGTGTTCTTTTGCCCACTCATCCGTACCGAGTAGGACACAAGAGGCACCATCAGTGAGTGGGGTAGAGTTGGCCGCTGTCATGGTTGGGTTGGCGTTCTTTTTACCAAATACTGGCTTTAGCTTGCCCAACTTTTCAAGCGTGGTGTCAGGGCGCAAGTTGTTGTCACGAGTCAAGCCTTTATATGGCGTGATAAGGTCGTCAAAGAAGCCTTCGTCATAAGCACGTGCTAGGTTTTTGTGGCTGTTAAACGCCAGCTCGTCTTGATCTTCACGGCTGATATTCCACTCAAGCGTGGTGATGGCTTGGTGCTCACCCATTGATAGGCCGGTACGTGGTTCACCGTTTTGTGGGGTGTCGATCAAATCTTTAGGGTTTAGACCCATTAGTGCTTTTAGACGCTGCTTGTTATCTTTTGCCGCACCGAGTTTGATAAGAACTTTGCGCAGACCATCACCGATAGCGATAGGCGCATCAGAGGTGGTGTCGACACCGCCTGTGATGGCTGAGTCAATCAAACCAAGGGCGATTTTGTTGGCAGAGGTAAAGGTCGCTTGTAAGCCAGTACCACAGGCTTGTGAGATGTCATATGTTGGCGTATGAGGGTTTAGGGCTGTATTTAGCGTCGCTTCACGCGTTAAGTTGATGTCGCGGCTCAGCTTCATGACTGCACCAGAGACGACCTCTCCGATGATTTCGTCTTGTAGGTTATAACGCTCGACCAAACCATCTAATGCAGCGGTTAACATGTCTGTATTGCTGACGTCAGCATAAGTGCCATTTGAGCGGGCAAAAGGGATACGGTTGCCGCCCAAGATTGCGACGCGGTTTAGGTTTGAGGCTGGTTTGGCCTTTTTTGATTGGGTAGCAGCTGCTGTTTTGCCGACGGCTGCGGCAGTGCCCTCAGTGGTCTTTTTGCTGTCAGTGCCTTTGGTTGTAGTGTCTTTTTTGCTGTTATTGCTGCTGCTATCGGTAGACTTTACGACAGTGCTTTCAACGACTGGACTATCAGGCTGACTGTTTTTATTACTCATAATATTATCCTTAAAGAGTATGGGTACAAAAGAAAAAAGGTGGCTGCTGGCCATTATTTATTACTTACTATGGTCATCTATGATAAGACGTTTTTACCAGCGTAATGTATGTCTTTGGCAAACGATGTGACGCTTATTTGTCGCCGCTTGGTCAGGGTTTTAAAAGCAAAAGAGGGGCTTAAAAACCCAGACTATTTTTGTAAACTCAGGCGTCTCGATTATTACCATTGCATAATAATGCATTTGATAATATATTGTTATCGATAATTGCATTTGCCATAACTTATGGGTCTGATTTTAACACAGTATCAGGCACGGTGACGCGAAAAAAAGTTGCCATCTTGTATACTGGCTTGTTTACAGATTGTTGTAGACTTTGTCAGTTTTTGGACTTGTTTATAGCGGAAGTGTATAGTTAAGCCAGATTTTAATGCATTTACTAAATATCAATAACGATGCGTCCGGTGAGTCTATATAATAGGCGTATTGCATTTTTAATTATTTTAACCATTTATAATAGGGATTATATTATGTCAGATCGTTATGGTGATTTTGTTCAGTCGTCTATTGGCAAAAAAGTGGCCAAAAATTTAGGTTTACCACTGCCAGTGACGTTAGATCGTTTTGAGAGCGGTGAGCCTTTGGTACGTGGCAGTGTGTTGGTTGGTCGCGCTGATGGCGACGACAAAAGCGTAAGCGCTGCAGTGGCCCGCATCTTATCAGAGGTCCATGCAGATGTGTACGTCAATAGTAGCGACGATATCAAAGATGCGCTGGCTGATGCTGGTGTAGACGCAAAAGCCAATACTGGCGGCGATGATAAGTTTAAAGTATTGCTATTTGATGCCAGTAATATCAATAACGCCGATCAGCTAAAAGCAGTATATGCATTTTTCCATACAGTGGCGCGCCGTGTCGAAAAATCAGGTCGTGTCATCATCATTGGCCGTACGCCAGAAAACCTTACAGACATCGAAGCTGCCTTGGCGCAGCGTGCGCTTGAGGGTTTTGTGAAGTCTGTTGGTAAAGAGTTTAAGAGCGGTATCACCGCCCAGTTGGTCTACGTCGAAGAAGGTGCTGAGCAAAATCTTGATTCAACGCTGCGTTTCTTTACTTCAGCGCGCTCAGCGTATGTGTCAGGCCAAGTGGTACGTGTCAGTAAAGGCGACACTGTGGATGTCGACTGGACACAGCCTTTAGGTGGCAAAACCATGCTGGTGACAGGTGCCAGCCGCGGTATCGGTGAAGCAATCGCGCGCGTATTGGCTCGCGAAGGCGCTCACGTTATCTGCCTAGATGTACCTCAGCAGCAGGCAGATCTACAAAAAGTCGCAAGCGAAATCAGCGGCTCTGTGCTGACAGTCGATATCACCAGCGAGGATGCAGGCAAGCAAATTGCAGAGGCGGCACAAAAGCGCGGTGGGCTTGATTCAATCATTCACAATGCTGGGGTCACGCGCGATAAGACGTTGGCAAAAATGGATGAAAAAAAGTGGGATATGGTCATCGATATCAACCTAGCTAGCATCGCACGACTCAATCGCTATCTATTAGAAAACGATGTATTAAAAGACAACGCACGTATCGTATGTGTGTCATCTATCTCAGGCATCGCAGGCAACATGGGACAAACCAACTATGCCACTTCTAAAGCAGGCGTCATCGGACTGGTCAATGCTACCGCCAAACAGTTACAAGACAATGCCAAGGGCATGACCATCAACGCTGTGGCACCAGGCTTTATCGAGACGCAAATGACAGAGGCCATCCCTTTTGCTATTCGTGAGGCAGGTCGCCGCATGAACTCCATGAGCCAAGGCGGTCTGCCAGTAGACGTGGCCGAGACCATCGCTTGGCTTGCCTCTCCTGCATCGGGTGGCCTAAATGGCAACATCGTTCGCGTTTGTGGTCAAAGCTTACTGGGTGCTTAGTACAAGCAATTGTCCGTGCATAGCTAAGCTGTGGCAAAAGTAAGTAAGGTAAGTGTCGCTAAAGAATAAAGCGGTGCTCACATCGTAATGTGAGGTTTTTTCTTGATTGCCTAACATATGCTTACGAAAAAATTGCTGATAAATTGTAATAAAGCTGCCCAAGGGTGGCTTTTTTATGATAAAAACGTAGAATTCATGATAACAATGCCCCAAAAGGTTTGCTCCAGCCCTACTTAGGATTTATTTATGTCAGACAAACACTATGATGCGTTGCCAAAAGCGCATACAACTTATGCCAATATCGTCAAAAGTTTATTGCCTATCGGCAACAGTGGCAAAGTCAGTAAAGATCAGTTACCACAAGCGACTTACTACGTCGATGACCTCCATATTGATCAAGAAAATTTAGACGATTATCGTAAGATTTGTGGTTTTGCAGATAATGGCAAAGTGCCTATTACTTATTTTTCTGTGTTGTCGCAGACGCTGCAGATGAACATGATGGTCAAAGAGCCGTTTCCCTTTGCGATGCTCGGTCTCGTACATGTAGACAACAGTGTGACGCAGTATCGTCCTATCGGTGAGCGTGAAACAGTGGCGATGTCTGTGACTTTTGATAATCTGCGCGACCATGCCCAAGGTCAACAGTTTGATTTTGTCACGACAGTCAAATCAAAAGACGAGGTGGTGTGGGAGGGGACATCAACCTATCTATCACGTGGCAAAAAACCCAGCAGCAGTAAAGACAAAAGAAGCAAGCCGCGCCCAGTTACTGTAAAACCGACCATCGATGACAATGGGACCCACAGTGTTTTTGAAGTACCAGAAGATATTGGCCGTCGTTATGCGTTTGTTTCAGGGGATTTTAACCTCATTCACTTGCATCCACTATCGGCACGGGCCTTTGGTTTTCCAAAAGCGATCGCTCATGGTATGTGGTCGAAAGCCAAATGCCTCGCGCTGATGGATGAGCTGCCTGATGCCTGTACTGTCGATGTGTCCTTTAAACTCCCTATCTTTTTGCCTTCTGAAGTAGAGCTGATAGCCGAGCCGGTATCACAGCTACAAAACACGGATGATAGTTGTGAGTTTGGTCTATTTAGCGCCAAAAACGACAAGCCTCATCTAGCGGGTTTGGTAACACTCAAGACCGCTAAGTAAATACAGCTGGGGCTCTCGCGTAACTGCTATCGAAAGTGATGGCGAACGGATCAAACGCGTTTAAGGATTAAAGCGCGTTTGTCTTTATATATATCCTACGTAGACAGACTAACGAATCTTTTTATTATTATGACCTCACATACTACAGTAACAACCCCAAATTCAGACCAAATCAATGATGTCGCAGCAACTAATACCGCTGCTGCCAATGATGCTGCGGCAGACGACAGCGCCACAGCTGATGCGGACAATGTGGACAATGGCATCGAGCTTTCGACCATCTTTGAGCCTTATTTTCGCCCTGATGCCAATACCATCGTATGCGGCGCTCTGGATGAACAAAAAGTTGACGCATTGGCAAAGGCTGGCGTCGAGCTGGTCATCAACTTGCAGCCTGATGACGAGCTGAGCTTTGATGAAGCCGCCGCCGTCAAGCGCGCAGGCATGTATTATGAGCAACTGCCTATCAGCGGCGCTGCTGATTTAAAGCAGCTAAAAGTATTGGCGTTTGATAATATTCTGCGCCAGTATCACGGCAAAAAGGTAGCCCTACACTGTGGCTCTGGTAATAGAGTGGGCGCGGTGACGGCACTGCGCGCCGGCTGGCTACGCGGCCGAAAAATGGATACAGCCATGGCACGGGGACGTAGTCACGGTCTGAGCAAGCTAGAAGAAGAGGTGTATAATCGTTTGTTGGTCCCGCGCTAATAAGACATACCCTAAAGTAATCGGTTAATAGAACAAAAGGCGACCAGACGGTGGCCTTTTTATGATAATAGAGTAAGGCTGCCATGACTGAGACAATGAACAAAACCAACGAACGCGATGACGCTCAAATAAATACCACCCTGCAGCAGCGCCTACAGCAATTGCTGACAAAATTGCAGCTTGATGATGCGCCAGCTGGTGGGGCGCTAGTAGTCTATCAGGCGGGCGAGTGTATCGCTCGTGCTAGTGTGGGCTTGGCGCGTCCAGAGATGGCATGGCAACCGCAAACTCTAGCGATTAACTTTTCGACGGGCAAAGGGGTGCTCGCAGCTCTGGTTCATGTATTGGTCTCCAAACAGCTACTCGCTTATGACGTCCCCATTGCCCAGTATTGGCCGGCATTTGCGGCTAATGGCAAGGCGTATATTACGCTGCGGCAGGTGATGTCGCACCAAGCTGATCTCTTTGCAATTACCAGTATTGAGGCAGATAGCGAGGCGGTACTAGACTGGTCGTATATGCGCAAAAAAGTTGCCGACATGACCATGACTCAACCTGACCAAGCCGACGCTTACGACTCCGCTTATAGTGCGCTAATCTACGGCTGGGTGCTGGGCGGCTTGGTAGAAATCGTCACCAAGATGCCGCTTGCGCAAGCGCTAAGCCATTATTTGACGACGCCATTAGGGATTGCTGATAGCTGCTATTTTGGGGTGCCAGATGATAAAGTCGACCTTGTCGCCAAGCTAGCCAAAGACTTTGATACAGACCAGACGGCAACCCCTAAGCTGCGGCAAAAACGACAAAAACCCACATTAAAACCAGACTCGGCAAATACCTTATCTGTCTACAATCATTTGCCAAGTGCGGCGTGTTGGCAGCAGCAAGCCTTGCAGATGCAGCGCTCTGTAGCTGCTTCTGGGACGGATAAAGGACATCACCGCCAGACGGCGTTAACCACTGCAGGTATCAGTCGTCTGTATTTTGATACCAGCCACCTCAATCTAAAAAACTACAAATCAGCGCTTATCCCAGCCGGTAAGCAGCCTATTGATTACTATCAACGACAAACGCTACAAGCCGTTATCCCTGCCGCTAATGGGGTCGCGTCGGCTCAGGCGCTGGCGACGATATATGCCATGCTTGCTAATGGCGGGGTATGGCAAGGTCAGACGCTAATCGATCGCGCTACTTTTGAGCAGTTATCCACGCCCCAAGTCACAGGGTTAGATGCGGTCATGCCAGCGCCTATGTATTGGCGCTTGGGCTATCATCGTCTGTTTAGTGTCTGTGCTGATACTGCGGCAGGTTTTGGTCACATGGGCTACAACGGCTCAGTGGCGTGGTGTGATCCATCGCGGCAATTGTCGTTTGCTTTTATTCATAACTTCGATACTACGATGCTCAATGACGTTCGTCAGTTTGCTTTGACCGAAGCAGTACTCGCGTTGGTAGCGCCTTAGCCGCACGTAGCTAGTGTATAAATTGCTAACATGTTTGATAATGCTTATGTCTAAGGCGGCTTATTGGGTGTTATTTTGAGCAGCTTTGGCGCACTCAAGCCATGCATAAAGATAGATATAAAAATTACAATAGAGCAGACCACCCATAACTTGAGCGCATCATCGTCTGCAAAGTAGCCGTGGTTGAGCGCATAGGATAAGTAATACAAGGTGCCGATACCGCGAATACCCAAAGCCGAGATTACGTATTTTTCGGAATGAGGCAGGCCTAGCCCCGATAAGGCGATAAACCCGCCGATAGGACGTATCAGAAGTAAAAACACAAAGCTGACGATGTAGACCCGCCATGTCAGCTCGATGCCTGACTGTAAGGCTTGACCAAGCAGCATCCCAAACACCACCAGTACCAGCGACATGAGTAAACCCTCTGACTGCTCAGCGAAATCATGGAGTTTTTGATGGTAATCATGCTGGTGCTCTGAGCGGCGAAAGGCAAAGGCTGCGACAAACACAGCGATAAAACCATAGCTCTCTACATACTCGGCCAGTCCATAAGCGACCAGCGTCAGAGCGATCACTACATAGCCTTGCGAGATGGGCGTTTCTTGACTGTATTTAGAAAACACAAGCTTGGCCATGGCTTTGCCAACGACGATACCCACCACCAATCCTGCGCCTATCTTCCACAAGACATCGTGGGTAAACCATGACCAGAGCATCTCGCCATCGAAACGCTCACCTGCGCTCAACGCTTCTGCCACCTTGATGGCCAAATAAACAAATGGAAACGCCAATCCGTCATTTAACCCTGACTCTGAGGTCAAGGTAAAGCGCGTCGTGTCCTCGCCGCCAGTGTTTGGTGGGCCGACCTGAATGCTAGACGCTAAGACAGGATCGGTCGGTGCCAACACCGCACCCAACAAAATCGCCGCCCCCATACTCAAGCCAAAAGCATAGTAGCCCAAAGCTGCCATGGCAAAAATACCAATCGGCATGGTGATGAGCAGCAGCCTAATCGTCGGTCGCCACAGCCGCCAAGACAGCTCGGTATCAATCTTGATACCCGCGCCAACCAGTGATACCAAGACCACGATTTCTGTGAGTTTTTCGATGATAAGGCCATTATCAATCGGATCCAAAAACGATAACGTCGTCCACCAATAACCCATGAGCAATCCAAAGCTTACCTGCAGCATCGGCAATGATATCGGAGTGTGTCTAAACACGATAGGAAACAGCGCCCCAAACAAAAAGGCGATACCGCAGACCAATAAGAAGACGTTATAGTTTTCAATCATAAAGGGGTGCACGCGACTATGTTATAAAAATATGTTATAAAAGTTTTTATCGATAACTATTTAAAAATATTTAATGTATGACGACCTAGTCGATAACCAGCTCACCTCAGTTATCTGTTACCTAAGTTATCTGACTGATAGTTTGTTCGAAGTCGTCAGCGCGGCTGCTCTGAGTCAGTCTTATCATGACGGCAAAAATATATTATTACCGCAAAAAAATCGTTATCAAAACGCGTGCTGCGTTGTTTTTTTGTGAAAAAAAGCCTGCACGATGCAGGCTTTTCTCAACAGCTTGAGGTTTTAGAGAGTAGGGATGTCGTTAGCGTTCAACTTGACTCACGTCGCGTATCGCCCCTGTATCTGCACTGGTGGTCATGGCAGCATAAGCGCGTAAGGCTGGCGTCACATAGCGCTCACGGCTGACAGGCTTCCAAGCATCACGGCCACGTGCTTCCATCTCTTCGCGGCGCGCCGCCAGCTCGGCATCACTGACTTGCATGTTAATGGTGCGATTTGGGATATCGATATGAATGATGTCGCCCTCCATAACCAAACCAATCGCCCCGCCCTCTGCTGCCTCTGGGCTGGCGTGACCAATAGAGAGGCCAGAGGTACCACCAGAGAAGCGGCCGTCAGTTAGCAGCGCACACTCTTTGCCCAAGCCTTTAGACTTAAGATACGTAGTAGGGTATAGCATCTCCTGCATACCAGGGCCACCTTTTGGTCCTTCATAGCGAATGATGACCACATCACCTGCGACGATCTCATCTGCCAATATGGCGGCGACGGCCGCGTCTTGCGACTCAAAAATACGCGCGCGACCTGTAAAGGTTAAAATACTTTCATCAACGCCTGCGGTTTTGACCACACAGCCACGCTCAGCGATATTGCCATAAAGCACGGCAAGGCCACCATCTGTTGAGTAAGCGTGTTTGACACTACGGATACAGCCTGACTCGCGATTGACATCAAGGTTTGGCCACTCCTTTGCCTGCGAAAACGCTTGAGTGGTACGTACACCGCCCGGTGCTGCAACATATAGCGCCCGTGCTTCGGTGTTGTCAGGGTTCATAATGTCCCATTTGTCGATGGCTTCTTTCATCGTGGCACTATGGATGGTCAGTATGTCAGTGGTCAATAGGCCTGCGCGATCAAGCTCGGCGAGTAATGCCATCACGCCGCCTGCACGGTGGACGTCTTCCATATGGTACTTTTGTGAAGCAGGCGCGACTTTAGATAGGCAAGGCACACCGCGGCTTAGGCGATCGATGTCCGCCATTTTAAAATCCACTTCCGCTTCGTTGGCGGCGGCCAGTAAATGTAAAATGGTGTTGGTCGAGCCGCCCATGGCGATATCGAGGCTCATGGCGTTTTCAAACGCAGCTTTGGTGGCGATAGAGCGCGGCAAGACAGACTCGTCGTCTTGCTCATAGCGGCGTTTGGCCAATGAGACAATCGTGCGGCCCGCTTCTAAAAACAGCTCGCGGCGCAGCGCATGGGTTGCAAGCAGTGAGCCATTGCCGGGCAATGATAGCCCCAGTGCTTCGGTCAAGCAGTTCATGGAGTTGGCAGTAAACATACCGGAGCACGAGCCGCAAGTCGGGCAGGCAGAGCTTTCGATGGCCAAAACGTCTTCGTCACTGATGCGGTCATCAGCGGCATCCATCATGGCATCGACCAAGTCGAGCTTGCGAATGGCGTTGCCTTTATTGTCAGTGGTATGGACATCGCTGCCGCCATCATTGTTATGACTATGAGCCACAGTACTGGCTATGACTTTACCAGCCTCCATAGGCCCACCAGAGACAAACACCACAGGAATATTAAGACGCATCGCGGCCATCAACATGCCTGGGGTGATTTTGTCACAGTTAGAGATACATACCAAGGCATCGGCGCAGTGGGCATTGACCATGTATTCCACTGAGTCGGCGATCAGATCGCGGCTGGGCAATGAGTACAGCATGCCGCTATGGCCCATGGCGATACCATCGTCGACCGCAATGGTATTAAACTCCTTTGCCACACCGCCCGCTTTTTCGATCTCACGTGCAACCATCTGACCCAAATCCTTTAGGTGTACGTGACCGGGTACAAACTGAGTAAATGAGTTGGCAATGGCAATGATTGGCTTGCCAAAGTCGCCATCAGTCATGCCAGTTGCACGCCACAGTGCGCGAGCACCTGCCATGTTACGACCACCGGTAGAGGTTTTTGAGCGATAATCCATGTGATTTTCCTTACAAATAGGCGAGGTTTATAAAAAAGTGCAGCCTCAGCTGTGATGATAGTGTGCTTTTTATACTAAATAACGACCAATGAATAATACTAGGTCATGACCATACCATTAGATATGAATGTTGACTTCCTCCCCTCCCTAAAGTGAGGGGATTCCTACTAAAGACGGCCAAGCCCGACCGCGAGAATGTTTTTTGCTCCATTAACATCTCTGTTATGGGTCGTTTTACAAGAACGACAAAACCATGCTCTTATACCAAGCCCTGATCTACCTTTCGGGCTGTCTTGGCGAGAGCCGCAACACGAGCAGGTTTGGGTGCTGTACGCTTCATTGACTTCGATATAGTGGCAACCTGCGTTCGCGCATTTATAATCCAATTGCCGCTTTATTTCAAACCAACCTGCGTCATAGACGGATTTGGCCAGTTTGGATGAAGTGAATGATGTTGATTTAATCTTTCCAACAACGATTAGGCTGTTGGCTTTGACCAATTTATTGGTGAATTTGTGAATCAGGTCTAATCTAGTATTTTTAATCTTGGCATGAATGGCACGCACCCACTTCTTATTCTTGGCTCTTTGGGCGGTGGCCAGTTTTTCAGCATATTGATGGGTTAGCTTAGTGGTTAGAACATCACCATTACTACTGACTGCTGAATCTTTGCAGCCTAGATCAATACCGACTTGGCCCGTGCCACACTTAATCTTTGGAAAATCTTTAACAGTGATACAGGCATACCATCTACCTCGTGCATCTTGTACCAATTCGCAAGTGTTGATGCTATAGAGCGAGAGATTATAGCTATCCCACACATCAATGATCAGCTTTTGACGGTTAGCTAAGCTAAATTGTAGGGTGCTTTTTAAAGACTTTTTACCGCTTTGGTACGTACTGATATGCTTAATGGCTGTTTTTTTAAAGGGAATCCAGCCCAAGCTTCTTCTCTTGGCCTTTGGGTTGTTGGTGCGCCAGTTGAGTTTGGCTTTGTTAAACTGTTTACGAGCCTTGGCATGGGTTTCAGAGATGGCTTGCAAGGTTTGGCTGTGCAAGTTTAAATACTCGCCACTGCCTTTGGTATAAGCGGCCAAATCATAAGCTGAAAAGAATCTGTCTGTGCGCTTAAGATGTTTAAAACTTAGCTCATTGACGTAATTCCAGACAAAATTAACTGCACCAGCCAAGATATTGAGCTGAGTGGCATGTTTGTCTTTGATGCGTAGCTTGAGCGTTTTCATGGGATAATTATGATCTCAATGCAGCTGGGTATCAAGGGGTTCGCCATACTGGGCGACAATGGTTGACGCCTGATATCCACGCCCCTAGAAGGATGTAGTTTTACGGCGCTGGATGAAAAAAATATGCCATGATCATGTAGTATTCATCGTATCGATAAAATCTTATTTTAATAACAATGTGCCGTCCTGCAAGCACATCAATGACAAACCACAAGGCCGCCCAACACGACAATTTATGCTAGGCGCTCTAAGATGGCTTTGCCAAACCAAGGCAGATCGGTTTTATCCGCTTCTAGTCGGGCGATAATCTCTAGAGCGTGAGGCGCTGGCAACAGCTGATACTCAGCGCTGGCGGCGATAGGTAGTATCCGCTCGTTTGCTGCCGTTTGTGAGTCAGCATCCTCTAAAACAGAGGCAAGCGTTTGTTTGTCGTTTTTGTAGAGCACATCGATGCGGCCAAAAAACTGCCAGTCTTTTAAGGCGGTGCTCAGTGCATCCACCGCCTCTTTGGTATAGATTTGCTCGGTGTCTTTGCCCGTATTGGTCCAGTGCAGGCGCACTGCTAACTGCAGCGCCTCGCTAAACACCACCAGTGAGCCGATGACCTTGATATGCCAAGGACTGGTAATGAGCGCGGCCTCAATCCCGATGAGCTGCGCGGCCTCACTGGCACTCATCGGCCTATTAAACTGAGCCAGTAGGGCAGGCGTGAGCGGGTTGGCTTGCTTGATGGCATCGTCTAAGCTGTCGTAATGATATAAAAAAGGTAGCGGCAACTCCTGCGTCACTGTTTTTTTGCTGACTTTGCAGTTGTGTATTTGCCAATGAATGCTGCTATCGGTCAGCGCCTCGGCCAAAATCACGCTATTAGGCGGCAGGCTCTGCGCTGGATGCTCAGTACGCGTTTCTGCAGCAGAGCTGGCAGCTAAATGGTCGTTTAGGTTGTCGTTTGATAAAGGCGTCGGCAAGGTGGGCGAATCCATAAATATAGCATCATTAAAGTAGAGGGTTAATATAACATTTAAAGTCTATGAGTCGCCAATAAATTGCTGAGCGAGTCGGCGCATATCGATATGGGGGCTTTGATTGACAAGTCAGCAAGCGGCTTGTACTCAGGCGATATTTCGTCCACTATATAACACTTGTTGTGAGCAAAGCTTCCAAAACATTCACTCACCACACTGGCCAATGAATAAAGGAATAACAATGAATCAAAACAATCACGTTCAGTATGACGACAATAACATCTTTGCAAAAATGCTAAAGGGTGAGATTCCATATCATAAGGTTTTTGAAGACGATAAAACCCTTGCTTTTATGGATATCATGCCACAAGCAAAAGGCCACGTACTGGTCATTCCCAAACAAAAAGCAATCGATTTGGCTGATTTGGAGCCAGAATATGCGGCAGCGGTACTGATGACTGCCAAAAAAGTCATGCAAGCGCAGCGTCAAGTGTTTGAGCGCGAAGGTATCATCCAAATGCAGCTAAATGGTTCGCAAGCTGGGCAGACAGTGTTTCATTATCATGTCCATCTGATTCCATCGAGTATTCATGAGCTAGGCCGTCATGCCGTCACCCAAGCGGATCAAGGCGAGCTGGCAGATCTGGCGCAACAGCTTGCCGCAGTTATTGCAGGATAGTATGGCAATTGCAGACAAACAGATATATTTTATATATTAAAGGCGGCTAACAAGCTGCCTTTTTTGTTGCTTGGTAATAGTCATGTAACAACCGTTAAAGTAGTGTTACAAGGACAGAGATTGTCTGGGGTTTTTCAAAAGAGTGTGATAAATATCGTAATGGCTGACTGTTGGTTAAACAGTTTTGTCTTTAAAACCCATTTATCAAACCAGTGCTTATAAGCAGTAGAGTGTCAGAAATCAAAATGTAGTATCAAACATTTATCAAACAGACATTTTATGCAAAAAATATTTTAACAAGCACGGTTGGTCGGTTTTTTCACTTTTTGAGGATATCACTTTTATGAGTAAATTACCTCGCTCCACTATTTTGTTGCCAGTTTTTGTCCCAGCGGCGGCTATCATGCTGCTATTGGTGATTGGTACTGCTATCAATCCAGAAGCAGCCGGCGAGCTGTTTAGTAACGTCCTGGCGTTTACCACCGAGACGTTCGGCTGGTTTTATATGCTGGCAGTTGCCATATTTTTGATGTTTGTCATCGTGTTGGCGTTTTCGCCTTATGGCAGTATCAAGTTAGGCCCTGACCATGCAGAGGCTGAATATCAGTTCCTCGAATGGTTTGCTATGCTGTTTTCGGCAGGTTACGGCATTGCCTTGCTCTTTTATGGTGTCGCCGAGCCGGTCTTACATTTTGCCAGTCCACCACTCTCAGAGCCGCAGACGATTGAGGCGGCCAAGGAGGCGATGCAGATTGCCTATTTTCATTGGGGGTTTCATATTTGGGCGATATACGGCGTCGTAGGGCTGTCATTGGCGTATTTTTCCTTTCGGCACGGTTTACCGCTGTCGGTGCGCTCAACCCTCTATCCCTTAATTGGTGACAAAATCCATGGGCCTATCGGACATACGGTGGATGTGTTTGCGATTTTGGGTACCATGTTTGGTATCGCCACCAGTTTGGGTCTGTCTGTGGCTCAGATTAATGCAGGCTTGAATTACTTATTACCCGATATGATTCCAGTGAGCACCACCGTGCAAGTCATCATCATTTCGCTGGTGACCACCGCAGCACTGGTGTCTGTACTGGCTGGGATGGATAAGGGCGTCAAACGCCTGTCTATCTTAAACATGGTGCTGGCCACGGCTTTGATGCTCTTTGTGTTTGTGGTTGGGCCGTCGATATTTATCCTAAATGCCTTTATGGAAAATACAGGCAGTTATTTGGGCAATATCGTTGAGCGCACCTTTAGCCTACAAGCCTATCAGTCGAGCGATTGGATCGGTAGCTGGACGCTATTTATCTTTGCATGGACGATCGCATGGGCGCCTTTTGTCGGACTATTTATCGCCAAAATCAGTCGCGGCCGTACCATTCGTGAGTTTGTACTGGGCGTGATGCTTGTGCCAACGCTGTTTACCTTCTTTTGGTTTTCGGTATTTGGGGATACCGCGCTGCATATGATTATGGTCGATGGTTATGAGGCGCTGATCGGCGAGGTACAAAACAACCAAGCCATTGCTTTATTTAAGTTGCTAGAAAACTTACCCTTTACTCAAATTGTCTCGTCATTGACCGTCCTACTGATTATTACTTTTTTTGTGACGTCATCGGACTCAGGGTCATTGGTCATCGACTCGCTCGCCGCCGGTGGTCGTAGTGATACGCCGTGGTGGCAGCGCTCATTTTGGGTAGTTACAGAAGGTGCTGTGGCGGCGGTGCTGCTGATCGCAGGTGGCCTAAGCGCCCTGCAGACAGCGGCTATCGTCAGTGCCTTGCCTTTTGCAGTGATTATCTTAATTTCGACATTTGGTATGTGGCGTGCGCTACGTATCGAGGGGCATCGTAATCAAAGTCTGGCTACTGACAACCATCTACCACCGCATCTGCTCAAATTAGACGCATGGCGTGATCGTATTGATTATATTACCAATCAGCCAACGCGCGAAAAGGTGCTCGGCTATATCAAGGGCACGGTGATGTCATCGATGCAGGAGGTTGCAGAAAAATTTGCCGAGACAGGCTGGTTGCCTGAGGTTAACTATGATGAGGTAAACAATCGAGCGGTACTAGAGCTAAGACGCGGTGATAATGTCGAGTTTTGGTACGAAGTACGCCTATCAGAGCATGAAGTTCCTGACTATTATACTGAAGATATGGCAGGTAATCTGCCCCAAGAGCACCATCACCGTGCCGAGGTCTATCTGCGCCGCGGTGGCCAAACCTATGACTTATATGGTTATCAGCCAGAGTCGGTAATCAACGATATCATCGATCAGTTTGAAAAATATCTGTATTTCGTCAATGTTTCGCCCGATATTTTGCCTTGGCGTATGCAGGAGCATGACGATGATATTACCCTAGAGCAGGGTAGTGTGTTTGATAAGTAAGCGAGCGCATTGCCTCTTTGGAAGTCGTATTGGAAGTCATAGCGGCAAAGGATTGACGTGAATGGCTTGCAATATGCGTACGAACCCTTAGAATAACGGCTTGTTTTCTATGCAAATCAAGCCGTTTTTTATGTCTATAAATACTTCTGCGAATCCTGTGATGGCTGATTTTTCAGCACCAGTTGCCGCTCAGCATCCCTTATTACAGCCGCTTGATATCGGTGGTCTGAGTATCGAAAACCGTCTGATGGTCGCGCCCATGGCCGGCGTGACGGATAACCCTTTTCGTAGGCTGTGCAAATCTTTTGGCGCAGGGCATGCTGTCAGTGAAATGATCATCGCCGATACCGCGCTTTATGCCAGCAAAAAGTCTTTGTACCGTGCCAATTTTGATAATGAAATTGCGCCTATCTCAGCACAAATAGCAGGGGCTGAGCCTGATAAATTGGCTGAAGCGGCGCGTTATCAGATTGACAATGGCGCGCAGATTATTGATATCAATATGGGCTGTCCTGCCAAAAAAGTCTGCCGTAAGCTGGCAGGCTCAGCCTTGCTGCAAGACGAAGATTTGGTGGCGCGTCTGCTCGATGCGGCGGTAGGTGCGGTCGATGCTCCCGTTACCCTAAAGACGCGACTGGGTTATGAAAATGGCCGCGAAAATATCTTGCGAGTGGCACGCCGTGCTGAGCAAGCTGGTATCGCAGCGATTGCGATTCATGGGCGGACGCGTGAGGATATGTATACAGGCACGGCGCGTTATGAGCTGATACGCGAAGTCAAAGACAGTATCGGTATCCCTGTCATTGCCAATGGCGATATCGATAGCCCTGAAAAAGCCCAATATGTCTACGAGATGACAGGCTGCGATGCCGTGATGATAGGGCGCGCCGCTCAAGGTCAGCCGTGGCTGTTTCGTGATATTGGTCATTTTTTGCGGACAGGTGAGCGGCTACCAGCACCAAGTATTCGCGAGATTAAAGAGATTGTGCTCGCGCATCTACAAGAGCTGTATGATTTTTATGGCGAATACTCAGGCTGCCGTATTGCGCGTAAGCATATTGCGTGGTACACCACGGGCATCCCAAATTCTAATGCCTTTCGTCAAGCGATGTATGGCGAAGAGAGTACCGCAGGACAGTTTCGTGTGGTCGAGGATTTTTTGTGTACGCATCAGTAGTCACTAGGGCGGGTAAATAGTCATCAATCGCGATGTTTGTACTGACGATTTATTCACCTCAGGCCATATTTTTTGCTATCCTACAAAAGAACATAAAACAAACAAAAAGGACTTTTTATGGCCAACCCTTCAAAAAAAGCAATCGCCAAAGCGGTTAAAGGCAAGCATATCATAATCACGGGTGCCTCAAGTGGTATCGGCGAGCGTACTGCTTTTTTGCTCAGTGAGTGCGGCGCTCATGTGATTTTGTTGGCACGTACCAAAGACAAGCTAAAAATTGTCGCGGACAATATCGAAACACTCGGTGGCAGGGCCAGTTATTATCCATGTGATTTGACCGATATGGGTGATATCGAAGACGTCAGCAAACGGATTCTTGCTGATTTTGGTCATGTCGATGTGTTGGTCAATAATGCGGGGCGCTCGATTCGCCGTTCCGTGCATGAGTCTGTCAACCGTTTTCATGACTTTGAGCGCACGATGGATGTCAATTACTTTGGTGCGGTAAAGATTATTTTGGGACTACTTCCGACGATGATTGGAAGAAAGAAGGGGCAAATTGTCAATATCTCCTCCATTGGCGTACTGGCAAACAGTCCGCGTTTTGCCGCTTATGTCGCCTCAAAATCAGCGCTTGATGCGTTTAGTCGCTGTCTGGCAGCAGAGGTCAAAGGCGATAATATCAAAGTCACCAACATTTTTATGCCACTGGTGCGCACGCCGATGATTGCACCGACCAAGCTGTATCGTTATATGCCAGCATTGATGCCTGATGAGGCGGCGATGATGATCGCCAAAGCGATCGTCCATAAACCAAACAGTATCGCCAGCAACATGGGTAGATTTGCGTCTGCAAGCTACTCGTTGGTACCTGCATTTAACGTGGGAGTACAGTCTATTGGTTATCGTATCTTCCCAAGCTCGACGGCTGCCCAGACGACCGATAGTAAGCCGAATTTAGCGCAGCGTATCTTTGCAAAAATACTGCCTGGTGAGCATCACTAGTATAAGCGCTCAGTAGGGAGTGCAGAGAGGTTCCCTACTGAGGCTTGATTCTTACTTATTGCACCCCATCTGCGGATGCCTTATCTAAGTTGGGGTTGTTTTCATTGACCGTCACCGTATCATCAGCTTTTTGGTCATTTTCTACACTGCCACTGCTAGAATAGTACGCTGTACCTCCCGCACCTTCCTCATCTTCTGTAGAGTTAGGAGTAGGAACTTGGTTTTTCTCTTCGCTCGCTGTTTGCACAGGCGTCATTTCGCTAGATTCTATATTGTTATTGTTATCATCTGGCTTTTGGGTTTCATTGCTGCAAGCACCAAGACCCAAGAGGCTCACCCAACATACTATCCATAATTTATTTTTAAGCGATTTTGCCGCTATAGATGTTTTCATTTTAATATCCTTATTGCCGTTAAGATCAAACCTTGCGTAAAATTCATCCCAGTCCTGCGGTATCGTTTTTATACTGAACCCACTATAACAAGCCAAAATACCAGACAGCTTTTTTGTTTTCACGGGGCTGAAGGTAAGAATTTGTTAGCGTTTGTACTACCACGTATTTTGTTAAGCACAGCTGGTAAAAGGGATATCCTAATAAAGCCCGCCATGTCGCCCTAACCAAACACTCGCCACAATATCCAAAACAATCCTGCCATAATCACCACAATCAGCAATAAACGTTTTGTCCAATATGGCATTAAGGGTTTTTTGTATCCCAAGTTATTTAGCTGGCTATCAACCCCTTGTTGTAGGTCTTTAAAACCTTGAGTCTGCTTGGTGGTTTTGACGCGTGTTTTGATCAGTTTGCCAGATTCTAGCTCTTCTTTTGTTTCTTGCTCTCGATCAAAGCTAATGGCATGATTAGAGATGCCTTGTCTGTTTGCGATGGTATTGAGTTTTTGTTGCTGCTTTACTTTTAACGCGGTTTCATAAGCGTCTATTCGCACCTTGGCTTCATCCATACTGATATTTTCATCTTGCGCCAATGTTTTGATGGCCATGACGAGGTTGTTTTTTTCAACCATCATGATCACATCTTTTGGCAGCTTTGGATTGACTGGCTTTGAGCTTGGGTCGGGGTTAAACATGGTGTTCCTTATTGTCGATGAGCATATAGCATATAGCATGTAAGCATGAGTTATTATAACCATTTTAACCAAGCATCATTCAAGCGGTGAACGGCAGTTGAGCAGTGGATAAACAAAAAAATACCGCCATCATTGTTATGACAGCGGTATATCGCAGTGAGATTATCTGGGTCTCAGTGGTGGTTTATAGGTCTTTCCAGCGCTGGATAGACTCTTTGATGACTTCTTTGGCCTCAGCCACGTCGCCCCATGATTCAACCACAGTGGTGCCCGCTTTTTTCAGGTCTTTATAGTGGCTGAAGTGGAACTGTAGCTGGTTGATCAGCTGTTTAGGTAGGTCTTCTAAGCTGTTGTATGCATTGCCGGTATCACGGTCATCCGCTGGTACGACGACGATTTTGTCATCGACTTCGCCATCATCCACAAACTTCATCACACCGATGACTTTGGCTTTTAAGAAAACACCAGTCGGCAGTGGCTGCTCTGTGATGATCAGCGCATCCAACTCGTCGCCATCTTCGTCTAACGTTTGCGGGATAAAGCCGTAGTTACAAGGCTTGGCAAAGATTTGTGGATCGATACGATCCAGCTCAAACACGGCCAATTCGCGGTTCCATTCGATTTTATGGCTGCTACCGGTAGGGATTTCTACTACCACGTTGATGATGCCGCCGTCTACGTCGCCTGCGTCCAAAATTTTGTTAAAATCTGCCATAAAATACTCCGATTTGCTTTTGTTTTAAATGTCTAAATACAATAAGAAAAGCTCAAAGGTTGAGCTGAGCTGTCATATAGGTGTGACAGCTGTCTGTACCGCCAGCGATTATAGCAAGTTTGCGACAATTTTTCTCAAAATGCTTAAGTCTAAGCGTGCAAGATATTATGCAAAAAAAGACTCAAAGGCCACAAGATTTAGCGACTTGGTTTGGGCGCCAACGGGCGCAGTGCTATCTGTCCTGCATGGCGCTGAGCGATATTGTCGATGAGTTTTTGTGTGACGCTCTCATAGCTCAAGGGTTCGCGGGCTTGCCCTGCGCTTTGTGTCTTTGGGGAGGATGCCATGTTGATAAAATCAGCCAGCCTAAGCATCTGCATACCAGCATAGCCACATGGGTTGATGGCATTAAACGCGGATAAATCACAAGTTAAATTAATAGCGATACCGTGGTAACTAAAACCATGCTTAATCTTAAAGCCTAATGACGCCATTTTACCTAACATGATGGACGACGGCTGGATCTCAGTCGATACAATGCCTTTATCGGTAGGGCTGTCGTCATGCTCTGCGCTGGTATCGGCATAGAGATAGACACCTGGCGCATCACGGCGCGCTTGGGCACGAATGCGCGTATCACCAGCTGTGTGGTTTTGTAAGCAGTCATTGATCACATCTTCGATGGCTTGCTCAGCGTGTGAGACTAAATTGCGCACACTCCAGCCCAAGCTCTCTAAATCAAATAACCAATACAGTACCAATTGCCCATGACCATGCCAAGTCACTTGACCACCGCGATCGGTTTTGATAACTGGGGTGTCTGTACGCTGCAAAATGTGCTCTTCTTTACCCGCTTGTCCTAAGGTATAGACATCATTGTGATCGACGATCCACAGCTCATCAGGCGTGCGCTGCTGTTTGGTTTTTTTTAACTCAATACGTGTCAGCGTGCGCGCGAGCATCGCATCCAAGGTAGGGACATAATCGGCCGCGGACAAAGACTTACTGATCAGCGTGTCACTCAGGGGTTGTATGGCGTTTTGCATGGCAGTCACAACGTATGGTAGATATATAGAATTGGCAAAAGGTATGAAGGCAAGGGCGTGTCCTCTTCAATCGATAGCCATCTAAATGAGTTAGAAATGGCTAAATCTGACCAAACAGTATCAAATAGCTAACGAATATCTCGATATTATCTGCGCTATTTTCGTTGTTTGATTAGGGCGTGTTGAATATTCAACACGCCCTACAGTGTTTGGCGGCAATTCATCTTATTTTTATTGCCATTTTTAAAATGAGGACACGTCCAAGTAGGTCAGTTGCCTAAAGTGTAGCAGTTTTTGGCAGTGTCGCCCAAACTTATCTGCTTATTAGATACCGCCCAAATAAAAATTTGGAAATTAAAAAGTTTGGCCGCGGCGTAAGCGATGATTTTTGCTCTATTAAAAAACGCACTAGTCAGTTTAAAATGCTATTCATTGCTCAGTCGATGCGCTACATTAAAGTGCCCGTCGGAGCGTCTAAAAGCGTAAGGGATACAATTTTATGACTGTTTTTTATGACGGATTTTGGTTGGGTCTGCTAAAAACGAAGACAGGCAGGATGTGCGCTAAAAATACAGCGCCGCTCGCCCAAAAAAGTATATCAGTCCCAACGCATATAACAAGGAAGAGACATGACAGACAATACCCAAAATATCAATGAGCATATGCCGCACCAAACCTCTAGTATCGCGCACACCGCCGAAGAGATGCGAGCGCAATTTGAGCATCTACAAGCGCTGAGCCGTACACAGCCGATAAACGACTGGGCCACACGTGAGACGCAGCTGGATAATCTTGAGATGATGCTCAGTGATAACCAAGCCAGCTTTGCCAGTGCCATCAGCGCTGACTTTGGCCATCGTAGTGAGTCTGAGACGCAGTTTGCTGAGTTGTTCCCGAGTTTTACAGGGATTAGTCATGCCAAAAAACACGGCAAAAAATGGATGAAGCCCCAGCGTGCGCCGATCTCGGCACTGTATATGCCAGCCCACAACGAAATCCAGCCGCAGCCGTTAGGGGTGGTCGGCATCATGGTGCCTTGGAACTATCCGCTGTTTTTGGCCGTAGGCCCGATGATAGATGCGCTCGCTGCTGGCAATAGAATCATGATTAAAATGAGTGAGGCGGCACCAAAGTTTGCGCAGACGTTCGCCGATGCTGTGGCTCGTTATTTTTCCTCCGACATGATATGTGTGGTGCTGGGAGAAGTCGATATCGCGGTGGCTTTTAGTGAGCTGCCGTTTGATCATCTGCTGTATACTGGCTCGACAGCAGTCGGCAAAAAAGTCATGGCCGCCGCCGCCCCCAATCTGACGCCAGTGACGTTAGAGCTGGGTGGTAAGTCGCCGGTGATCGTCTTGGATGATGCCAATTTGGAATCGGCGGTCAATCGCGTGATGATGGGCAAGACACTAAATGCTGGTCAAACCTGTATCGCCCCTGATTATGTGCTGATTCCCCGTCGTTATCATGAGTCATTTATCCAAGCGGCAAAAGACTGGATGGATAAGCACTATCCTGATATTGAGCACAATCCTGACTACTCGCGCATCATCAATGGCGCGCAGTTTGAGCGCGTAAAAGGCTATTTGAACGCGCTACCAAGCGAGCAGGTGTATGCACTGACCTCGATTGAGGCCAACAGCGAAACACGCCTGATGCCGCCTGTGATCGTTCGGGAGCCTGCGTTAGACAGTGAGGTCATGGACAATGAGATTTTTGCGCCGATTTTGCCTTTGATACACTACGAAACGCTAGATGATGCCATTCACTTGGTCAATTCGCGCCCGCGTCCGCTGGCTTTGTATGTATTTGGCGAACATCAAGGCGATATAGAGCAAGTGCGTAATCGCACGGTTTCAGGTGGTCTGTGTGTCAACGAGGTCCTCATGCACGTGGCGCAGCACGACTTACCTTTTGGCGGCGTTGGTGATTCGGGCACCGGTGTTTATCATGGTAAGGCAGGATTTGAGCGTCTTAGTCACATGAAGCCTGTGTTTGTACAGGCCAAGCTCAACGGCATGAATTTACTACTACCGCCTTATGGTGGACTGTTTAAAAAAGCCATGGCTCTATTTTTAAAGTAGCACTCAAACACAGTCGCCTTGTAAGTCACTGTGTCCGATATAATCATGCTTAGTGTAGCCATGCCTGATACAGCCTTGTGGCGACACGTTTTAAGCATACTTATGCATCTACCTAGGTAGGTGCTTTTTTTTGGCCAAATAGCGGTAGGCCGCGCATGGGTAGTGAACAATAATCATTTGTCATCTCTGTGAGAAGTCGCTACACTTTGTAGTACCTCTAAACAACGGCAACCTATCATTTAAGCCAATCGCTCATGCATGCTACTGACGCAAGAGATTCGTTCATACTTACGTGTAGGTATAGGCGAGCGGCACCCATCATCAATAGGACTGAGCATGCGCCAATGGATTGCGTTAAGTTTACTCTGTATGAGTATATTACTCCTGCCCGTGGCAGCCTCGGCGGCCTGCCAATCACCTGTCAAATTTGGCGCGCTGACATGGGAGAGTGGTCAGTTTATCTCTGGGGTACTCAAGTATATCGTCGAAGATGGCTATGAGTGTGCGGTCGAGGAGGTGCCAGGTGCTGGCCCTGCGCTCGAAACCGCGCTGTCGCAAGACGATATTCAAGTCATCGGTGAGCAGTGGGTTGGGCGCTCACCGATCATGGAGCAGGCCATTGCGCAAGATAAAGTTGCTGTCATCGGCGATACGCTAAAAGGCGGCGCAACCCAAGGCTGGTATGTGCCCAAATACGTGCTAGAAGAAAATCCGGGACTGCGCAGCTACCAAGATCTGCCCAAGTATGCCCATTTGTTTGAAGACCCAGAAGATCCAGACAGTGCTCGTTTTATGAATTGCCCTTCTGGCTGGACTTGTGAGGTGTTTAATACGCGGCTACTAAGAAATACAGGATTGGACGGTGTTTTTAACAACGTGCATCCCGGTACGGGCGCGGCACTCGATGCCGAGATATCGTCTGCATTTGAGCAGCACAAACCCTTATTGTTTTATTACTGGCAGCCGACAGGGTTGATGGCGAAATACGACTTTGCCGCGCTTGAGTTTCCTGCGCACGATGATGCTTGTTGGCAGGATTTGCTGCGCGCAGATGGCAGCGCTGACTGCGTCTCAGGCTTCCCCGTTTCTCCTTTGGGGATTGCTGTTTCCACCCCGTTTATAGCGTCCCACCCAGCGCTGGTTGAGGTTTTTAATAACGTACAGTTTAGTGCCGATGCGCTCAATGGCGCTATCTTAGAGATGAGTGAAAACAAACGTAGCGGCGAAGAGCAAGCGTTGGTGTTTTTGCGCGAGCATCCAGACGTCTGGCGCACGTGGGTGACTGACGAAGCGGCCATCAATCTAGCAGCGCAGTTAGGTATTAGCCTCACAGGTGCGGCAGCCAACGATAGCACTATCGCTCATGATGATGGCATCAATAATCACGCATTTGGCCTTGCATCGAGCTTCCCATCATGGTCGCTTGAGACCCCGCTCAATAATACCTTGGCAAGCGTGGTAAAGAACTACGGTGAGGTGTTTCGTACCATCAGTACTTTGGCACTTACTTATTTATTATTACCGATTGAGCGGCTATTGACCGCGATGCCGCCATGGCTGCTTATCTTACTCGTCACGGTATTGGGATGGTTTGCGGTTCGTAAGGTGTGGTTTGCCTTGGCATGCGGTGCAGGGCTGTTTTTGATCGGTGCTTTTGGGCTGTGGGGCGCGCTGATTGATACTTTTGCCCTGCTAATCGTCTCGGTGCTGGTGACAGTGGTGATTGGCATTCCGATCGGGATTGCGATGTCGGGCAGTAAGATACTGCGTAAGATAGTCACGCCCATTTTGGATGTGATGCAGACCATGCCAAGCTTTGTATATTTGATTCCGGTGCTGATGCTATTTGGAATTGGTAAGGTGCCAGCGCTGTTTGCTACCGTCATTTATGCCTTGCCGCCGCTGATTCGCCTGACGACGCTGGGCATTACCCAAGTCGATCATGAGATGATCGAGGCAGGGCGCTCGTTTGGCAGTACGCATCGTCAGCTGCTGATTTGGATTAAGCTACCACAAGCATTACCAAGTATCATGGCGGGGATCAATCAAGCGGTGATGATGTCACTGTCCATGGTAGTGCTGGCTTCTATGATTGGGGCGCCAGGTCTTGGCGAGGATGTGCTGCAGTCTATTCAAACGCTAAATATCGGTCAAGGGCTACAAGCAGGTACCGCGATCGTCATCGTCGCCATTATCATTGATCGTATCACTCAGGCATTTGGTCAAGGCAAGCGCGCCCGCCAACAAACCATCGATGCTGGCAAGCGTCCGATAGGGTGATAAGTAGCGGCTACATCGAGCTAAGCTGTGCTAAACCGTATAAAAACCCCATAGCGAGAACCATGATGAACCATATTCAGCTTGAAAATATCAGTAAGATTTATAATGCCAGCACGGCACAGGCGCAGGTAGCTTTATCGCTATTGGCGCAAGGGATGGACAGTACCGAGGTCAAAGAGCAGACAGGGTATTCGGTCGGGCTTTATGACATCAACCTCGCCATCAAAGCAGGGGAGATGCACTGTATCATGGGACTCTCAGGCTCAGGCAAGTCGACTTTGATACGGCATATCAATCGTCTAATAGACCCAAGCTGTGGCAAAATATGGGTCGATACCAGCCTACATACAACAAACCCTAGTCGCGCGCCTGCTACCGTAGTAGCAGAGGAGACGCAGACTACAGCGCAAGCAGGATCGTCTGCTATCGATATATTGACGCTCAATGATAAAGCGCTGCAGCAGTATCGTCAGCATACCGTCAGTATGGTGTTTCAGCATTTCGGCCTAGTACCGCACATGACTGTCATACAAAACGTCGCCTATGGCCTACGGGTACGGAAGATGAGTACCAAAGCGCGCCATGAGATTGCACGGCATTGGCTCAATGAAGTCGGACTGCCCAATCTAGAACACAGCTACCCTGACGAGCTATCAGGCGGTATGCAGCAGCGTGTTGGGCTGGCACGGGCACTGGCGACAGACAACCCAATCTTGCTGATGGATGAGGCGTTTTCTGCCCTTGATCCACTGATTCGTGCTCAGCTACAAGACCAGCTGCTGGAGCTGCAAGATCGGCTGAACAAGACCATCGTTTTTATTACCCATGATATCGATGAGGCCATCAAGGTCGGCCAACGCATCAGCATCTTAAACGGTGGTCGTTTGGTACAGACGGGCACCCCGCAGCAGCTACGTCACGACCCTGCTGATGATTATGTGGCGCAGTTTATGCACGCTAAGTCGTGATGCTGATTTTAGCGTTTTTTATCGACAGCAAAGGCATTTTGCACGATAGAGTGTAGGGTTTGATCGGTGATACAACGGTTAACAAAAACTCAATATGAAACCGCTGTTTTTAATATTGTCTGAATTGTGTTTAGGCAGAGATGGTCGTACTATAAAAATATCTGTCACTCATAGCAGTGTTAGTTAAAGGATCTATTATGTCAAACCAGCCTACCGATAAAAACGATCAACCACGCCACTTAAATTGGTACAAAGATCAGTCAAGCACCAGCCATTCTATAAGTAACGTTACCGCCAAACCCCCATCACAGCATGTAGTAAAACGGCCCCCTCACTCAAAACCATCACGCTACCTAAAAAATACCAGCCGCTATGGCGTGATGACGGTGCTCAGCGCTGGGCTGCTGATGGCTTGCGGCCAAATGAGTAATGCTGATAATAGTGCTGGCAGTAGTGCCAGTCAGCAAAACAGTGGCGTGACCAGCTCACGAGATATGCTGCCATCTGACATGCTTGGGCAGATGCAAGCATTGCCGCAATTGACCACAGGTCTGGGCGAGACAGGTGCGGCAGTGATCGACGCTGATAAGCCGACCTTGGTTAAGTTTTGGGCGAGCTGGTGCCCGCTGTGTTTGGGCACGCTGGCCGAGACCGAAGTGTGGCGCCTTGATCCTAAGTTCTCTGGTTTAAACGTAGTCACTATGGCAAGTCCTGGTCATCTCAATGAGAAAGCTGAGGGTGAGTTTGCCTCATGGTATGCAGGCGTGCAGTCAGAGTATCCCAAACTACCGGTATTGACTGACCCTTCTGGCGCTATCATCAAGCAGCTTGGCGTGCAGGTCTATCCAAGCTGGGCGATACTGGATAAAACCGGCAACTTGGTACACTTAGTCAAAGGCAATATATCGACTGAGCAAGCATATGCGCTGGCGGACAATGCCGAAAACGACTTTGCCGAGCTAAAGGCTGGCAGTAGCAAGCCTACAAACGCCCAAGCGGCAGCCAGCAATAGCAAGATTGAAGCCATCAAGCAAAAAGATGGGGTGTATTATAATGACAAAGGCAACGCCATCAATACCCGCTCTATCTATCTGGCAGGCGGCTGCTTTTGGGGTGTTGAAGCCTATATGGAGCGTGTCGATGGCGTGGTCGATGCGCTATCAGGCTATGCCAATGGGGATACTGCCAACCCCAGTTATGAGCAGGTCATTCGCGGCTCAGGGCATGCTGAGGCAGTAAAAGTCACTTATGATGCTGATAAGATAGATCTTGATACGGTTTTGCAGTATTATTTTCGCGTCATTGACCCGACCAGCCTAAACAAACAAGGCAATGATCGCGGTGTGCAGTATCGTACTGGGGTGTACTATACCGATCAAGACGATAAAGCGGTCATCGACGCGGCGCTAAAGCGAGTACAGAGCCAATATAAGCAAAAAGTTGTGGTCGAAAATGAGCCATTAGACAACTTTTATGTGGCGGAGATGTATCATCAAGACTATCTGGCAAAAAACCCCAATGGCTACTGTCATGTCGATCTCAGCCTTGCCGATGATAAGCTTGAGAGTACGGCACCACCCAAGCTTGCGCCTGTCAGCACCGTCGCAGAAGCGCTAGAGCCCAAGCGTTATGCTGGGTTTGATAAAAGTGCGCTACAGCAGACGCTCACCAAAGCTCAGTACAATATCACTCAACAGGCAGGAACAGAGCGGGCGTTTAGTCATGAGTATGATGACTTGTTTGCTCCTGGGATTTATGTCGATGTGGTCTCGGGCGAGCCTTTGTTTTTATCCACGGATAAGTACCAGTCAGGCTGCGGTTGGCCAAGCTTTACCAAGCCCATCGATATGCAAGTGATTACCCAGCACGAAGACCGAGCGTTTAATATGGTGCGTACCGAGGTGCGCTCGCGGGTCGCGGACTCACACTTGGGCCATGTGTTCCCCGATGGGCCAAAGGATCGTGGCGGCCTACGTTATTGTATCAATGGTGGCGCGCTGCAGTTTATCCCCGTCGATGTGATGCCGCAGTCAGGCTATGCGCCTTTGGTCAAACTGATTACGTCGTAGTGGTATCGACAGCGTTATACAGTGTTATAAATGTTTTGCCATTTTTGATCCATTTAGCTGACTATTAGCTGACTATCGATTAAATTGAGGGCACACCTTAATAAAAGCACCAAGAAAGCAGGAACTCTGAAAAAAGCAGCAAATTTCGTTATACTTGACGACTGATGAATGCGCGCTGCAAACGTGTTGTTTGTGCGCCATATCTGGTTGTTTATCATATTATATACTGTGTCGCTTTGAGTATTAGGTGACGTTATTTTTTATTTTTGTGTTTCTAAGGCCATAGTATGACCGTTACCTATGCACCTATTATTACCTCGTTACTTGATAACGATTTGTACAAATTCACCATGCTCCAAGCCATGCTGCATCAGTTTCCACAGACGCATGGGGTTTATCGCTTTCGTTGCCGCAATAATAAGGATACTGTCTATCCCTTAGCCGATATCAAAGACGCTCTAGAGCAGCAACTAGATAGTCTGTGCGAGTTACGGTTTTCGGAAGATGAATTAGAATATCTGCGCGGTTTGCGCTTTATTCGTTCAGACTTCGTCGATTATCTCGAGCTGTTTAAGCTCAAGCGCCGTTTTATCACTGTCAGCACCGATGAAAAAGACAGACTGTGCATCGATATCGAAGGACCGATGATACAGGCAATGTTTTTTGAAGTGTTTGTTTTGGCCATTGTCAATGAATTGTATTTTAGTGCCTTATCAGACGCTCAAGTCTTGGCAGAAGGCCAGCGCCGGCTAGACGCCAAAGTTGAGCTACTGCATCATTATGCAGCCGAGCAAAGCAGCTATAGCCCCGATACACCGCCTTTTATCGTGGCTGATTTTGGTACGCGTCGCCGCTTTAGCAAATCTTGGCAAGCGCATGTGGTGGAGACCCTACACAAGGCTGCCCCAAAGATAGTTGGCGGCACCTCAAACGTTTATCTAGCAAAAAAACTGGGAATGACGCCGATCGGTACGATGGCGCACGAGTTTATGCAGGCATTTCAGGCATTGGATGTGCGTTTGCGCGATTCACAAAAAGCGGCGCTGGAAGCGTGGGTCCATGAGTATCGCGGTGACTTAGGAATCGCGCTGACAGATGTCGTCGGTATGGATGCGTTTTTGCGTGATTTTGACTTGTATTTTGCCAAGCTGTTTGATGGCTTGCGTCACGACAGCGGCGACCCCTATGTGTGGGGTGACAAGGCCATCGCGCATTATAAAAAGCTCAAGATAAACCCTAAGACTAAGATTTTGACTTTTAGTGATGGTTTGGATTTGGACAAAGCGTGGGAGCTGCATCAGTATTTTAAAGACCGTATCAAAACCAGCTTTGGCATCGGCACCAACTTGACCAATGACATGGGCATCACCCCAATCAATATCGTACTAAAGCTGGTCGAGTGTAACGGTCAGCCTGTGGCAAAATTGTCTGACAGCCCAGGCAAGACTATGATTAATAATGACACCTATCTTGCCTATCTTCGCCAAGTGTTTGAGGTGGATACGCCATAATAAAGCGCCACTAGCGGTTGCTATTTTGATCACTACTCTCTGTGCGACCTTCTTCAGCAAACGCCGCATCTAGCGCTTGCTGTACGGCATTGATGCGGGTTTCGCAGACACGATACGCCGCGATTGACTCTTCGACCGTGGTCATAAGGTTGTCGATATCGGGTTCATCTTGCTGCTGTAGCTGCTCGGCATTGGTTTTTAAAATATCGTAAGCCGCCTTAAAAGTTTTTGGGGCGGCTTTTTTGCGTCGGCGAGTCGGGGTAGTCATAAGGTTTTCCTAAGCTCTGGTAATGGTTTTGGTAGATAATAGGGTTTAAGTAATTAGTTTTGAAACGTTGTTGTATGATTCGGTTAGCGTATTAGCAGATTCTGTCCTCTTGTGATTGTCTTTAATCTCAACAATCTGTGCCTGTGCTTTACCATCTTTTAAGACGATATGAATGGTTTGCTCAGGATAAAGCTGCGTGCTGCTGGTCAGAATTTGTTTGTCTTTGGCATCAGTCAGCATGGTATAGCCTTGCTTGAGCACACGAGAAGGACGGTGTAAAAGGACAATGTCACGCAGATGCTCGCTGTTACGCTGCGCTTGTATGACGCGCAGTTGAGCAGTTTGTATCACTGTTTTTTGGTAGTTTTGACTATAAGTAGAAGCGGCTGCTAATTGCTGATAAGCCAAGGTTTGAGTCTGCGCGCGCAGATTACTGGTGAGTCTGGCGGCTTGCTTAACTTGGCGCTGGGCGCTTTGCTGAATGCTACGCCACGCATAATCACTGTCTTTTCGCAGTGCGGTCAGCTGACCGATGGTTTGTGATTGGATATGGCTCAATTGTCGTGACGTTTTTTGCTCAGCCATCGTGAGCTGCTGTGTGGCCGCTTGTTTGATTTGTGCTTGGTATTGCAGCGTTTGGGTAATGAGCTGAGCCAGATGACTGATAATCGCTGCGATGACTTTTGATGGCGTATCAAAGCTAGTATGCGCCACCTCATCTAGAATGACTTTATCCCGCTCATGACCGATGCCGACCCACACAGGAATAGGCTGCTCAGCCACCAATGCTGCCAGCTCATAGTCATTTAAGTAAGCCAAATCGCCCACCGCACCGCCGCCGCGGATAATGACTAATAAATCTGGCAAACGCTGATAGGTATCTTGGAATTGCTGCTGAGCGCTGACGATGGCTTGGCGAATCTCGCTTGGCGCATGATTGCCCTGAAAGGTGGCATGATGGTAATGAAACTGACAAGCACCGGTACTGGCTAAGCGGTCTGCATCGGCCTGAAAGTCGCCCAATCCTGCGGCTTTTTCGGGAGCGATGACCAGCACATGCTCGATATCAAACGGTGTCGGTAGCTGCTGATTGAGGTGCAGGAGTCCTTCGCCCGTTAAGCGGTCGACCATCTCAGCGTATTGCCGCGCCAAATCGCCTAACGTGTAGCTTGGATCGATATCCTCGATCGTGAGCGAAAAGCCATACTGCGCATGAAAACCTGCCGATACTTTGAGCAGTACGGTCAGATCGCGCTCAAGCGGCATGCCCGTTGCGCGCTCAAACTTCGCCAAAACGCGGGCGGCCTTAAAGCGCCAGAGGTTGCCGCGGCAGCTGGCCACGACCTTACCATCGTCATCTTTTTCGGCCAACTCAAAATAATAGTGCCCCCCTTTGCTCGATAAGTTGCGAATCTCAGCCTTCACCCACACGCGATGGTTAAAGGTTTCTTTTACCACCATCTCTACCGCCGACAAGTAGTCACTTAAGCGCAGCACCGTGTCTTCTAAACTGACTTCTAGGCTGTTTTCTTGCTCAGCAAGCTCAGCTTCTAACGTCGCCAAGTCTTTGGCAGGGGCTAGGACTTTGGCTTGTTTGATATTTGAGAGATTGGGTTTGCGCATAATAGGAGACCAAAGCCGACTAAGACATAAAAGTATAAAGTGGGACAAAAAGGTATGAAATGGTTGCTATCAAAACCAAAGAGACCATATTGTAAAAAGCAATGCGGCAAAAAACACGGCAAAAAAACAACCAACCCTATCAATCAGAGAGCAAGGCAAGTTGACAATCCGCGAAATAGCGCTGCGTGTATCGCTTGAGGTTTTGAGCTGATGATAGTTTACCTCAAAAGCGCAGTCACAAAAAGAGAAGCCAACCGATCTGCTGCATAAATGCTGTGACAAACAGAAGGGCTGGCGAGCGGCGAGCGGCTAGCGGCTGTGTTTACGCACCATCACGTTATTGGCAGCGAATTATTGGCAGCGAAAGCTGATGGTGTATTCATAGTCGTCATCACGCGATAAATCTGGTGAACCGGTACCAAAGATACTACCGAGCACCGCGCCAGCTTGTCCAACCATGCGGCCTGTGCGCTCATCCAAGATACCATTGTAGTTGACTGTGTCCTCAATGATAATTACTTGCTTGCTGCGGCACGTTTTTTGAGCGCTATCGATGGCGTTTTGTTGCGCTTTGACTTTTGTATCGGCGATACCCGTGGTCTCGTAGGTAGCGTTGGCACGTTGAATGACCGGTGATGATGGGGTGCTTTGACAGGCGCTCAAAGCAAGTGCGGCGGCCAATGTGGTACCAAAAGCGGCGGCTTTATTCATAGTAATCATAATGTATTCCTCAATTTAGATGTTGAGTATTGTAATGATAAATGGCACTGACGCTTTGCCAGTCACCACTACACAATCAGTATGAATCTAACCCATTCGGCGCTTTGGTGTCTAGGTGGTTATTGTGTGCGCTCTTACCGTTATCTTACACTTATAGGCATTTAGGCGGTTACTAGGTCGTCTGTACAGCAAATCACTTGAAATATAAACCATATCTAGGATAATTGAGACATTCATTCTTAATTAAATAAGTAATAATATGCACCTGATTCCTGCTCCTGCTGGCGTGCTCGAGGTCGATGCGCTCTGGCAACAAGACAACCCTAACGATCCCAATACCGATACAGTGGCGCTGCTTTGTCACCCCAACCCTTTGTTTGATGGGACGATGAATAACAAAGTGGTCACGACCATGTACCGCTTTGCTCGCGATAGTGGCATGCATGTGGTGCGGTTTAATTTTCGCGGTGTCGGTCAGTCCACAGGCGAGCATGATTATGCCGATGGCGAAGTCGTCGATGCGATGACCGTGCTACAATGGATCGCTGAGCAAACCGGCGCGCGCAAGCTGTGGTTGGGCGGTTTTTCCTTTGGCGGGTATGTCACCGCGCGCGTCGCCGAACAAGTGCTTGAGGCCTCACATATCTGGGACGTGAGCGATTTTGAGCTTATAAATATCGCGCTTATCGCGCCATCGGTAGAAAAAAACGACAGCAGTGATATCGACTTACCTGCTGATAAGACCTTTGAGATTTATGGTAATGCTGATGAGGTGATTGACCCTGCTAATATGCAAGCATTTGCGGATCGTCTGGGTATCGCCGTCAGTGTGGTCGATGGGGCGGGGCACTTTTTTCATGGGCGTTTGTCTGAATTAAAAAAACTGCTTGAGCACCACAGTTTTTCTGGACGATAGTTTTTCTGGGCGATAGCTAGGATCGATTGCTATGAGCGCCGCCTCAGCTATATACGATTATAAAAATACAACCATTTGATTTTATTAAATAATTTTTATTAAACAATGAGTCGCATTATGAGTTTATCCCCGTTGCAACGCTACGAGCAAGCCATCAGCACAGGTGAGTTTACGCGAGATGAACAGCAATATCAGGCCATGAGCTACCTCGATGAGCTGTATCACCAGCTCAATGACAGCGTGCCACAAAAAAAGCGCTTTTTTAGCTTTTTGAAATCCAAGCCTGCTGCCCCAAAGGGTCTGTATATGTGGGGCGGGGTAGGCCGCGGTAAGACGTGGATGATGGACATGTTTTATGACTCGTTGACCATCGAGCGTAAGATGCGGCAGCACTTTCATCATTTCATGCAGCGCGTGCACCAAGAGCTTAACGCGCTCCAAGGTCAAAGTGATCCACTCGAAAAAGTCGCTGATATTATTTACAAAGAAGCGGTGGTGATTTGTTTTGATGAGTTTTTTGTCTCCAACGTCTCTGATGCCATGATCTTAGGCGATTTGTTTACCATGCTGTTTAATCGTGGCGTGACGTTGGTCGCCACCTCCAATATCGAGCCAGCAGGTCTGTATAAAGATGGCCTGCACCGTGACCGCTTTTTGCCTGCGATCGCTGAGGTCGAGCACCATACTACGGTGATGAATATCGACTCAGGCATCGACTATCGTTTGCGGGTACTGCAGCAAGCTGAGCTGTATGAGTCGCCATTGACCAAGGCCAATCATCACTGGCTGGCCAACCGTTTTGCCAGCCTGTCCAACAACCAAAAAATCAGCAAAGAGCCCATCGTCATCAATGGCCGCTCGATTAAGGTCAACGCCCGTACCGAAGATATCTTGTTTTGTGACTTTAGACACTTGTGTATGGAGCCGCGCTCTGCTGCAGATTTTATCGAAATCGCCAAACAGTTTAGTACGGTGTTGGTCGATGTGGTGCCAGCCTTAGACGATGATTTACGTGATCCAACGCGGCGCTTTATTTATCTGGTCGATGAGTTTTATGATCGCCGTGTCAAGCTACTGGTGCGTGCCGAGCAGTCTATTCTTGAGCTTTATCAAGGAGAAAAACTGGCTTTTGAGATTGAACGTACACGTTCGCGTTTGCTTGAGATGCAATCAGAAGACTACCTGCGTACGGAGCATCGCACCGAAGAGGCTGCGTAGCGGCAATGGCTGTTAAGTACAGTAATAGCTGTTGAGGGCAAGGGTGTGTAAAGGTATCACAAAGGCATGATATCAGTGTGCGCATGCAATGGTTTTTAGTCGTTTTGAGTAAAAAATAGCTTCAAGGATTATCAAAGCTTGACGCAACCCGTCTGTGACCACAAAATAAATAAGGAGCGGTAATGACTACCTCTGATAAAAATAATAAAAAGCCGTCTATACAAAGTATCGACACGGATGAGATGCCAGTCAATAGTGAAGCGATGATCGGCTGGATTGGCTCGAGGCGCAGCATGGGCAATCTAGACACGCCTGCACCTACCCGTGCTCAGATAGAAGCAGCAATCGCCTGTGCGGCCACAGCGCCTGACCACAAAAAGCTGCAACCGTGGCGGTTTATCGTCACCGAAGGTGAGGCGCGTCATCAGTTGGGCGCGGCATTGGTGAGCGCCGCAAAGGCACAGGCTGCACAACAAGGTGAAGTGCTGACCGAAAAAACCATCAAAAAAACTCATACCATGCCGCTACGTGCACCTGTTATCATAACGGTCGTGACCAACATGCAAGCACACAAAAAAGTGCCGCCTTTTGAGCAGCTGCTCAGCGCAGGCGCCGCTGTACAAAATATGCTACTTGCTCTAAAGGCACAAGGCTTTAGTACGGTATGGCGGACAGGTTTGCTTTGTAATGAGCCTGCGGTCAAGGCATACTTTGGCGTGGGGGCAGATGATTATATTACGGCTTTTGTTTATACTGGCACCAGTCCTAAGGACGAGCCTACACGCAAGCCCATTGACATTGAGCCGCTCATACGTTTTGAGTCATAAGGTTTACAGGCGCTTTGGTTTAGATGCCCACAATATACAATAAACACGGTCGGCATCTTGGTTTTCAATCACGATAATGCTACTTATAATAAGTCAGTCAACACGGATACCAGAACATGACTAGCCCTAACGACAGTAATAAAGACACCAATAACGAGCATAATGACACGGATAAGCAAAGCTCTGATAAACAAAACAGTCTGCTGGCAGGCATCATCGAGCGCGCCACCAAATCAGGTCTGGGCCGCAAAAAGCTCAATCCCAGTGCGGTAGAGTCTGCCGTTGCAAAAAATATGGCCAAAATCCATAGCAATCCGACTAAGCTACGTTTGGCGTTTTTGGGCGGCGGCAGTTTTGGTACTGCCATGGCAAACCTCGCGGCGCGGAATGGCTGTGATACCACGCTTTGGGTGCGCAATAAGCGCACTGTTAAGGCGATGGTAAAAACCCAAACCAACAAAAAATATTTGCCAGGACATAAGCTTGATGATCGCTTAAAATACAGTCATGACTTGGCCGCCGCAGTCAAAGACAAAGACATTATTTTTATCGCGGTGCCTGGTTTGGCCTTTCGTGAGACACTAAAAAACATCGCGCCTTTTATCAGTGGGCAATCCATTGTTTCTTTGACCAAAGGTATGGAAAAAGACACGTTTGCCTTGATGAGTGACATCATCAAAGAAGAGTTGCCAGAGGTGAATTTTGGCGTGATGTCAGGGCCCAATCTGGCCATAGAAATCATGAAAAACATGCCCTCTGCTACGGTGATTGCGAGTGAGTCTGAGCCGCTGCGTCATGCGGTACAAGCCGCGCTGCATAGTGCGTTTTTTCGGGTATTTGCCAGTGATGATGTCAAAGGCGTAGAGCTGGGCGGCGCGCTCAAAAACATTTATGCGATTGCTATGGGTATGGCGGCGGCCTATGAAGTCGGCGAAAACACCAAGGCCATGATATTGACTCGCGCTTTGGCTGAGATGAGCCGTTTCGGGGTTGAGGCGGGGGCCAATCCATTGACCTTTTTAGGCCTGTCAGGTGTTGGCGATTTATACGCAACCTGTAACTCAGAGCTCAGTCGCAACTTTCGTATCGGTAATATGCTTGGTCGTGGTATGAATATCGATGCAGCAGTCAAAAAGCTGGGTCAGACCGCAGAAGGGGTCAATACCATCCAGCAAGTGCACGAAAAAGCCACCCGCGAGGGCATCTATATGCCCATCACTCATGCCCTATACGCCGTCATTTATGAAGACAAGGCCGCCTTGGGTGTGGCTTTGCATCTGATGGAAGCTGGGTTTCGTAGCGATGTCGAGTTTGTGATGGCGCATGATCATAGCAATGCAGCGCTGACAGCACATATGAAAAGCTCAGTCAGCAAAACCGCTGACAAGGACAGTGATAAAGACAAATAATGCGCCAAATAAAAAGCCGACTTGTTAAAAACTCGCAGTAGATATGCAACGCTTAGGCGGTATTAAGGAAGCTTATGAAAATTATATTGGTACGTCATGGTCAAGCAGAGAACGACACGCGGCCAGACAGCGCGCGTCAACTGACAGATCTGGGTAGAGAGCAGGCGGCGCAAACGGCAGAGTTCGTGATGACGCGCTATCAGCCAGATCAGTTTATCGTGAGTCCTTATGATAGAGCGCAGCAAACCTTGGCCGCGTTTCAAGCCTGTGCGCCAACGGTGCCCTTTGTCATACTAGATAACATTACGCCAGCAGATGATGCGCATCAAGCCTTGATCGACCTTGGTCATATTGAAGCCGAGTGCTTGGTTGTGGTGTGTCATATGTCAATCGTCGCTCACATCGCAGGGCTGCTGATAGGGGAGTATCCTGAGTCGTTTGCCTTGGCAGAAGCACGAGTGTTTGAGATGGACTTTGTGATGGCTGGCATGGCGCGGGAAACGGATCGCTTTGTACCAAAGCAGCCTTATTAGCTTGTTTGATGTGATACGTGTTTTGCCCATGATTATGATCGTCAACCAGTAGCAGTTGTCTACACAATAACGCCATCTAACTTTAATAAATGCTTTAATGATTAAGGACACGCTTAGTGATACATGTTTGGTTACGGGCGCAGCATAGCCCACTGGCTGTCTGGCATGAAGACCTTCAACACTGGCAAAGCGTTGAGGGGTGGCAGCAGCTA